>JAABUK010000151.1_pt1 | contig 164057 bp, 144 predicted proteins | sample 5559141 | NCBI WGS metagenome assembly JAABUK01 (sample SAMN10711869, study PRJNA513367) | rock metagenome | isolation source: Antarctica rocks | place: Antarctica: Victoria Land, Pudding Butte nord | collected 2016-01-03
GCCCTGCACAGGACTCGCCCAAACCGAACACACAATCAAGTCCGCCGCAGTGGGAACTCAAATCCATCGGTAGGTGGCTCCCTGATTCTTTTCTTAAGTAACACTGCAACTAATAGCCTCCCTACGGATGAGCAGCGCACATGAACATGCATCAACAAAGAGAAACGTAAGTTTTCTGCGTTGAATAGGATGGGGACTACGTTGCACCCGTATCTACTTCTGTGACGCGCTCTTAGGTCCACTCGCTGCGAGACTCAGGATATTTGACGCGCTGTTGTCGGGTCTGTATCATGGATGGCCAGACGACGGTGAGTTCGACGCGATTGAGCTGTTGATGGTTTTCATTTGACTGGTGGCAAGCAAGAAACGAACGGTTGTTTGGTCGACGGTGGGTCAGTCAGGCTTGGTGGAATAATAAGTGGCAGTTTTGGGCGTACATGAATAGTCGTTGTCAAGCAACCGCAAATGGCCCTGGAATTATTCGCAACGAATTGGGTTTTCAAGACTCATTCCAGAGTCAAAGACTGGATAACAGTAATTCATCCTGAGTGGAGATAGCGAAAATTCATCTTGCTCCTGAGCAGCTTCTGTGCGAAAAGTTTCAGACTCTGTAGCCCGAGTACCTGTCACCCATTCTGATAGCAAGCCTGGGGTGCATGATAGCTGATGTAGTATCATGTTTTAGATGTCGCACGGTAAGGGAATCGGCTCTAGGTGAATACGCGGCTCAAAAAAAGGTCGAATAATCCAAGACATCCGCTTATGAGGGATGATTTTTTTTGCCCACTGTTATGTCCTGTCTACACCCAGCCAGCTGGGTCTAGCTTCGCCCCAGGAATACTAGCATGATGTTCCACTTGACGCTTTGACTGATAGCGGTGCGTATCTCTGAAGTACATGATCTGATTCTGCATGTATAGATCCACTCACTCAACCCTCAGCAAGCGTTCTCCCCCCTACCTGTTGCTGAGACCATCATCCTCGCAGCACATGTCCTAGAATCATCACAGCGACCAGTTTTGGTCACTGACAAACCTGTCAAATTGCACATGCAAAGCTCTGGATAGTATCAAGATTCACTGGGTGGCCTCCTGCGAGCGATTTCCCTACCGGTAGGTCCTTGCGCCAAAGAGCCTTACCCTGATGAGACCGAATTGCGAGCTCAGACGAACCCTGCGCTTTCGCCGGCGCTAAATGTCTTGCTATCACGAATGGCTTTCACGGTCAGTAGGGCCTGGAAAATTAAGAAAAGTAGCATGAATACTTAAGAGAAGCAGCCAATACGTAGCGTAAAACCAGCTCAAATAGAGTGGTAAATAGGAGGAACTCGGCTTTCAGGACATTCTGAGCGATACATTTTGGGGGAAATAAGCCCAATGAGAGGACTCGTCGGTAGTTGAGATAGCATCACGTTGCGCAATATCATCGTGGACCTTGCACGCGATCAAGTGTTGAATTATGCTCGTTGTTTATGTTATGCATTACTTCGTCTTTCCATTACCGCCTATGGGAAGGCGCCTCATTTTCCCGTCTCTATTTACAAATCAAGACGCTGGTGCGGTGGCCTGTGGCACACCATTGGTGATCGAGCCATAAGGTACGGCTGGATATTTGCCGTTACAGGCATAGTCATACGTGGCATTGGCCAGCGATTGTTGCTGAATCGTGATGAACTTCTGCAACTCGCACCATCCGTCCGTCCGCTGGCCACAGGATGGGAAGCTTGCGCCAAGCGGCAGCGTGCGCTGGTTGATGATGAAATGGATGTAGGAGGTAGCAGGGCCAGATGTATAGGCGGTAAGACCAGATTCTGTTCGGTTAGCGGCGACGGGTTGTGGTGCATTGATGATCTCGATATCCAGGCGGCCGCCGAAAGGCTGGATATGCGAGACGATAAGCTGTTGGTTTGGTGGGGGCCCGCTGGTAGGCAGAGTAGGCGCGAACTGCGTGAGGCCGAAGGCAGTAAGAACACCGGCAATGTTGGTGTCGTGGGTGAAGTCAAAGTAGAGGGACTGGTTGAGAGGGAAGGTGACGGTATTGTTATCGAGAGTGATATTATCTTGAGCAGTGGCGCTCGTTATGGTGTGGTTCGTTAGGCGGGCGAGAACTTCTTCAACATAGCCAATGCCGACTGCGCGGCCTGTGGGTGATTGGAAGTAGTCGTCTCCTGCGAAGTCAAGGTCGATGGAGTATTCGAAGCCTTGCCACTCGGTGTAGGTGAAGAGGTCGCAGAATGAGGAATATCCATAGGCCACTGTCTCATATGGACAAAGCGTTTGAGCACTGTCTCATCACTGTCAGCAGGGCGCATCACGACTATCTAGAGCAGCTCACTTGTAGGTATCTGCGATTGTCCAATTGTAGCCATGGGAAAGTGCATTGAATCTTGCGGTTGCATTCTTCAGGTACGTATTCTCCCAAACAACGCTAGCATTGGCGCCACCAGTAGCAACTGCGCGATTTGAGTTGTTGCAGTTATCATAGCCAGCCAAGCTGTTATTGAAGTAGTTTCCTTCGATGATGAGCTCCAACGTAGCGTTGTTGGTCCATGAAAGCCCGAAGAAGCCAGCCATGAAGTACTCAGCGCTCTTCAACATGCGGTCTTGAGTGGTCGTGCGAGCAATGATCTTGGTGCTAGTATTGTAAAGATGGCCGTAGTCGTAGTAGTGCAAAACGCCCGAGTCGAAGAGCTCCTGCCGACCAACGGGTACGAGGATCTCAGCACCCAGCTCATAGGTGAAGGTATTCAGGAATGACAGAGCTCCAGTAAAATCGGAGGTTTTGTTTGTGACCAACGCTTGCAAGGTGGTCCCAAACTTTTGTACAGCGGCGCCAGTGGTCGGGTAACGGCTACCATGGCGATGCAGGACATGAACTTGGCTGATGTTGGTGCCAGCTGGTAGAGGGTACTCGTTGACGCCGAATCCGATTGGGTTAGGGAAGTAGGGGGAAACCTGGCCCATGAGCTGGAAGATGCTCGCATTCTGGGTATCGCCGGCAATTGGGAGAGCAGTCTCAAGGGGAGTGTTGGGAACGAAGGACCTTGATGCGCCGAAGGGGGCAGGGTTCATCTCAGCCAAGAAGGGTGCTCTGCCAGTCGCAGTAGGTCCTGTTTCAGTTCAGTCAGCTGTCGCGCTTGTTGGCGTCTACTGGGGGAAACCTCACCAGCGAAGAGCTCTGGTGTAGTCTGGAAATATTGGGGTACCTTGCTGGAGGTACTGCTCGCTGTGGTCGCTTGCCTCTTACCGAAGTCAAGGAGGCCTGCGCGGACCACGCTGAACGCGGTCAGTAGAAGAAGTACACTAGCAATCATGGTGAATATGGCGGCGGAAGCTTTGGGGTTTCGTTCCCGTATGCTCTGCTTTGATAATTCCTCCGGCCTTGTATCCTCTACTGGAGAGGGTTGAGGAAAGTCTTGCAGGGCAACATGTTCGGGAGCCTCGAGCTTTCTGTAATTGTAGTCCATATTTGCCATGGCGAGCTCTTCCTTCCTTTTCCTCACGCATCATAGGGCACGTGTTTCTGCAATTCGCCATTATCGAGCGAGTTCCTGCCATTGTGCAAGGTACGGTGCATAGAAGAGCTGAATCTGGCCATGTCTATATTGGAAAGCAGCTCGGGTAGATAATGACGCGAGCTTGGGCGCAACGGGGCGGGGTTCGGTGATTTATGGGCAGGGGTCTTCTAAGCCAATCGCATTGCAAAATTGCACAGTATGTACCTCCTCCAAAGAGCTATTAATCCGAGCCGAGTTGCAGGCTTCACAAAGGGCGATGATATTTGACGATTGACGTAGAATGATTATCAATTAACGTTGTCAAAAGAGGAGGTTGCGTCGTAGACTTTGACGCATCTTGTGTTTCGAGAGCCGCCTCAAGCATTCCCCTGCCCACTACATCAAAAGTTGATCGAGATCCGGAGAAGATAGAGTATCATCTTGATCATCTTGACTTGCGTAAGGGCGGAGAATACAGTTACGGATTTCAATCTAATTGACTAATTGCACCCTGTGGGCACGCAGCAGCAGGTATCAGAATAAGTGGCTCTATTGGACGCCAGTGTAATCCCCCCAAGCACAAAACACATTCGGATTAAGCAGCAATATCGGCATCCATACACATCTGAAAGACAGTAATCATGCAATCGCGGCTTATCGTGAGGCGCTGGTAGGAAATTTGTTTGCTCTTGAGGATTTTTGTGCTACGAATCTCAGGCTCTGTATTCTAGTCGCGCCTGCTACTTATTTTGATGACAGTAACATGGGTTCAAGGTAGTCACCAACAAAACGACTGGATTTTTCCCTGCCCACTCGGAAACCCAGCACTTATCTTCTGCAAGAAAAGGCAAAATATCAATCTTTTGATTGGTTCTGAAGCAGCAAAAGGATCGCTGCTTATGCTTACATGTTTGCCTTCCCACTCAAGATTTCCGGCATGGGAAAATAACATTTCAAGATCATGTTGATGAACGATTTCTGCTGCAAACTTGCTACTCATGATCACAAACCGATCGATACCAAATAGCTCTAATCGAGGTCACTCACAATGCGCTAAACAATCGCACTCGCAGAAACCATAGACAAACTCCTGAACTTACAACTATAATCAAAGAATCTGAGCACCACCACAACACACGCACATATCCCCAGCCTCAGCATGAGCATCGTAATGGAGCGGCGGGATCCAAACTTGATTCCTCCTATGATTCTCTAGTCAGCAAACCCCTTCCCAAAGGTGCATAGGAGTCATAAACTCACCCTCTCACCCAAGGCTTCTCGCCGCACCCAGGAGTGGGACACGCCTCCCTCACCCTCCGCCTCGCACTAGGACCGTATTGGTCGATAACCACTCTCCTCCTCTTCGTCTTTCGATCCCTGATCTTGTGCGTGTAAAGCAGTGCATCCCTATTATGATATCCCCTTTGCATGGTCTCTGCTTCCTTTCGATTCATACAGTCGAAGCAAGTCCTCGGATTACAAATATAATCTCGACACGTACACGCATCAGCCTGTCCATTCGGATTCTGTCTCTTCAATCTCTTGCTGCATTTCTTGCACATGATTGCCCTCTTCTTCTGCAGATCTATCCATAAGAGTTGCCAGCGATTGGTCCTGTTGTCTTGGTGGCAGCTATCGCAGACTCTGAAGTCGGGGTTAGGGGCTAGGGTGTGATCTTGGGGACGGGCTTGGGCATATCGGCAGCGATCCCTGCTGATGCCGCTGTTCGGGTCCTGGTTGTTACATGGACCAGCTGGAATCATTTGGCCCGCTTGGTAGAGGCCTATGGAGTCATCGCAGAGGCCTTGGAGTACTGGTTGTATTGGTGGAGGCGGTTGATATGCTGCCATGGTAGTAGTCCTCTGGAATCAAGATGGGTTGAGCTAGAAAGGACGTTGGAATAGCGTTGGGTTGCTGTTTGAGAAAATATATGATGAATGCTTCTAGACCAATGTTGCGAACGGAGAAACTTGCAGCGCAAAACATGGAGGAACGTTACCAATATGATAGCTCTTGAGTCCATTGCCACCGTCATCAATCGGTCTTTGTTCTGGACAAACGTTCCCCTCGAGAAATAGGAAATCAGGAGAAAGAAGCCCTCGATTTGCCACGAGTCCTTTGTCGCTAAAGGCCCATGAAAGTCGTGGACAAAGCAGCGCCGATATTACGGAAAGTCGCCACATGGAACAAGGAGCCAGGAACAAGAAAGGGTACATTAAATGCTAGCCTTCAAGCTGATAATTGCTAGGAAAGCAGTCATATTACTGGATTGTGGTCTTTGAGAGTGGCTTTCCAGCAGAAACGGCAGTATTTCATTTATCAGTTGAGCGCCATCTCGCCATTCTCTGAGATTACTGTCCTCCATCTATTGGTCTGTAAGCGAAGTGTATTGCTCCATCGTCCGTCTTACCTTTGTCTCTCGACCGTGACAGAACAAGACCCAAGGCGGGCTTGATATCAGAATAAGTGGCAGTCTTAGATGCCAAGGTGATTGATATGAGCACAAGACATCTTCGCATTGGGGAACAACGTGGGCATTCAAGCTTATCGAAGAGCCAAAGATTGAATAACTGCGACGTATCTTGAATAGCAAAGCAGGCTATCAAGCGTATCGTAGAGCGTGAGACTGTGTAACCGCGACTCATCTCAAGCTCCGTCAAGGTATTCTTTCCTCTCACTGGTTTTGTGTTGCCAAGTTGAAGCTTTGTAACCCTTGCAACTGCCAATTAATTCTGATACCAAGCCTGAAGGCGATGAAAACAGAAAAATCTACTCGCGTCACAGAACTCTACAAAGACAGATTAAAGTTGTATTCCTCTAAAGTATGCCTTTCTTGCAGAAGTTATCGCTCCCTGCGCCCAGTCTCTGTAAAACCTTTGAATCCACATACCCTCAGATCTTCTTCTTAGCAATCGCAATCGCAGGCATATATGGCCAATCACACCAAAACCAATGCTCCCCACCATCAGCATCAACCTCTCCTAAACGATAGACTAGCCCCTCCTCCCTCAATAGCCTCCACTGCTCGCGTTCAGTCAACCCATACCCCCGGTCGCACAAATAATTCACATCCCACGCTTCAGCTGTTCTCGTGCTTTCAGACCAAAACCGAGCACCCTGCCTCACAATGGGAGAGAAAGCTTTTCGTCGCTGCAGCTCTCGCAATAAATCGTCCTACTGCGCTGATGTCAAGAACGCGGGAGCGGCCTGAAATTGTAGGTGTGAGATGGTGGGACCACCTAGCAGCGGCCAGTAAAGACGGCATTCTCGGTGCGCTAGGGTTGCACGAGCTGCTGCCATGGCTAAGATCCTGCTGCTGCCGATCCAAAATGCTGGGCGCCACCAGTCGGGTGAACCATTGCGTACGCGTTTAAGCACTGACTCTGCCTCGAGCAATTCCGTGCGGGTGGGGTCCATAGCATGGGCAATCCAATATAGATGCCATACCTGCCACTTCACCTCTAGCAACAGTCTCCTATGGCCCCTAGGGATTCGAAGATGCTTTGCCATTCTTTGTTCCAGTCCCGGCGGTCTCTGGACTGTTCCAGCTCCTTGTCCTCATTATCTCCCCCTTCTGGGTCGAATGTGTCTTCAGGGTGACTGCATTGGCGATAGCGTTCAAGGAAACGGGCCTTTTCTGGCTCACTGTCTTCCAGGGACTTTATGTACTCCGAAAATTCTTCGTCCCCGTATTGCTCTATGTACCCCTCCTCATCGTCTGGAAGAAACAGTATGTGTCGACGTCGACAAGCAGGACAAGTGTTTCTTCCGGCCTTTTCTGGCGCTAGCCATTCGTAGATGCATTCTGAGCCGAAGACGTGCTTGCACTCCAGACGGACGGCGAATTCGACAGTCTCGCCACTCGAAGCAGTGCCGTATGGCCTCCAGCAAATGCTACATGTTTCGCCTACAGGCAATTCACTGATTGGGACCTTTTGAAGGTGACGCAGGAGGTTCCACGCCATGCTGGTCGAGTGCTGTATTTAGTTTTGAGAGAAACAGAGGGATGTTGAGCTTGGTGATGCAGGCGTGAAGGATTGCGGCCTAGTCTGTAATCGCTGTAGAGAGATCGGAAACTATCAGATTTGATTCGACTTCGTCGAACTTGAGGTTGAAGAACATCGAAAAACGAGGATCTTGTACTGGGAATCTACTGGAGTGGGGGAACCAGTATGCTGTACCTGAACGAAATTGTGTAGTTGCTTGTTCTCCCTTGTCACTTGCAGCTGAAGTCCGCTCGACTGAAGAAACGGCAGGGAACATGAAGGAAGGGTGCCAAAAGTTCCAGAATACAGACAAGGACAAGAAGATCCTAAGATTTATGCAGGGCTGGCCAAGAGACTGTCTTGGTATCAAAAAGCAAGCCGACGTAGTTCTTATGATGAGACTAGGATATTGTACAATTAGTGATAGTGTGTTGAAGAGTGACTAATTCCCGAGAAGATCTGGAGCATTTGCCTGGACTTCAGTAACCTGAAAAAATGGTCAGAGACATTTTTCACTCGAAATTTCCGAGTATGTTACTTACCACTTTGCTCCTTCCTGTTATCACCACCACCGTCGTCACCACTATTAGCACCAGTCGCCGCTGCAGCTTTGATGCCTTGCTCATCGCCTCTTAGTTTCTCGAAATACGCTTTGATATCCTCTGCTCCCACTGCTTGGCCGCTTTCGGCGAATGGTTGCAAAAAGCTTTTCACCTTGTCCTTAAGGTGATTATAGACCATGACACCCTCGATGGCCCTAACTCTGTCTACATTACTCAGCGCTGCCTCGCCCCTATCAAGCAGGCTCTTCGAGCCCGCACTTTCTCCGCCCTCGTCGCCGCTTTCTGAGATAGGAGGCTCATATAATTCCTCTTCCTCGAGCAATTGCGGATGTTTCTTGAGTAGAGGGTAGCACTCCGGGCAGCGACAGAAGTTCTCGCGGAAGTTCTCTCTGCAGAAGAGGGAGAATGACTCTCGTGGGGCCTTGGGGAGATAATTATGATAGAGCGAAATCGTCGATTTGGATCTCTTTACGCTTGAAGAGTCGGAAGTGTCAAGCTCTGCATCGTCGGCTTTACGCTTTGTGGAGCTACTGGATTCGGCGGTAGGCGACTTTGAGGTCGATACATCAGTCGCAGTACCGTTAGTAGCGTTCTCTGCAGGTTCCTGGGGCTTGAGTGTTAACTCAGCCGCCTCAGCTTGGGCAGCTTTGTATTCAACAAAACGTCTACCTCACGTCAGCATATTTCAACCGTGCCACTGTGCAGCCTCCCGAAAGCCGTACCTTTCAGCCTCATCCTCTATATGTGTGCCTGCCTTCAGATCGCGATCTAGCTTTTCGTTCCATACTGCAGGCAAAAACCCTGTTGATCCTGCATAGGGCTTGATCCATGTAGTCGCGTTGACACATTTGTAACAAATGAAGGTATCAAAGCTATCCTCATCTGGGAAATCTGGAGGCATTAGGTCGACCACTCCGACATCACCGCCTTCATTGTTTTTCTTGATGGCTTCTTCCCTGGCAATTTGCCTCTCCTTTGCCCAGGCCCTCCCAAGACCCGAAATGCACTCTGGGTGCCACCAGTCCTCACCGCAACCGCCGTCCGTCTCACCCGCCAATCCCAGACATTGAAACATAGTGCCTTTCTCCTCTTCCGCGTTGTACTCCTCCCCACATCCGCAGAATCGATTCCGACAATTCTGGTTGTAGGTATTGCCTTCTGCTGGAGTTTGAGAGTAGACTGGACCTTTCATGCCTGTAGCAGGATTAATGCGCAAAGTACACGGTGAGGTTGCAGGCAGTCGCGTGGTACCGCAGTCGCATGTGAAGTTGCGCCGATTAAACAGCTCGACCAGAGTATGTTCTCCATGGCACGCGATCGAGCATGAGTAGCAGACGGCGGCTGGCGTGAAACGATCCGAAGGTGAGGTGGGAGGTGGGTTGCAAGTCAAGCAGGAGAAGAGATTCTGTTTGAGCGGACCGAGAGGTTGTGTGCAGTGATCAAAGGCATACGGCAGAGCTTCGCGCGCATCGGCTTCGAGTTGAAGCTGGCTGTCGATATAATCCGAAGCGGTTTGTGAGATTTGTGATTTCTGAGAATCGCCATCTTTTGGCGCGCCGTTGAAGACGGATCCATTGACAGTGCAGTCCTGCGGCTCAGCTTCAAGTGAACTGTTCATGATGGAAGATAAAATGACTGTCTTGGTCTGGAGTTGTTTGATCAAGGCATTTGAAGTACGATAGCGCGACTGAGTTTAAGATACTACCGTAGCCAAGACATACTTTAGTACGGCGAATTGTAAGCCCTCTCCTGCGCGTGATAGACGCGATTAATCTCGTCCCCTCAATTCACTCACGTCCGGCTTTCAACTCCCTCTTTCCGTCGACATTTAAAGAACAGTATCGATAACACTCAACACCAATGAGGTGAGTCCGTTTTTTTGACACTGCATCAACAAGCATCATCCTCAGCTCCCCACTTCGACCCAACATGTCTGCAGCGAACAGAGGTCAAGCGCGCACTGGGCGCAAGAGATCGAGAGAGCCAGACGATGATATCCCATCTTCGTCTGCAGCTCCGCCTTCAAGCCGTGAGTGTCTACCTTTTCCTACAACCGATACATCACTGACAGGTCATAGCACCTCCGTCTTCTCCACCCATGATGCCCCTCGATGACGAAGATGACGATGGACTGGATCCGGATCGTGACCTGATCGGCGACATTGACGACGCAGACGAGATGGCAGAAGACGAAGATGGCATCGACCTTTTCGCAGACAACTTTGAGCGTGACTATAAAGCCCGCGAGAATGATGAATATGCTGGCGCAGATATCGATAATGCAGAGTACGAAGATCTAGACGTAGCGACACGAAGACAGCTAGAAGCTCGCTTGAACAAGCGTGACAGAGAACTGGCGAGAAGACGCCGCATGCCAGCTGCTTTCTTGCAGGACGAAGATGAAGACGCGGAGATGGATCTTACGAGACAGCCTAGACGACGAAGACATCATTACGACGAGGAGCAAGAAGACGAAGAGATGGGCGAAGATATCATGGATGAGGAGCTTTCTCTCGAGACTTTACAAGATGTTAAAGCATCGAGCCTGACCGATTGGGTTGCGCTTCCGGCAGTCTACCGAACGATCTTTAGAGAATTCAAGTCGTTCCTTACCGAGTATACGGACGACAACGGCACTTCAGTCTACGGGACTCGCGTACGAACACTAGGAGAAGTCAATGCTGAGTCTCTGGAAGTCTCATATGACCATCTCTCAGCATCAAAAGCCATCTTGGCATATTTCCTGGCCAATGCTCCAGCCGAGGTCCTGAAGATATTCGACCAAGTAGCTATGGATGTTACCCTCCTCCATTACCCAGACTACGAGCGCATCCATTCGGAGATTCATGTTCGTATCTCGGATCTTCCAGTACACTACACCCTTCGACAACTTCGCCAAACCCATCTCAACTGCTTGGTGCGCGTCACGGGAGTCGTGACCAGACGTACAGGCGTCTTCCCACAGCTCAAGTATGTTCGATTCGACTGTACAAAGTGTGGTATTACACTAGGTCCTTTCCAGCAAGAGTCAAACGTTGAGGTCCGAATCTCGTACTGCCAAAACTGCCAGTCAAGAGGTCCATTCACTCTGAATTCGGAGAAGACGATTTACCGCAATTACCAGAAGCTTACCCTTCAAGAGTCTCCAGGAACGGTGCCCGCCGGACGACTACCTCGACACCGAGAGGTCATCCTGCTATGGGATCTGATCGACTCAGCTAAGCCTGGAGAGGAGATCGAAATCACTGGTATCTACCGCAACAATTACGATGCTCAATTAAACAATCGTAATGGCTTCCCCGTTTTTGCCACGATCCTGGAAGCGAACCATGTAGTCCAATCTCATGACCAGCTGGCTGGCTTCCGCCTCACTGAAGAAGACGAGCGTGAGATCCGAGCCTTGTCTCGAGATCCCCAGATCGTCGATAAGATCATTGCTTCAATTGCTCCTAGCATCTATGGCCACACAGACATCAAGACTGCCGTCGCACTCTCTCTTTTTGGCGGTGTCAGCAAAGAAGCTCAGGGCAAGCACAAGATTCGTGGTGATATCAACATCCTCCTTCTCGGTGACCCAGGAACAGCCAAGTCGCAAGTTCTGAAGTATATCGAAAAGACCGCCCACCGCGCTGTCTTCGCTACAGGTCAAGGTGCCAGCGCCGTCGGTCTTACAGCAAGTGTACGCCGTGATCCTCTGACCGCCGAATGGACGCTTGAAGGTGGTGCTCTTGTCCTCGCGGATCGTGGTACCTGTCTGATCGATGAATTTGACAAGATGAACGACCAAGATCGTACATCCATACACGAGGCTATGGAACAGCAAACCATCTCAATTTCCAAAGCCGGTATCGTTACCACTCTGCAAGCTCGCTGCGCCATCATAGCAGCAGCTAACCCCATCGGCGGACGTTACAACAGCACCATTCCCTTCGCCCAGAACGTCGAACTCACTGAACCCATTCTCTCGCGTTTCGACATTCTCTGCGTTGTCCGTGACACCGTCGATCCAGCCGAAGACGAGCGCCTAGCCAATTTCGTAGTCAACTCCCATGGCCGTGCTCATCCATCTGCCAATTCCATCGACCAGAACCAGAACGCTATGGAGAGCGAGCACGACACCGAGATGCGCGAGCAACGAGTCAATGGCGGCGAGCCGAAGCAGGAGGGCGAGATTCCACAGGAGTTGCTGAGGAAGTATATTTTATATGCGAGGGAGAAGTGTAGGCCGAAGCTTTATCAGATTGATCAAGATAAGGTGGCAAGATTGTTTGCGGATATGAGGAGGGAGAGTCTGGCCACTGGTGCTTACCCCATCACTGTAAGCATCCCCAGTCTTTGACAAGGCTACCAATAAGCTGATGAGCAACCCAGGTGCGTCATCTAGAAGCCATCATGCGTATCAGCGAAGCTTTCTGCAAGATGCGGCTCTCAGAGTACTGCACATCACAGGACGTCGACCGAGCCATCGCTGTCACAGTGGATAGCTTCGTTGGCGGCCAGAAAGTCAGCTGTAAAAAGGCATTGGCTAGGGCATTTGCTAAGTATGTTCCACCCCAAGATACATCAACCTTGCATTGCTGACTCATTGACCAGATACACACTCGCGAAGCCGAACTCCCAGAGGAGCCAGAATGGCAGGAATGGTATCAGGACTGGGGCGCCGGCTACGGCTGTAATGGCTTAATAGAATCGGCCCGCTAATCTCAATTATTCATTTGCATTGAATGCGTTCGATGTTGGGTAATGCATAAATGAGCAGAAAAGGTGTATACTGCTTGCGAGAGATCGGTGTTTCAGGGGTCCCTGCTCCTTCGATTGTTTAAGAATTGTGTGTACAACAAGCCCATAGATATCGCTCCATCCTTGTCGTGCTTCGAACACATAAACATGTTGGTTCTTCTTCCAACATCGAGAGATTCGAGGATTTTTGGAGTATTGACGCTGCTGTTTGGGTAGAGTGCAGGGGCTTTGTGGAGATGATGAACCAGGAATCTTCGTTTAGAGACCTACATTTGGAGCCTTTGGCCAATAAAACCTCCAGACAATGGTAAGGTAATACTGGTCTGCTCAAAAAGACACCGGCTTTCTTACCAAGCCACTTCGTTCTAGAGGCTACGCCTCGCCAGAATTTATTATTCGAACTATCCCTTGGCCGCTCCTCGTACAGAGATGATGTTCATGTTCAAGTTTTCCTACCCCGTTTGCTTGCCATTGATATCCCAGCGAATATCCCTTGTCCCACAACGCGCTCCACGGTGCATCCATTATGCAGTGGGAGAGGGAAATAATGGAGGTTTTCCCGCGTCAAATACTCAAGCCTGGAATTCTGGCTATAGAGGTCAATTAGTACAATGATCGAGTGACGCAAAGGTCTGTATTCGCTTTCCACGACTGCTGTGCCAGATACTCCGCCAAATTCATAAATAATGCGCGACGATCAGTCCCCACAAAAATGTAAACCATTCGAATTGGCGAGTGTTCTCAATCACCTTCCTTTCCCTTCGTGAAAATAATTCATAAACATAAACCATCTCAATCTCAATCATCCTCCTCCTCGACAGTAACCTGATATCCTCCATTATTATACCGTTTTCTCCGTACAGGAGGCGGCGGCCTCACTCCCACCGGATCAACCACCCCGCGATCCCAAATCCCATCCTCCACCTCGCCTTCTCGTTGCTCGCCCATCTGCCAGCTACCCCTCTGCTGCCGCAGCTTGCATCGGCGATCATCGCCGCCTCGGAAACTCTGTCTTCGGCTATGTGCCGTCGATGGCGCTGGGGTTGAGCGTCGATTCTGGATTTGAGATGGTGGGTTTTCGGCGAAATGTCCGCGAGGTAGTGCGCGCGGAGGTAGCGAATTGGCGATGTTGACTCGGTCAGGTACTGACACCTTACGACCAGTGTGGGCGCCAGGAGGTAACGAGTTAGCGATATCGACGGCGGTACGCGTTACTTGACTGTCCCCAAGCCCCACAGTGCGAGCCGGCTGGTGTCTGGGGCTGGAATGATTAGAGGACAGATCACTCACTGGGGATAAGGTGATGTGCGACCAGGTCGATGGCGAGGAGTTTCGGTTGATACTGGACCAGCTGAGCCAGCTACCTGGTATGTGGTATGGAGCAGGTGGTGGTGAGCCGGGCCGCCGGATCTGGTTATCTGGTTGTCCTGGCGGTAGGGTGTCAGAGCCACTTGTTGATGTCGAAGCAGTAGGTGTGTGTTTTTGGGTCCGTCTTGTACCTAGGTTTCTTCCCCACTGGTTAGAAGAGCGATGTCTCTTCTTTATACAGTACCATAGGTAAAAGACCCCAAAGCAACCAATGAATGCGGCAAGTATCAATGCAGCTGCTAGTTTTCCTCCTTGTAGGCCGCCCGAGGCCGAGTGAGGCTATGACGAATGCAAAGCTGTCGGGATCGTGGGAGAGGTGGATGTAGATGATGGCTGCTGTATGGTTCCACTCGAGGTTGCCGCCTGACTAGGTGGGCATGGACTTGTCAAGGCTACGGCACCACAAGATACCTCTTTCAAATGCATCGAACAAGATTCGTAGTCGTCACTATACCAAGTCTGAGGTTGCACAAGGGTTGTCGACGTTTGGTCTTGCCGCTCGCGGAGATGCTGTGTCATTTTTCGGCGGCGTAGTAGACCGTCATATGCTTTGTGGTTGTGTGTCAAAGCGAAAGGTGTTTGAACAAGGGTTGTACATGAATGGAGCTTCGGGGAAGGGGAAAGGGAATCGTTCGAGGCAGCAACCATAGAAGTTGGCGTCGACATACTCGCTCTGCTCAAAAACGAAGGAGATGAGGGTACGTTGCTATGTGGCCGAGTAAACAGAAACGAGTATCGATAGACCGCGAGGAAAGTAATAATGAGGAAGACTGAAGGAAGGAAGCATAGTAACAATGTATGCAGGACAAAGTGTGTCAGAGGCCGTTGTGTTATGGCTTCGCGTCCAGGAGAGGCATGTTTCCAACACGGCCATTTTGTATGGGGTGGTCAGCAACGCGAAAATCCAACAACTCAATCCTGTATGTATATGTATGGAGTCAAGATGAAGACCGCGAGGAGAAGCCAAGAAAGATATTTCTCTCATAAATACCTACAATTACCTAGAAGATGCAAAACGTACAATGAGAAGTAAAGTTTGTAAATGTTTGTAACGTGGTGAAATGTAAACACAGCGTAGTAGTAAACCGGTCCATCGAACAACAACGATTTCCTGTTCAGGCCTTACCATGTATACGTCTACTACCAGATACGACTTCGTGTGTTCGCTGGGGCAAGTCTACAATCAGCGTCAGTTGGTAGGATTGACAAGCCAGTGACTTCCGGAAAGTCCCTATCGAAGCTCTGTGCTTTCTGCCCCCGAATTCCGCAAGGTTGGGAACACCATATACCAGGCAATGCCGGCTCGCCGTCCCTTTCCCTGATCACCCTTGCTGGAAGCACAGGAAGCTGGAGAATCAACATCTACGCAAGGGGGTGAGATTCGGTCGGTTCGAGCATATGACTCTGCATCATCACGAGGTCTTTCCTGTTGACCTTTCGTTCGAGAGGATAGGACAAGTTTCTGGTACTGGACTGGGTTTTCTGACTGGTGGACTGTGCCATTCCTCATGTGTGAGCGCTGAATGACCGGGGTCTTTAACAGGCAAGCCTTGGCAACTTCCCGGAGTTGATTGATTTAAAATTCACCCATGCGAGCTATTGCGTCTGGACTAGCGTTCCAACAGAGCTACCTACTCTGGATTTGCCCCATCCTGAAGTCTAGTTGATCCTCCAATTTGAGAATATGAAGGCGGAGGTACCCTTTCTCCACGCCAACGAAGAGCATGACCAGGGTTCCAACAGAAGTAGTATATGTAGGCAACAAGAGCACAAATACAATACTGAAGGCGGCCACGGTATCGTGAGATCTTGAAGGACCTGAAAGTGAGCGGGCTTGAGGTAGCCCGGCGATGGACGAGGCACATTCGGGATTCCAGCGTGAGGAAATGTAGATGCCTCTCTGAGGAGTCAACAAAAAGCTCTAGAAACAAATGCATAGAAGGGTGCCACTGTGTTTTGCGTACTGGATCCATACTGAAAACAACTAGGACGCCTTTGGTGCATGCTTCGTTCTGATGAACTTGTAGTGAAAAGGGACCGTTGGCGTATAAGTAGGTCCAAGACTCGTCTGCAGCAGCAGCACTTGCGTTTGAAGCGATAGTATTAGACGGTATTTCAGCCATCTTGTAGCGCATACGGTATAGAAGGGTTCCCGGGACCGATTTGGATTTCTATGAGTTTCTTTTGATGGATACGGTATGGAAGCTGTGCGACCCACTACAGTCGTAGCTTTCAGCTTCAGCCATCAACCTACTAAACGAATCCAGCAGTTGCAGCTTCCATATCCTTCCATAACTCTTGATATTAGCAGTCAAGCAGTGCGTTCTTGGCTCATGCAGATCGCTGTCAACATCTTGCGAACAGGCGAATAAAACGCCTAAGTAGTTACCTACCTTAAGAATGGAAGCTCAAAGTCTCTCGCTACACAGCAGCTCGTTCTTGCACCCAGCTTCTCCAAAGCGGAACGAAATTGGTCTCTGGACGCTACGCAGTTCGCTGCTGATACTACATCGGATCAATGATAGTGCCCACGCCTCGGTCACGCCCCGCCGCTTCCGCACGTGAGATCTTCACTTCACTATCACAACTCCGTTCCGTCTTCTTGAGGAGCGTACGACAGCAAGAGAGTGGCCTGGAATGTAGTAACGAATGTAACATGCTCGCTACCACCAACCAGGCAAGCCAGCAGGAAAGTCTACAGGTTGTTGGTTGCATGCCTGAGACTTGGATTATGTTTATCTAAGCTCGGTCTCTTTTACCTCACCTTATCTGTTTCACTGATTACCGTGCATGCATAAATGACGTGGCCTATGTTTCTCTTCTTTGCACCAGGCGGTCTACCCAGCTGAAGAACGTGTCTTTGCAACCTTCCAGTTTTTGCTGAGTGGTGTTATCCAGCTCCTTACGAGCGAGTATCTGAAGTCCTCAACGCCCCGGGGGAGCTCCCGAAGGCTTTGCCTCTTAAAGACACCCTAGCGACAATTCCCGGGCACGCCTAGCCTGGAACAGATGTTGGAATCGTCATTTTGTTGCCATTTTCTACCCCCGCCGCAACCTGGCCGCCTGCTATCTCTCATCCAGGCTAACAAGCAACAGTAGGCAAGTGGCACGTTTCGGCATTGTGGAAAACCTTGCTTGCACACCTTGACTTGGTGACATGCAGTATCATCCACAATGGATGTCACAGCGTGGGAGAGAGGCCCGAGCGTAGGAGCTGCATCTCAAGGCTTCTGTCATTACAAGGACTATACGGCTCACAAGCATCGACAAAGTCTGTAGACGGCAAGAGAACGGACCCAAAAGAGCGAAGGATACCGACTAATTCATCCGGACGTGGATAGCGTGGCAATTGGTCAGGAACAAGGGGCTGAAATGCTCGACCAATCCCAGCATGCACGCAATTGCCCGAGCGGTCCGCACATGCTCACAGCGAGACCCTGCGTCCATCATCGGGAGATATTTGCCATCGATCTTCAGGCATCAAAGAATTCAGCTTTGGCTGGTGAATACGTCGGCACTGTACGCCTGGAACGTGCACCTGCCACCTCGTCAGTATTACCTGCGGAATGATGAACTATCGACGATACTTACCCCCGATCGACCATCCTAGGCGGGCTTGAGCTGTTCAAAGGCTCGCTAGCGCAAGTCTATGTCGCTTTTAATAAAGTTTGGCGCAACATTTAGCACCAGTCTTACATCAAGTAAGGTAGTACAATATTGTCTCCTCACCCACGGCGTCTCAATTATTTGGGATCTGCTGCGCCTTCGGTCTTTTCTGTACCTGCGTCTTTTGAAACTTGCACATCTCTTCTCATTCAATATTCATGGTCTGTGATCGCGTGCGTCAGGTCTGAAGAGTTGCTCAATCACTTGCCCTTTGCTTGTACCGTATGTATGTCATTTGAATTGGGCCATTTGGGGCGCAGACGCCAGTCGGACAAGTTTGTGAAGATGCCTGAGCCTGCCCTTGGAAAGGATCCGTGGAAGATCGAGCCAGCAGAGGAATATCCGATGAGCAATGTCTCCGATATATACGACGACCCGGCGGCGATCGTGGAAGAGAGGGGTATACGGCTTGGGGAAGCCTCGGATATGTATGGGGATATAAAGACCGCTGAGGACTATGGCTATGTTACTCGAGGGTAGGTCAACAGGGCAATACGCACGGAGGATATGGGGAAAGCAGGCTGACGGATACGGCAGCCTCAAATCACGGCATATCCAATTTATCGCCCTCGGTGGAACAATTGGTACAGGTCTGTTCTTGGGGATTGGAAATGCTTTTACGAAAGCGGGACCCCTCAGTCTCCTACTCGGCTACACCTTCACTGGTGCGGCCGTCTTCGCTATGATGATGTCTCTGGGTGAAATGGCTACATGGTTGCCCCTGCCTGGTGCAATTCCCCAATTCTGTGCCAGATATGTGGACGGAGCTATGGGGTTTGCTGTGGGATGGAACGTGAGTGTTCTATGAAAACTAGAACAACGAACACATCTGACATGGCAGCTAGAATTGGTACTCGTGCTCGCTCACGCTCTGCACGGAAATCTCAGCAGCCGCGGTAATCATACAATACTGGCATGGAGCTGGTGGTATCAACGTCGCAGCATGGATCAGTATAATCATCGTAGTAGTGGTTATGCTGAACATTTTCGCTGTCTCAATCTACGGTGAAGCCGAATTCGTCTTCGCCAGTATCAAACTCCTGGCAATTGTCGGTCTTCTCATCTTCGCATTCATCATCGACCTTGGCGGAGGACCAACCCACGACCGGCTCGGGTTTCGCTACTGGAATCACCCTGGGGCAATGAAAGCCTATGTCAGCACCGGCAGCGCCGGCCGCTTTCTCGGTTTGTTCTCGACTCTGGTCAATGCAGCATTTGCATACAGTGGAGTGGAAATTGTAGCCGTTGCAGCAGGCGAGGCAGAAAACCCACGCAAAAACATCCCCAAGGCCGTCCGCCGCGTGTTCTGGCGTATCATTTTCTTCTACGTCCTCGGCTCATTTGCAATTGGTGTCCTGATCCCATATACCGAGCCTCGGCTACTGGACGCGCAGAAGAATCACTTGCCTGGTGGTGCAGCTTCACCCTGGGTTATTGCCATATACCGCGCCGCGGTCCCGGCTCTGCCCTCAATCGTCAATGCCGTAATCCTCATCGCCGCCACCTCCTCCTCAAACGCCTTCCTCTACACCGGGTCTCGCTATCTCTACGCCCTCGCTCAAAACGGGCAAGCACCAAAGTTCCTCCTCAACTGCTCCAGAAAGTACGTCCACCGCACTCCACTCCCCCTCTTCCAAGAACATTAGAGCTAATACATATTCTTCTAGCGGCGTACCCTACTTCTGCGTCACAATAACCGCCTCCATGTCCCTGCTAACCTACATGTCCTGCTCCGCCGGCTCCCAAAACGTCTTCACCTGGTTCCAAAACCTGACCGCAATCTCCGTGCTCTTCACCTGGATGTCCATCTCCATCGCCTACATCCGCTTCCACGCCGCCCTCCGCGCCCAACATATCCCCCGCCAATCTTTAGTCTTCCGCGCGCCCTTCCAACCCTACCTCGCCTGGGCATCCCTCTGCTTCTTCGCGATTATTACCCTCTTTGGTGGATTTTGGACATTCCCGAGCAAAAGTAAGAAGTTTGATCTTAATGATTTCATTACGGCGTATGTGGGCATTCCAATCTATTGTGGGTTGTACGCGTTTTGGAAGGTTTGGAAACGGACGAGATGGGTGAAGAGTGAGGAGGCTGATATTACGAGTGGGAAAGCGGCGTTGGATGCAGCCGATGCGCATTGGCCGGACAGGAGGCCGAGGAATTTCGTGGAAAGGGTGTGGTTTTGGATTGCGTAGTGGTGGGGATGGGGAGGGTGTTTGTGAGGAGTATGCGTTGTATTTGTGAGAGTCTATCTTGTAGTGTTGGCGCAATACCCAATCTGTAGTGTTGAATGTATATATCGAATCTAAGGTTGTGTCTATGCTCTTGTAAATATCCTCGCTTCGAGGTCTTTGAGTAAGATAAGCATGTCCTGTTCACGAACTTACGACCGGTGACTGCTATATGGCCACACAGCTAGCTAGGAGCGGACACAGAGTTTTCCCATTCATTGAACGTAATCGACAGACCGGAATGGCTTTCATCTCTTCGTATCAGTTTTTACACGCCAGACGCCTCGCTTCTCCTTCACGAGGCCACCTTCGCCGAATACTTCGTAGCAGCCTGATCGAACGCCTCGCTTTTCTCCTTCAAATCTACCAACAAAAGATGCTCCGGCGCCAAATCCTCCAAATTCCGTCTCAACTCCTCTGCATCTTTCTCTTTCCCCATAATCACATTCAGCACAATACTATTCGCAATTGCCTCTACGTCAGCGGGATCCTGCTTCACAGCTTGCTGTAGTGCAGATTCTGCTTCTGGGAGGCGGCCGAGGTGCAATTCAGCGATGGCTTGGCTGACGAGGGATTTGTTAGCGGTACCGCTGGAGGCGGGCGTTTGGGCCATTTCTTCGAAGACGTAGAAGGCGGATTGGTAGCGCTCGCCGCCCTGGGTGGTCGTTAGTGGGAAGGAATTTGGTGAAGGGGATGGCTTGTGGTAGACAAGAGGCAATAGGGGAGCCATACCAGGCGCATGCCAACCCATGATTCGGCGATGTTGACGAGCAGGCTATCCTGGGCCCATTTGCGGGCTGCTTGAACTTCTTTCAGGGCGAGATCGGTGCGGTTTTGTTGGAGGTGAATTTGTACGATTAATGCAATGCTGTGGGGGAAGAATTTGTCAGCGAGTGCCCTCCGAAGCTTGATAGAAGTAGTCCTACGCTTCTAGGCTACCTTGATGCTTGCTCAGCAACGACAGAGCTTCCTCAGTCTTGCCTGCAGCTTGTAATACCGTCCCACCGAGCAATTGCACGGTGGCATTGTCTGATTGTGCCTCCGCAAGCTTCTCAATCTCCAAAACAGCACCTGAGGTATTGCCGGATGTGTAATGGGCTAAAGCCTTCACGGCAGCGAAGTCTGGCGCATTGCCCTCTTTCATAATACTTGAGAGCACTTCCTTGGCTTGGCCATTGGCAATCTGAGCTCGCAACTGGAGTACGCGGGCTGGGATCTTGTTTTCGGAGGAGAGGGAGGAGGTATCGAACTCGATTACGGTATTGTATTGGCCTTGGTGGAAGGCATTGTGGATATTTAGGAGCTCTGTGGGCGTCGTCAGTAGTGGGATGTCTCGACGGCTTGGGGCGTTTGGTTGCTATCATACCCCCTTCTGCAGAAAATGGATCCATGATTGTAAAGACAGACAGTCAATCGAGCTGCGACGTTGTAGGTAACTGTCGTGTGAAACGGACAGCTAGAGAGAATATCAAAGTCCGCGTGTTCTTTCCCGCAGCTCCCGCGCGGTGGAGAGCCCTGAAGCCCCACACTGAGACCCGAGCGACATCTCCGCCTATTTCCAACCGATGGAAGGATTTTCCCCTTCGCTCCCTCCCCCAAACTCTGCAGTGGAAGCAGTGACGAGAATCCCTTGCTTCCTCGTCGGGTGTTCTAGCAGGAGCCATCTCCAACTTTCCATGTGGCCTGTGTTCGTGGCCATCCGAGAGAGGAGGCTGACGGGCTTCGTCAACAGCTACATCTATTCTTAGAGCAGATCCAGACCGTCAACAGATACATCAACACTTCTACGCTTTGGGTACTACTACTTTGGAAGTTTCTTGATACGCTACCATAGCCCTCTACGGATCTAGCCGTTTATTACGTCCAGCATGGTTCACCTTGGACTACCAAATCGTCTCAAGGGCCACAATGGCAAGAGCGGGGATACTACAAGCCAACCTGGCAGCAGGGGAACAAGTCCCATGAGATTTCCCACCGAAACGAAGGGCCTGATCCTTAAGACTCAAGTCTTGAGAGTAAGCAGACCTCGTCCCCGTTTCAGCGGACCATCATGAAGCTAATATACTTCCTCTCAGGCGAGGAATTTGGCAGCCAAGGACAAGAGTGGGACCAGTGATCCAGTCTGTCAACCCATCTGAGATTCCAAGGAGGCAGGTAACTCATTCTTTCAACAGTTCCTCGTCATTTCACTTGGTGATTCAAGGCAATCAACCCCTACCATCAGCAAGAACCTGAATCCAGAATGGAACGTTTGTTTCGATCTACCTTTAGACGACATCCAAGATGTACTGCTGGAGGCTGTTTGCTGGGACAGGGACCGTTTCGGAAAAGACTACCTTGGCGAATTTGATGTTGTGGTTGAGGACATCTTCGCCAACGGTCATACCACCCAAGAGGTGAGTTGTGCGTCCATGTGATGTACTGCCTTTTGACTGACTGGCTACAGCCGAAATGGTACACATTAGAGTCCAGACGGAAAGGCGCGAAGAACAAGGGAACGAAAATATCCGGAGAAGTACAATTGCAATTCACCCTCGTGGACACATCCGATCCGTCAGCGAATTCAAAAGACGTACTTCAAAAGCTTGCCTCGATGGCTATTTTAAACCCTGAGGATGATGAGGGAGACGATGACGACGATGAAGATCTTGCAAGGCTGGACAGCATAGACCACGACTCTGCGGACGAAGACGAAGACGAAATTGATGAGAAGAACCCAGAGACTTCCGATTCGACAGACGATCCTGCGAAGCCAGCGAAGGCAGAGGCGAAAGCAGAAAAGCGAAAGAGGAAGCTGAGAATGAAGCGACTGAAAAAGAGAGCAAAGGCAAGAGCATATGAATTCACTGGAGGTACCGACGTCGTTGGAATCGTCTTCCTCGAGATTGGGAAAATCACTGATCTGCCTCCGGAGCGGAATAGTAAGACCACAAGCTGGCTCCGTCGAGATCGTGCTGACGCTCTTCGCAGTTACAAAGACTGGGTTTGATATGGATCCATTCGTAGTAGCCTCGCTCGGCCGAAAGACATACAGGACACGCGTCATACGTCACAATTTGAACCCAGTGTTCGACGAAAAGATGGTCTTTCAAGTCATGCGGCATGAGCAGAACTATTCGATGAGCTTCTCCGTTGTAGACCGAGACAAGCTTTCTGGCAACGACTTCGTGGGTACCGCCAACTTCCCTCTCTCGAATGTCATGTCTGCTGCTCCAGAGGCAGATCCTGAGACAGGCCTTTATGACCTGCCTGACCCGCCAGACCCTGCGTTAGCCTTGCCCACACCGAAATACTCAAGATTTAGATTGCCGCTTTCCAGATCTTCGTCAGCCACCAGTCTCAACAAGCTTTCGAAACCAGACATAGTATCTCGAAAATCCCAAACATCTATGAATGGTAGCACTCAATTGGAGATGTCCTCTGGCTCCACTAGCACACCAAGTGATTCAAACCATCTAACGCCCTCGACAAGCAATACCAACCATGATATCGCGGAGGACCGCGCTTCACAATCGGACGATCCATTAATCAAGTCTCACACACTCTCTCTGGCCCTCAAAAACAAGGATCGCTGGGAAGACAAACATAATCCCCAATTGTTCCTCAAAGCGAAATACCTCCCGTATCCGGCTTTAAGACAACAATTCTGGCGTGCGATGCTGAAGCAATACGACTCCGATGAGAATGCTCGAGTGAGCAAGGTGGAGCTGACAACTATGCTAGACACACTTGGATCTACTCTCAGAGAATCGACCATCGACAGTTTCTTTGAGAAATACGCAAGTGAAGGAGACACGCAAGACCCTCTTTTGACCTACGACCAGGCTGTCATTGCGTTGGAAGACCAATTGCGTCAGCCGCCTCGAAGGAAGACGTGGGGCGACACTATGAGAGGATACATGGATCATGCTCATTTCTCAACTCAAGAGAACGGAGAGGATAAAGGCAGCGGTAGGCCTGATATTCCTGCTATGGAAGGGTACTCAAAGAAGCCGCTCAATAATGAAGAAGGCCGCTCGGCTGTCCCGGCCATCTCTCAAGACCATCTTGGCTCACCAGGAGAAGCTGGGGACATGGTAGCAGAGAACAACCTTGTTGATGAACAAGGCGAAGAGCACGTCGTCGAGATTCGGGAATGCCCGCTGTGCCACCAACCACGTCTGAACAAGAAGTCCGACGCGGACATCGTTACCCACATCGCAACGTGCGCAAGCCAAGACTGGAGGCAAGTAAACAACATCGTGATGGCAGGCTTCGTCACGGCAAGTCAAGCGCAGCGCAAGTGGTATTCGAAAGTTATTACAAAGATCTCGTATGGCGGGTACAAGCTTGGTGCTAATTCAGCCAATATCTTGGTCCAAGATAGGGTCTCAGGGCAGATCAATGAGGAAAGGATGAGCGTCTATGTTCGCATAGGGATTCGCTTACTATACAAAGGCTTGAAAAGTCGGGACATGGAAAAGAAGCGGAGTAAGTTTCTGAGTAATGATAAGGATGACTCCATACTGACATCTGCAGTTCGAAAAATGTTGCGGTCCATGAGTTTCAAGCAAGGCAGGAAATACGATGACCCTGCCTCCGCACGGGAAATCCAAGGCTTCATCAACTTCCATCAACTCGACATGTCAGAAGTCCGCAAGCCGGTTGAGGAATTCAAGAACTTCAACGAGTTTTTCTACCGACAGCTCAAGCCAGACGCAAGGCCCTGCTCGGCCCCTCAGAACCCAAAGATCATTGTGTCGCCGGCAGATTGTAGGTCCGTTGTGTTCAACAACCTTGAAGAAGCCACCAAGATCTGGGTCAAAGGCCGCGAATTCTCCATTCAACGTTTGCTCGGGGACGCATACCCGCAGGACGCGAAGCGGTATATCAATGGTGCTCTGGGGATCTTCCGCCTCGCACCTCAGGATTACCATCGCTTCCATATACCTGTAGACGGGATCATGGACAGACCAAAGTTGATCGAGGGAGAATACTACACTGTGAATCCTATGGCTATACGATCCGCCTTAGACGTGTACAGTGAGAATATCCGATATGTGGTACCCATTGATTCTGTGGCCCATGGTAGGGTTATGGTTATCTGCGTTGGCGCGATGATGGTTGGCAGTACTATCATCACCCGAAAGACTGGCGGGGAGGTGCGTCGAGCAGAAGAGCTGGGCTACTTCAAATTTGGAGGCAGTACGATCCTGCTTCTGTTTGAGCCAGGTGCGATGCAATTCGATGATGATTTGGTTGACAATTCCAGAGGGGCTTTGGAGACCTTGGTATGCCTTTTTCCCTCAGACGAAAAAATATGTTCCCTGCTGACTTCTGCCTAGCTCCGCGTCGGCACGTCGATCGGTCACAGCCCTGAGCAATCACAATATACGCCGGACATGCCCAAGAAGGAGGAGAACGTCACAAATGAGGAGAGGCAGGAGGCGAAGCGAAGGATAGAAGGAAGCCTAGCACCTTCTACCGCCAGTCTGGACCTTCATCGATGAAGTGAATATCTGCGTAGCTCTCTTCGTAACGACTTCTATGATTAGCTTAGCATTGTAGGTTTGGGTCATCTGGTGCGTCCACCATGTTTATATGGGCAAAGTGCATGAAACACTTTCTCTTCAACATAGACCTGCAATCGTAGTCTCTGTTCAACACTCATGCTCGACATGCAGCACAAACGGTTAATGTAATTGTATTTTGATTTCATTTGTTCATGAGCTGCTTCACTTCGGTCGCGTCGGTTTTCGGCGTCAACACGCATTCGGCTAGCGCAAAACACGAAAAGTAAACAGAATAACGAACCAAGCTTCCGCCCCCTCACTCCGCATGTCTTCGACAACCACGATCGCAATATTGCTATAGGACCAGCCATCGACACATTCGCTACCGAGGAGGATAAGTGCATCAATGAATTGGAAGGAGCCATCAACGTTGCGCCATCGGAACCAGTAAATAGCCCAAACTCCCGCCAGGCCGACCGTACATCACGCGCCCTATGGGCTTGATCTTAACCAATCTAGTCACCCCCAACATCAGAAGCATCAATGACTGCATACGCGACGCGCGCTCCGCTACAATTGATAGAGAATCCCCATATGATGAGTGAGGTATCACGGGGCCATGGACGACGCACGAGCGCAAGATTGGCGGACAAGGAGGATGCACCTCTTACGAATGGTATATCGCATGAGAACGAGCCTGTCAAGAAGCAAGTGGGTGGAAAACAGGGGAAGAGCGTGATTAATGGAGCTGGGTCGAAGGCCGGTGGGAAGCGAAAACCTGGTGAGCAGCCCTGGACCTGCGCTGAATAATCATCACTGGAGAATTTACAAAGCGGCGATTGAGATTATTGCTACTTTTGAGGACGCATAGCTAATTGGGTGCATAGCCTACGATGAAGAGGACGATGGGTTCGCATTTACTCGAACGCGCGCAAAGAAAGCAAAGGCCGCGGCGACACTTCCACCGACCACTGAAGAGGAGAAGCCAGAAGAGCGAGCAGAGCCAGTGCTCGTCAAAAGATCGAGGAAGAAGTCAGTGGGCTCACCAAATGCACCTTCAACAGTCCCAGCAGAGAATGAGGGCAGAACAGGGAAGAGGAGAAGCGCAAGGCACAGTGGAGAACATGAAAACGCAGACCCACCACCTCTGCAGGTGAAAAAGCGAAGGAAAGATCGGAGCTGCAGCGAGGCTAAACAGGACCAGAGAGCCGAGCGATATCCAAAAAATCCTCAGCAACCAGAGCAGGATTCTCAACACAATCCGAGTCACTCATACGAGACTACTTTTGATGCCACAAAGATCGCCTTGCCATTCGCGGACACGCCAGTCATACGGCGGAATAAGGAGATGAGGAAGACCAATAACGCACGGCGAAGTAGCCTGGGCTTGAGGGGCCGGAGGGCAAGTTCTTTGATTGATACTGGGAAGTCCAATGGTAAGAGATGGCTCCTCGCGAGTCCGAGCAATGGCTGACATTGAGCAAGCCTTACCGCATGATGAAGTCGAAAGCTCGGAATTCTACAAGCACATAGAAAGCGAAGGTCTCTCAGAACCGAGGCGAATGAAGCAGCTCCTGACATGGTGTGGTACACGGTCAATGGGCGAGAAGCCAACATTTTCCTCAGAGGACAGTGGTGCTAAATCAGCAGGTTCGAGCAAGTGGTTACATAGGAATTGGGGCGATTGGCTGACAGCGTGAAATAGCACGAGAGATACAGTCACAGTTGCTAAAGGACTTCTCGACGAAGTCAGAGATGTCAGACTGGTTTGGTAGGGTACGTAATGTCGAAGTTCGAGGGTTGTAGAGCAAGACGCTGATATTGCTATAGAATGAGTCTTCACCGCCGCCTTCGTTACCTAAACCGAATCCCAAGAATCTTTCGAATTTAGCTAAGATACAGGATCTTGAGCAGCAAATAGCTCGGTACGTGAAGAAATTTTGCTCTGTCGACAAGCAACGAGCTTGCTAACAATGTACTCGTACAGGCTGAAAACAGAGCGAGAAACCTGGGAGTCTCTCCTTCGACCACCACCAGACGAAGCACCAATGCTACCACCGCTCCCTTCGACACCAGCAGACCCCTCCACCATCGACGCCAACCTCATTTCAAACCCACCACAAGCAGCTACACTACAGACGCTTAAATCACTTGCTTCAGACTTCCAGCCTTCCCTCCCAGCTGCAACGACTTCTCGCTTGCAAAAGATCAATCAGAACCTTGAATTTGAAGTCGACAAGTTCACGAGTAACGTTCATGCTCTGGGTGCATACAAGGACGCTGCAGAACGTGTAGCAGACGATGTACTGGCCATGGGTGCCGAGGTGCTGGAGAAGAGGGATAGGGAAGGGAGGTCAAGAGCAAACGGAGATGCAGGAGAAGTGGGCACGAGAGATGTGTTGAGGGCTTTGAGTCGTGTAATCGATCGGTGACGAGGGTGGTGTCGATTTCACTCCTGCTAACGATGGGCCACTGAGCTTTAGCCATTGTCTTTGGGATGACTGTCAGGGCTACTAAGATCTATATTCCGCTTCTGTATTGTCTGCGGCAGAAGCAAATCTGTTTGATGCATCGAGATGAGGCGTTGCAGAAAGGGGCATTTCGGGGCTACCTAGCTGGCTTACGCTGGGTGGATTGACCGTGTGAATTGGATGAATGCTGACTGTGAGATACGTAAACACGCTACGAGAAGATTTGAAAATTCATGCTCTGACGGATGCGCGGAACATGTTCTGACCTTTTTACCTTGCATCTCTTTCTCTGTTTCTGACAATCTTTCCAGTATTCGCAGGCCGTTGCATCTTCGTTTCCTATATCCGTCGTCTCGCGTCCTGGCTTGCAGCCAGCGCCATGAAATTACACCCGAATGCAGTCAAGTCACAGCGAGTGCCAGTCTTGGCATTCCCGCGGCTTGCATCTAAGCAAAAAGGACAGCGAAAACGACATCGCGCAGACGCTACGTCAGTAGCTTCTTGCTCTGTTTTAGCGACGCTCATGCTATGCCATCTTTGTACAGAGATCCCAAAGGATGAAAATGCTCTCAATATCACCAGTAGCGGTGAAGCGGATATCGTGGCCGCAGTGAGTTTGACTACTGCCAGGATTCTTGCTTCTTCACATACATGAGCGAGCAAAAGCGAGCGAATACCATCTGCATTTCGTAAAGCATGATTCTTGAAATGAGGCCGTTACGGCCGTTCTCGGAAGCACCTCTTTTTGCTGCGAGGTATGAATCACCAATCAGGCTATCAGGCCGGTAAGGCATGCTTCGGGCCATCCCTCCAACCCCGTTCTCCCAACATTAGAGGGGAATGGAGATCTCGATATGCTGAAGCCACCGTCCCAAGCATAGAATTTCCATGAAGTACCATCGTATCCCCAGCGTACAAGTCGGAAACACTACCCCACTAGCCCCTCCCCTTTCTGTCTAAAGTCGGACATGGAATTGCATAGTCTTTTTGCGGCATCGGCGATGCTATGCTCTATCCAGCAGCCCATCGTCCGATGCATACTTGCGCTTTTCAACGGCGTTCTTGGCGACGAAAATAACGTTCTGCAGCGGTAGAAAGGCCAAAGTCGGTCAGCCAATGGAGGAGCTTTGATGTCAGATAAAGTATGTGCTCAAGCCTGGATATGACGCGACGATCATCTCATCAGAAAATTTACTGTTAGATGGGGGTATTAGCGAGATTGAAGAAATTGACTGGATGCGCAAGTGTTGGGCATCGAGATCTACCCTTTTTGCGAGTTTTTTTAGCGGCTAGGCTAGCTGCATGCATTTGTGACAGCTGCAGCTATGCTGTTGTTGGTTTAGGAGGTCCGATGGTGTTGCGCTGGATTGGGGAATGTGAGGAATGTGCTATACCCTAGTTTCGGGATTGGCGGATGAGTGGTTTGTGCATCGAGATTCGAAATGGGGAAGGGTAAGCGCAGGGTCGAGCGGCGTGGGTTGAGATTAGATCTCTGGGTTCTTGATACAATGACACGGGGTTATGTGTCATGTGGTTAGGAGGTCCAGGCGTGCCAGCGAATTGATGCAGGTGAGGAGTTGTTTCACGGATTGGGAGAAATGGAGGTGCAGATGCGGGAGTAAAGCATACTTGGGTGGAATAACCATGCATGAGACCGCTGTCACACCAGCATATACACGCTGCGTGAATCTTGCGATGCCTCAGTTTAAAGGTGTAGAAATGAGCACATTCGGATTCAGCAGCGAAGGGGTGGTGGATATCCAGCTGAGGCATCATGCTGGGGAAGTGGGGATGCACGGAGCCGTTCCTGGTGCTTAAGGGGTGTCTTCATGGTACAACAGGAAGGAATCTGCAGAACATGCGAAGCTAAAGTAGTGGTACTCGTACATAGGAGAAGTAGGCGAAAGGTAGACAAGAAGTAGGAAGCTAGAGGACCTCGACTGCACATGTATCAAATACATGCATGCATAAAGCCGCTGTCAGAATTGCAGATATCCGTTCGCGACAGAGATCTCAAATTTGTCTGCTCTTGTGATCTCGATATGAGACGGTCTCGAAGATACAGGCTCTGCAGGTAGGCCTTTTATGCAAGAAACCGCTGTCAAACCTGTCAGGCCTGCAGAGGAGCCTTTGTGAGTGGTTGGGATTTGGAATCTGATATCTTATATGCGGACAACCGCTGTCATGTCTGCAAGCGTCCACCTTGGGTCTTAGCGTCGACGCTCTCCCTCGAATTATGCAAAAAGCCGCTGTCACATTTGCATTTAGCACTGGTATATCGAGATTGTATAGGCTCGGAGCGGAAGTATGATATACCTGACATGCACCATACGGCCACACGGCTGTCAGGTATGCAGATGCCCAGCAGCGGAGTTCTTTCGATAATGGGCTTGTGCAAAGTTCTTTCCGGCTGATGCTATTCCGCTGTCATTCGTTGTTATGTCTGAGCTCGCCAGCAGTTTCGGTCGAAGCTATGCCTGTCGCATGGGCTGGCGCCATCTCGATGCTAGGATGCTAGGATGCCGCAGAAGCTCAGCTCCCAATTTATCGGATACTTGTCAGCGTAAACCATTTTGGGCTACTCAATCTCGTGGCTAGATTAACGTTTCTCGACGCAGATGATAGGAAGCCACTTTGTCGAGTCCCCCGGTATTCAGTGCGATATTCGTACGACATTCATGTTGAACTTGAGTACCGAAATACTATCGTTACACCTTCATTACATTGAAAAGAGGCTGTTAAATTGCCGAAATTTCAAAGATGACAGGCACTCGTGTTGCAACGACGCAGCTGCCTGACATCCAGCCTTCTTGCTTAATCTCGTTGGTATCAAGGCGCAGAGCAAGAATTTGTTGTGAGGCATCTGTGCTCTGTAAAGAGAAAATTTGTTGTTTGATGTTTGCCGTCGTTGAATGTCGCTGCAGAAAGGCGTTTGGTTGAGAATTGAGATGCTAGTATGCCCAACACGAGAGATCTTCAGGGCGTGCCATCCCAGCACGTATTCCCAGCAAGCACGAGGCCCATTCTCTCACCCCGTTCGCTCTCGAAAAGCTTCATTCACCAAGGGACAACTTATCCTTAGCAATGTTGCTGATTATACTAGTCGATGTGATATCTTGCTAGCAGGGACCAGGACCTTATCTAGCTGCAGCTGACAGGGCACCGTCGTTGGACGATTGGACAGATTTGCTGAGTACCTCTAGCACTGCAGCCTTGGACTGTCACGTGTGCCTGAGGTGTATACCCTATACCTACCCAGCTGACGTCGATGTCACAACGGGGAACGTCGGCTTGCACGCCACGCTGATAAGGAATTCCAGAAGTCCCAGCACTCAGGATGGTTGGCTTTTATTTTCGTTTCCCACGCCAAGATTGATTGAAACCTATGGGGCGCCTTTTTGCATCCGCGATTTCGTGACTCGCCATTCGATGTTGAGGGGTATATGTCATTGCTTTTGAAACGTGTTTGCTTTCATTTGTTCTGGAATTCTACTTGTAAAAACTTGGTGCGTCGCCTGCAACACTGCGAAATGCTGTCGTCAACGACCAAGCGAGCCGTTGTTCTTCACAGATGGCCATTGGCTGCTTCTTCTAATAATAAATCTACTTGCTGTTTACCGAGATGTGTTGGTGGGAGCTCCCGGAGATTAGTGCAGAAAGATGCATAACAAGACTGATGCACGATGCAAGGACGTAATCATAGATCTCACGATCGGTACTTTTTGGAGAGGCCATGTATTGACCTTCAACGGCGTGAGCGTGTCATTACAATCTTACACCATCCGCAGTCCCTCGCATGATCTTTGGACCACTCTGCCTCGCGTCAGATGCAAATAGCCAATTTCAAGTTACCCTGCATGCTGTCACTCTGCATCTTTGCGTTCAATTCTCCGAGTACTTCAGGTCTTGGCAGATGATAAGCCACATTCGCATCTGTTCCAATTTGTCGGTAACCTAGATACGCCAATCGCATCTCAAACTCTCCTTCGCTTACAGAGAAAACCCACCACTCACGTGGCCTTGTTGTTCAGGGGACGGGAACTTGTATCCACCTCTGTGCTTCTGACAGCACCGAGGAGCGGCTTTAGTCGGACCGGGGACACGAATGCATCGTTGTGAAGACGCGCAGTATCTCGGACACGGTATCCGCCCAGAATCGAAGACCCTTGCTGCAGAGGTCTTTCTCGTCGACATGTATTAGTACACTCTACTGAGTGTAAACCTCTTATGACAGCCTACCACGCTATGGCCAAAATGATTTGCAATGAGGGGCCCCCTAAGCGAGCCCCCCACTGGAAGCCCTAACAGGCCCCCAAGATTGATTTTAGGCACTAGAATAGGAGTCTCCCGGGACGGCTCCGACGTAGCCCTAGGGCCTTCATTGCAAATGATTTTGGCCATAGCGTGCCTACTCTGGTGCGGGGTTGACCGCACAGATCCGAAGAGCTTTGCATAATCTGAGAGCATCGATTCACTGTGATATATCGGATCGATTGTTTCGGGTACACGCAAATGACCAAAGCACTGGGACATCAAACAACATGATGTTCTCATTGCAGGAATTGTACGAAGGCGGTGCCAATCAATTGTTCAACTGTCCTTCGCTGGAGCCTTTGATGCTTGCCTCTCGCTGTCAAGCCAGTCCCAAGATGCTTGAGCACATCACTTGCGAGTACCCGTTGGAAATACCCGACCAGCGAACTTTTATTCGGATACGTACATTTCCAGAGCCTTTTGCATAAGGTTATTCCGACACGACGAAACACTTTGGGTAATAAGAAGGGATTCCTGGTGACAAGATCAAGCGCGCGCACATTGATTCTACACAGTATACGCCTTTCGCCCTTCCAATGGGTTTCATCTACCTCTACAAGGTTCGGGTATCTTCGGTAAGTACCGCCTTTGCAGGCTCCGCGAGCCTCGACTGTCAATCTAGAACTAGGAGAATTATGATCGAAGATCAAGATTGATGATTTGATGTTCAAAAGAATACGAACGAGACCACAAAGCCATCGGACCAGCGCTATTAGGAATCGAATCTAATATGGTAAAGTGTTGAAACCTAGCAGACGGTTCGCACAAGACTAGTAAGTCGATTTCATCTCGGTAGTTAAAAACTCTGATCATCGGTTTTTGCCGTTGAAAACAAAGCGCCGGTGTCAGATCGCAGGATCGCAGGATCGCGTAGCTCGCGCTGGGTCCAGGAGCGCTGATCTAGGCCGGAATGATCTTTGGTTCAGCCGTTTTAGGCCATGAAGGGTCTGCCATACGAGCGAGGCCTAATATTGGGCACCAAGATTGTATTTATTGCAGATTCAGGACGCTGCTTGACCCCCAGGATCAAATTGGCGTTCAAACATCATTGCCCTTAACCAAGCGTGAGTACATTATACCCCTTGTAGAACGATCTACTTTTAGAGTTCTGAGGTGTCGGAAGTTGTGGGATCGTCATTGATGTTGTGCAAGACTTCTGTAACGGACTTCTGTAACGGAGAGAAGTTCCTACTGGTTAACAGGTTTTAGTACAAGAGTCCGGGATAGGAGGATAGACTGCAGATAGACGGTATCTTACCACCGGTTATAGTATCCCCTCTGTAGCCGACATTTTATAGCGACATTCGTTTGAGATAGAGTGAGCCGCGACGAGCTTGTCAGTTACCCCTGTAAGTACCACCGTAGCAGTGCTGCAAGGTGAGGCAAGAAAACGCAGAGGTCAGATGAACTTTAAGGTGCAGGAACAGCGCGAAGCTGCCAAGCGAACCAGGCTGCTTACACAATACAATCCAAGCTAAGGTAGGGCCAGGATCAGCAATCTCATCGAACGCCGTCCGCATATTGATCCCTGTACCACTTCAATCCACGAATCACCCACATAGCTTGAGCGCATTATATGCACCTCCCACCATTCAGCAAACGAGTAAAGTGTCAAGCCGACGTGCGCCCTTTCCCACATACGGCATAACGCCATCTGGGATCCTACCCGATCTGATTACATCCTCGCTTCCCCTCCGCCTCCATCATCGTTCACTACTCTCACTCGCACACCCTCTATCCTCTCAAATCCTCCATCACGAGTCTCGCCCACGAAAAATCACTGCGACCCTATAGAACCCGGCAGGACCACCCTTTTCGCCTTTTCGCTGACCGTTGGATTGGGGCTGTCAAACTCTATCTCTTACATCTTGCATCGAGATCGGGAAGCGCACGTTTTAGCGTTTGTCGCTGAACCATACCATTACGACCCCCCAAACTCCAAACCAACATACGAGCAAGCGATTCTGAAGAAATCCACAGCGCATAGATTGATTCATCGTCAAATCTGAGATTTCGGGCCTCAACTATACCCGCCACCAAGATTCGCGAATTCGGTGTTGTTGCGGTTGGGTCCGCATAACTTGGTGACAGTCCATTCGTGTCAGAGCGGGAAGCGGCAGCTGCAAGTGAAGGGATTGCTTGACCGTCTCAAGTAAACAGAAAGGAAGCCGAGTGATGTCGTTGCAGATTTGAAGAGGATCTCGTTCTACATATCTTGCGCTTTGATTGTTGGGCAATCGCAATGGCGGACACTGTCGGCCAAAGGTTCGTCTCCCTGATTGAATCCTCAATCAAATTCTTTACGCCCGCAGTGAATACTAGATGCTAATTCGATTCCAGTGGACCGTTGCCATCAATAGGCTATTTGGATATGGAGAAAATAAAAAATGAAAATTCATACAATCACAATGTTCCGACCACCACGTCCCTTACGATGTCAGCTCCACCACTCATCAGCCCCTCCATGATGTACTCTGGACCACCTCCTCCATACTCATATCCTTCCTCGGCTGCCAGCTCAGTGATTGGAAGTACAGCAAGCGGACCTGGTGCTGGACGTGGAAATTATATCTCTGCACCAACTACCCGCAGTACATCTGGTGATGAGAGGGATTTACCTGCTTCGCAGCGTCAATCCTTACCATCAATAACGGAGGCATTGACCGGAGAGCAGCAGCCGATATCAATATCGTCCTTACTGTCAACAACCGCTCCGCCGCAAAAGTCTTCGTTGGTATCGAAAAGTCCTACTAGCCCAATCGCACGATCTTACCTGGATAGCCTTCCAAGGGGACCTCCAGACTCATTTCCTCACCAGACACCTGTTTCAACGTACCGTCCGTCTGAGCCATCGGAACGAACAAGTCGACCGATGTTCTCGCCGAACATTGCGACTACCCCTGGGGAAAGTCGCTTCCCAGCAATTAACTCTTTCACTGCCATGAACTCTCTTGATACATACCAATCCAAGTATCCTCCCAGAACAGCACCAAGTCCATCAAATTACACGCGCCCTGGTGTTTCCCCCATCCAAAGCAGCCGTGCTCCACCCCCGGTACAAGATAGCGTCCCTCATTCAGCTCCGCCTGCATCAAATGCTTCATTCGGTTACAACGCTACCTACCCAGCCCCGTACTCATACGCCCTCTCGACACCCAACTTGTCTTCTTACCGACCACCAGTTTCGCTACAACAACCCTCGTGGCGAAGTATCAACCCCGAGGCAGACCGTATTGAGGAAATTAGAAAAGCCGTCTCAAAGCAGAGTCCGCCTCCAAGACAGTCTTATGGAGAGTCTGTGAAACGTCATCTCGACATCTTTGATTTGGAGTCGTCGTTGAATGATGTAAGTTCACCATGCTACCCTTCCTTGCAAGTGAGCGAACTGACAATTTCAAAGATTGCGAATGGTAGTGGGCGTGCTTTGGAATGGACTCGCGAGTATGGGACCCGGGCGCACCAAACACAAAGATCTGGTCCTATTCCTGGCTCAATGCCCTCTTTACAAGAGTGCGACGAAATGATCCAAGAACAGGAGAAGACTCTCCAAGCCATGGCCCGTATCAGAGAGGTCATCCTCAAGCAACATCAAGCACTTCAAGAGCAGAAAATCTACAACCAGCGGAATTACAAGACTCCCGCAAGCGAAGCTGACGATGACAACGATTCTTACATGGATAAACTCGATGGCCAAGGAGATTTTGCTGGATCGGATGCAAAAAAGCGACGAGGTAGAGCAGCCCCTCCTGGACGTTGTCACAGCTGCAATAGAGCGGAAACACCGGAATGGCGTCGTGGTCCTGATGGTGCGAGGACGTTGTGTAATGCCTGTGGACTTCGTGAGTACTTTATCAAATTTGAGCGTGCCATTGTCGGCTGACCACAGTCTAGATTACGCAAAGTTGACAAGGAAATTGGGATCGAAAGCGCCAAACGGTCCATCGAATTTGCGACCCAAGGAATCGAGCCCATCATCCCCGTAGCGGAGAGGACTCTATCCTCTTAATCTCATTTCGATTACAACATCTGCATGGACTTCCCTCTCCGAAGGATCGCTTGCCACTTGAACATTTAGTCGACGCGGGCGCTGCTTGACAACGCCCAGATGCTCCACAACCTCCCAGGCAGGACCTACTTCTCCGGAAAATGTACATCACCTCACATCACATTCTTTACCTATTGTTCTCACGGTTCACAACCTGCTGTACAAACCAAATGAATCACACAAAGCACACAAGACATTTCATTTCGCACACGTTTTTGGATTTTTTCGGAGCGATGATACCAGCCTTATCAGAGGCCTGCAACTGTTCACGCATTACCTACCTTATTAGAGGCCACGCCAGGACATGACATTCACATGGACGGGGTTTGGGGATCTGTGATTTCGGGGACAGAACTTGGGTATATGGTTTGCTGACTCGCTTACATTTGGTGTAGATAAATGACGAGCATGGATTTAGTGGAGCACGATTTTGTGGCGTGGGAGGGATTTGCTTCTACAGCTGAGGTGGAGTTGCCTACGGGAGGGTTTGGAAGAGATGGGAGATACGACGACTTTTGAAGAACAATGCTGCAATAGCAGGTTTGACAACACGCAAATTGATTTTCTGACTCGGATCATTTACCTTTTTTAATCTCTTTGACGTTTCGTGTCTCGTTTACTGTGTTTTTGCCTTGGTTGTCTTCAACCTCCTTATCGGTCTTTCTTGGGTCCTTTGCTAGAAAAGTTCGTCCTCCTGTGCCCCTTCTATTAGAGGGTTTTCTGTGTCCTTTTAGAGCATCTCTTTCGTAAAGACGGCTGCTAGGATTGCTAGAAGTGTTATTTGGTGATTTCACTCAAGCTCACAGCCAGTGTTCGGAACGCCGTCTCACAAGAAGAGCATGACAACAAGATGTCTAACCTGAGCTGCCTCTCTCAAATCGTTCAACGAATGCAGCTTCAATCAGCGACTATTCGACTAGCCAACGAAGATCACCGTCAATTAGCAAGGAATTTTCTCGAATGTAACACGCCGCATGTTGCTCCGCTGAACTCCTCTTGTCTGTCGAAGCACGTTGGGCGTCCACTCGTCGTTCCCATCCCTCACCGCAAGGCGAGACATACGCGCCCCCAACGACTCCGAATTGTGACACGTGAGGGCATACTAAAATGGCGTGGATCGAACGACCCCTTTTCATCTTCCATGTGTTCGGCGACTTTGCAGATCGGCGAACCCCTGGACCCCGTAATGTGTTGTCGGGACTCTGATTTTGGCAGATACCGTTACGACCTTGCAGGTCCATAGTAATACTAATACTCATCTTCACAGCATGTACGAGCATCACTGCTTAATTGAGTTACCGATATAAGCATTCAACAGCTCTTGATGATCGTTGATGACTGATGAACCCCCGTTCGCGCGTCTATGACACAGGCAGGGACTTTTGCCTATTAGCAGCAGCGCTCACCTACTTTAAAGTTGCCCTGGGTATAATATGAGGTCGGATTCGTCTTCGTCGCAACATCTCGGCTGCAGAGCGACCGCGAGGACGGAGCACGAAACTTGCATACAATGGTTGCACGGATCGACAGGGCAGACTAAGATCGATTGTTTTTTGGATGACTGGCTACATGCCTTTGCCTGAGGATTACTCTATAGTGAAACCGTTAGTGGTACAAAATCGTCGCCCTCTCAATATGCCGTTCACCAAAGCTCAAGAGGAAAGCCATGTAGATATAGTCTATCCTACTGCATTGACCTTTGCACACGTGGATTCGTCAAGCAAAGTTGGATAATTTTAGGGGATTCGCAATAGAGGGGTTCAACCCCTTACCCCACCGGCTCACCCCCACTATTCTTCCCGTAGGGCTAGTGCCTAGAAGGCGCCTAGAGACCCCCTAGAGCTGATCACTTAGGTAGCTATTATGATGCCCGGAACTTCCCGAATTATTGCCCGGAGGGCGAATTTATAGGGTGTTCTTAAGGGGCCGGAACGGTTCGGGGGATGAACCCCTTCTAGACCTCACGGGACAACAGCGGTTCTCCCGAGATTACGCCGGCTGAGGGTTTTATTCTCCTTACCTACAAACTCTCTTCCTCCACAGAACACAATGTAACGCCACTTTGATAGCGATGCTGAGCATCCGAGAACAAGAGGCGCCAGATGCTTCGAGTCACCAAACTTGAGTTCGAGCGAGCCGTTAGGCCGGCTCTTGCCCGAGCAATGAGACGTCAGACCTCGCCTTCCAACACTTCGGCCCACCAGGCGTTATCCGCGTCTAGCCAAGAGAAATTTGAAGCAAAAGTGACTGCTCCACTTACCAATGACAAAGCTTTCTCAACAATTCTTTCTCTGTACATCTTTGCAGCTGACATACCCACTGCTAACAGCCACAATCACTCTTATTATACACACAATCGCTACATCATAATGTTGTTCTGTCTTTATTCAGTCCTCGCTTTGCCCCGCAAGCGCCCTTTGTCTTCAGCATAGCTGCCACAAAGACAATCTTACGAAGCATATTTCTACTTGCATTGCCGCTAGACACTCTCGTTTCTTGTACATACATACCTATTTGCTATATACACAAGTGACGTATGACTACTAATTCACCAGCAATGGCTTCACCCGAGCAATCGCATACTCCAGTCGTCAATGAGAAGGGAACTACCCAAGACCGATTGGGATCCCCCGAGCAATCGCACACTCCTATATCTAATGAGAATGACAGCTCTTTTGATCGAAGCGCTGAGTCCAGCACCCCGGCTTCGAGAGAAGGATCGAGACCGCCCAAAAGGAGGAAAATGGTACAATTTACGCCAGGAGGAGAATCATTGGACACCCAGAACAACAGGGCCGCTTTTGACCTCCGAGATGATGCCAATCCGCCACCCAGACCGAAGCCATTGCCCAGGGCGAGGTCAATCACTCCAAAATTACGACGGGTCAGTCCTGCCTCTGTTGGCCGTCAGCGCAGCCCTGAAAGGATCTCTGAAAGGTCAGAGGGCAGCACAGGCTCCCCTCCCGTAGCTGCGGTACCTACAACTCGATTGACAAAAGCTAGGCCGTCGATCATGCAACTACCTTCAAGTGAATCAAGCTTAACCATTAGTGCGACCCAGAGCGACATCCAGAAAGGGAAGCAACAAGAAGAAGAAGAGGATGAGGACGAGATTGAGAATGAGGACGACGCAGATGAGGATGCAGTGGGCAAGGCATATTCTCAGCAGACCGCGCAAGACAGAGCCCAACGCCTTTCACGTCTAATGGGCAATCATCATTCTGCGCCCGGCTCTCGCTATACATCACCGCATAGACCTTCAAGGAAAGCCCCGGCCAACGTGTCTCCACCAAAAGATGTACCTGAATCGGCACCACCTTCGCCACCGCCGGATGGGCAGGGTGGGATGCCTCTGGATTTGAACGCTATACCTCTCGAGAGATTGGAGAGCCGGCGAAAGAAATTTGGCATTGAAGATGATACGGACGAGGAAGACGAAGAATATCATCCCGACAAACCAGATCCAAAGAAGGAGACTAGAACAAATCGTTTCTACAGATCTGCAGCGCGCCTGGTTCAACACCACACTGGAAAGGAAAGACCGAAGCTTTCCAGAGTTCGTGCTGAAGAGTCGCCTGATGCTCCCTCTAGAGTTCAAACGCCTGTAGAAGAGCGCGATCCCTTTCACTACGTTCCCAGGCCCAAGGAGTACAGAGAAGGGTACCTCTCTTCACTTCTAAAACTTTACAACGAGCAAGGCGTTGGAAGCGCGCTCGCTCAAATGCCTAATGGACGCGCTGCTGTCACTCGTGCAGCACATCATCGAGACAGTAACAATCAGGCCCTTATAGGATCAAGAGCAACAACGCCAGGACCAACGCCAGGAACAACTCCAGGAAGTACCCCGGCTGGGACGCCAAGCGGTTCCCCTACGGGCTCTGGCTCGAATACTCCCAGATTGAAGCATCAGAAATGGTACTGTAAGAACCCACAGCAGAGCCAATCTACAGGAGCTCTATCCGATCTGGTCAGCTCTTCGACCGTCTTTGCACAACCGGGTGGCTCCAAGCAGGCATCAGCAGTCTCCAAACAAGCAGCCGCTGTCAGACCAAAACCGAAACACAAACCATTCAGCAGTCAAGCAACGGATATGGCGACGGACGCCTTTGACACGGTACTCGGCAAGAAGAAGAAGAGTGGTCCAAGGAATTCGGACTCGATCAGGATCCAGGTACATATTGCGGAAACCATGCAGAGACAGGCGTATCTTATGAAGATTTGTAGAGCTTTAATGACCTTCGGAGCGCCTACGCATCGTCTGGAAGGTGAGTAGCCTTCCACAATCTCACTGAAAGGTATTGCTAATACGGAACAGAGTACATGCGCATGTCCGCTAGGGTATTGGAAATTGACGGCCAATTCCTGTACATACCAGGGTGTATGATTATCTCATTCGACGACTCTGCAACCCATACTACCGAAGTCAAAATCGTCCGCACTAACCAAGGCGTCAATTTGGGGAAGCTTCGAGACGTTCATGAGGTATATAAGGAAGTTGTCCACGACCTGATAGGCGTGGAGGAAGCAGTGCAGAGACTGGACGAAATCAACAACCGGAAGGATCAATACCACCCCTGGGTCCGTGTCATCGTATATGGCTTCGCCAGCGCTTGTGTCGGCCCTTTCGCTTTTGGTGCTCGCCCAATCGATCTACCCATAGCGTTTCTCCTTGGTTGCCTTCTTGGGATCATGCAACTCATTATCGCTCCTCGCTCAGAGCTTTACTCCAACATCTTCGAAATATCCGCTGCGGTACTGACTAGCTTCCTTGCCCGCGCATTCGGTTCGATCAGCGGTGGCAGCGTATTCTGCTTTTCCGCTCTCGCTCAGTCTTCCATTGCCCTGATTCTTCCTGGCTATACCGTGCTCTGTGGGTCTCTCGAGCTACAATCGCGAAACATTGTCGCCGGCTCTGTTCGTATGGTCTATGCGATCATATATTCACTCTTCCTTGGTTTTGGTATCACAATTGGCACCTCTTTCTACGGTGGTATCGATAAAAACGCCGCCAGTAGAACCACCTGCGAAACCAGCATGCCCTTCTGGTTCGAACTCATCTTCGTGCCTCCTTTCACCCTCTGCCTTATCATCATCAACCAGGGCAAATGGAAACAAATGCCAATCATGCTCGGCATCGCCTTCGTTGGCTACATCGTCAACCATTTCTCTGCCCTCCGCTTCGCCTCCAATGCCCAAGTCGCAAACACTCTCGGTGCCCTCGCTATCGGCGTCCTAGGTAATCTCTATTCCCGCCTGCGCCACGGCCTTGCAGCTGCCGCCCTCCTCCCAGCGATCTTCGTGCAAGTGCCCTCCGGACTCGCTGCGGGAGGCAGTCTCGTGTCCGGCGTTACGAGCGCGAATCAGATCACCAATCAGACGGGGTCGGCTAATGGGACGACTACGATAGGTAATCCGGCGAGTGTGGCGCAGGGGGTCGACGTTAATAGCATGGTTTTTAATGTGGCGTATAGTATGATTCAGGTTGCGATTGGAATTACGGTAGGGTTGTTTTTGAGTGCTTTGATTGTGTATCCGTTTGGGAAGAGAAGGAGTGGGTTATTCAGTTTTTGACTTTTTGGTGTAGGTATAGGCATGGTTGGTTTGGTATGGAAAAGGAAAAGTTGGGACGTATGGAGAGCGGAATGAACTTTGGATTCTATGCATTGCGGTTGCTATGCTGGCACATGAAAGCGTTGGGTAGCGTAGGTTCAGGATTTTCCGGTAAACAAAGGTATAGATCTTGATAACCGGTTTATCAACGGTTTATTAATGAGACCAGGCTGAGGTATATTTCTGTGCAGAAAATTTGTGCGAGAGGCTAAGCGCCTGCTTTCTTTATTGATCGAAGCTCACCAGTGCCAAAACAGTCGAAAAAAAGGCAACGATCATACACGTTTGCTACTAGATCCCTATGATAGGAACGTATGTTATCTTTCTCTCCACCTTTGCGAGCAACTGCTCTGCTGTTAGATCCAGAACTGCCACGATAATAACGCCAGCACCACGATCACATATGCTGCATCAGATAGAAGAAAGATGATACATCAGGACCGAAAACCCTTCAACCCTTTCCAACCCCATATCCCACCACTCTTACCTACCAATACTACCCTAAACCGAAAAACCTCACAACACCCACACCTCTTGCTCAGCAAATGTCTCCAACAACAAAATAAATAAAGCATATCCATTAATTGCAGTGATCCTCACCTCCGTCGCGCTTTTCTTCCTCGTGGTGGTCACGCCAGTTGGAATTCACTTTGGCTGCAAGCGGTATTGGAATCGTTTTCGGATTGGAAATAGACCGTGCTTTTGAAAAGTATATAAAAACGCGCACGCCGTTCCTCCGATTGGCAATAGCGGGCCAGGCGGGTGCTACTCGAGGCGTTGGAGATGTCAGCGCGGCGATTTAGTGATGAAGGCGCTGATGGCGCTGAGGGCATGTTGTTTGAACGGCGGCGGCGAGATTAGCATGCTGAGAATGTGGTTCGGGGACTGGCTTTGCGCACAGCACAGGGCTAGAAATCGTGCTAGTGAGATTGTTTTTTTGCTGCTCCTGAGAGCTATTAGGTTTGGTGTTAGCAGGATTGGCGGTTTCGAATTCCGGTGCAATTGACTTGGGCACACAATCTCCTCGGTTTCAGTAGTAGAATAGGCAGGTAGGTCCATTCTAGAGGCAATATTTGTCCGAGCGTGACTCGTCTTGAGTGCTGATGATTGATGTTTTCGCTTTTCTGATTTTGGAAATTTTGCCCACCTAATACATCTTATATTTATGTGCAAATGATCATCTTTGAGGAATGAAGCCTGCAGAACATACATGACATTTTCGTGACTTAGAATATACGCTAAGGTTATATGAAATTGTGAGAGACCGAATAGAATATAGCTAAAGACAGGTACTTGCACAGGCTATACCAACATATTGCAATCACGACGCTTGATACCGTCCATCTGAAGACTCGCTAGAATTACTGACTGCATGCACAAGGAGTTGAAAACCTAGATCGCGGAGAGGCCTCCGAGGCCTCATTTTGCCCAGTCCTCTTCTACAACAGACACACAAACGCCACATTTAACTCCTCACCAGATCATCGAAGAGAGATCTTCACGTCCCAGACTCCCCACCCACGGCCTTCCGCATCGGCATCGGCGTAGACATAGATCCCTCATACATCCTCATTGCCTGCTCCTGCGCCGGCGTCCTCGGCGGGCTCTTCTGATATTCTGGAAACATAGCTGCCCTAGCCTTCTTGATCCTCTCAAACTCCTCAGGATCACTCTCTTCCAACTGCGCCAACTCCTCCGCCGTAGCGCCAATGGCATCGAGGACCGCTTCTGGTCCCATCAATTCAACCCTATCCTTGATTTCTATACCATCGAAGCTTTCGAGCCGTCGGCGTAGGTCTTTGAGGTATTCGGCTTCGACTTCCATGCCGGTGGTACCATGAGCGTAGTCTTGGGTTTCGGGGCGGAGGATGTCGCGTTTGACCCGTTGGCCGAAACGATGCATGCGACCTTCTTCTTGGGCTTGGCGGGCGGCAAGGGAAGGGGAGGAGCTGCGACGCGGTAGGGAAGAGGGACGGATGAGTCGGGAGGCAGAGTGTTCGTCGTCGAGGTCGGGGGCTATTGCATCAGGAGCTAGGAAGTCGGAGCGTGGGGGTGCCACGAATTTACTTGGAGCGATGGTGTAGGGACTGCGTAAGGGTGAGGAGTAGGCTTCGTCGACGGTGCTTGGTATGGGTTTGGGGAGACGCGTTTCAGGGTACTCGTCTTCGAACCGTTGGATCATGCGTTCAAGAGTAGAGTCGAGGAATTGGAGGCGTCCTAATGCGATTATTAGAATGATGTCTGAATAGTTCACGCAGGGCAAATACATACTGTAGCTCATTTCGTTGCCCGACTTAGCCTCCTTAATCAAGGCTGGCTGCAACCTTGCTCTGATCTTCCTAGCGCTATCGAGCAGGTTCTTAGACATGTCTTTGGCCTTGCCCTTGGACACCTGGCTACCTTGAAGCACTTTCCCGGGGGTTCCTGTACCGCTTTGGAAAGGCGACAAATCTCGAGCATCCTTTTTACGACCTTCAGCGGCTCTATTGAGGCAGATATCGAGAGCTTTGACAACGCCTGTTCCGCCGACGATGTAATCATCATCAGGCGCAGGCTCATCATTGTCGTGGTTTTCAGTATAGTCGTCGACATGCCCAACAAGATGGAGTAACACATCTGGAACAGTCAATTGCTTTTCACCGCCATGAGCATCTGCCATTGCCGCCTTTGCCGAATCGGAGGTTTCTGCCAAAGGCATCCGCTCCAGATTCCGCAACGAGTATGCAACGACCTGTCTTGCCAAAGCCTTGACAATCTCGCTCGATTCTGGACTCGGCACCTCGATATCTATGCAGATGATGGTATGCGACACCCTTACGGCAGCCATCAGTGAGGCGTACAAAGCACAGGCCTCCTCCTGATCCGATTCGGTTTTGGCGGACGCGAGTGGAGACAAAAGATGATTATCCAAGATGTTGAGATGGCAGAGGTTAGGGCATTCTGGCAACACCTCGGCGATAGCGATGGCATGCTCAGGTGTCATAGCCACGTCCTTGAGGTGTATCCTCTTAAGCATGGGGCATTGAGGAAGGTACTTCCGTATCAAACTCAGAACGGTCGGCCGGCATGAGAAAAGATCTCGATTGTGAGACAGATCAAGGAAGCGGAAGTTTGGGAGCTGTACAAGGGCAGGAAGTAGGGATTCCAGAGAAGCAGGCGATAAGTGGCAATCGGCAAGACTGAGCGCCCAGAGCGTGTTCTTCTCGTCCAATGCTTCTGCTAGCGTGTTGAGGCCTTCACGGAGGTCGTTACCACCAAGATCAAGGCCTTCGCACTTCCCACTCTGCACGTAGCGAATGACATGCTCCAGTCCCTTCTGTGAAATGCCGTTATTTGCGAGGCCCAGTCTAGTGCAGCCCGCTTTCATAACACCATCCGCGAGCTTGCCAATGCATTCAGTGCTGAGAGCACACTCTGCCATGACAAGTTCTTCTAGACGAGAACCTTCAAGCCTTTCGCCTATAGCTTCTTGTAGAAGTGTGGACATGTTGACCTGAGGTGTTGGAGAGGGTGCACTGTCTTTGTGTAGAGGTATCGAATGGTGCTTGACAGATTCAACGGTTGCTGACGGTTGTGGAAATGGGATCATAGACAGATCTATGGCTTTGAGTGATCTTGACATATTGATGAAAAGAGCAATGTGTCGCCAGCCCTCTTTTCCAATCTTTGGGTTGTCTTTCAGTGAAAGCTTCTCGATCACACCTAGCCGCTCGATGGCGTTTTTGCTGTGGGCATTCACCTTCTCGCAGCAAAGTTTCTTGTTGTGTTTGGCTTGCTCAGGTGTCTTAGCCGAAAGGAGGCCAGCAAGTATCACTCGTACCGCCTCGTCTCCCAGGCTGCAGTTCTCTAGTATCAAGCGTTTCACGGGCACCACAGCGAGATAGTCCCCAAGAGTTATGAGATCTGGGAGTTGCATCCAGAATCCTGATAGGTCCAAGCTAGAGAGGATGCCAGGTGTGGTTGCATGGCAAGCAGACGGTGACGATATTTGCTCGGCTATCCGTTTCAGAATGGGCGTTTCTCGTAATTGGCAGCACCGTCGATATATACGCAAAGGATCCGTCGTCGGTCGATCCTGAGGATTTGGGGGCGTCTCAGCGCCAGGAGACGAGTTCGTCGAGTCGCCGCTCCCTTCTCGCTTTAGCTCGACTGGGATGTCCCCATTCAATAAGGCTTTTCGATACTTTCGTTCTTTTCGCTCTTTGCGTTCGGCCTCCGAGCGCTTCTTCTTCTCCTTTTTCCTTGTGGGTTCTTTGACCTCGTTGGTCTCCGGAGCCTTGGGCTCTGGGGCCTTCTCAGGCTTCAGCCGCTGTCCAGATGCTTTGACAACCCCCTCCTTATCTTTCTCCTCGAAAATAGCGCTCGGGTTCTTCAATGCTGCACCCTCCCCTTTCTTCTGTTTCACGTCTTTCTTCTTCTTCGCCTCGATCTCATGTTCCCGCTTGGTGAGGCTTGAGACTCCTTGAAGCGGCGGTGCAGGCGTTGCTTCTGGTTGATCTTCAGTGTACGTAGCGGCGCCGGCAATCTCCACATCAACACAAAAGGCTACCCTTCTCAGCTTGCTCTGATCCACATCTGGTAATACACATCGGTCGCGATAGGGGTCTACGTTCATCGTTTTCCTTGGACAGACTCCGGCGCTACCGGCAGCCTTGCCCATACTAGTACCACCACTCGATGACAGTCGCCGCAGTGCGCTTTGTATGAAGGTGTGCCCCTTGGGACTGGCCGGAGGGGCTGGTGCGGAAGCGTCTGGTTTCTTGACATCTTTCGCGCCTGCTGTAACGGCTGCACCGAATGGGTTCGCAAATTCTGGATCTGGGCTCGACGGTGGAGATTTTGACACTGCTGCTGGCGCTGGGCTCGGGCCAGTCGCCGTTGGATTGGGGTTGGAGGAAAACTTGGAGCTCAAGCTTGTCATCCAAGAATTCCTTCTGCCCGGTGGTCCTTGCTTCGGGTCTTTGGGGTTCTTTGTAGTAGATATGGGGCTTTGCGCTTCGGGCTTGTCTGAATTGGCACGATGAAGGAGGGAAGGTCGATGGGTGTGGCTGTGGAGCTGAGACAGATGCGTGCCATTCGCTTTGGGTGGAGCAGTCTCATGGCTGTCGTGTACCTGGGGAGGTGTTTCTGAAGTAGGGTTCTGTTCTGAGCCTGTAAATGTCGCGGAGTTGGAATTGTTTGCATAATGGTCTACACAGCGAAGCAGTCAGCATAAGCACAAGCCACCATCATCCAGGGAACAGCGGCCATCGCAAGTGTGCCGTTTCTCATCCTTATCACTCCGAAGGTCGGCACTGATGGTTGCTTACCTTTCGGTGAATGGTGGAGCCAGCTCACGTCGACACCATGTATACCCTCCATCCTTTTTTGTCTGTCGTTTCCAACCGCTGTCAAATCTCCGGCTTAAAAGTGCCAAAAGTTTGAAGCTGCGCCCATTTGCGGGGTCGTCTGAGGAGTTGTTCGAATGCTACCGGTGGATGAGGGGTCCCATAATATTGTTCTTCGTTGGAATCATGATTATCTCCTGGTTACCGAAGACGAATAATCGAAGTACAAATCGATTCTTAATGCTTACAATCCGCTGCTGAAGGATCTAGAACTAGAGGCGAGGCGGGGAAAAGCTGCGTGAATGATTGGCTGCTACGAGTAAAAATCCTAAGCTGGATGACCCGAGGCCTTCCGATAGAACTAGTGAGTCTCTAAGGTACCTTGCCTTACTTTACGCACGAGACCAAGTGTGACCTTCTTGCTTAAAGAGTAGCGGCCAGGAGTTGTTGACTCTCATGGGAATTATTGCTCTTGAGATCGCTGCGGTGAGCAGAGTAAGCTGGTGTCGCTTGAGAACCCGTGAAAGCCGGGTGGAAGGTCTAGCGAATACCAACACCAGTATCACTCGGGTCCAATCAATATTGGGACATGTTTTTGTCTAGTAGATTGTATGGCTTGATGTGCTCGCTGGAGCACATGCAATACGTCTGCAAACGTTCAACTTCCATCATGACGCCTATCAAGCCTCTCACATCTCGCTCTTGAACTTCTCGATCTTCGCCTTCACCGCCTCCATCTTCTCCTCCTTGGTCATCTTTGGCTTCAGGTACTTCTTCGACTCCGCCTTCCACTCCTCCTTGGTCTTCTTCTCCCCAGCCTCATCATCCTTCTTGAAGGGATCTTCCCTGATAGCCTTGTGAGCCTCCTGGTACATCTCCTCCAATCCATCGGCCTCAACCTCGTCGTCAATGTAGCCCTGGAATTGTGACTTGTAGCGCTCCTCATCGTCATCGGCGAGGGTCTCCATATACTCAGCAACATGGCCAGCGAAGATGTATTTGCGTAGGGTTTCAGCATCCAGCTCTTTTGTTTCAATGTCGTAGCCAGGGAAACGGTTCTCGGAATGAGGAATGGCAAGGCCACCATCTGAGGCCCCCTTCATGGCGCCGAAGACGCGGGCTCCGGTAGAGGTACGAGCGAGACCGACATCGAGGTAGCATTTGAAGGGGCGACGATCCTCGCCTTCGTGCTCAGCGGCTTCGGTCATCTTGTATTCTCCATCTGCCTCCTCAACACCAACGAATGTATCTGCGAGCTCGAGCTTGGAAAGGGCACGACGAGCGATCAAAAGTCCAACACAGTAGGCGGCGGCCCAATTGGTGAGTCCATGCTTGATACCGTAGCGCTTCAGTTCGTGACCGTAGGCTGCGCAGAAGATCTTGTCACCGGTGATCTCTGAGGTGACGATCTGGCAGATGATGTCTTTGTTGGTGAAGCGGACGACCAGGCGGTATTTGGGAGCGTTGTACTTGTTCTTGGCTTGGGTGATAAGACGCTTGCGGGCGTAGTAGTCGGTCTTTCCTGCTCGACGACGCTTGTACTTGGTTTGGTAGCGGCTGTGCTGCTGTTAGCGAACATCCCTGTGAGTGTAGAGGAGGAGAGAAAATCGATACTTACCTATAGTACGCGCTATTCTTGACCAGCTTTGTGAAAGGCTGTGTCACGACCCAGAGTCAGCAATTTGCGCTTCAGACCCCTTCCGAAGCATCTTGCAGAGACTCAATTACATGCACCTCGAAGTGCGTCGTAGAAGGATGGCTCGGGCACTTGTCTTACCATATTGACGGTAGTGCCTCGTTATTGTCGAGCTAGCTGTTGGTGGTAGCAGTTCTGAGTTGAGAAATCGAAAGGAATATTCGTCGTGGGCTAAGCGAGCTTCGACCAAACCGACGCCAAGACATTTAAACTTCGGGTTGGGGACGAGTCGATCACTGAGATGGTTTTGGCACAGCTCACCACACGTACTATTGCAAGTATCTTCATTGATAATTCTATGGAAGCTACCTCGCAGCGAGACCGCGTTGGCCCTCTGCGAGTACGTCATCAGCAACGAATGCCTCCCTCGATCCGAGTCTATGCCAACAATTCATGCATGATCTTCTCCTCCGAACGAATAACTGAGGCCCAACTCGAGCATCGTAAATAAGTCTATTGGATACAAGAAGTACTAAATGCCATAAGTAATAGTGCCATGTCCTGTTGGTACTGAATGTCGAATTGAAGAGTGTAATGGTCCTGTGCAACGAGTGACCATCAAGGCTCTTTTCTTGCTTTCTAATGGATCGCATCTGCCGTAAATGTCGTTGCTTGAACGCGAATGTCTCATATGCTGCGCCTCTCCATGCTGAGACGTAGGGTATATCCCGTGCAGAAAGGCAAGGCCAAACTCCAGTTCCAGTAAATGGTCGTGAACTCCTTGAAAATCATAATATGAACGTCGAGACTGCCAGGTCAAGCTCCTTCGCTCGACTTCTCGCCGTTAGTGAAACTCTTACTCCCGCTATTACCTTTCTCTTTCTTTCCGCTCCTCTTCTCCACTGATAAGGTGCGTTTGAAAGCCGACTTGTCAAAGCGTCTCTTGAAGCCTTTAATTCTCTCCGGAATTGGATCTTCGCGCTCAATAGTAACAGGTTCTGCCTTCTTGATCTTGCAGAAGAGAGCAGCGCAGTTGAACAGATCGCCGTTATGGTCATAGAGACGCAGATGACGGTAGCCCTGCTCGAGGCTGCTAAGCTTCGCAGTGAAGGTGGCTAATGGTGATGCGTCTTGATTCTTGTTGTAGGTACGTCCATCTTGCGAGTTCCAAACGGTCCATCTTACGAAGACTAGGCTTGGATGTTTGGTATCTAGCCTTAAGGTGAAGCTATCATTGAAGACGGGATTGAAGCCGTTGGCTTGCACAATGCAGGTTTGCCTTCGGTGGGGCGAACCAACACCGACCAAGCCATTTCGTGCAGATGCATCTCGGCCACCTTCACCTGATGCGATACCTTTACTTTTGTCCTCAGCGCTGAACAACTCGATTTCGACGTAGGGGTCTAGTGTCGCATCTGGTGCTACGCCTCGGGGTCTTGGTAATTGTTGGGCGGAGATAACCTCGACGGAGAAGGTGATTCGTTGCTTTTGCATCTTGCCCAAGCCAAGGATAGAGGGCTCTGAGATTTCCTCTTGCATTGATAATGACTCCCTTAGCGCAGTGGGCTTGAGTACATAGCCTAGCTTGTCGGAGCCGCTGGCGAACATTGCGTCATTCATCTGCATTGGCAGATCATACGTCTGCCAATTTAATGCCACCATCTGTACTCCACGCCTCCAGTAGATCAACGGGTCAGGATTGCTCGAATGAATGCGGTAGCCCGAAGGGTAGACGCGCATGAGGTGGGACATGTTGTGCTTCTCAAGCTGCGCCTTCTGGTCTGTGTCGTTGCATAATTTCTCGAAAGTGCGCTCGGCCATGGAGTAGATGTGATTGTATGACTTGCTTTCTGGCGAAGTGAAGCTCTCGAAAGAGTAGCCTTGGGTATAGACGCCAAGTTTTCCGAGAGGTGGAATGATCTTCTTCGTCTTGCGCTTCGACTTTTTGATGGAACTCTTCCCTGGGCGAAGAGTGCCATTGCGTCTCCCAGTCTCACTATCGCTTCCGCTGCTGATACTCGTCGTAGTCATCGAACCTCTACCTGGGCCCCACGTCGGCATATGCTCCAAAGGACTCGTCGAAGGAGGACTGGATGGAAGGGAAGTATTTGGCACTATCGAGTTGTCCAGAATTTGAGGTCGAGACCAGGGCGAGCTGAAACTACGATCCCGACGACCATTGGGAATATCTCGACGGCTCAGAGGAGGCTCCAGCATCTCATCCGGATCTTGTCCCGCTTTCACCTTGATAAGAATTCTGTTGCGGAGTTCCTCTGGGGATGGTAATTGGCTGGCATTTGGCACTAGTGGCTCTGTGACTAATTGCTCTCCGAGCTCTCTGAGCATGATATCCACCATGGCTTGTTGCTGCTCTGGCTTGCAATGAACCTCGAGGGATATTATCAAGGGATAAGGAGATGATTCGAAGGCATATTTCCCAATAACGGAAATGCAGTCCGCGAAGAGTACGCTACTTGTCATCGTTCCTCCGTGTGTGACTTTAGGCCTGCCATCAGGTCCATCCCAGCAATCGATCTCAACGCATCGACACGCGCGTTGCAACGCTCTGATGTAAGCCTCAGTACTGGAGCCGCCTGCGACTTGTCGGCCTAAGAGGTACGTGTTGTGGGAGCTGGAAATGAAGTATTCGTTCAAGGGCTTGTGAAACATCACTCCAGTGGCCTTGAAATTCTGAATATTGTTATCGTCAGAACAGAGAAACTCAGTGAAAGCGGCGGTCTTCATTTCCGTTGGAGGCTCATCTGCTTCACTTTGGCCGATCTGGCTCTTATTCGCTAGGCGGATGTATTTATTAAATATCTTAACCCAGTGATTACGACTCGCCTGCACATCAATACCTTGAGTATGCTGTAGAAATGAGAGGAAGATCTCGAGAGGAAGGCCACCACTCTCGTTCGGTTTGAGGGATTTGTAAATGTCCTTGATGTCTTCGCGATGCTTCAATTTGCGGATGAAATCCTTGAATTCGGCGAAATTGAGGTGTCCTTTGCCACCAAAATCAGACATCTCGAATCGCGCGCGGAGCACGTTCTTTGAGCAATGGAACTGAAAACTGTGGCAGAGATTTTCGAGGCCTGGAAGATCGAGGGTCTCGTCTTCTTCACGATGGTCAGTCTCTTTGAATATCTTGGCCATCTCACACTTCCAGTGGTTCTTCAACGTCTGTTCATTTAGACGAATGCCCGCTACCCCACTCATCAGCTCATAGCGATACTTTTGGAGATCGTCCAAGGTAGTAGTCCACATGGTGAAGGTTATTTGATTTGATGCAACGAGATGCATGGTTTTGGAGGGCCTTCCCTTGGTTCGGTTTTGGTCCGCGTAGATGATCGTGAACCAGCGAGCCTCGTACTCTACAGGGACTCCACATTCTTCTCGGTAATTTCGTGCATCACCCTGTAAGCGTATTTGCTGGATATCGTCGATGTAGAATTGTTTCGAGGGGTTACTGGGATCCCAGATGACCTTGGCAGAATCAGGATCAAGTGCGAAAAGTATGTTCTTCCCTTTCTTCCTAGTGAATTTTGTGAGGGAAGTCCCTTTGCGAAGCATCGACGGTACGATGGGTAGGATGCCACCTTGGGTCATTGCCGGCTTCAATGGGGATGTTCCATTCTCCAAGCTTAGACCATCCACGCTCAATCCTAATCCTTGTACGGGTTCCGGGTCTTCCTGGACATCCTCGATATCTGCCTCGAAGTCATTGTCCAACATGCTTGTATCTGATTCCACACCATTCTTGCTGTTGCTGCGTCGGCGTAGTATAGCAGGACCGGAACTGCGATCACGGTTTTGGAGGTGGTTTGAGGACTGGCGACGACGCAGTTTGTTGGCGGCGCCCCGTGATAGCCTCCGTATCAGACCTGGTGACTTGCTTGCTTGTATTGCTTCGCTCATGGCGCTGTGGGATTGCGACTGTAGGGGTGGTGTGCTTATCGTAGGCTCTGGCAACTCTAAAGGTGTAGGAGAGAAGTCGGGAGGGAGGTAGCGGCCTCGTGGGCCTTCGGGTGAGGACTGTATTGAGAGGGTTGCTGGGCTTGCAGTAGACGAGGTTCCATTGGGCGTGACGGCTGTAGCGGGTGTCACAGTCAACGGAACGGAGGTGTTGATTTGTTGCTTTGTGAGAGTTCTTGTAGATGGGGAAGGCGATGGCCAGCATCTTTTGCCATTTGCTACTGCCTGCGACGATGTCGTTGTGGGGGTCGCGGAGGGAGCCATGGCTATGTGACGTCGAGGAATCACTGGATCGCTTCGATGATCTGCGGAGGTTTCGTTGTCGTTTCGTAGAGGCAGGGTGAAGCAGGGTGAAGCAGGTTTAGTTGCGCGGTAATGGACGAGGAGGTTTGATAGCTTTTATCTCCATCTTGGCCATCCCAAGAGAAAGGCGACCTGTTTGACGGTAGAAGAAGATAAGTAGGGACCCGAGAGGGATCCTAGAGGAGTGAATCTGCGATCTCACTCCATGACCACGGATCAAGGCGCTGGGCAGATTGTTAATGCACGGCCGAGACGCTTGTTGCTGCAGACCAATGCAAGGTCACGCTCGTGCTGTTGGCGTAGTTGGAGGAAAGATGATAGCAAGCAAAGGTGCATATGAGTGGGCACCCTTAGACAAGAGGCGCAACTTATGGTGGTGTCGTGGCGGTAAAGGGGAGAATTTTTTTTGCTGGAAGTGGTGTGCCTTTCTCCTGTGAAAAAGCTTCCGTCTACAGTAGTTTTGCGGATCACAACGGCTGCACACTACCACCAGGGATCAACCCAAACGCCGGTTGAGATGAAATATGTTTGACGTTTCACACCGTTTCAGCGCAGTGCGAGAACTAGGAGGACGAGTAGCTATGTAAAGAAGCATCTACGAGGCGATGGATCGTTGCTGACACTCAGCCCACACTCAGCCTTCAGCCTTGCACATTGCATGCTCTCGAGCCTCCGCTGCTCCACAAATTATGCATGCACTGCGGTTTCTATCCGCTTACTCGGATGATTTAAATGCTTCGCGTCATTCAATCTTTTGGGGGAAAAAGTCGCCTCATCTTACTCTTATCCCTGTTTTTGTGCAGTGGTCCAATTGAATTTCCGTTCCTGATTGGCATAAAATATTGCTCAAGGAAACTGCACTAAAACCCGAACACAGCCGGAAGCGGCGCTCCCGTTGGCTGGCATCAAGGCCGGTCAAGACCGACCGGTCAGCAGAGTTGACAGTGACGTGTACTCGTACTCTACTCCGTACTTCGTACACACCGCTAGGTACGTTAACTAGTCTCTTGACACATACCTATCAATCGATAGAAACGATAAAGAACGCACTGTTGTACAAATTGGTCATTAGCCACTTCGAGTGGATGATTACGACTAATGTTCTTTTACCCCAGATCGCAGAGCGCGTATCTGCACGACATGCGAATCAATAAAGTAAAGTAGCTACTTCCCACAGCACTGGTACCCTATCGCTTCCGAAAGCTAGCCCTGAAGCATCCCTAGGATGCCCCTAAAGGTTAGGCCAGGACTACCCTGTACTTGCGGCCTGGCTCGTCTTGGAGTCCCCAGCTTGAATCTTGATTCTTCACACCTCGCTGCATCGGTGCACACCCCGCTCAGATAATCGCTGGCATAAGTGGAGACAGGTACGTAGTGTTTCTCGATCATCGGAGAAAAGTATCATACTGGCGTGATCATCTTTCAAGCTGACGGAACACTGTCATTCACAAATTCACGCCTTCACCATTATTTGCGGTCAGGGCTGAAGGATTCATGCACACCGCCCTTTTCGGATTTGGGTGGGATTCTAGAAACCCTTTCGAACGGGATGTCTTGCAGCATCTCTGGCCAACATTTCTGTCGCGAATCTTGGCCACGTTGCCAGCTAAGGGTCTATGGACTAGCCTGACCATGGATAAGCGAAGCGAAACTCTGGCGAATCAAACTATAGCCGCACAGATCCTGGAGCCGAAATTACGATAATATATTTGTCCACGTCTATGCTTTCGGTGCTCCAGGCTTTGGCAAGTCAGCGGTACACACACATCAAGCAGAAAAGGGATTGATTCAGTATCGCTGCAGTACCAGCTACATACTTCAGCTTGGACACCAACAAATCCCGAATAAGCGATGATCTTGTTGGAGTTGGGATTGAGACTCTCTTGCAATTCAGTTTCGAATCAACGATGCTACCCGAATTGAGGAGCTCTGTCTCCCATCAAGTCGGACACATGATCAAGCAACACCTCATAAAAGTCGGTGAATGCGATAGCAGCTCCAGTCAAGGACAAAAGTTGCACATGATCATGATTGAACCGATCTTGTTGAACACTTACTCCTTTGACAACCTATCGTCATCGAAGGAGGCTTCATCCTCCTCAACCAGCCAGTCTATGCAAATAATCCAAAACAAAGGAACAGCACCCTGAAACCACAAAGGGCTTATACTCTTGGCATAAGCAATGACTGCCAACGCATGAGCCTTTTCATGGGTTCCCCGCAAATAGCAAAGCCAAAGACAACTTTCTCTTAGTAGCTGGAGCGTGGCAAATGTCATCAGACTGTATTCGGCTCAATGTTGAGAGTATCAGTCTAGCTGGAAAACTTACTAGCATATCATTTCTTTTGGAAATGTTACCATTCGCCGAGTTTAACAAGCATTCTACAGAAAAGGTGCTAGGAACCTGCATGATGGTCAATGCGTACCTTGGCCCTTCTACGGCAGGCTGGGTGTCAGAACAAGTGGCAGTCTTGACTTCCAGTGCAATCGATTTAGGCACCGAATGCCCTCTCTGCAAGCAGTAAATTAGGTAAGCAAGCTCATTCTAGAGCCACTTACCACTGGAATGCAGCTCAACTTTAGCGTCGATAGATCAATCACTCACTCTTCTAATCTGCTGCGATCGTTGAGCTCTGTAGTCCTTGCAACGGCCACCTCTCGTTGTAGCTTGCATTTTTAGGCACATGTCGCCTCCCTAGTCAATAGCTCGATCATCTATCTTATACGACTTATCATACGCTTCCTAAATCGAATTCTCAAATTTGAACCATGGCAGATTCTCATTCGCCACTTTTCCTCCGACCGGGGGGCGCAGACCAGGGGGCGCACAGCACAGTTCGGATTTAGCTGTTAGAACTAATGCCGCAGTACTTAGATTTGTATGTCATCATCATATAAATCTAAGTATAGTTGTATCAGCTATGTTACCGTCGCTGCTATGAACGCCAGCGCAGTATATCGCTGTAATATATATAGCTGTTATTTATTCACCCTCCGATACGTCGCTGTCGCTCTTCTACACCATTATTCCGCCCTATACTATCAGCTGAATTGACTTAAGAACGCCGCGTTGATGATCCGCTACTCCTGCGACTCCCGCTCGTCAATGTCTACGGCGGCGATAAGGTTATTCCTGGATCGCTTCCTTGTAGGGGCGGACGGTTCAGTATCACCGTCCGCCTCTAGTGTAGGACCCCTTGCTCTTGCCCCGCGAGGCTGCGACTCGCCCTTAGATTACTTACATGCCTGAGTCGGCTTAGGCTGTCGCCGCCTAAGTACTGGCGGAGCGGATAAGGTAGGAGGGTTTTCTTAGCTGCTGAGGACGGGTTCATAGAACTATATCGGCTTTAGGCTGGCGGCGGCGTGGCTTGGGCTGAGCTAACGGAGGTTGCTGTTAAGTAGGTGAGGGTGGAATCTTGCCGATAACTCTTTGAATGATAGGGATGAGAGACGGGTCAAGGTTTATATGCGGAGCCTAAGCTATAGCTGGCGGGCTGGCGATAGCGAGGTGAGAGGGGAGCGATTGGGGGGGCGATAAGGGTTGGCGATAAAGGGGGCCGATGGCGATGTAAATAGTGATTCGTAGAAGGAATGGAACTGAGGGTAGAAAATTTACATATATACGGTTCAAAAGGCGGTCAGTAATTAGCTGGGGTACTTAGATTTGTATGAGGATTACATACAAATCTAAGTACTTCGGCATTAACAGCTAAATCCGAACTGTGCTGTGTGCTCCCCGGTGTACGCCCCCAGGACTTCCGTTCCTTTTCCTTTTGACTCCCTGCCAGCCATGCTCAGCTCACCTGATAGGAATACCTCCAAGTCTACTGCTTGATGGCAGGCTCGAGTGGCGGCGAACTACCCCGCACCTTGGTCGAGAGAAGTCGTGCATAATTCAGGTCATAGATGCTGATCAAGAAGACCACTTCGACATCCACCCCTTCAAGATCATGCTTCTTCTTCACACAGTTGATCCGTAGGTGGTATGTTGAAGTCGGGTGAATCCCATATGATTTATGTTTTCGGGACGTCAGCTACCAACGTTTGCCCTTCCCACGTGTCTCTGTACCACGAATGGTGAGAAAAAATTCTTTTCACCAGGATCCAACCAAGGCCCCACAAAATTTTCCCTCCCTGCTGTAGAACACCACCAGGTGTGGATTTCGCGTTACCACCTACATACTTGATGGTCCGACTGGAGTGGAAGAGTGTCTGTACGAGGCCGATTTTGTGGCCTAGTCTTCGTTCCGTGCGCACGGGGGTGACCGTGATGGAGAAGTTCTTTGCCCGGTCTGGAAGGAGAAAAGCCAGTCTTGCATTCTGGTTCCGACCTTAAGATTACCGAGTTTTATGTTACTTCCAGGCGCGGAATTGTTCAGGAAATCTATCAGCACTGTCCGCAGATGGTATTTCCCTTCTTGCAGTGAGGGTTAGACGGGCACTGGCGGCTGGAAGAATAGCGGCCCTGTGCAAGACGAGGGTCAACAGCTGGGAGCCTAGACTGGCCACCATGATGGAGTATTGCTGAGAACGGCTTTGTGACAACGATAGCGGTAGCGATTAGCTTCCTATCACAACCGAAGAAAGAATCCATAGAGAGGGATTTCGAGAATAGTATGCTACTTATCCTCGCGCATATCTAGTGACTCTCGTCAGACTTACACCCGTGCTCACCGAGATGTCGCCAAGCTTACCTTACTGTACTAGCTGACTCAAACTTATCAACGTTAAACTTACGCAGATATGCATCACTTGACTTATTTCAGCAGCCCATCTAGCGGAGCGCAAGCGCTTCGTATGAGGGGTGAGACCAGAGCCAGCAGGGACTGCGCGACCTCGCTCGCAAGCGGTAAGAGTAAGGCTGGTAACGACACTGGTGGGATTAATGTCCACGACTGTCTCAGTGATGTGAGTGGTATCAATGTACGCAGACGGCTGGAAGAGTATGAGGAATCTATTCTATGCCTGTCTAATGCCAGAATCGGAGGAAGTTGCTAGTCTTACACTACTGATATGTAGAGTTCTTGAACTAAGGGAATCGGAAGAGTTTCACATTCGGAGTGATTGCACCCCTACTTGTTGTTCAGTGTCAGGCATCTTGCTGCATTCCCAAAGCTGCTCGCAGTGCCGTTAAGTGGGCGAAGGAACAACCTTTTCTTGTCAGCGTAGAATTCATTGCAATAACCTCTCTTTGCCGTTTGTGACGAGCACTATCGGAAGGATAGCTGGCTTGAATGCGGAATACGGTTTGATCCGAGAAAGACTTCGCAAGGGGAATCATGCTTGATCTGGAGCGTTAAAGAAGGACATAATAAACTACGCCGAGTTTGCGGCGACACATCGAGGGAAAGGTGGAAATGCCATAGACCTGTACAAGTGCTCCATTATGGCAAGGGTCTCTGATCTTGATATATAGAGTTTGACCCCAACAGTTTCAATTGGATATGTACCTTGGAGTTCGTGATAGTCACCAAGTTGTACAAGAAAGTCTGTTTGGTTCTTAGAATAACAGTACTAGATATCGTTCAATCAGGCCAAACGGACTAGAGAAAACCCAGATCAAGACAAAAACATATTTGAACCAAATTTTCGAACCGCACTGCGACATTTGAACAGAAGAGTAATACGAATCCCCAAGGAATTCCTCTCCAAAAAAACGGTTAGGAGCCCTTCCAGACCTCCCCGGGGGCCTATCTTCTCAATCCCCACCCCCTAAACAGCCTGACCCTGAATACTCATCAGCTCCCCCTTCTTCCGCGTAAACTTCTCCGCACTCAACTCCCTCCCAATTCCACTCGCCATCGTCTGTCCCGGACTCGGCAAACTGGCCACATGATCCGGATGACCTTCCTGCTGTTCACGTGGATCCTGCTTCTCGATAACATCCTGCGAGCTCTGGCTATTCGGCACACTCCTCCTACGACTCGCTCCCATCGGCCCTCCCGCTTCCATAGCCGAATCTAAGCCACCGATGTCGAATTTGATCTCGTCGGGGCCGTTGCCGGTGAGGTAGAGGTACCAGTATACTGCGCCGACGAAGACGCCGCCGCCTACTAAATTGCCAAGGGTTGTGGGAATCAGGGATTTCCAGATGTAGAGACCAACGCCTATGTCTGGGTGGCCGTAGAAAATGGCGTTGGGAATGAAATACATGTTTGCGATTACGTGATCTAGGCCTAGGGCTACGAATGTGAAGGTCGGCCACCAGATGGCGATGATTTTCGATACTATCTCGCGGGATGAGATGGAGATGAAGACGGCGAAGCAGACGAGCCAGTTGGCGCCGATGCCGCGGAGGAAGATTTGTATCCAGGTTGGGGTGAGGCATTTCATTGTTGCGAAGTTTATGATTTCCGTACGGTAAGCCTTGGTATTGAAGACTCCACCATCTACATGCCACGCGTCAATAACGATTTGGAAGTGGCTGCGTTCTTTGAGAATACTCACAGCCTGTGATGATCGCCATGAAGAACAGCATGCCAGCGAGGTTGCCGAGGAAGGAGACAACCCAATTGATCAACAGATCAGCAAAGGTAACGCGGCGATGCAAGAAAGCTGTTAACATAAACATGACATTGCTGGTAAAAAGATCTGCTCCGCTAAGGACTATCATGACAAGGCCGATAGGGAAGAAGACCGCGCCGATTGTTCTGATGAGACCAGGAGCGTTCTCTTGATACCAAGGTGCCGTTTCCGTAGACAGCGCAACTGCACAGCCAAAACCCAGCAGAGGGCCGGCCATGAAGGAGTTGAACCATAACTTGTCCAAGCGCATATGTGATTTTTTGCATCCTATCCTCGAGACTAATTCAATCGTTTGCTGAGGCGTGAATGCGTCCATGACTGGCAGGGTGTGGTGCAACATGGGCTATAGCTTGGACGGGGAAAGCGGTTTGGAAGCACGACATGTCTATGCAAAACTGAACGAAAAGGAAATACATGATATAGGGTGTACGAGTACATGTGCAAAGCAACATCACAGCAGAACGCGGCCCAGCGGATATCTTCCCCACAGATTCAGCCAGCATGGTAACTCTTGAACCATGCAAACTTTGGATCCCAAACGGCGCGACGTCCAGTCTTATCGCAGAGGTTGGGATTTGCGGAAATCTCGTTGGTCGAGGCTGGCTGATAAGGACTTCATAGTGCGTCATTAGCGTACTCTTCAGCATCCCGGTTATCTACCCAGAGACCCTGTCGTGCCTGTCCAGGGCTTTGTGCGCCTTCAACGTCTTTGCACGAGCGATGATTGGGGCAGAGAGACAGATCGCCTTGCTAGAGTAGATCCAGGAGCGGGCACGGATCCCAGGCACGCAACTCCAGAGCCACGAGGAAGTATGTCCCGAGGGATTGGCAGAAGCTTCCTGTGATCAGCAAGAGCGTTGGGTTCTGCCATTCCCGTTGAAAACTCTCTTTTGTCGAGAGCAGCTGTTTAATAGTCTGAATACGAGTATCAAGGTGGATAGTCAGGCAACGATCAGGAAAATTGCACACTTCATCTTCCTGGAAGTCATGCTGAGAGTTAATGTTGTTGATATTTTTAGCTATCGCTGGGGATTTCCTCCAGACAAATGAACAGTGAACTAGTCAATCGAGAGTCTTTCTTCAAGATCCTGTAAGTAGAATTGGCTTCTGCCTTCCGGTCGGTTGGGCGTCGAAAAGTGCAAGCGGGGAAAGGTCTAAGTACACTTTATGGCCTATAGCACTTTATGGCCTATACGGTCAAAAAGGACAAAGAACCATTGCATAGCACGATGGAATCTTAGAACATAACTTTCAACATACTCGATGGACTCATCAATAGACCTGAGCCAAGCGCCAGGTTCAGATTGGTAGCTGGCATCTGTGGCCGTTGGCTGGTAGATTGACGGTAATAAGTATCTCGACATGTAGTCGCTTTTGAACACAATGGATTCACCGCGTCACCCCTGATAGGCTCCCTGGTATTGGACCTACTATGTTAGCAAAGGGTCGCAATGTGATCGGGCTTCAGAGGCTGATGCCGCTGATCGAACAATGCATAGAGGATCAATTTTACAACAGCTTGCTCTGTCATTGCTAGTGGGACAAGCCGATCAGTCTCTGGAAATTTTGTCGTACTTAGTGGCGAAGCTGTAACCGAGCATTGTGTTTGTTTGAATCCTTGAGGATCATACACAACGAGGTGGCGAAGCATAGAGCACTCCAATCTCGAGCTTGATAGATAGTACGAGTAATTTCACAGTAGAAATTGTGAAACGTGAAGTATAGAACATTTGCCGCAGTGGTGGGAGCACGAGCAAAATGCCAAGCACCGGTGTTTCAGGAGGAGCTATCTTTGGCAATATGGACATCGCATCGCTTGTTGCAGATTCCGCTTCGAGACATCTCCTGAGACCGTTGAGGATGGATAATTGGATGATGTGCTGGGGTCATCTGTGTGCGAGCTGTGGTCGATGCTTCGATGCCTGCCTCCATAATTATCCTGCCTCCAGTATCTGGAATCGTGCTTGGCGAGTCAGTCTGGCAAGCGCAACCAGTCCAACAGGACTTCCAGTGGACAAGTGGCCAACAGATGCCCACGTCGTGTGAAGGATTACCACCAGACCTTACGACCCCACATTTGCTCACGCCACAATTCGTTGGGTGCGGAAGGAAGAGCCCCTCGTCGTGCAAGGACCTGCTTAAGCGCCCGGGACTCCCTCCTTTACAGAATAGACGAAATCTAGATGGAAGCGACCAGCGATCTCATAACATTTTTATCAAGAGGGGAAAGAAGGGACAGGCTTGCTTTGCCTGTAGAAATGGCGGTGAAGAACTCGAGGGGTCACGATGGTAAACAGCAAATCGAATGAGCGTCGAAAGGCAAGGAAGTGGAAGATGAAGATGCAGCCATACGTATTCGCAATACCGTAATCTAGGCTTGGCTGAAGAATCCGCTTCTATTTGGTTGGGGCCAGGTCCTGCTAATTTAACCCCACCCCTAGGGGCCATTAGCAGCTACTCTAGGTCACTCTAGTACCTAAAGCAGCTTAGAGGTAGAAGTATTGGGCAGGGGATACGACCAATCAAATCTTCCTTGCCCCTTGAGAAACCAGTAGAATAGAACTATCGCCCAAAAAATGGTTCTCCTTCACACTCCTCGTCGTCTCGTCACATCTCTAACTCTGTGCACAGCTTTTCTATTTTCTATTTTCTATTTTCTTCTTGCGACCTACGGCAACTCTGGCATCTATTTCTTCCATTTCACCTTCGCCCTCCTAATAAAAGAACCATCTGTCCTTGATATTCACCCTTTAATTAATACTGCTGACACCCACAATATTCGGATCTACTCCTCGTCCTTCTTTGTCGCTTTTCAATAGCCCGCTGGGAACTTTTACACGCCCCCAACGTCATACAACTTCATAATATCACGAAAGGGAACTCTCCGCAGCCCGGTCGACAAGCTCGATCCTACATATCTTCTAGCTAGCTGCTTCTTGTGGTTTGCCGGGCAAAGACAAGACAAGCTACCTCAACTAACACCGCTCAACGCACCTCCCAAAAACCCATCATCGTCAACCCGTTGTCACTCGGCCTCAGGTACTGCCTGCCGCCCTGACATTCACTCTCTATTCAACAGTCGCTCTTGCCGCAGTTCGTATTCACTTCCGGCTGTGTTACACAATTTCGAAAGGTGAATTGTCATCCTCTATCGTCACCACTTTTCGACTCACTGATCTTTGGTTTCTTGGAACAGACCGATCAACCTTCTTGCATCCACCACACTCATATCGACCTTGGACAGTTACCTTCCTTTGATCTATCAATTCCCTCGTCAACTGCATTGATACCACAAACTCGATACGCTTGACCTGAGGTCTTCGACATATTTGTAACACCTTCAGCACTACGAAGCTTACCCCACTGTTGAAGTGACACAACCGCACTCATCTTCATCACGATCCAACACACGTTTCTCAATAGACAACACTTCTTGCACATACTCAATCCCCCCACCCGACAGTCAACATGAGTCTGAACGCAGGCGGCCTCGCTCAAATGACTTACAACCCCCACAATCCTTTCGACACGGCCCTGGGTGTCCCGGGGTCTGGCTTTGCTTCTAGAAGAGGAGGATCACAGACCAAGCGGCTTAGCATGGCTCCGCCTATGAACATTTCAACAATCAACGAGACTCGGCAGGAGAATGTTACCCCAGCGCCCAGGACAAGCCGCTCTCATTTGCTGGCTGGTCTAAGGACTGCTCCAAAGTCACCTACCGGATTCCCATCATCCGCCCCACCTACTGAGCAACAATTTCCAATCCGGAAGGGCAGACAGGCCGGACAAGGGAGCAACGCTTATGCATGCGGAATGCCTCAGACTGCCGTTGGTGGAAGCTTCCCTAGCAACCAACGTTACGCAATGAATGGCAATGGTCAGATGTACGCTCTTCCGGAGATTCTCGCACCGCCTACCATTCAGTTTGGTGATGACCATGATGACCAGAAAATGGACCCTCAGGAATACGCCCAGCTGGTAGCGATGAATCAGCATCTCGCTCAACAGCAGAGGGCTCTACAGCAGCAGCTCCTCAGTCTTACCACCGCCCAGCAGCAGATGCAGAGCATGAACTTGGGCGGTGGAATGGGCCAGCAACAGCAGTACCACCAGTCGGTCAACAATGGGTTCTATAACCAGCAGCTCCAGACTGGTATGCAGCCAATCGTTTCTGCAGTACCTGGCACACCTGGACTATATACTGTCTACAATCCTATGACGGGTCAGCAAGGATATGTGGTGGACAATGCTGCCCAGAACCAGTCACCTCAGGCTCAAGCTCAACAACAAGAGCTAAGCCAATCACCGCCTCCATTAACACCTGCATTCCGTGCTCAAGTCTCTCCACCACCAGAGAACATTCTACCACCTCGTACTATGAGTATCTCTCCTCCGAAGCTGTCCGCGCCCAAGTCAAGCTCTCCACCATCATTCGAGGTGAACCCCCTCCCGCCGCCTTCCGCAAACGCTTTCCGTCGAGGACATGCTAGAGGCTTGTCTTCTGTGACTGGCAACGTCATGAATGCCACGGACGGGCCTAGGAGCAGTGTGCCAAAGACTGCTGGTATCCCGCCAACCCCAATGACTGGCACCTTTGGCCCTGGCCAGAACCGCGCTGGAGATCATCCTGTTCGTCAGCCTCGCGGTCCTCCATCACTGGAAGAGCTTGTTGAGAAGCCCACTTCAAAGCACGAGGGTAGCAAGAACTTCGTTACCCGTCAGCGCCGGCGCGCTGTTAACAACCTCGTCCGCGCTGGTCTAGATCGCCGTGCTGCTTCCCGTGGTAGCAATTCGATCGATAGTGTGGGAACGCCTTCGAGCGAGTGCGAAATCACCTTCTCCGTGTCCTCTTCCGACAACGACACCGACAGCGTTGGTAGCCGTAGCGATGGAGGCAGACCGTGCCCAAGCCCTATCGGCTCAGAGCGCAACCAGATGAAGGCGCGCTCAAAGGAGAGGCATTCTACTGGCACCCCGTTCACTACAGCCAGTCTAGGCAGCGAGAAGGGTATGGTGGACGTTAAGATGGAGGATGAGAGGCGCAAGACACCTCTATTGACGCTCACAAGTGGCGCGGAGAAACGGAAGAGCGCCATCTTCTGATGGATTACTGCCCTTCAATGACCGAAGTGGAATGGACTGGCTTCCTTACCTTGGGTAGATCCTAGGGATACTGAACGATATTCTCAGGCTTCATCATGGTCTGACTGTTACTATTGCACGCCTTTTACGACTTTCATTTTCAGCAACACCATTTCCTCACCGGCTTTGGTTTGCTGTCTTACGACTTCTTCGACTGTCCTTACACTACAAGATTGTAATATTCAATTCTTCGTTTCCGTGGACAGGAAGCTGCTTGCACATCTTTACTAGCAGCTTGCTGTCCCGGAGCTTCTTTTACCATGGATAGCACTAGTCTGCTTCCCTAGGTTCATATTCGATGCTTTGCCGGCAATGTCATACCAGAGGTGGGCGCCTTGGTGGTTTTTGCAGAAAATAGAGTGGATGGTATGAGCGAGAGATGGAGAATGGCCGACGTCTGAAATGCGTGGAAAGATGGTCTCGGCACTCGTGCATCGGTTATCGATGTACTTGACTTTCGGTCAGAGACGGCTTCTTGTCGCCTCTCAGCTTTAGCTAGCGAGAGAGATTGATGGCTTATTGAACATACAGTTATGATACCACATGCATCCGGTCTGCTTTTGAATTTGAAAGATATTAATGCCTGGTCCGAGCAGTCCCTCCTAGCTATTTGATCCGTTCCGCGTTTTGTCCTGTTATCGTCTATTCGAGCGTCCGACCTGGATTTGCTTCTAGTCGCCCTATATCTGTTTCTTTCGGACTTGCCGGACGACTGGTACGTGACGTGCCTGCGCTTCTGGCACCTGTCAGCGGCTGGCGACCTTTGCGATGCGGAACGCGCTTTTTCGGAAAACCAACTGACGGGCTGTGTCGCGTGGTTTGAGTACCCCAGAATTTTTACCCTAGATTTTCCGATCCTACGAATGCTTTTTTGAGTTGGAATTGGGCAGTACACGAAGCCCACCAGTTCTATTCTAGTATGCTACCACCCTTCGGTCTCCTCCCTCTCCTCTTCCTTACTACTACCTTCGCTCTCGCTCTCGCTCCCTCTCTCGCGGCCGTGCCACCCAATCCATCTTCACTTGGCCCCCCTCTTCCCCCACAACCACCCCTTCCCCCCGTCGATGTCGTACCACAGTGCATCAACACGACCATCCATCCAACCTGGGCCCCCGCAATCGGCCCATAGGATCCTCAGTTCGCGGACTGGTGCAGCGGGGCTGAGTCGAAATTGTCGGATAGCGTGCAAGAGAGTTTGAACGCGAGGTTTACTTTCTATTCCTTGCCGGCGTTTGCGGTCCCCAGGATGCCGTTGCCGAAGAATGGGTATGGATTGCCGGAGGGGAAGAGGAGTGGTGAGTCCGTCCTTTTTGGTTCGACACAGTTTAGCTGCGTGATGTAATATGTTGTTGTTGTGATTGTGATTGTGATTGTGATTTGCTGATGGATGAGATGGATATTGCTGGATATGTGTTCCCTCCTCGTTCGCATGTCTTTTGATTTCGCGTCCGACGCCCTCCCGCTGGAGGAGGGGCGCTTTATGCCTACGCGGTATACGTTACCCTATCAGAAAGAGAGGTGGGGACAGGTTCTGTTGGCGGGTAATGAGCTTTTTGATACTTGTGTTGAGGGGATGGGGATGCCGGGGTGGGCGAGCGTGACTACTAATATTGTGGTGGCGTTTTGGCCGAGGGGGAGTGAGATGGAGAGGGTTTATGGTGCTAAGGTTTTGGGTGGGGGTGGGGAGTGGTTGAATCGGATGGTGGGAGGGGGGAGGTTTGGTGGGGGATAGGTGAGGAGGGTAGGGGGTGAGGATTGAGAGGAGTGTTTAAAAAGGGATGGAGGGTGGAGGGTGGGGAGTAGGCGAGGAGGATGGTATGGTGGGGGGATATAATGATGCGGATGCCGGAGGAAGTTCAAAATGAAGAAGCTTAGGACTGTGGTACAGCAGACCGCCGCTCGTGTAGGCATGCAAAAGGATAGAATTAGATGGTTAGAGACCTCGCCAAACGGAAGAGGCGAAGGAGATGGCAGGGACGACTTTGTGATCAACAGGGATGAGAGTGTCTTTCTGAAAGATGGCGAGGATACAGTGCTGACAGTGAAAACGCTTCATGATCACTTCCTCATTCATTTCAATTACATGATGCTCTTCACACCAACCAAATGAAGCTTCTTATAGCTCATCTCTTTTCCTCATCATCGCCCCGCCCTGACTTCTGAGCCTGTATACAGCAACACCATGACTAGGCACCGTTGCACTCAATATTCCCATCGGAGCAATGGTCGTAGTCTTTACACCAAGCAACGCGGTATCGTTCGCTTTCACCCCATCCGCATAGCTCATAGCGGTAGCGTTGTACGTCTGCAACGGCAGTGTCGAGGTCGAATTAGCCATGCTGGTCATGTTGGTGGGCATAGTCATATTCCCCATTATAATGGCTTGAGCGGTGGTATTGCTCATTCGGTTCGCCCATAGATCATAGACATCCCACGTCTCCATAACCTGTGCAACTGGCTTGCTGGAGCCAGTTGTGACAAGATCGATAAAGATGTCGTTCATGGTAGCTGTCATGGTTGTCGATGCTGGTCCTGCGTTGAGGAACGCTACCACATAGTCGCCGCCATTTAGCTTGCCAGTCCAAAACGAGGTTTCGCCAGCTGTGTAGGCGTCGACGGAGTAGGTCTCATTTTGGGGCTGTGCGGGGGATTGCCATACGCGTGTGACAGGCATACCGAGTGGGTCTTGGTTGACAGCTATGATCGCGGCATTGGAATATATAGAAAGCGTTTCGGGAGTCATCATCGTTACGTCTGTACCAATGATTAGGGGAGACTTGGCTAATGCCCTGCAAGGTAGTCAGTGGAATCCCGGACCTAAACTGGGTATGCTACCTACCACATGCTGAAGTGCGTCTTGTATTCGTCGTCTGTCATGCCGCTGTTCCCAACTTCGAGCATGTCCAGATCATTCCAAGCTCCTGGCTGGCTCTTGTAAAGCACCGATGCAGCTTTATTGATGATGTTCATCGCTGAGCAGTGGAAACCAGGATTACTACACTCATACGTATCACAAGGACATCTTGGATCTGGCCGGTCGAAGTTGTCATACACGTCCCCACTCATCCTCCAAGAGTTTGCCATCGTTTGTGCCCAATCCCAAGGATGATCTTGTCCCCAATTGCACAGAGAATACAGTATCGGTCTTCCAGTCGCATTCAAAGCATCCGACATTGCTTTGTACCGATTGTAGCTTATCAACGCCGTGCCTTCTTGCCCTTCGTTGTAGCAATTGTCATACTTTAGATAATCAACGCCCCAATTGGCAAAGGTCTGAGCATCTTGCTTTTCCATGCCCAACGAAGCTGGATATTGCGCACAAGTGTATTTACCTGCACTCGAGTACATTCCCCAGCCTAGCCCCATGGAGTGGATTCGGTTTGCAATGTAGGGTATGCCGTCTGGGAATTTGGTCATGTTGGGCTGGAGGGTGCCATTACTGGTACGGCCAACAGACCAGCAGTCGTCGAGAATGATGTAGTGATAGCCTTGAGGTAGTCATTAGCATCCCATTTCCTGTAGATTGCTATAACATTCGTACCGAGATCCCTCAGCCCATAGTCGACTATCTTTTGGGCTGTGCTGAGTATCATTTCCTCACTAATATCACATGCAAAAGCGTTCCAGTTATCCCATCCCATCTGGGGCATTAAAGCAAGGCCATTGTAGCTGGTGGTGCCTGCAGCACTGGCGATAGGGGCCAGTAATACTGCGGCTGTGGAGAGCCATGCAGTTAGTGAGCGAGCCATTGTGTGAGGCGGAGAGGTGGTAGATTGTGGCCATCATGGGAGCTTGTGGATCTAAGTACCCTTCTCCTTCAAGTGGGGAAGCCACCTTCAGCTGAGTGAAGGTTTTGCAGTTCCCGGCCTTCCGGAATCCTTGCTTTCGCCTCGAACCGGACTCGTCCAATCGTTTCGCACGCATCTTTTCTTTACGATCCTCCCGCAAGCTATGACATCAAAAGTCATTGCCCTATGGTACCAGCGAAGTGCTGGTATAGTCAGGTCTCCAATTGAATGTCGTCAAAGGGGCCTGTGCTTCCTGATGATAGTCGAGGTACTGCCTTGTGCAGCTAGCTTCCACCGTGACGGCTTCATACCTCAGCTCGCAAAACGTGCCTTGAAGCAGTAGTCAGGGCTAAAAGCAGCCAGAAAGGTACATACACCTCGATGAAGCTGTCAAAGCCAAATTATAGTCACCATCCGCGGTCTGCCTATTGACTAGCAGCAGCGGAAACTCCAGAAAAGATATCTCACGTGATTGCCAAGGCCAGCCACAGCACGCGCTAGTATTGGACTTCGGCGTCATTGCCGCGGAGTGTGCCCTTTAGCTATATATATTGTACAAATTATTCTCTGGCTCCCAAACCATTACCTTGTCAGAAAACATAGCCCTCTCTCGAATTCATATAGCTCTTATTACGTAATTTACAGCATTCCCAATCTTTTGCTTGGTCATAGCACTTATTTGATGGGAGAAGCAGTGGCTGTACTTGGCCTTATATCATTCAATTGTCCAGCTTGTCAGTTTTGGGAGCAGAGTGATTACGCGTCTCCAAGAGTTCCAATTAGATAGTCACGATGTCGCAGACACTATCCAAGATATCAAAGTCAAGGCTTCCTCTCATACTCGATGCAGTGAAACGCACAACAAAGCGAGCAGCAAATGGCTTCGTCGCTTCAGCCTCCACAATCTGGCTTGAACGTACTTCCGGCAAGGTAAATATAAGGAAATTGAAGAATTAAGAGGGGTTGAAGCTGCGCAGGAGGAGAGAAGATTGGGAGGCTGCGGAGGCTGAATAGGGAAGGGAAAGGGAGAAAAGATAGGAGAGGTTCCTAAGAGATTACGGGCAAGGACGAGAGCAAGCAAGAGGTGGATGTCCAACAATTGGAGGCAAAAGAAAGAAAAGACGCTGATTTTCCTCGAAGTCTGCGAGCTTCTACACTTGCATGAAAGCATGATTGAACTAGGACTTGGTGTAATTTGGTATTTGTGTTGCCTCTGGCGTTCTTCATTGCGTTCAACCATGTTTGCATGTTGTGTTTGTCCAGATGCGAATCTCCACAACACATGCTTTTTCTTATTGCCTCGACGGATTGGTTGAGCCTCTCTTGCTTGCTGATATCTTTCATTGTTTTCTTGCGAATAGTCGTTATGCACCTGGGTGTTGTTCGAACAGTACTTATCATGCTGGTAGCCTAAATTCTGCGGTTTGTCTACTGTCGTGTTTGTGCTGCCTGAAAGGCCTTTCTCCTCTCACAATTTATCTAGTTGAAGTCTGGAAGCATACTGTAGGGTACTAGCTCCTCTGTTCCATGCTTTTTGTAGTCTGGGTTAGGTCTACCGTCCTCAATATCAGCGTCTGTTGCTTTGAATAGCGCTGCTCCCCTTGCGCCTTCCTCCAAACATTCAGACGGAGTTATCATCAGCAAATCGGTCAATGTCTCAATCAAATACCATCCAACACCACCCAGAGTTCAACGGCCGAAACTGTCCACCCACAGTATACGTTCAGACATAGTACGGCAACGACATGAACACATGCTCGATGCACGAGACGACGGTTGACTGCGGTACTTACGCTCCAACAAGTCTTTGTCTGCCTGCCATACAAGCCCAACAGGCCGTTGTCAGTCCTGGGCCAATTGTGCCTTCGTCGAATCCACCCACCACAGTTGCAATATCTTCACAGAACTCTAGGAGCTCGGGCGGATTAAGTTAATCTGGGCTAGTTGGCGTCATCATTGCCGTGGTACTTGTTGTACTCATTCTTAGTGCCTGTATCTTGTGGTTTTGTTGCAAACCACAAAGAGATGACACGCCGAGCTACACATATTACGGAGGTCCTAGAGACAGGAATGGGTGTAGACGAGGTCATGACCCAGTTGTTCCTTTTCAGCCTCTGCCACCTCGAGGATCTCGTCCACCGAGAGCTTCTGGGACTCCTCCACTGGGTCCTCCTCCACCTGGTCCTCCACCACCTGGTCCTCCTCCAATTAGCCCGCCCAAGCCACAAGCCCCTCCAGCGCCAGGCACACCAGCTCCACTCGCTATTGAGTGGTATCATTGACTGAATCTCTCTATGGAGAACAGGGCCCTCGAGTATATGGTGGTCCCCGCTAACGCTGTAAAGGGGCGGCAAGTACGTTGGTTTTTGTCATTGCTCTCAACACCCGTACCGCCGCTATCCGTGTAAACTACAGAAGGCTCAGTAGATGGTTCTGAATACCAAAAGGCATTGGAGAGTGACCTATGGGCGAATCCACGGATGCGATCATAGGGAGATTGACTTTGAAGTGATGTGTTGGGGGGGGTGTGGGGGGGGGGGGGGGGTGGGGGATTTGCCTCGGCGGTGTGCGCTGCTGTGACTGTCAAATTGTGGCATATATTGTCCGTGTCCATGCTCGTTGACTTCAACAGTGGCAGGTGGCTGCTTTCGTAACATCGTATGAACAATCATCTGATTGGTGGCTCACTAATTTGACAAGACTAAGACAGGTTTGGGGTCTATGAAAGACCTGGGGTAGATTAGAGCACATATTGCTTTCTTGTCAGCTATATTTGGCATAGACTGGCCAATCGATCATAATGTAATGGTTGGACCGAGTCTCCATAGCCTAGTGTTACTAGCATGGAAGGGGAGGAGGAAAGGATGTCCGCCTGTATGAGTCCTGCCTCTCCAGCCTACCCTCTTGCCCAGAGGCTATGGGTTTTCTTCCCATCTCAGTGTCAGCGTGCTGGAGTGGCAATGGTATTGATTCATCATCACTCTCTAGATCTTGTGAGGCTACGACCAATTTTGTCATCTCAATCCTCTGGGTGCCTTCCGGATTGATAGAGGATGTCCGACGATCGTTGCTTAGGCTATTCATTGTGTTACCTGTTTGTATTGTCATACTATTTTCACGTTCTGTTCACAGATCTGTCTCCTCCGTTAGCGTTCTCTGCATTTCAAGAATGAAGAGTAGATACCTTCGATTGCTTCTCTGAATGCGAGCTCAAGGCGAGGATGGGAACGATCTGGCCGAACTTCAAGGCGTCCTCATTGCCACCGATTGATGAGCGTGGAATGTTACGATCTGAGAAAAACCCTTGTATAATGAAGCCAAACCAAAAGGTATTAATGGCGAAGTTCGCCACTTATGATGTGAAGAGCGTAATCGAGATGATTTGTACCCATTGGACCAGCTTGGATGATCCATGAGAGCTAATAGTAGATCCTTTTCGTTGGGATTCTCGCAAATGTCTCCCCATTGACTCGAGATCTTTGGTCTCTGATCTTCGTGATGCTCTTTTCTATCACTTGGCTTGGTTTCTTGATGAGCCACTCCTCCATAAGTCTTAGGGATGGTTTAAATAGCCCAACTATTGCCGGGAGATAGTAGAAGAGAATCAAGAAAACGTTAACAGACATCTAATAGCCACGTTTACTACCTATATCTCTATGAAGGTCGTTGAACAAGCATTGTGCATCATAGCTCCAACTTGCTCCAACTTTGGTACCAAGCCTAATGCCCCTGCATCACGCTGGAGGTACGAGTAGCAAGAAAAGTTGCTATGCAAGCTATTAAAATCACACACTAGTTCCGAAGGGCTGGTCGTTTAAGAAAGTAGGTCTGAAGTACTCTAAGCGACGTCAAATGCACATCCGCAGATAGCCAGACCAGATCACTTGCTAGGCTGAGATGGTATACCGAGATCGTGCAGTGTATGCAGAAGCTTGCAATCAGAAATGCTAGACTGGGAATAAGTTGCTGATTGGTGGGGCTTCTGATAGCTGAGGCCTTAAGATCACCTTCTCCGTAATTGACTCGGTATTCTCGTGCATCGTCTGAAATACGAGGTGGCAGCGAACGCCCATGTTTCAATACTGACAATGGTCGTTTGAGGGAACGAGGGTTACATAAGGTATCATCCAAAGTTCAGCTTGTAAGATTTTGAAGAGCCAGAAATCGACGAGATTTCCACGCTCGGGTTGAAGGGCAGTGAGGATCAAGAGTGCCAGAGCAAGGCATAGAGTGAGGCTATTGCTGGTAATTGAGACGGTGATTATCTGCAGTAGAACGGTGCATTTCGCAAATCACTGACCAGTCGCTAGCCCTAGAAGGGTTTACGGGCCTCACTGCTGAAAGACCCCGTACCAAACAGCACCTCATCGCAACCCCGACCTCAGCCATCGCAGAACTTTCGCTAGTCTTCCGGAAGAAGATCCAAACGGCGACGATGAACGCTAGAGAATGGACTTGAGACGCAACATTGACGTAATTCCAGAACGACTGTAGACGTCGGCTTGAAAGTTCCGTGCCGGCAAGCTGGTATATTAGTTCGATGGGTATGAGCAGGATGATGTGGGTGCCAACATGTAGAAGTGATTCACTCGGGGGAGTCGGCAGATCGTTCTGGAAAGAAGAGTAAGCTTTCTGCCTGGGGTTTGGGACTCGATGTCGAGGTCTAAGGACTTATAATCCGTTGCTTCGTATTTTAAGGTCGGGGTCTGATGGCTTGGTGATGGGATCAGAGGGTTGGGTGTCTGAGCTGGCGAGTATTGTGCTCAGACCTTCTCCTCCATTGTGACGTGATGGTGGAATGATATCGGTATTCAGTTTGATGATTTTGTTGGAGGGGTTAGGGAGGGACGATACGGATGTCTAGGATGAGAAAGGGTGAGAGAAGGAGTGAGGTTCCACTTGACGTTCTTGAATGGGTTTGCAATAAGGTTGAGGAGGCGAGCCACCGCCTTGAGTTCCTTGGTCATCCGCCGCACATATACAACGACGAGCTCCTGCCCTGGCTCTTGATAAATTCCATGGAATCTGTCCTAAGAACGATAATGATCAGCGAAGCAAGACATGATCGTGGCAAGGGTCTTGATATATATGAGAGAACGACGTTAAGTGAGAGGATCTAAATTGGTGAATTATAAAGAGATCAGTAAGACCTAGATGGGTATGAGAGAAGCATACTGATAGATGCCGCTATGCAGCAAAAAGTCGTGGGATCGTTATAGCACCGCGTAGGCTAACCGCCTATGATTTCTCTTTTGCTCAAAAGTTAACCTCCTACACATTCTTCCCCATTTCATCTGGGTTTAGGAAATCGGTCAATGCCTGCTCTGGATCCCACAGCGGCAGTGACCTTATGCTGCCCCGATCATCATCATCGGCCTCGTCTGAACATGCTGCCGCTAGCTGCCGCCTCTCTTTTTGCCTGTCTACGATATCTCCAGCCATATCCACCCAATTCTTCCACGCTTCGCTGACTGGAGCGACCTGTCCATTCTTCACCCACTCAACACTCTCAGTGATAGCTATGGCTTTCCATAGGGCCATTGTAAAGCTGCTCTGTTTTTCCTCGCCTTCGAAGATCTCCTTATTGACCTCGTAGCACGACAGATCCCAGTGCCATTGCTGTGGTAAGGCAGCCACAACCCAATATGCTGCATTCAAAATCATGTATGAGGCGGCGAAGCCGACCTGTAGGAAGAGTGTACTGTTACCGAGACAAATAACGCCGAACATGAGGGTGAGAGTTCCGACCAGCGAAATGATCCGGTAGGTCGTAGCCCCATAGTAGTATATGCATTCCTCGGGGTGCCAGTAAAGCTCCCTGGCAATGTTCTCATCGCACTTGACGATGAGGAAAGCTCCGTTTGGATACTTGATAATGACATTGTCTCTTGGTACGCGCCTACTAGCTTTGCGTTGCATGAGCTCGAGGGACCAGCGACTGCTTAGACCTATCAGGCTCGAGAGGAACGAAAGTAGTATTGTGGTGCACAGAGCAAAGCCATCATCGCGAATGATGGAGAGAACCACGAGAGCTAGGCTCATCGCTGCACCCAGCAGCTCAACGAAAGCAAGGGGCCCAAAAGTCTTAGCGGTCACTGTCTTATCCCTATCTGGTTTCGTGATACGTTCGCAGCGTACTGCGTAATTCGCCAAGGGTTCACGATTGTGTAGTAGATGGGCAATGTGATTGACATGGTCGCGTATACCACCGCTTCGAGCTCCAATGACCTTGCCGGTGTCGGATTTGAGGCTCTCGGGGCGTGAAGTACGTATGAGGGCTTGAGGAGCAGGGAGGAGACGAGGCACGAGGGAGAGGAGTGATAGAGTCGAAACTTGTGCGTTTGCCTTGACGGAGCCTTCTCCTAAGATAGCCAGACTTGCAAGTATTAGTGACGCAGCAATTGGCAGAGGTAGCTTCAACTCACAAACCGACGATGTCAAGCCGGAGGTGGTCGAAGCCACCGTTGAGCCATAGAAGCTTCATTGTAGTTGTTCAGGTATAATGAAAAGCTCATGTGAGTCTGCGGATTTAGTATCCACAGAACTATACCATCACTCAGCCACAGCCAAGCAGGCTATGGACACGGGCGCCCATTAAGAGGAGCAATTGGCTAGCCTCTGACGGCTCTGTATAAAACGCGTAAGCAACGGCAACACAGTTGAGTGGCCTTCGAAGCCGATGGCAAAGACCTCACTCCACTTCGAGATCGCGTTAATAGGACGAGGGGAGCGATGGAAGCGTAGTTCTACCAAACATTGCTCGGCCGGACCGAGAAGCTAAACAGCTAGCACACCTGTCACATCATCGTTGGCAAATCCTGCTCCCATATTTTACCTTCCGGAAATACATATTTGTTTAGGTCAGCTGTTAATGTAAATCATGCAACGGTCTCATTTCCAATCCCAGCCATCGTGATTGATAATGAGGCCTCAAAAGTCCTGCTTACAATCCTGTCTGCTCAAAGGGCCGTGTCTGCTCAAAGGGCCGATCTCAGGCGGGTAAGCCCCCCCCCGCTAGAATTTTATTTATAGCGGGATAGCCTTGCAACGACACCTCGATCTCTTACATTCGTCTACGCGTAGCTGCTCCTCAATGTTATCTATGAACGCATGTCAGAAGCTTCTGCTAATGTAAAAGACAAATCAAGATGACGGTGGCATTTTCTGATTCTCATTGGCCGCAATGCCTCACAAACGGGATTGTCTATTCCCGACCAAGCCGCCACTGGCGCCTTCTTCTGCCTTATTGGAACATTCAGCATGATGGTCGGTTGAATTTTGCGGCGTGGAATATCTTCTATCCGACCCGTCACAGTCTTCACACGGCTGTGGCAATTTATAACTTTGAGATTTTGCATCTATGTACCCAAACAAAGTTGACTTGATTCTCTGTCAGCAGCCTGATGGACTTCTTGCCTCCTCCAACCACCAGAAACACGGTAGGTACCGCTATTACTGCTAGTCACTTGCCTCGTTTTCTAGTCGGGTAGCCTTCTGTACCCATCGACGATCGCTTTACGTCTTTTCCGCCACTTTTGTGCTCAAGATATCTTCCTTTGGTAAGTAACCCATGATATATGGCCCTGAAACCGCACGATACTATCTATGCTATACTTGCATTAGCAAAAGACGTCAGGTCTCGGGCAAAGCAGAATGAAACACCATCTTTAGTGCCCACTGGAACGCCGAATGCTCACCGACCTCCGCCTTCGCCCGTGATAGCAACCAATGACCATGAAACCGTTCCCGCGACGACTACAACAGAGCGAGAATTTCCGAGATGGGATGAGAATGACTATTGATCTCGATATTGAACCTGGGACGCATCTATCGGGACAAGGGACGGATTTGGCGGTAGAATTAAAGGAGAAGAAAGACAGAGAACGTGTACTTATGGTACAGAGGAAGCTGAAGAATGCAGTCCTGAAAAAGGAAATCCTCATCGACTAGAACAAAGACTTCCTCGAGGTTTGCAAGGAAATCCTCATATTCACCATCGAAAGCCAGGCCCCCTCGAGATCTTAGCTGTACGAGCTGGGGGCTACGAACCTGCTGGTGCTCTAGGGTATTCAGCAGAGCCAAACGATCTCACGTCGCGTCGGTTCCTGGCCTACACGCCGGCTATTACGATGCGATACCGCGTTGGTTACTGGTCCTATGGAGAATTGGTTCCCCTCCTATACAGCGTACCGGCTTCTACGACGCGGCGAAGGCTGGGAGGCGTAACGGCAGCACGTCTCCTACCAGACGGATTCGCACACTACTCGCCCTTCGTGTTTACGGCGACGAAACGCGTTTCCCAGTAGGTATTCAAACCCTATAGCCTTTATATCGATATTCGACGCTACTCCCCGAGGGTAAGAATTACTTAGGCGGTAGACGACGTGTTAAACAAGAGAGACTAGCAGAAAGGGTTAACTATTATACTTCCGCGCGGCCCCGTTAGACGGTAATATCGATTTTTACTCCACCCCCGTATAAGCCTACTACGTTTAATTCGCTATCCTAACGCCTACTGGACTAAACACTCGTACGCGAGGCCCTAATGGTTACGGAAGAAGAGATAGGAACACCGAGGTTACAAATTAGTTATAGGTATCCGGATAAGCTGGTTTCTACGTGTTCTACGAAGAAAACTGGCTGGTACGTAAGATACCAAAGGGTATAGGAGGCAACGAGTTGGGGGTTCTTCTATACATGACAGACGGTTACGGCGATGGATACAAACACTGCCTTGGAATGGGTATAGGATTCTGGCTGGGGATTCCCGCCCCCTGTATACGCTTCAAGCAATACTATAGATACCAACCCCACATAGCCTAGCGGTTAAAACCTGGCCCATTTGTGGTGCTGGGGGGTGTAGGATAACAAACAAACAAACAAACAAACCATCGAAAGCCAGGTGTCACTAGACATCATCTGTAGGCCGTGGGTACCCGAGAATGCGATTTCAGAGATCCAAAAGCCACCCTCATGGCTTGTGACAACGGAAAACACCGCATTTGGCGCTCGTCCAGACAGGAACTACGGCCGCAAGAACGCGGACACTCTGGTTGGAGTACCAGGCCTTAGCAATAGGGATTACAGTGCATCGAAAGAAACCAAGGTAACACCCGTGGCCTATCGACCAGATAGACCAACGACCGGCTGGTGCTTTGGTACAGGAGCAAAAGCACACAGTACGTACGTGGAGGGTTTTGTCATCGATCTCGTCAGTACAAAGAAGCCATACGCTGCGGACGGTATCATCGTCAACGAATGGCTAGCTGCTGGTGACTGGGCTGACGACTCTATACTGCCCCCTGATCAATTCTGGCGTACTTTAGTCGCACACAGAGGTCCTAACGGCCTGAACCCTCCGACATATCACCAACGAGCCTGCAAAACTGCCCGCAACCAGAGCGTCAAGGGCGGCCACATCAGTACGAGTGCGTTGGTACACTACGGGAATAGCACAATCGTGGCGAACTTCGCTCGAAGAGTGCAGGAAGCAGTCTGGATGAGAAGGCTCATCAAGACCCAACGAGGTATGTTGGGCCTAGGTCCCGAAAAGACTAAGAAACGGGATCTTATCTATATCCTATACGGATGCCCTGTTCCGGTTCTTCTTCGCAAGCATAATTCAGACGAGCCGGACGAGTACTTTCAATTTGTTGGTGAGTGTTATGTCCATGGTCTGATGGATGGTGAAGCTTTTGCGATGAAACAAAACGAGAACAACAACAAAAGCGCTCTGACTGTGGATCGTGTTAGCGTTGACATGCGTGGTATAATTCCAGATCTCCAGCGGCCTCTAGTCTGCAATGCGGTCCTCAGTCTAGTCCGGTTGCAGGCCGTTGTTCAGCATATTTGCTAATCACGTCGACGGTTAGTAACTTTCATACCTATCCACCCTGACTCGAGATCAGAATCCTATACAATCAAACCTCGGCGCACTCGACCATTAGACTTAGAGAAGTTGCACGAGTGAGGCTCATGGGTTGTGACATGTTATGTAGAAAGTACATCGATAATTGAATGAGTGAGTGTATCACGGGTAAGTCATGGTGGAATAATCATCACAGCGGCGGTTGATGTAAGACACTATGGTGATTAGTGGGATTGTTCAGGTGTAGGGGTATCTTCGTGTCTCGAATCTGACGGTGAATCGTGTGGCTTTTCCATCTATGCGTTCCACTTCACAGCAAGCGAACGAACAATATGAGGCATACAAATTCACTTGCTTTCCGGCCTGCAAGACAAATAATTTTCTTGCATCTTCTATCAATCAGCCATAGGAATCATATGACTATCTACAAGGCATTATCCTAAGAATGTACAAGAAGCAAACGCAACATCAGATAACCAACAGTGGTATTCGCGCGCACCAAAGCAAAAGTAAACCAACCTCAAACCCAAAAAAGGCATCAAGCAGCAACAACATGGCCATTGGCAGTTCCATTCGCAGCCCCGTTGGCCATACCATTGACAGCCTTCTCCTCTCCCACAACCCCATTTACAACCTTCTCCTCCGCCACACCCGTATTCGTATGACCGTTTGCATCGCCGTTCGTCTTCCGCGTCAGCTTCGCCAGCGCATCTTCTTGCGTCCCCTCCTCCGTAACCCCCTTCATCATACTCCTATTTGGACTCCCCTTTCCCTTTTCCGTATTCCTACTCCGACTCCTTGACCCGCCCCAACTTCGCCTTCGCTCGCTCAATCTTGTCCCCAACCCCTGTCCCAACCCAGCCGTCGACCATCGATCCCGCTTCGGCGGCAATGCGCCATCCAATCCTATCTGTTTTCTTAAATCTGGTATTTCTGCGTGGTCGCGTGTGTTCTTCATTCGATGGCACCATGTAACTTTCCCATTTTCGAAAATGAATTCCCCGCCAACCTGTCTGAAATCGCCACCTGACAGCATGTTTCTCCCGGACTTGAACTCTTGGACGATGCTTTGCAGCACCACACTCAGCATACTTCGTTGCATATATTCTGGGTTCTTTGGGCCGAGGTTGAGTGTCCTCGTCATGCCGAGTTTGTGGTATAGCTGGCGCGTGGGGTCTGCATATATAGGATAGGGACAATTTGTCTCTTTTATGTACATCGGTATCAGATCAGGTGAGCCGCAGCCTATTACGACGACGGAGGTTGGTGGGGAGAGTTGTGATAACGATTCGGGAGTCAGGGAGGAGGAGAGGGTGCGGAGGTATTCCTGGCAGTTCTGCACACGAAAGACGTATCAGCGATCGTTATACATACAGAGAAGACGACAGGAGAATAGGGAAGACATACACCGCAGAAGAAATGCCGTATAAAAACCACCAGCACCCTCCTCGGCCCATCCTCATCATCAGCCCACAAGCTCTTAAACGTATGCGATTTCTTATTCACATCCAGCACCGGCAGCTCTGCCACCTTCTCCAAGTCTCCTTTACTCGGCGTATTATTGTTGACCTTGATGTCGCCTTTAAAGTCACCCGACGGATCGTTCGTCTTCGAAACTGGAGCGACCGCCATGGCCTCGAGGGTAGCTGTAAAATTGTAGATAATAGTTTGTACAGAAGTATTGGAGCAATAAAGGACCAGCCCAGCGCACGCGACAAGAGGAATTGCAGCCACAAATACAAGTCTTCCATACAAAGGAGTGGCAGTGGCAATAACAAAACTGCGGAATGACCAAACCAGATTTTCAGCCCACGACGGCACCGATCCTCCTGAAACAAAGGACAACATAGTAAATAAAATAGTGGCGGGTGACGTGACAGGAGCGATCTGAAGCCTGCTCTCTTTTGGTGGGGGGGGGCGTTTGCAAGATGTGGCCGTTTTTGATTAGTACAAAAACAACGCCCCCCACTTGCACAAAACCGGTCAGGCGACCTTTTTGGGGGGTCTATCATTTCCTGAATCGGCTTAAGCGTCTAAACGATTGGCGCGAAAATAGGAGGACGGCTGGAAAGGGAATCACTTTGGGGCGGGTGCTACCCGCTAGAGATGCCTAGAAGTTTTTGTGGCCTCCGGGTCTAAGGTGCCCCTGCTTACATATGCTACTTCTCGATCTGGTAATAAAACCCGTAGCCAGAGGATCTTGTACTGCGATATGGGTAGAGAAGGCAATTGGAGTGGAGCTGTGTAGGCCTCTGACTAGCCTGCAAGTAGGACTTGTCCGCTTGAGAGTGGACATAAATGAACGTGTACCTAGAGAAGCTAACGGTAAAGCCTCGGCCGCCAACCAAAGGCAAAGGCAGAAACAAAGGATTCGAAGTAAGACTCGATGCATATGCAAGTCATCGTGCAGCAGAGTAAATGTAGCCATCATTGGATCGCAAGTGAGGCAACGACCGTTGTTCAGTTTCACAATCTGCACAATTATCTACTACAACCACGACTTGATGCAGACATTAGTCAAGAAAATGTAGATGCTGCAAACGCAGCCTGTCAGAAGAGCATGAACACGAACTCCGGAGAAGATCGGATTGCTGCTGGATCGAAGGATCCATGGGTAATATTGAATCCCACGCTGTGGTGCAGGGCAAGTGCTGACCTCCCCCAGAACCGAATACGTGCTGCAGTAAGTATCGCATGGTGTAGGGTAAAGACTGTACGCTCACAATGGAGCTGTTCGCATTTTAAACCTCCTATCCTTCTCCTTCTTTTGGGCTTCGCCTGTTCGCACCAATTGCTGTTGCTTCTCTCTTGTTGGCGTATTAGCGTCGCAGAGGTAGCGGAAGATTGTTGAGGTTCTTGCAGACCCGAAGTCTCCAGAGCATTGCTAGTACTGCTTTGAGTGCTGCGGAGCCTGCATGAATCGCAAGCCTTGTGGATTGTCGTTGTGAACCTTGCATATGATTTGCTTTGATCGGTAACCACCGTAAATATGTCCCAATCCAGAAGACACAAATCAATCGTAGTTGCCTAGTCCCACTTGACTAGCGAAGGCAGTGGAGACGCTCCTCACATCATCATCCTCCCCACGAGGAAGACGGCTACTGGCGGTACTCCCAGCGTAGATACTTCCATCAGTGGGACGCCCACTTGCCTCAACGTAGCGCTTGAGACGATCGGACTGATTGAGGCTGGTCTGCTTCGCATCGTTAATGCTGAGACCAGCGAGGCTGACTCCGCCTTTGCCGTCCACAGTGCTTGCAGGACCATTGACGTCTGACTCACTAGCGGCAACTGACTCGCCTGCAATGCTCTCCGTACCAGCTCGGCTTTTGGCGCCATTGGCGCGTCGTCCGTTCACAGTGGGCCAAGTATCTTGAAACCCAGAGAACATTTGTGGGTATGCCGAGGGAACACCCACACCACCGATAGACGATGAATGCACTGATGATACATCATCTGGAATGTAGCCCACTAGAGACCCTGCATCGTTGTATTCCTGGCGAGGACCGTTGCGACCGTTGTTCATGCCGTTGCTCAAGTCAGTAGCGCGGTTGTAAGACATTTGGTAGCGCTGAGGGCCACGGTAGGACTGCTTGGGGCGGCTGAACTGCAGGAGAGAGATCTGTAAGTTCGAGAGTGGTCCTTCCACCAAGCAATTCTTCTCTTTGAAATGCAAGAGAAGGTAATGCCAGAGCGGGTGCTTGGACAAGACCTTGGGGTTGCCAAGGATCACCAGTCCGTACTTGGCTCGAGTAAGAGCAACGTTGAGACGGCGAGGATCGCTCAAGAAACCAATGCCTTGGTGGTCGTTAGAGCGCACACAGGATAAGACGATAAAGTCCTTTTCTCGTCCCTGGAAGGCATCGACTGAAGCAACCTCAATCTCCTTGTAATTCTCCTTCTTGAATGTTCCATTAGTCTGCATAGAGCTGACCACGTAGCTACGTTGACCCTCGTAAGGCGTAATGATACCAATATCCTGAGGCTGCACACCAGCTTTGAAGAAGCGAGTGATGATCTTTTCAACATTCGAGGCTTCGGTGCGATTGAGGTACGATGTCCCAGAAGCAGAGATCTCCTCGTTGCCGAGGTTAGACCAGAACATCATTGGAGAGTCAACGACTGGCCATGGGAAGTCCACATCACGACGCAGACGCTGCTGCATGGTAACACCGTTCTGCAAAGACCCCTCGTAGAACATGTTGGACGGGAACTCGGAGAGGCAGGGGTGCATACGATACTGCACGTTCAGTCGAATAGGGGCACAGCCGAGGATGACCAAGCGCTCGAAAAGAGATTGATTGAGGCCAGCTTTCGCTGCCTTCTTGTTCATGATGACGGGACCAAGCTGCTGGTGATCACCAACAAGTACGACTTGCTTGCAGCCGAGTACGAGTGGGATCATACATTCCGGCTCCGCTGATTGAGTCGACTCATCGATCAGGACAGTGCGGAACTTGAACCTACCAAGACGTGGGTCGCCGGCTCCAACACAAGTGCAGCAAATGACATCTGCGTTAGTCAAGATCTCTCGCTCAGCACTACGAGTGAGCTGCTTAAACTTCTTCTCGTCCTGGCTCGAGAGTTCACCGAGCTCGCTCTTAAGCTGATTGAGCTTGACTAGCTCGACGTTGCTATCGTTCATGCGGACCTGCTCATGGAGGGAAAGAAAACCGACGGGTGATTCAACATCCTCGCGAGACTTGGCTGTGACACGCACAGTCTTCAGACCAGTCTTGTGAATACGCTCGCAGAGCTGATCCACAGCAACGTTGGACGGCGCACAGACAAGGACTTGCCCGCCATTGATTTTAGCAAGGTGGTAAATGATTGTGGCCGAGGTGACGGTCTTTCCAGTACCTGGAGGTCCTTGGATCAAGCTCAGAGGCTTCTGCAGAACACTCTTGACAGCATTAATCTGACTGCCGTTGAGCTCTGGAAGGCCTGGTACGCTGTACTTCTTGGGCATCTGGGTCTTCATGGGCGCTGCCGCGACTTCATGACCAAGTAAGCGGTGGAAGATGTATCCTGACACGCTCATCTCATCCACGGCGAACGTCTTCATAGCAAGCTGCATGCGGTCGAATGAGGTAGCTTTCCATACGTAGTCCGCGCTGAAATTGTGGGTGCATTCAGTCGGCACAGACTTGTGATCACCCTTGGCACGGAGCTCAATGGTGACCTCGTCTGACTGGTTATTTGGGATCTTAATAACGTAACCTACGCCTTCCCAGGCTGGACGTAGCTCTCCAGTATATTTGATCCGCATCTCGTCTCCAACGGCAAGCTTGACGTCGCCTAATTCCAGCTTTGGCAAGACAAAGCTAGCCAGATGCTTGTTGTTCAAGCCAAAGTCCCAGCGAACGATCAGCCCATCTTGTGATTGCGACTCTTTTAGCTTCCGGTCGTAGTCAGCCTCAATCTTCACCAAAGGCCCAAAGACGTTCTGGTATTGGTAGGCATCATCGTAGCGCAGCAGTACCGGGGCTGGCTCGTCATCAACACCAGCACCTTTCTCTAGGTCTTCGATCGTTGCAGATGCATTGTCTTTCCACATCTCTTCCAGCTTTGCAATCATTTGAGGGCTCAAATGACGGGCGCGCAATTGCTCTTGGTCCGAGGGTGCAGAGACCAGCCATGTTAGGAAAGACCTGTCTTCGATTAGCGGTTGCCAGCGCGAGACATCCCAATTCATGTCCTTCGAGGAGGGCATGGAAGCGCATGGTTGACGGCAGAGAAGCACCACCACTGTGTCCGACTTGGCAGGTATGAATCCGAGGAGGAACACGTTCTTTGTGCCGCAGTTGTAGCATTCGAGGACCGTGTCTCCCAGGCTTGAGCTTGGATGTAGCTGGACCTCCTTGTGGCGCGCGCGGACCAGGTGGTTGATAATGTGGGATGAAGAGGTGTTTCCTCGTGCGCTGCAGAACCACTTGCTACAAGCCAGACAGCGGACGACCGAGCTCGGATTGTGTATCCCACAGTATCTGCATGGGGATGCCCACGTTTAGTAACTTGATCCTAGCTCTGCCTGAGCGTACATTTACTTACGCGCAAGCGTGAGGTGGTAATTCTTTCTCTTCTTCAGGTCGTAGTCCTTGCTTGCCGTTCAAGCCATCCACAGGCATACTGGCCATACTCTCCGTGTCATCGTCGTCGAATGCCTCAGTCCCTTCATCCTCGTCGTCATGTCGACGCCTCCTGGGCCCTCCTGTCAAATTGCCCCTCCCATATTCGCGGTCTAAGATACTCTCATCTGGGTCGATGGTGGAAAGATCGTCGCCAGCATTGATCGTAGACGCTGAGTCTGAGATCAAGTGGTTTCCCAAGTGCGTGAAAGCACCCTCCATGACCCTGGGTATCTTGTAATCTAAGATGGTACCTTGCAGGATCGACACGAAGGAAAAGGCTAGGGTGTTCTAAGAGGTTCAGAGCACCATGGGAGATTTCCTGCGGTGGGAGCAGTTTCGTGGAAGAAGTCGCTCTTTCTCATCAAACGCCAGTACAAGAAAAGAAAAGAAGTGATTTGTTGGAAACAGAGGGATGTGTGTTGACAAGTATGAAGGCGTGATGGAAGGGATTTTAGCAAGGCGCCGACTTGCCGCTCAAATTTTGGTGGGGCCAAGGGGGGGAAGGTGGGAGGGTGGCTCTGGATGCATTAAATTCTCCACATTCGAAATTCTGCATTGAACGACAACAATCATCATGAAGTCCGAAGCGCGGAGAAGCTGGGGTAAAGCTATCCTCAATAAACTGTCATGATAGTATGCTCTCTCCAATTCTCCGCCACTCGGCAAATCTAATGCTTACGACCATTCCAGAGAAGACAAGCTCGCCAACGGCGAGACTACCTCCACCGACGTGCCCTTACCCTCCGTGAAGCAGAGACAGCAGAGAAACGAGCGAAGCTCAAAGCCTCTCTGGCAACTGGCAAGCCTCTAGATCCTGCGATAGCCAACGACAAGACCCTACGCGAAGACTATAAATTTGATGAGAGCGCAGAAGCCCACAATGACATCGACGATGAGTACGCCCATCTATCTGGCATTACAGATCCCCGACCTCTAGTCACCACTTCTCGATCGCCTTCAACTCGGCTCTCTGCTTTTGCAAAAGAGATCAGATTATTTCTACCTACGTCGATCCGTCTCAACCGAGGAACCCTCATCCTGCCAAACCTCGTCTCCAGCGCCAATGCCTCCTCCTTGACAGACTTGATCCTTCTTCACGAGCACCGTGGTGTGCCGACCGCTCTCACGGTCTCGCACCTGCCCCATGGTCCCACTGCATCCTTCTCCTTACACAACGTCTTCCTACGCCATGATCTTCCCAACGCCAGCAAAGGCACTGTCAGCGAATCCTACCCACACCTTGTCTTCGAAAACTTTAACAGCCCCCTCGGCAAGCGTGTGGTCCAGATCTTGAAACACATATTCCCACCTCGAGAAGCAGCAACCACGAATCAGAAAGTTGGCAATAGGGTGGTGACATTCAAGAACATTGAGGACAGCATAGAAGTACGGCATCATGTCTTCGTACGGACAGGATACCAAAGCGTAGAGCTTGCGGAGGTTGGTCCGCGGATGACCATGCGGCTATTCGAGATCAGGGGTGGAACGCTCGAAAGCAAAAGTGGGGACACAGAGTGGCATATGAACCAATACACAAGGACGAGCCGAAAGAAAGATTATCTTTGAGTGGGCATTGGAGCGCCTGAATGCTCTTGCGCGTAGTTTCTTTCAAGGCTGCGCGCGCATTTCAACAGTCACATACCAACAGATCCCGGAATAATGACCAGATTCGCAGTCGCGGATGTTTCGAGCATAGAACTTCGAATCCTAGCCTTGAGCAAGAAAACTACCGTCCAATTGTTGAATAGGGAGGCTACGTACTCGATCCGGGACGAACATTGCGTCCTGCAAATGCGGGAAAATACGTATACGCCGAAAGGGCTTACCTTAGATGCGTCTCATGAGTCTGTAGTAGGAAAACGGCAGGCACGGGAAAGAGATAATTGCCTGTGTTGTCATTGCAACAGCTTTTGTCACCCCTGGCCTTATTGCTCTTAAAAGCGCTATGATCCACGTGCTTATGTATCTCGCGCAAAAAGCAATTTCGTCTAAATCGTCCAGATGCGACGAAAAAAGTTTCGGAAAATAGATTTGACACGTTTCCAGAAACGGTACTGCGGAAGCGCTGCTCCTGCCGATCTCGTTGTGGGCGAAGTCATACAAATGCCCTCAGAGCTTGAGCTTATAAGCAATTATGTACCATGGCCAATCTGAGCTCATACGTTCCCCCTGACCCCATTCCTCCAACTGCTCCAGACTTCGCCTTTTGTAGCGCCGGCTACGGTCACGGTATGACTCGGTCTGCTGCATTGTGGGCTGGTGGAATTCTCCCCTACGGCACAACACCTAGAGTCTATACAGTCAACGACCCTTCAACACCATCGGGGCTGTTCGACATCCCATATTATACCTCGTTCTCTGGCGTAGCCATCTCCGTCGAAGTTGCCGGCCCTGTCGACATTGATCAAATCGAGCTCATACCAAACGAGATCAGAGGAATGGCTGGATGGCTTGCAAATCGCTGCACCGGCTCTCGAGGTGTTGGCGGATTTGTCACCAGGGGAATCCAAGGGATTGTGGATTATGTGACAGATCCAACCACCAATCTAGACGCTCCAGAGTATCCCGACAACACTGCCTTCGTCACAGTCACGCTGAGTTCTCCTCCGCAAGCAGCCTCGTTCCCGGGCGACTATGATCCAGAGATGGCTTACTTTCTCAGACAAGCTGAGATTGACGCTTTCAGCAGAACGGAGCCGTCGTTCCATGCTGAGATCGCAGGCCGGATTCTCAAGTATGCGTCGCAAGGTCAACAAATGCGAAGGCTAGGCCATACAGCGTGGTGGGCTGATCCAGAAGACGAGCCGGGCTTGAATGGAAACGGGACAGAGACGATAACCCTGCAGCTGTCCAACTCGACTACACTGAATACAGCGGATGCCCAGCGAGAGAGGAGAATCCAACGGTATTTGCGTGATCGAAGCACCGAAAATCCCTGAGCTTTTCAACCCTCTTCTTTACTCAAAATATCTAACAAGGTAGAAACATCCCTCGACCTATTAGCAGTGCCATTTCCCTGCTCCACTACCAGTGGCCTAGTCCATTGCCCAACACAAGCAAAAGTAACAAGCGGCGCCATTGATCTCGGATGTGGAGCACAGAAAATACAGCCAGTATTTAAACTTCGGCAGAAACGGGCGCCTTCTTGATACGGGTTTGGACAACCCACCACATTGCATTTCTGGTCGGACTCTGGAAGGAGAAACAATGGATTGCTAGGCGTGATGGGTGGTGGGACGGCCAACGTCAAATACACAAAGAGGATAGCGATGGATGTGGGAAATTTGATGGGCATGCTTCGCTGTCAATTAAGAGGGTGGATTCTTGCGGTGCTTCCATACGCAGCGTCGGGGACATGAACCCTGAGATGGGATTGTTGAGGCCATATGTAGGTAGGATCGGGTAGATCAATTGCCTCCTGCATGAGTATATTCTACGAATTCTCGGGTCACTGCAAGAATTATATGAGCGCTTTTGACCCTGCATATGTCATGAAACGTAGATTGAACCGTTGATAGACAAGAGGAGCTCGAAGTACCAATTAGTTACTCCACCGAGCACAGTTCGTCGACAGCCTTTCGGACACGGACGGGTATGCAAATGCAAGTAAGTGTCCCTCCTCGGTCCCTCGCTGTGATGCGCTTCAAACGATTTCCCTCTATTTAGTCTGGCACGAACAATTTTTGACAGGCTTGAGTATAGACTGCTTCAGAGTCAATTCTCAAGAGCATTATATGCACGCTGGTCTTAAAGAACAGATATCTAATCGCAGTGTGAGATTCTAACGCACGACCATCCCCAATGCCATTGATATCTCCAATTGAATAAACTCCTCATCCACAAGCCGATCCCTTCGGTCTCGTTATCCGTCCAGCTTTGAACATTTCCTCACCGATGCCACCTTTGCCTTCAGTCTCTGTAATCGCCTCCACAGCTTTGAGCAAGTCATAGTTGATGCCTTCGCCCACAACACTGTCTTTCTTGTAGTCTTTGTGTTCTCGTACGAAATGCCGTATCCACTTCGCACCTGTCCACAGCTGGCCGCTTGCTCTTTTCCGGATCAAGTCCAGATACCGTGCTAGTTCGCAGCGGGTCTCGACGTCCACGTTCATGCTGTTTAGATAAGACTCTACAAGTGGGATGAGACCAGGGAAACCTTCGCCTGATTGCCCGTTTATGATCTCATCGATGGTCATGAGAGAGTGTTCGTCTTCGACGGGGCCGGTAGGTGTAGGAGGTCTCGATGGCATAGCAGGTGTTGTGGTGCCGGACGTTCCATTTCCTCTGGTTGGGCGAGGGGGTAGTGGGTCGTTTCGGAAGTGAAACTTTTCGCCCAGCACAGCGTCGCGAATGTGTGCTGTCTCCATATTGGCAGTCGTCAGCGGTATTGGTATATAAAAGTTCAAGTCGAAGCTTAGGATTGCCCGAGTGATTAGGACGATAAAGATGGAGAAAGCGGCGTTTTCAAAATCCGTGATCTGGATCTCCATTGGTCGAAACTCCACTCGCCAGCCTGTATCTTTGTCATGAGGTGGCGGTTTAAACCGCATATGCTGCCAGTTTGTCGACTGGATGTTCTCGAAATGGTCGGTCTTATTGAGGTCCAACTCCTTCAGATCTTCGGCAAAGATGACAATCGGGTCTCGAATGAAGAGATGGGCGAAATGGGTGGCCAATCGATCATCCATGCCGCCATCCTTTAGACGCTGCTTCAGATCTTCATCTACGACGAGCTCAGGATCCATGTATTCTTTCCGCAACCGTGAGTCTTGAGATATATATGTGGAGTTCGACGCATATCTGGACTTGGGTAACCGCCACCGGTCGTGCTTTAAGGGCTGGGTCGTATCAGCATTTGACACTCATGAGTAATTCCAAACATACCGCTTCCCCAAGCTCTTCTCTTGTCCGATCGTCCACCGCCCTACTAATCTGATTCCACCGCACGTCTGTATCTGCTAGGAAGCCTTTGTAGATAGGTGTTGCTGCAGTCAACGCAAGCACGATGGGGCCCAGCGGGCTGAGCTGATCATACAGCTTTCGCCCCTCGGTAATGTTCTTTGCTTGAAAGGTTACCTGCAGGCAACAGCTGCCCATGCCAAAGGCCATTGCGTCCATATAAATATGATCATCTTTTGCAGCACCATTCCGTACATCGTCATCCTCCGGCCAGTTCTTTAGACTGTAGTCGACTGTAGGGTCTTCGAAGGGCGTTGGAGTATTTTCATCCCTGAATACTGGAACATTGATCTCCACTTTACGGCCTCGCCGTGATCTAATATTCGCGGCCAGTGTAGGAAAGCGAATGTGAGGGTTCGCAATTTCATCGGGCAGGAATTGCGATCGTAGTCTCTCACCAGAAGGCGGGAAATAGGGCGTGATGAAGTCATCTCGTGTGCCCAGGCGGGGGAAGGTGGTCAGAGTGATTGGATATTCATTCGCTTCCATATGATCCTTCGCGATGACCCTTCTTTAAAGCTGTCAGCGCTCATCCCGTTGATGCATAGGCAATAACTATGACAAACCTCCATTTCATGTTTGGCTCGACGTCCAGCAGATCCTTGAATCCAATTCCCCATGGTTTGCCCGGAGTTGCCTCCAGCATGAAGCGGCCGAATTCGGGATGGAAGACCGGTATCGAATCACCATTGCTGGCGGAAATCAGCGCCCGTTGTCTTCCGCGCAGCGTCTTGATGTCCTACTGTTTCACTGCCTGTAAATCAGGCACACATCCACCCTGCTCGCTCAGCACCGTATCCTCTGCCAACGCTTTCAAAATATCCACTTGTTTCAGCGACAACCTGACTTTTCGGCGATCCTCGTCAAAACCAACGACCATATACTCGATCTAATTATTGCATGAGCAATTTGTTACCAAAGGAGCCCAGGTCTTGGCCCACCTCGTCACCCCATCGCAGAGCGTCTCTTTCTTTGCCTTTAGCACGATTCCATATTGCGAGCAATTGCTGCCAATTATGTGAGCCATTGCTGCTTCAACATATTGCCCTCGATGGTCGTGCCCACCTCAATGCCCCATTGCCGGACATGGTCCGCATTTTTCTTCGCTTCGGGCCAATCCAGCGGCGTACCTAGGGCTCTGTGAAGAATCAAGGTAAGCCACTTGTGAAAGAGAGTCATAGGTTACTCGGGCTACTTACAAAAGCCCCATCCTCGCGGATCCTCACTATCCTATCGTGTGCGACTAGGAGCTTTTTTGTGTAAGAATAATTTGTATGAAGTGTGGTGTTCAAGCTTTTAGACCGAACGCGATGAACCGAGGACCGAATTTCAAGAAGATCTGTGTAGGATCAATTGCTGAGTCAATGGCTCGAAGCTCTGTATATCTATCCAGGAACGTGGTTCCCCACGTTAAGGCACTATAGGCGATCGAAGAGGTGGGAGGTGTAATGGGTTCAATTGTGTGCTGGCCGTTGCCTTCCGCGCCGTTGCCTGCAATCTAGTGTTCCATGGTCGATGTCGTGGATATTCCAACAGCCATGGAGCGTCTGACAATGATAACTTCATAGCAGATGGTATTCTGATGTCCATGATGGCTGATGACAAACTCTCATGGCGAAAATTGCGCGGGATGACGATTTCTCTAGCGTCCGCTCGACGCCAGCAAGGATCCCACGCCCGCCGCTGTTGACGTGCATCTTTGACTTGCCTCGCTTGCGTCTTTTCTCGAGGGTGGGACAGTCGTCTTCATATCATCGCGGATGGTTCGTTGCCTGTGGAAAATTGGTTGTGAATAGATAGATGATGCACATTTGCCTAGAGCTTGTCGTCCTTCGATTAATTAAACCAATGATAACATGGCAATGGGCCTAGTCCTCGCTTTGTATGCATGGTATTGTCCGATAGCTTGCCTATCATCAGTATGAATTCGCTGCAATGCTAAAGACGCCGACCCCATGGTGACAAGAACTTCTCCGCATTCCTCTTCCGCTATCATGCATAACATTTGAAGCCTCTTTAATCCAAACGAAGTGTTATTGGCTGTGGTATTACCGCAAGCGGGTCGTCCTCCATAGCGTTGTGACGATTGGCCTTCGCTGTTATAGTAAGATGTTCTTTGTACTTCTGTTATACTCCAAGTCACGCGTCCAAGTCACGCCTAAGAAAATATATTGTCGGGTTTTATTGCCGGCCAAGGTGACCTTCCGGAATCCCATGCTAGTTTTTTTCTCAATCTTGTTGGCCTATCTTAGATTTAAAAAGATTACATTTCCTGTCTCAACTTTCGACAGCTTACCATTCAAGTAGCGCTGTTTTCTATCATCACAAGCATCCAACATCCATAGGTATGGCCAACTGCCCTCGAATGGCTCTTACCAAGCTAAGACCACACTCTCCACAGAATACATTAGAGGTCTGCAACCCAAGTAATACCATCATTCAGACCGAAGTAGGCCATTTCCCACGCGAACTTTGGGTAAGAACTCTGTACATTGTTGACCGATCTGGCTAGCTGCCGTTCAAAGCCCACAATGTCTTCCTCTCAAAAGCAACCAGAGCAGCCAAACAAGGGCAGCGCGCCTCTCCAATCCGCTAGCACCACCGCGGAGAAGCCTCCTAAAGATGCCAAAAAGAAGGATCCACACCTACGTCCCTCCACCCCACCTGCTCAGATGGGATCTCGTCTCCAGGTCGACGATAGGAATTCGCCATCCAGCCAGGCGTGTGCGAGTGGATCAGTGACGCCCATGGACCCTGGGGAGGTAGAGCGCTTGCGCAACGAGCATCAGAACCGTGACCCGAGGCCCTAGATTAATCACCTTGCCGTAGTTCGTAAGTGTTTTAGTTGAGAAGTTTGGTGGTGGAAGTGAGAAAAGAAGGGAAAGATGCCCTGTTTCATCGCTGATAGATGGTTCGTTGCCTCGAAAATTCCTCGTTGCATGTTTTAAGATATCTGCTCACGATCTAGACCTAGGCATATACCCGACAGACCAATGATGTTGATGCTCAAGACCTGCATATTTTGTTTAGGAATAGACGTTGAAGCATGCCAAACGTCGTCGTTTCTTGCTGACAGGATTAGGGGTCTATTGGAGACTGAATCTATATCTTCATTCGCTTACAAAGCGAATAGAAAACATAGTAAGATACCCTGGCATATCTAGACCAACACACAAGCTGACTGGAATTTGTGCGCATGGTCGCTTTTGCTCCCTTGCTTGTCCGCAATAGTCTGCTCTACACTTGCCTCCATCACACACTTTGAGCCCTATCGAAGCCGTCTATGCCACTTGCCAACATAACTATGTCTCTAGATCACAGTACCTGGTCCGCACCTCTACCACGCTCTTATCCCCGGAGGTGCAACCTCTTCTTTCCGACTTCCTCCAATGTGTCCCTCTTCTTCCACAACAGTTTCACCACTTGATACCATGGAGGCTCTCAGAGTCCGTTCTGATGAGCTCCAGCGGATTTCGTCGCTTCCTGTCCTTCGTTCTTGTGGCGTTTCCGTCAAGATTAAAACCGCATTACGATTCCCTTGAACTTCTAGATGGTTTCCCCATGACCTCAAGGGCTCCCCTGTCCGTGTTGGAGATGAGTATGGGCCAAGGTTGAGGATACCCACGTGCGGCGGACCCAGAATATGCCCATGATCATGGACCATACAACCGTTAGGCTCCGGCTTCAGACCTTGAATGCAAGCTTTTGATGAGCAGGGAACATATGACAAGTTGGAAGGCGTGCCTTTGAGTGCAGCCCGACTGCCACGTGACAGTATCCGTCTTGGAGTGGGTGATGGCCTTGCTTGACGTTCATTCCGCGGATTGCCCAGCTCCAAATCACCACGCGATGATCTTCTTGCTCGATCTCTCCGGCAGCAATGCCGTTCTCTCCAACACCAACATACAAAGGCCATAAGCACAAGGAGAATAGCACCGCCAATTGGTATCAAAACTCCTTCCAGTGTCGACTTGTTGGGTCCAACGTAGGGTTTTAAGACTGCAACCTGCGTAGGAGCCGCTGCTTCCATTGCTTTGAGGGGATACGGGTAAAGGCTTGCCGTTGCGGCGACACTGCACTCCGTACTCTTTGGCTCTATAGAGCAGTCCGTTCCGTTCCAATTTGGTATTGAAACAGGTCGTGGACCGTCTCTCCCTCCGCGCCGATGTACTCGGTGCTTGTATCCTTGCGGAAATGTGTTGTTGAGCGCGCTTGACGTGGAAGCAGAGTTTCCAGACATACTGAATTTTACGTCGGTGCTCAATTCTTCGATGATGTTGATGATATGATCAGAGTATGGGACAATTGTGAGGAACGTGTTCCTTGATTCCAAAGGGGTCTAAGACAATCGAGGGCCAAGAGAGCAGGTCTTGAAGAAGTTTCAAACATCGCTGTGTTCTCTGGACACCATTGTGCAGCCAAAGGAAAAGAGGAAAAAGTATCTAATGTCCTCGTTTTATGTCTATTCCATTGTGCGAAGAGCGATATTGAGTCCTGGTTTTGAACAGACTCCCCAGCCGCACAATGAGATAGGAGGCGTTGAGAGCACATGTCTGAGAGGGTCTTGTATGGAAACCTGCCCAAGCTCCTGTGCCGTTTTCCTTGTTCAATGGGGCCTCCTATCAACAAAAGAAAAGCAATACAAGCAAAACCCCAGGCACCTTGCGCAAAAGAAGGGAACTTTTTTTTGTGAAGACCAAAAGCCATATGAAGAGCACCGTCCTGTTCACAAAGCTCGGCTCGATTGGAATCTGTTCTGATCTGACCAATATACCTTCTCGAGACCGGAAAATTTATGGACCCAACAACGAAATTCCAAACGCACTTGCACTCCGGAGAGGAATATCTTCAATTTTCACTACTCCTAGCTCCACTATACTAAGCTTTAATAACTTGAGACAGCTGAGACAGTTCCATATTAGGCTTTTATCTACACTTTCGCCATGGAGTACTTTTACTCAAAACTCCTCGCTGCTAAATTGTATTACTTGTGAAAAAACCTCCACCAAAATCAACGGATTTCTTCTACTTTTGAAATTCGACTCACATTTCTTTCAAATTGAGCGTGAAAATACACCAGTCCCGCTCTAGAGACTGAGCCGCTTACCCGGATCCGCATCGCAAGCAGTCTCGATCAATAGTGCCAGACTCTGAAGCAGCCCGCGAGACCATTGCTAATTGGGTAATATCCAGCCTCTCCAATCGCAGGCAGGTGTCCAGCAAATTGTGTCGCCTAAGCGACGTTTTAGAGTCAGCACTACCATTGTAAGACTTGAAGCACAATCTTCCCAAGGATTCAAAGTACAGAACAGAAATGGACCTGCTAAATAGGTACTTACCAAGCTGAATGAGGGAACAGTTGGTACAGTCCTGAAATAATACACTTCAACCGACTCGGGTTCAGCAGCACCAACCGGACTTCCGAGATACTGACTGCACTGTGCAGTGCTGACATCAAGTTGCTCGTTCGCCATCGAGTAGCGGCTGAGCGGGAATCTCACTACGATTAAGCTTTTAGAGTACATGGTAAATCTAATCGGATCACTCCTTCTTGAGTTGAAGCGCACTAGTATATTCTCGCTCTCCCACTTTGGTCCTGGCATGGATCTGTTCAATTATGTCAGACCGCCTTGATGTACATACTCCTGTATTTGCAGTACCGTAGGAGAACTTCAAGACAGATAAAGCTCCATGCATAATTCTCACTCATCACCACCTTTTCTGTTCGAACATGCCTCGTTCTTCGGATACTTACAATCACTCAAGGCCAAAGATTGGACGACAGCAGATGATGGAAGACTATGCAAGGTATCAGATGATGGGCATCAGGGAATGTCTATCATTGGTTCGTTGATGTTAAGACGCAGCCAGGATAGAGAGTTCGCATAGGTAGACTACCCATCCTGAATTTCTTTATCAATTGTCTATCCAAGATTCGAGGCCTAGTATTACACACAAGCTTGGGTCCTGCCCAAACACTCCGTGCCTCGACCAAGTTTCCCATCTTCGACGCCACCGCTTTTCAATCGTTGTTACTTTTCATAATAGTCAGGCATCCCATGATCTGGTAAAACTATGAAGACCCTCTGTCTTAGACTTTTCCTCCGTCACCGAATACAAAGATTGATCACAGGCATCTGAATTGTCCAGACACGTCTGACCTGGCCTATTATTGGAAGGCATCTATCCCGTATCCGGCATAATGCTGAGTGTTTCGTCATTTTTGAAGACTCTACCGAATCTGTAGGAGACTATTCGTTAGGCAACGTTAATGTTGCAGAAGATTTCCAGATCCCCATGGCCATCGTCGCCCTTGCAGTTCTCTTTGGTGTATGTGCTGAAGTTTGTGTTGGCGTCTTCACCTCCTGTGAATGGGAGATCAGGGCGGAGAAGGATGCTGCTATTACCATAAGGTTCTAGTCGCATGGCGGAGGAGGTAATGGCTAGATAGGCTGTTATGAGGATGAGGTCAATGATCGTGAGTGTTTTGTATGTCTGAGAGTCTGTTGAGATGTAGAATTTTGTTTTGTAACATCAGTCAGTGGATTCCTCGTGGTCCATAGCCTGATGCACGAGGCATTTCATAGATGTCTGACGAACATCAGATTGACTCAATAGTGGTACATTCCCTGCATTGTTTGAGGGTCGTATAGCTCAGAAACAGATCACTTTATAGCCTTCCCACCAACACTGCAAGAATAGCATTACTTGCTCCACAATCATGAAGTAATCTTCATAACGGGCTTATTAGCCTCTTCACCAAGACACAACAGGTTTCTTTTGTTCAAAGTCTATCCTAAAGAATGACGCAAGAGCTTGGCCGCACAATAGAACAGGAGAATAAAAAGCAGTGAATGGTCAGTGATTTTGTCCAAATCGAAACCATTATCCTGATTCATACTTATTATTGTTCCCTTACCTTGTCTTGGTCTTCCTGAAACCCGGACTTGCCCACACTAAAATCGCCATTAGATTGTAACACTCATACACCCCATACTAGTAGTAAAAGTATGATAACCCTCAGTCTTGAAATCTGGCAACATCGCATAGCCAAAGTGCACGCAAGCTGCCGGAGACTCGTTCAATGTCCGCTTTATCGCGTTGGTCGCAGAAGGATGCCACCCAGCATCCGCCACAATGTTCAGTGTTTCGTCATCACCAAGGTCCCGACTCAATTTGTAAGAACGCATTTGCTGGGCCACGTCGACGTTGTAGAGCATCTCGCGGCCGCCTATACCATCGCCCTTGCAGCCTTTTTGAGTGTATATGGTGATTTGTATCTCAGTACCCTCACCGGTGCCGATAGTGGGATGCCGACAGTGGGATCGCTACAACGGAAGAAGTCGAGGCCGACTCGGTGGGTAGGGCGAAAGTGGTGGAGATGGCTATAAAGAGAGCTGCTGTGAGGAAGATCTTCCTGGTCAAGAGGGTTGTTGTAATTGTAGTGTCACATTATGTCCGATAACGAGCTTGAGCGGTTCGTGTCTGCGTGCAACCTCACACGAGGAGAACAGGCTCACAGGCTTGCGAAGAACAAAGGAGACAGTTACGATTGCAACCTGATTTAGAGTGAGAGTCGATGACAAGAACGGATTTTGTGGTTTTTCTTTCGAAGAAGAGAAAGGAGCAATCTTCGTACAAAGATCTGTAGACAGGGGAGACTAGCGAGATCTGACTGTCTTGCCACACAAGATTTTCGTTCCTCTCTAACGCTACAAGTCTTCTTCGGTCATTTTGTTCGAACCCTTTTGCCAGCTGGGTACAGCCCTTGGGCAACGAGCCAATGGGTTATGACATCACCCGACACATCACTGAATTGTGAGATCAGCGCTGGAGGCTTCTTGCATTCTGCTATACTTTATCGTGACTTGAGCTCTTTGCATCTGGCCAAGATTATGACAATCTAGAAGGCGGAAATCGCATCATATCTCCTCTTCCTCGGTGGGACATTCCTTGGCTGGCTAGCTCCCCCACTGCAGGTTCCCTTCACCTCACCTAGAGCGCAGAGAGCCGAATTCTTGCGTTTACTCGAGGACAAACCCGAACAAACTCACGAAATTCGAACAATTCTCATTGAAGGGGTCTGGAGCACGATGGACAAGGCTACTACCCAACGCTAGCTCGCGGGTCGCAAAAAAAAATGGGCCTTCGCCCAAGAGAGCAACCTCTCTAAATCTATAATAACAAGATTTGAGAACATACTTTGAGCTGTAAATTTTTAGAGCGACGGTTTCTAGATACTTCGTAAGATAACATTAATAGTAGAAAATAAAAGACTGTCAATCTAGTACTGGCCTGAAGTATACTTATATGAAGTCTTAGCGGAAGGGCCGATTTTTTTGCGACCCGCTAGGCGAGACACGCCAAGCTGGGCAAGGCTTCCCGGCTCAGAAACACGTCCATCCTTGCTCTCAACCTCGACAAAGAGCTATAGACTGCCAGCGCTTCGATCAGCGCACAGTCCCTTACACCAAAGCTTGAAGTCAACTTCTGAACCTTTCCACCTACTCGTTGCGCAGATTCAATGCTAAATTCGGGCATATATACCTTCTTGATTACCATAAGGTTCACGCTCCGAGTGAAATTGCCAAAGGATTGCCCCTCGATTCTACTGCCTCTAGCGCGATCCCACCAGCAGCAGAGCGGGCAGTAGTAGCGCCATATAACCATGGCGAATAGCAACATCTTCCCCTCGTTTCTCGACTCCTCCGGCCCACGTGGGCCCCAGCAACAGCAGAACATGAACAATGGCAATGGCAATGGGGCGGGCATGAATGGGATGCCCATGATTGCGGGGCAGCAAATGGACGTTAATTTCCTATACCAGATGGTCGTGGATCTTAGCGAGGCGCTGAGGGAAAATCGGGAGCAGACGGCGGGTATCATCGCTGGCGCGGAGGAGCTTGCTGTGAGTGTACCTGCGATGCACTGGAACTCTGGCACTAGATACAAATCGTTGCATCCTACAAAATGGACGCCGACTTATGCAGCAAGTGGCTGACGCAGTACCGCCCTTGTAGCAACGCGCAGCTGCCAATGGAGCCAGCCCATCGCTACAGGAAGCCAATTCAGAGATCTCCGGTACGCTCACTTGGCAAGCACTTCATATTTAGGCTACATCTACTTACCTCTGCTGCCTAGCTGGTCGAATTGCCGAACTCGAACGCCAGCTTGCCCGCGAACAAAACAAAGTCCGCATCCTCCTTGATGAACAGCGCGAGAATACCAAGCTCATTGGTGACTACGAACATCACCTTGGCGAAATTGTCAAAGACGTCCGTGAATACTCTTACAATAACAAGACTGAAAAGACGAATATCGCGAAGCACTACAACAAGCTTCTACAAGATGAGAAGGATGCCCACTTAGCTGCGCGCGTGGAGAAGGATGAATGGCATGCTAGATTTATGAGGAGCGTGGAGATGTTGCGAGAGGCGTATCGCTTGCGATGCGAAGAAGAAGCAAGGCCAACAACAATCATACAGAGCTTACAGACTGAGGTCCGCTCTTTGAGGAGTGCATTGGGTCAAGAACCGCAAAGAGTGGAAGAGGAGGCTGGGTATGACTGGCTCAAGGACACGCCCGATGGAAATGCGGACATCTAATTGGCAAATAACAAGGCATTGAACGTGGCGTTGGGACGAGGGTTTTGCTGCATGATACCCAGGATTGCATTTTATGGTGGAAAGTAATTGTTGGAAGGTTTCCACACATATATAGAGCATTATATCGTCCAGGAGATATGAGAACAACTTCGGGGTCGCTCGATTTCTTTCCCTAGGTGGTGTGACTTCCGACCTGCCATTGTGTGAGCTGCTAGTCTTGAGCATGGCACACCGACCGGGCTTTTCCAAGCTGTCTGCCTTGTAGCATTACTCGCAGACAGACGACTGCTAATTTGGCCGGGCTGTAGCACATGATAGCTCAACACTAGAAAGGGTCGGACGATTCTCTGTATTCCTGCGGTGCACGGCGCTCACGAGGAGTGCAGCCACAAAACCGTATTTCCAGAACTCCTATGGCAGCCAGTTCGGAATAGCAATATGTACAACGGCTCTCGTGCTCCACATATGCCAGCTCAATTGCTTCTCGCTCCTCCCTTCGCAGCCCGCAGCTCATCCATCTTTGCTACTCTCTTCTTGAACTCAACGTATTGGCATTTCTCATAGGAGTGCCTCTCATCCTGAGGTCCTGCGTCAGTCGAGGTCACATGGCGTTCACTTGGCTCGAACATACTACGCATTTCCACGGTAGGTAGAATTCTTCGAACCGACATCGATTGAGAGGTATCAGGAGGTGGGCGCAGCTATCTCGGTATTGTAGGGGTAGACGGGCTTCGGACATCTGCTCTCGGGTTGCGCGGGCTAAGTCAGATAAGAAATTAGTTAGCAATGGCTTCCATGATTGCGCAGGACAGCTGCGGAAATTGGGCTTGGGAGGTATTGTAGCTAACTAGGTTCGTCTCCTGCACCCAAGACATCCTTGACAGTATCCTTGACGGCTTCCGTGACAGTCATCGCGACGATTGGGCAGTCGGGTTTGCCAATATCTTTACTCTAGATGGTCAACGAGAGTTTGGAGTCGCAAGTAGACACGCCAAGACTTCGTGCTAAATCCAGACTAGCAATGTAGTTTTAACAATCTACTTTACGCGTGAAATTCCTCCCGAAAATCGCGTCCTCCCCACCAGAGATTCCGAGAACAGTCACCAAACCCCTACTTTAACTAAATCCACGAAATCTTTATCACCGATCGTACTCGATCGCACAACTTGACATCGTCTGCTCAGCAAAGTGTTACTCCGTCCGTCGAAAGAGCAAGCCCGGGTCTCCTGCCTAGAACCGAGCATTCCTTGCGCTTGCGGGTGACTGCTGCTGCTGCATGAAAGAAACGAATCCGTTGTGATGGCTCCAGCTGATCCAAACAGCATCTATTCTGCCACATACAGCGGAGTGCGTTTTCTGATACTCCTGATCCCTTTGTTGAGCCACAGACTAACCGAAGTCTTACCCACAGGTCCCTGTGTTCGAATTCAATGTCGAAGGTAACCATGTCATGCGCCGGCGTGGAGACTCATACATAAACGCTACCCACATTCTCAAAGTCGCCGACTATGATAAACCAGCTAGAACAAGAATCCTAGAGAGGGAAGTGCAGAAGGGAAAACATGAGAAAATCCAAGGAGGATATGGGAAATACCAGGGTCAGTAGAAATCCGACATCATGGATAGCCCGACGCGGATCTGACAATCATTTTGAAGGGACGTGGGTGCCACTACAAGATGGGCGATATCTTGCAGAGCGCAATGGGGTCCTTGACAAGCTCCGACCCATTTTTGACTACGTCCCTGGAGACATCAGCCCACCTCAAGCGCCGAAGCACACGACAAACTCTAACAAGCCCAAGATCCCAAAAGCCCCTAATGTGAAGAAGATACCCAGTATGTGTCTCATTCCTACAATGTTACAGTCATTCGCTGACGACCAGAACCCAAACCGAACCCCAATTACACCCAGTACAGCGACGATTACGACTATGATAAGTACAGCACACAATTGAATGATGAGGATGATCAAGACAACTCCACAATTGCTACTGCTTCGTATATGGAAGAGGATGAGGGTTACGGAGACCACCAATATCAAAATGCATCACGGAAACGCAAGCGCGGTGGACACGAGAGCGTCGTCGATCAGCAGCACACGCTTTATGCCGATAATCTCCTCGACTACTTCGTGCTCTCAGCTTCAGAGGAGCAGACAATGCATATGAAGCCACCAACACCGCCGCTACATTTCGAAGTTGATCGACCTATTGACGACCAAACCCACACCGCGCTTCACTGGGCGTCTGCCATGGGTGACATAGACCTCGTGGACTTCTTTCTCGACTGTAGGGCTTCGGGCATGGCTCGAAATGAACGCGGAGAGACGCCATTGATCAGAGCGGTGCTCTTCACAAATAACTTTGAGAAACAGACTATGCCCAAGCTTGTTCATAGACTGGCAGACACGCTTGAAGCACATGATAGCCATGGAGCTACCGTCCTCCATCACATCGCAATGACTACCAACAGCTCGAGTAAAAAGCAATGTGCTCGTTACTATCTTGATGTAGTCCTGAACAAGATGGCCGAACGATTTCCCAATCCGAACGATTTTACCAGGCTCGTCAATGCACAAGATGTGAACGGCGACACTGCGCTACACATAGTTGCGAGATACAATGTCAAGAAATGCATTCGAGCTCTTCAAGGCCGCGGTGTCCGCGGTGACATCAGGAACCGAGACGGCCAGACTGCCGATCAAATTATTCAGGGCAAACGCGCCATCCATCATGATTTTATCTCCTCTTCGCCTGTACCTCCAGAATTTGGAGCGGTCAATGGCCATGCTATCATCAAATCCTCAAAGCCAGGGCCAGCAACACACTACCACAGCCAATCAGCGAGATCTTTCAGTGAATCCTTCAGCGGCGTCACCCAAGACAAAGGACTCCAAGTCGCCCTCGCATTCGACAGCGAAGTACGGGAAAAAGATGATGATCTTTCCGAGGGTCAGCGTCTGCAACAGGTAGCAGAGCATGAACGGGCTCAAGTACGGCAAGCTACTTTCAAACACTTTGCCGAAGGAGGAGATAGCTACGATGATGATGAAGTCCAGCGGATGCGAGAGGAAGAGAGACAACTACAAGCTGAAGGCGAAAGCTTATCTGAGCAGATCCAACACAAGGAACTTCACAGTATTGTCCGTAGCGAGGAACAGCGACTACCGTCTGCAGAGCGCCCACCCAAGGACGCTGTACGAGACTACGACGATGGAGAGCTCGAAGAGCAGAGAAATGCAGCACTGGAGCTTGGTGGGGAGCAGATCAAGCGGAGAAAGTTGACCAGTGTGCTGGTAGAAGCGCAGGGCGCGGCGGGCATGAGCCAGCATGGAGAGAAGCTGAAGAATCTCGTCAGTCTTGTTTGTGGAATGCCTGTTGATGAGGTTCCGGGATTGGCACCGGAGTTGTTGGAGGAGTTGCAGGAGAGTAAGATGGAGGTTGGGAGTGAGCTTATTGCGATGGCTTGAAGTATGGCTTGCAAAGATAGGTGTGTCTATGATCAGTCATTGACATTAAGTACGGCAGTATCAACATTTACACTGGAAAGGGATCAGTCTAATCGAATCTCGCATTCTGCGTGGTAGCTGCATCTTATGTTGTGTTCGCGACGACATCTGATCGGGTCATGCTACCGATACTGCACGCCATACCCCTAGAAGAAAAGGTCCAACCACGAGCACCATCCGCGAGTCAATCATCTTTGATCCAGATACGTATTTAGACTCCCTCCTCGCGATCAATTAGCTGGCGTGGCAGTAGATACCCTTTTCCCGATTTTGCAACCCGCACAAACTCTGGCTCATGCTTAAGTTTATGTTCAAAATGGAGCTCGTAATCAGCTTTGAGATCATCAAGTGAGTCCGCAATCTTAGCAACAGAAAACTGGTCCTCCTCGGTTTGGCCACCATCGATTTGGACTTGGCCATCTTCGTCAAGCTCAGGAAGATAGCCCCAGTCATCGTCGTGGTGGACATGACCGCGCTCTCCCGTATCGATCGAAGGGGTAGAAGTCAAATGCAAGCCAAACGCCTTTGGCTTTCCGTGAGGTGACTTCCAAGACTACTGTGAAGCCAGTCTCCCTCCAATTTTCTTCATTCTTCTTAGCCTTGTCTGGATTAGCCTTGAAGTTACCGGTGTAGTACTCCAGCGTTCCAATTTGATAGAAGACATGGAAAGCGTTCGGATCATAATCATCGGATTTTGTAGACTGAGTGGATTGTTCGGAAAGGTGTTGATCGCGAACGTTGACGCAACGTACGCTTCGGTGGAGTGGGTTCACCATTGTCATTGATTCCCACAAGGTTGTTCCGGCATTAGCTCGCGCTTGTCATCGAGGGCTATCCGACCTGCGATGGGAGTGCAGATGGAGACCTTGTAGGTAAGACCTTTGCTGGTCCCAACAATGATGACTGGTCGGTAAGGAAGCCAGCACACGTTCAACAGCCACCAAACTTGTTGGTCATTGGTGTAGAAGGTATTCTTGAGACGATCTACTTATTCATCGGGTGACGGACAAGGTACAGTGGCTCGGTCTGGCTGGTTGCGGATTGGACTTGCATACCACATGTCACATGCTATTTGGTCTCTGATGTCCGGAAAAGCCTGACCCACGCGCTTTTCGACTTCATCTGGATCGCTGTATTCGATACCGTGTCATTCTAGCGAACACCGAAACTCCTCGAAGCGGGGATTAGGTTCCCGCCTATAGCTGGGTGGGTTGTGGAAGGCAGGAGGCGTAACAGACATGGTAGACATATATTACAATGTTCGATTGTTCGTTGATTGGGAAGATATACTAGATCAGAGCGACAATTGATTAATGCAGTCAAAGTGAGGTCAAAGTGAGGTCAAAGTAAGGAATTTTGTGTGTGTCATAGATTAGAGCGATATTTGATTCGTGCAGTTAGTCAAAGTATAGTCACAGTGAAGTCAAAGTGAGGCCGCGAGCGTTGCTAAATTGGGGTACTTGTAAGCAGGATGAATGAGCTATAGGATTGGTTCAAACAGGGCTTAGACTATTAGAGAAGGGATGTTAATATATATAAATCACAGTCTTTACCCTCAACATTCGTCAAGACATATTCGAATCTTTCAATCATCATCAATGCTCACTTCATCCTTGAAAAGTGATGGTTGTGAGCCCGTGGCGCTGCATCTGCATCCATTGACCGAAATTGCTGCAACCATGAGCTGTGATTTTGCTATCTATCGTGCGTCTATTGCGTTCAAGCTCGTCAGTCATATCGCTCCATCAGATTTACGTCGTTCCGTTCGCCCCCTTAGCGCTCTCCTTCCCGCTCAACTCGCAGAAAGCCTTGAAGGTCGTAAAGTCATCATTCGCACTCTCGAGCACACACTCAGCCGTTGCTCCTACGAAGTACACGTAGCCGGCCTTCGCATCCTCAGTCTTTGGGCCCACACTGATCGTTCCCTCACCATTCGTGCAGATGAAGATACTTGGACCTTGGATGGCCTCGAAAGTAGCTTTGGCACCTTTCTTCTTGAGCTCGGTCCGCACGACGCTGAATTCTTCGATAGGTGGGTCGTACAGAAGGGCAGAGGAGGATGAAGAGTAAGCGGTATTGTTGAGAGTAACGTAAGGGTAGTCGACTGGGTTCATTTTCTGCTCCGAGATGGGTGCGTAGGAGTAAGTCAGCATGGTGGTGAGAGTGGGAATGTCCTGAAACTTGGGCGTGAAACCGGCGCGGACCACATTGTTGGAAGAGGCCATACATTCGATGACGTCTGGGACAATTGTTAGCAAGATTGCCTACGCTTAAATGAGAAGGCAATTTCTTAGCACCTCCGCTCAAGTACGCGTGGATGTCGTCCGCCTTCAAGAACATTGCTTCCCCAATCTCCAGCTTCACGTAGTTAAGGAAGAATAGCACGAAGAGACCAATGTCACCCTCGAACTGGCTGTTGCAACGGATGACAAGATCTGCTAGCTCTTTGCCATTATTCGAAGGACCTCCTCCACCGGCAAAGCTCTCGCCCTCCTTTTCAGCTGATGCTACGAGATCCTTGGCCGCAGATGCGATTGTCTCTTTGTCGATCCTCATCAAAGTAGAGAAAGCGGTCTGTAAAGCTTTCTTGTTGCTGGCCACATCCTTTTCTGAGTCCGATGTCTCCTTTCCACCAACGGAAGTCTCGAATTCCTTTGCTGCTGATTCGCCAATGAGCCTGCGTAGAGACAGGACGGTAGAGAAGAAGTGCGAGATCTCTTTCAGGGGCCGGAAACCGCAGAGACCGTCGAAGGGAGTGATAGCAATGGTCATCTCTGGCTTGTGGTTGTCGTCTGCAGTACCGTACGTCAGCTCTGCGACCGTATTGATGCCTTTGAATCATACCAGGGTAGGTCTTGGAGTCCTTCGCATGCAATTGCTCCGCCAACTTCTTATTCGGATGCGCCTGTATGCTCAATGCCTTTCGTATCGATAGGACCTTGAACAAGAACGGTAGCTTTTCGCCATATTTCTTGCTGATCTCTGGAGACATGAGGGCTTGGTTGTCTTGGACTAAGTCCAATAACGTGCGTTGCGTCTCCACATCCTTGGAGGGCAACGAAGGGTGCGTTCCCATCCATAGCTCCGAGTAGGGCTTCTCTTGCTCAATTGAGAGCTTGTTCGAGGGCGTTGCGGCTGCATATTTAGCTGATACTGATTGATGGCCCACCTTGCCTGATAGAAGAAATCAGAATCGCTTTGTCCGCAGGGCAAGGAGTGGGGAACGTACCCCAATCGTAGCTGTTGACTCCTGCGGGGCATTAGTGGTTGCTTCTCAAATGCAATTGTGGAGCGTACCGCATTGCAAGCGGATCAGTGGGACTTGCATTTCCCTTACGTCCGAACTGCTATCTGAACACTTCGAAGACGCAGAATGGATGCTCAATTGGTCGATTCTTTGCTAGAAAACTGATCTGTCTGAATCTCAAGATTTCTCCGAATTTGCCCCACCGCGCTTACAGCCTTGTCGGTAAAACTGGCCGCTATCTCCGAGGCTTGGCAGTCTAACATCCGAGTCAAATATTCTCTTGTCAAATAGCTGGCCGTTCATACTTGTAATATGGCTGCGCGGAATAGACCTCGAGGAGGTTTTGTGAAAGATGACCTCACTGACGCTCATGAAGAGCGCAATATGTGGAGCCAGATCGTCACCGACATCAAACGACTGCGAGGGACTCATGCGCGGGCAGCTGAGTTTGCGAAAATGCAAATTGATCTAGAGGCGAAGATGGGAAAATGTGAGTGTGAGCGCCTCCTGGTGGTGAACAATCTATGTCTAAACAACGCATCGTTTATTCTCGTACAAGATCTCTTCTGATGAACATATTTTCTGTTGTCAAGAAAATCTTTCGTGTTTTGACTTCCGATCCTGGGTAATACGACTTATTCTGACTCGGTTTTCATTGCTTCTTTCGGATGGACTCCATGTGGTATATGCCACCTCGATGATGATTCATGTGCTCGGAGACATATGAACCAATTTCAATTTATTTTTATATCCGTGTACTAAGATGCTTCTGGTAGCACCTACGGTCAAAGAAATCGACGAGCTTATGGCCTTGTATCGCGAAGGCAACAAGCTCGCCGAAGAGGAAGCTCAAATTTTGAAAGAAGAACCTAATGACGTCATAAAAAATATTGAAATCCTCGCAGCCCTTCGCTCAGCCAGTGAGACGGAGCCAGTCCGCCCTTCGACCGCAGTGAACAAGTCACGCAACCCCAAGCGGCAAAAGCTAGATACCGACGGCGCTGCAGAGTCTCCTGCACCGATAACTTCACCAAGTGTAGTACTGCCTGCTGCCAGGCTCAAGGGGTCTAGCAGTGTACGAAGTGGGTCTGTACCTTCAACCCGAGAGGTGAAGCCCGAGGTCAGTGTCAAGGTCGAAGAAGGGGCCGAGGGCAGCAAGGGGCCGGCTGGCGAGAAAGCTGGCAAGTTCTTCGTGGGTGCTGAGGTTGCGTACAAGCAAGCGAAGCCAAAGGAAGATGGGAGTCAGTGGATCCAGTGCAATATTACGTCGATCACGGACGTTGGTAATAAGAAAAGGTTCGTGCTTCCCCACCTTAGTGCTGTTCAAGCTGACTGAATTCCTTGAAGATACGAGGTTCAGGACCCCGAGCCAGATGAGAACGGCGCGCCGGGTCAAGTATATAGGACATTGAATACTGCATTGATTGCAATTCCGGGCCCTGATGCTGTACTACCCGACTTTCCTATTGGGAAGCACGTCCTGGCTCGGTATCCCGAGACGACCACCTTCTATCGAGCCGAGGTCACGGGATTGAAGAAGGATGTGTATAGATTGAGGTTTGAGGACGATCAAGATCAAGAAATGGAAGTCTGGCGACGGTTTGTGCTCGACGTTAGCAGCAAATAAGGGGCTCTTTCTTGGGTCTGGAAAAGGCATTTGAGAAGTTGTCTTTTTTGAGATACCCTTTTGCATACATTCCATATCGGCAAAACAATCAGACGCATGTGCATGCGAATTGGATTAGGAAGAGCAAGGCGTAATAGACTGGGTTCAGAATGATATATCCAATTAGTGTATTTCGCTCTTTGATTGTCTGCGAGATGTTGCTTTTGTAGCTCCCATCTGGTCACCAGCGAATTACTGTTCTACAAGAGGATGTAGAAGGGGCCATACATAGCTTGGGTAGTGAGGTAGTCCAGACAATGTGTGGCTTGACCGTAGTCGATCCAGGGGAAAACATGCGCTAGTGTACGCTAGTGTAAGATTGCCGATGCAAGTCAGCGCGTTTCAAACAGAACCAAACTTTCGTGTTCTGTGCATCACAATTATCTGGCATCGTTCGACACCTTACCACGCATTATCCAAACTTTCAGGATATCCATCGAGTAATCCACTTGGTTCTATAAGTAGGCGTCTTCTGAAGCTGCCTCAGCATATCTTACTCCCACAGCCTATACAGGGAGACTCGGGCTTTCCGCTGCTCTTGCCCGAAGAGGCTTGCGAGGTCCGCATACCGCCGCAATGGGTGGCCAAGTATCAAAGATCATGGGGAAGATATTCGGATCAAGAGAAATGCGATTGCTCATGCTGGGCTTGGATGCTGCCGGAAAGACCAGTACGTACACATCTGAGGAACGGTTGCTCGGCTCCTTGCAGCATCATTGACTCATGTTGCCGCCCCCAGCAATCCTTTACAAGCTCAAGCTCAACTCCGACGTAACTACCATCCCCACCGTTGGCTTCAACGTCGAGACTGTCACCTACAAGAACGTCAAATTCAATGTCTGGGATGTAGGAGGACAGGACAAGATTCGGCCGCTATGGAGGCATTATTTCTCGGGTACACAAGGGCTGATCTTCGTCATTGATTCGAATGACCGAACGAGGATAGACGAAGCGAGACAGGAACTACATAGAATTATATTGGACAGGGAGATGAAGGAGGCCCTGTTGCTGGTTTTTGCGAACAAGCAAGATATACAAGGAGGTCAGTGGGCTCTGGGAAGGCGAATTGGATGGACATGCTGATGGATCGTAATAGCTATGACGCCGCAAGAAGTTCAAGAGAGGCTGAAGCTCAATCAGCTGAAGGACAAGATCTGGTACGTAGTGCCAAGCTGCGCTACTACCGGAGAAGGTCTATTCGAGGGCTTGGTGAGTCGAGTATTAGCAGAAGATTCCTTTCGTCCTGCTAATCGCGAGTCAGGGCTGGTTATCGAACAACGTCAAGACACCACCCCAGAAGCAACCCCGATAGACCACTACGAAACCTTTTGACGAAGCCGCTCGCTCTTCGACGATACCATGTACAACACCTTTTGTGTCTGCTCCTCAGCAGCGACATCTGCTTTAGGATACCCCAAATCTGCTTCCTCTGCGCGGTGGTCCGCTTCCTTTGGCTCCGCCGCGAGCTTTATCAATCATAATTCTAATTATAGGGCTTTCTATTCTCACGACACCATCATGGATTTATCAGGGCTTAGCAAGCGGGTGTTCAAATCTTGATCAGCTCAGTAAATGATAGAGGATACAATGTCGCTCGCAGCAAAGGGTATCATGCCTCCTATGCACCATCGAATGCCCAACCATGTCCGCCCTCCGCCAGATTGTTCCTCGTCCCGACGCTCACCCAATACTCCTCCACAATTCCCTCATATCACCCCCCTCCATCCCCTCATTGATACCCCAACCATCCCCCACCTCCCCCACCACCCTCGCCGGCCTTCCCCCAACCACGCTTCCACTCGCAACCACCATCCCCGTGGGCAACACCGCTCCCTCCAGGACCTTGACCCAGTCCTTGATAATCACCATCCTCCCGACGATAGCCCCCTTCCCAATATGCACATGATCCCCAATACTAGCAGCCTCGATAATGCACTTCTCCCCAATAAAGGTGTGATCCCCTATCTTCAGCGGATGATAGTTAATAACACCCTTATGAAGCCTGCTGGGCGGACGTAGTATACTGCCGCTCGAAATCAACGTGTAGCGGCCAATTGTGACGGAGGTGTTGTATTGCGGGGCGGACTTGGGATCTTTGGGATCTTTGGGGGGCAAAGCGCGCACGAGGTCGCCGCGAATGCATACTTCGGGCTGGACGGTGGTGCGGCCGCCGAGGATTATGTGTTGAGTGCCGTAGAGTTGGGATTTGCGGGCTACTTTGTTGCCGGTGTCGGTTTCGATGTAGTCGCCTTTTGGCTTGGTGGAGGTGGATTTGGGGGGCATTGCGGCGTCGATATGATTGTAGTACGCTCCGAATTTCTAATACTGGATGTTATTGAGGGTAACATACTCGAAGTACAGTGATGTACGAGTAGAATGCGGGCAATTGCTACGAGTACACTAGTGACACCATGAGGGTCGGCTAATTCGACATGGCAACTGTCGCATGATATCGCTTCAATATTTAGGCCTCCAGCTAACGATATTCTTCAGCAAATGTCTATTCGGGAATTCGAGAAAAAGGTTGATCTTTCCGGGAAGTACCGCCAGGAATTCGAGAACTACACGGAGACTGCTGAAGCACGTCCCCTGTGGCCCCATGAGAGCGAATCCGAGTTCGCGCGCCTCCTATTGTCAGATCAATTCCAAGACCCAGTACGTAACAAAGACCTCCAAACTGAGCATTGGGCAAAGCTACTGCTGTGGACCTACGGCAAGGAGACTCTGGAGGAGATGGCGCATATTGTGGCAGGCGCCCGAGGGAGATGGGCTTAGTCGTGTATGGCGGTGGCAGTGTAATTCTACAGTTCGGCATGCATGGGTTTTGTTTTGAGCACAGAGTTGGGAACGGATTATACCTTGCATTGGCATGCTTGCAACTAACGATTATTCCGGCATTGATGGTGCCAGGCATTAGCCAGATCCTGGAGTGACGCGCTCTCAAAAATTGATGCGCGCTCAAACACTACATCATGTTCCCATGCTTTTGCCCGTTAATATGCGTTCCTCTTGGCGATGGAATTAGAGGTAGGAGTATAGACGATCCATTCGTGAAGTTGGCACTCATTGACTACTGGTTCCATAGCATCCCGATAGCCATAATTTCCCTTTCTGGATGACTTGGCAGTCCCTTTCTGAGTACATTCGAGGTACCAGTGGCACTTCGTGCAGAAACGCTCTTGCATAGTCAAACACGCAATGCAGTAGAGTCTCTTCGCTCAACCAGCTTGGCCAGCCACGTCCGCAATGTGACTGGGTGGTAGGGGGTTATTTCGGAAGGCGCAATCATAGCACGGCCACTGATTCACCACAGAGAACCATTTTTGCCCTGCTTTGCCTTGATGCTCCCTTTTGTGAATGCTGCAGTAGGCCGCATACTGAAACAGGAGTAACAAGAGTGGGTGTCTCTGTGCAGCTGATCAGGCATTTCTTTGTCGTGAAGGAAGCGCGCGACTTTTGTGTGATCGAGTCTTTGAAGCGAGGCAGTGGCGTCAAAATGGCGGCTGGTCTGGCCGAGGGCGATTGCGGCAGTGGAATGGAGGTGGAAGATGACATTATCTTGGAACTCGCCAGGTAGCTCGCACAAGCCGACCGCGGAAGCCATGATTATGAAAGGTAGGGGACTCGTTTGGAGGTAAGTCCTTTACGACGAACGAAGGGATTCGGCTTATGTCCTGATTTCTATGCAGGGTAGACCATATGACTGTGGCAGTCATTCGTAAAAAGTGAATAGATTAGTATGCAGCACGTTCATTGCTCGAGCTGCGTCTCGCTCCTCAATCACAAGAGAGATGTTGATCTCGCTCGCACCTGCTCGTCATCAGTATGGCGTACTATGGGCATTTATATCGCTATTCGAGACAACAGAGATCGGAGACCTACCTTGTGCAATCATCTCAATATTGATGCCGTTGTCACCCAGCACCGTAGTCATCTTTCCCGCGATGCCGGTCATGTTCTTCAAGTCTTTGCCGACCAGGCTGACTATGGCCAGGTCGTCGACTAGATTCACCTCTCCCAATTCTGTCAATTCAAGTACCGCTCCTTGTAGGTCGGTGTCCACTATCCGTCTCTCCTCATTCTTGCCTCGCACAAATTCACGGTGGCAATGGAACGCCATCGATATGTTTGTCTCCGTGGACGATATGAGATCGACTGACATACGCCATTTGTCAAGAACCGAGAAGATTCCCGCAAAGTAGCCGTGTGAGAACGAGCGTTTGTTGGAATGCACGTTGATCACGAGAATCTTATTCTTAGCAGTAACAGCAGTAGGACGCTTGATACGCTCGTTCAGCGAGAAGGCTTGAGACCTGCGCGTCCTGAAAAGCGATGGGCCGGAAATACTTGACCTGGCTTCAGTGCACTCAGTCGAGGTGCCTATGGGATCGGGGACAATAAGTGTTCCAGCGGCAGCAGGTTTCGTAGTGTTCTTGATCCTGATTGGAATGCATTGGCGAACTATCTGCTCCATGGTGAAGGGGTGGAGGACTTCTGAGCCAAAGAAAGTCAGCTCTGCAGCTTCTGCAGGCGTGATAGTCTGCAAAAGTCTCGCTGTCACGACCTTTCGTGGATCTGCGCTGAAGATGCCATCTACTTCCTTCCAGATTTGCAATTCTGAAGCAGACAAAGCGATACTTACGAGCGCAGCACAGAGATCCGTGTACCCACGGCCAACTTGAGTCAAAAGGCCTCCTGGAACCGGTCCAAAGAAACCAGTCACGACTGGTACTCGGGATCCGCAAGCGGCAAGTATAGGCAGCAAAGCTGTTGCATAAGCCGCGTAGAAGGCCTGATTGACCTCTCGAGGCGCCTCAACAGGCGTAATATTTGCGAGATCAACCAACTGTGCGTCAATACCGCGATCGTGGAGAAGTGCTACCATGAGATGGCAGCTGAGAATTTCGCCTTTACCAATGATAGTATCCAATGTTCGTGGGCTGACTTCTCTTAGCATGATAGCGGCGGTAATGATGTTCATTAGAGCTTGGATGACTTCCGAAATCTCAGCGGTCACATTCGCCAGTATTCCAGGGTCTTGTAGATTTGCTGAGGCAGCTTTGACGTGGCCTTCCTGGAGCGAAGACACGATGTTTCTGCATGCTTCTATGTTGCCTGACTCTGCCTCTGCTGCAGCCCGAATGAGCCTAGACAATCTCAGTCAGGCCCGGAAAATTTCATAAATAGGTCACTTACTGGTTGGTGGTTCCTTCGGCTTTGACACTGGTGCTTCGTGCAGAGCAAACAACCGCCACGCGGCTTTTCTGGAGATCACTGCATATGATATCTGTGGCCTGGCTTGGGAACTTGCCCACAGATGTTCCGCCATATTTTTGTACTACCCAATTCTCCAACATTGTATTATGAGCCTCCACTCTCTGATGATATGGAAGACTTTTGCATCTATCCAAAAATTGCGAACTATTCTTGAACAAATTATAGACTCGATGAAGACTTCTTCTGGGTGCCCTTAACGAATACTGGTCTCACCATTTCAAGTAGTGTTCAATGATGTTATTAAAGCAATTATGTACCCAAAATACATTTTTACAGTTTATTCGCGGTTGCTTGACATCATATACGCTTTAGGACAATGAGAAGAAAGGATTTTTTGAGCTGCATTCTGGGAAAGTGGAAATGTGATCTGGTCTAGAGGCTACTATGCAACGTCCAGATTTTGTCTCCCACGAAGACTCGTTACTTTTCGGTGCGGAAGAATGACTCTTAACCGTAAAATTGAAAATTTTAAGTGGTCACGTTTTGGCGCGCCTTAGCGCGACATGCTAAATTAGTCAATTTCGGCCCCCAGTGCCCCAGTGTCATCGTCCGTCTCCTCGTCAGATTCCTCCTCCGAGTCTTCAGGCTTCTTAGAAGACCTAAGCTTTCTACAATATTTTTCATTGCGGAAAGCCCTCTCCCATGTATCAACCTTCTCGTCCCGCATCATGCTATCCCACGAAACTAAATCTTGTGCTTGATCCAATTTGACCCGCCAAGGCGGCCGTATGTCGAATAGATAATGTGGCTTCGTCATAGCGATACTCATATCAACCAGAAGGCCGCCCTTATAATTGCGTCCCCGAATGTCCATTGGATAAACCCCTAGCCGCCTAATCTTTTTCAGGTCCTTCAATGTCTTCTTCGCCACCTTTTTAGTCCAAGGCGGATCTTCGCGAATGAGTTCCTTCACAATGGCCCTGAAAGGCTCTCTCCGCGAGGTAGGCTTTGCGTACTCTTTCTCCGGTCGGTTCCATCTCACAGCTTCAAATCTCTGTTCGAGCTCCTCCTCCGTCTCAGCTGGGAGCGCAATATAGCCGTAGCAGCGGACTGCGACCTTCCCATTGACCTTCCCCTCGATGAGTCGCCCATATGCACGGCACTCGTTGTAAAACGGGTCCATGTGAGCTCGAAGAAGCTGGGCAGTGATGGGGTCATTTGTTCCGCCCAATGAGGCGATTCGATCTTCTTCGTCATCGTAGAATTTGAACTAGGTGTGCGAATCAGTAAACAATGGACCGTCACAATTAAGCGATAACAAGATCTTCTTACCACTTTCAGTGCGAATTCCTTGTTGCCAATGGCGACTTCAAAGACATGTGCATGCCCACCATCCTCGCCATCTTCGTCCGTCTCACTAAGTGAACGGACAAATTCAAGTGGAGCGTTGCGGTCCTCGAATGGGTGAAGCTTGGGTCCTTCGCATTGAGGAAGGGGTTCGTTGTATGCGGGGAACCTACGTAATTTCTGTTGTTATCAGTGGAATCTAGCGGTGATGTTGTCAATGGTTGATGCTACTTACACCGTGTGAGGACATGGAGATAGGCCGAATCTTGATGGAATATCTGTTGATGCAACAGAAATAAAGCCAGCGCTATTGTCAATTGTTTGATGAGGAAGAATGTCGCAAAATCTACGCCTTTGCTCGGGGCGCTAAGCTCGAAACGTTGTCATATTTGCTCTATTCTAAGTGAATGAATCGTGGGGCTTGTGCTACGTTCAACATATTTTCCTTGACCCGTGAGTCATGAAAGTCAACCTTGCTCTGCAAGGGTTTCACATCATTGCTGCTGAGGGCAGCGGCATCGATGATCTTCATTCACACCTGTGCGACATTGCTTTGCTCCCCCCAGCGAGGGCCCACGCGCGAGGTTCGCTTTTTTAGAAACACCCAACAAGGCAACATGATGTTCGCTGCGGGATACAAAAACCGGAATGAGCCAGTGAGCCCCATGGCAGGACTAGAGGGCAAGAAGCGCACCACAGACGATTGTAGGGACGATGGATAGCGTGGTGTTGAACAGAGCAACAAGCGAAGGCGTAGCATTCGCACAGATATTGTAAATATATATGTCCGGCCTGCTGCATTGATAGCCGGCTATCAAAACAAAGCTGCGCACGATGTGTACTAAGTGAGCTATAACTGTATCGCAATATTGATTGTAGTGGGGCGGTCAATGTTACCTTACCTCGTCATACGTGTGTACGTTTGCTTTGAATAAAGCGACTATTTAGCTACTCTAAGAGCATGCGACTTGGTTCACGTAATGATGCCTAAGACTAGACCAAGCGATAAGCCCCAGTCTCAGATATGTTCCACTACCATTTCCAATTACTAAACAAGAAACCATTTTCATGATCGAAAGTTAGTGAACGAAGTGAGGTTCATACCCACGCGGGATAAATTCATGAGAATTCATGATAGGTTGAAACCATGAGTCATACGCCATGGAAAGGACACCCTAGAACCCGCAGTCCGGGGACCGAGCCGCGATCTTCCGGGGATGGGTCTTGTCGCCTAAGCAGCGCACTCTAGGGCGCCCTTTCGGGGTCTGCGGGCTACAGCCCTAACTGTGGACGGAGCCTAATTGGGAAAAATCGGTGGGGGGCACAAAGCCTTCTTACGTAATACGTAGCTAAAGTAGTCTGTCTAATTCCCGGATACTACAAAACAAGCAATCAAAGCCTTCCACAGAGAAAGTATTGAGGACAATGTTCAATAGTCGACCGATACGTCCAAGTGGTGTTGAGATTCCACGTGATGCCTTCCGTTTGACAAGAAGAGGCATCGGAGCGCACAGATTACGCGTCTTTGAGAACGCGATCCGTTAGATCAAAATTCATACAAGTATACCTCTACCTTTGCTATTCAGACCATGGCCACCAGAGACGTCATTTTTCGGTACATGTTCCCCGGAACAATTGAGTTCCTCCAATACAGCCACCCATTTCCCAAGCATCTCTGTGTCCGACCACAAGACCAGCCGAGCAAAGAATTGCATGATGCCGCCTACGACGAGGTCTCTAGAATTGGCAACGAACACTTGGATGAGTGCAAAACACTAAGCGAAGAAACGTGTGAAGAATGTGGAGTCATTGCGGACGACCTCTTGCGGACGCCCGTGTTAAGCACGATTGACGGGCCTAAGCCGTTTGTTGGGGTCATGGTCACTCCTGTCTGTGGGAAACAGCAGTGTGCACGGAAGATTGTTGGAGGCGTCATGGGTACAATGGAAAGCTTTGGATACGTGGGGCAGGGTCTCCATGATCCGAAGGTGGAATGGAAACATCGCTGTGGATATTGTCGGGATTGGGGGAATGTCAAGGCCTGTCGAGGATGTCAAGAGGTCGCATACTGTGGCAAAGAGTGCCAAAAGGCGGCCTGGAAGACGCACAAATCATCTTGTGGCAATGGCTTGGTAGTAGAACCAGTGGATTGAGATGAGAGATCATGCGAGTGGTGCTGCCCATAGTGTTATCGATTCTAGGCATGCCGTGGTTCTGTCATCGTCACAACGCGATGGGGGAGTTCTCGGCGCTTCACTGCGACAACGGTTCAGGGCCGCACCTGTCGACGTCTTCAACACCTCATTCCACCCCAGCATCCCCAGTCTCACCAATGATGGGTGCAATTCAATGATCCTTGTATGTAGATCGGGCTACGTTACGGGTGGCTGCAGCAAGCTAACGAATCACAGTCACGTTGTGTTGACCTCCATCAAAAATCTGCCCGCTGAGCGGCCATCAACCTTCTCCAATTCTATCAGCATCGTCACGAGCGACGAGCAACTGGCTAGCAACTCTACAATGCCCTCAAAAAAGATCCCTGTGGCAAGGCAGAAAGCCACCATTGGCTGGCTAGACAACGGTGAAGGATCAACTGGAGCTTCAGCATCAAGCAAGGTCTCCAGCGTTGGACAAGATGTGATTGAGCGAATTAAAAAGTGTTTTGAACGCGCTGAGCATGAGGAGAAAAACGAAAGCGAAGCAAGAGCCGCGGTCATGATGGCATCTAAATACCTCAAGAGGTATAATCTGAGTCGAGCAGATGTCATGGAGCATGAGGACCAGAACACACGTGCGGCCAGAGGAGGAATGAGCAATGTCAACATCTGGCCAGCGAAAGATGGTGGCGCGGTCAGGAACCAGGCATGGGTGAACGACCTTGTATGTGCGATCAGAAAATTCTTTGATTGCAACTCCTATTCCACAAATCTGCATGACAACATCGAATGGACCTTCTATGGAATTGCCGAGCACACAATGTCTGCGACTATCGCCTTCGAGATGTGCCACAATCTTATTCAAGAGTGGGCTGGCTCTTACACTACTGTTGCTGCACGGAATAGTTACTCGCTAGGCGTTGCTGATGGACTTTGTCGTCTTGCAGAGCAGGAGAGTGTCGACACAGAGAATGCAGCCAGAGAAGCTGAAAATAAGGCTTTTGCTGCTAGACTTGTACGTCTCTTCGACTTATCTTCTTCCGCCTTGACACCGCTTTGTAGGTTGCGAGACTCTCTGAGATACACCTACTCCAGATCGACTCTTTTTACATGTCTCATTGCTTGCTAGAGGCATCTGGATGGCCTGCTGACTCTGTAACGACGTATAGAAGGACGAAGATTTGAAGGCACAAAAAGAATTTGAAAGGCTACGAAACCCTCCGCTATCTCCATCACCCACACCGCCACCAATGAGCCCAGAAAGACTAGAGTTAGCGATCACTCTCGACTGCGATATAGATGGCTTCGATGCGGATGGTGCCTCGGACAACGAAGAGATGCCCGACTTCAACGAGCAAACCGCGGCAACAGTAGTGGATACCACTGCTGACTTCGACACCGAAATACAGCAATTCATCTTACCGGACCGCCACTCAGAACCTGTCCAAGATCGCAAAGCTCCGCTACCTACTTCAGAGACTTCTCACCCTCGACCTGCAACGCCACCGAACGATGAGCCCGAGGAGACAACAGAGTGGAAGTCCGTGCGGCAACTCACTGTCTATCGCAATTATACAAAAGAAATCGAAGATAGCGTGGTACGTCATCTTTTCGGAGCTGCTTCCTACCTTTTCGTATAAATCTCCGAGTCTTAAACCTCTATTAATGAGCATCCTTCTCCCAAGCCATGCATGCCTCATCATCTATTTTCCTCTAAGCCTGAGTAACGCTGACTTAAAATTCATCTAGTTAAAAGAGCAGGGTGTCAAACTGCGAAAAGGAAGAAAGACAAAGCGATACGTGAAAGATAGGGATATCTTCAGGACTGGGCGAAAGGATGCCGAGAAGATCAACGTCAAGGCAGCGAGGATTGAGGAGGAAAAAGACGTGATTGATCTACAGGCCGCCGAAAAGCCCTAGACCGTATGACCTCAGCACGCAGGCAATGTCATGTATGGCTATAACCAGCCAGACAATCTCCACCTTCGCTTGAGGCTGTCGAATGGCTGGGAACGATACTCTTTCGATTGGCAATGGCCAAGGAAGAAAGATTTCTCGCGCAATTACTGCATGTCCATATCAGGGCATGTGAACCAGGCTTCAATCTTAGCTCAAGCTTGTAAATCAGATGGATAGCATCGTACTAGGTGTAAATAGGAATTGTTCAATAGTCACGAAAAACTTGACGATGGCCGCTATTGCTCCTTCCCATCTTGCTGCGTGGCTTTCTAATCCGTACAAATCAATTTGGCCGTTACTAACTCTCTACTATTGAAGTAGTGCAGCTTTGAGATACTTGCTCCAATTGTAATATCCCACTCCATCAAGCCCTCGAGGAGTAGTTTCCTCGTTTTTTGTACGCGGAATACCGTAGTTTCCCCATTCGGCCGAGAGCAAACGTCAACGAGGCAAAACGCACCAACATTGCTATTGCTTCTCGTGGTTGCGAAACAGCGTCTAGACAATGTCGGTACAGATTAGGAAGGTTCGCGTTATTGACTCAATTGCAAAGACGGCGGCCCGAAATCGCAGCGCCCAAACGAGGAATACATAAAGTCCTACAACCTTGTGCTTAGATTGCAATAAAAAGACAGTTTTGTCCAGCTTCCCAAGCTAAATCTCTTGTGCTATACTATCTGAGCACTGCCTCGACAGCCCAAGCATTTGCACCGTCATTCGAAGCCGAGCAACACCCTCGATAATAGCCATGGACCAACCCCCAGCATACAGCCCCCAAAACATCTCAGACATCCTCCCCATCTATCGTTCTCAAGATGCCGACGGCCATATCCGCATCTACAAGCTTCGACAATCCTCCCCCAACCTCCAAAGCCTCACCCTACAAGACGACCAAGCTGCTGCCTCGTACGCAATCAGAACTAGGGCGACTGGCGGCTTCATGAATCGCAAGCCCCACGTCATCATCTCAAACAGCGATGAAAGCAACATCATAGCAAAAGGCAGGTTTGAAAGTCTCGGAACGGGAACCACAGTCACCTACCTGCCGAATTTAAGGATGCAGAGCCTCAACCTTGAGAACTCGCAAATGCAGCTCCTCAAGACTACAATTAGCGGCGTGAATCATTGGTGGCAACCCCATCCAGGGAATAGAGGGGTTCTGGAGCTCACGAATGAGATGGAAGAGATAGTGGCGAGGTTCATATACGCGGCACCAACCTTTCAGGCGCGAAGTTCCAGCTCTGTCACATCGATGACGAAGGCTCTTGTTGAAGAGGAAATGGGCGAACTGTCTGTGGTGGAGGAGCTGTCAGGTGGAACTACTGGCCTGGAAGAAATACTTTGCAGTGCTGTTGTTGTTATTGAGAGGTCGAAGAGAAGGGCCGCCAACATGAGTAAGGTTGGAGGAGGTTCCAAATCTGGCACAGGCTTTACCTCGGCTGTGGTACCTGGGGGCTTTTCTTGAACGTTGATAACCCTCGTTGGATCTTATGGACTATGATATGCATGAGCGATGAGAGCGCTGGCGTATCGGTCCAGAAGCAACATTGGATATGGAGGTGTGAGGGTCAATTGACACCAGATACAAACACTCTGTTGCACTGAGAGCGGCTCTCCGGCAGTGATATTGGGGTTAGAAGCGATGGGCGGCAAAAAAGAGATATCACAACAACGGCATGGTACACCTCGCCTTCACCTTTAAATTGATCTTCAATATCTATCTCAAAGTCTTGCTGGATCAGAGCTTCTCTGAGAGTCAAACCCTGGGAAGACGTGCAGTAGGATCATCTCCATTTGGGCCGCACGAGCGCTGTAGTATATGATCAAGCATCGTAACATTGAAGTAGGGCACTCAAAGAGACTCTTGCTGGGGAAATACGCGTAGGCAAATACCAAAATACATATCATGGGAAGTCATCAAAAGTGCCATCCACCATAAAAGCTTGCCACTTGCCGTGGAGTATTACCAGATGCACGCAGAGTACAAAGTCGCAGCTAGGTTCAGAAACGAGCAACTTTGTGCCCGCTAGCTCGCAAGCACGTAGAAGGCATCCTGACCTCGAGGATATGTTCGCTGCATTTCCGGACTTCGTTTTGACTACAAAACCCCGCGTAGCTGCTGCTCGAGGTTCGATATCGGACGCCAATATGCGGCCTGCAAGATTGCTTGCTGAAGTCAAGGACGTGGCAGCAAACCATCATCCTCAGTATGAGGATTTTCTTTCGGAAGCGGACATCGGGTTGGAAGGGCCCTATTTGCAAGGCACGTTCCTCCTATACATGCACATGGAAGAGGATTACGCCAGTATGCCTCCGAAGGCGAGATTCTGTACGCCTACCATCCATCCGAATATCAATAGTATTTTGAACAGTAAGTATTTCTGCATTACCTCCAGGCATAGATGGCTAATATGGATAGGAAAATGGACGGCCGATACATCTAATACGCAAATCCTCAATAAGATATACTCCCTGTTGCTCGAGCATTAGTAATTCTATGTATGCAGTCCAAAACTATATACAGGTCGAGCAGCATGCTAATAGTGCGGTCCTCGCCCCCAACTTCCATCGCGATCAAGTCGCATTGCAGAACGACGTCTTAGAGCATATCAAAAAGCAAGCGTCGAAATCTAGGGAAGACATACGGAAAGAAGTACCCGGAGCTTGAGGCAAATGGGTCGGCTGAATGCACGAAGAAGCAGGCTGGGAAGTTTAGTTTAAGGTCTACAGAAAGAACTATTGGGATCTGTCGCCACATGGTCGCACTTCTAGTCGGAGTGAGTTAGAAAGGTTGTGGCTTTATGGATCGATTTTTCGGGGAGTATATCAGTCTTATAAAAATTAAGGGTCTTGCCTACACGTTCACTTTCTTGAGGCCCCGAAAATCTCATAATGTTCATTTACTGAGCGAGAACCCATGCATAGCGCAAATTCTCTCCGCGATTCCAATCATAGAGCTGGTAATACTGTGGTAGATAAGTGAGAGGAAAGAAGACATTCTGTTTACTATTGCAATTCATCAATCAACTGGAACAGGCTTCCAACAAGGCTTGAGAGTTTTCTTTCCTTAAAATCATGATGCGTACGCTCTTCGCTGTAGACTTAGTCTTGAGTATTGGCTCCGCGGATTAAAGAAGATGATAACCGATGCGATGGGAGTCGTGAGACGTGATTTGTTCTGCGGTGATGAATGCCATTGTCAAAAGAAATCGTTATCTTTCTCTTTTTTGCTCCGTTTGCATTGATTTAAGTAGCGAAAGGGTGAAATCAGAGTAATATGCTGTCAGAATATGAATTCTGCTATTCCCTTTGATTGCGATAGACCCTACATCATGCTTTCTGGTAGAATGGGAATATATTGGCAATGCGACTAATGCATAAGACGCAGCTAGAGAATTTGCACCTCAAGGCTCTTAGACGATATCTTTTGACAACCGAAAGGAAGTCTAGCCGGCATACGATAGCGCAAAATCAAGATCCCAACGTCAAGCCTTATGTGCTCCGACCAAATTGCGCAACCCTCGTGCATGGGCGCGTGCTTTATGGGCGGCATGCGAACGCACTTCCAACACTTCGGAATCGACGGCCTCCCTGGCCACTAAACCGACAGCCCCAATCTCATCATCATCCCGCTTTAATTTTGACGATTTGGAGGTACCTGCGTAAATGGTCCACGTGACCGCATCTCCTCCTGTGAGACTCGAGTGGCCTGGATTGGGGTCGCCATCATTGAACCAATATGCCTCCATTCTTGAAGAAGTCGGGCGCCGTATTAGTGTGACTGCCTGGGTTGACGCAATTCGGACCATTTATGTTGCTCGAACGGGCAAGTCCCAACCAGAGACTTGTCATGCCGCCAATCGTAGAATTCGACGAACCGACATTCGTGAAACCTGTACACTGGATAGCCATGCTATAACCATGGCAGAGGCTGATGTCACGGACGTTCTGGCCACCAGCTGTTGTGATAGCACACTCAACGATGAGTGTTGCCATATGAGGATTGCCCCAGGCCTGTAGCTTCTGATCCGAGAAAGAAGGCTCCACTCCCGACGCCGTAGCAGCGGCTCGGATTATAAGAGGCAGAGTTCCCAGAGCCGCCACCGAATCCGTGGTATGCCCAATTGTAGCTTCCGCCGTTCGCTACAAAGTTGAATTGGACTCCATCGCAGGATCCGCTGGAGCTGCTGGACGTAGTCGTGCTGCCGCTCGCTACTACAGCCTTGCTGTCACTGGTGCCTAGAGGAAAAGGGACCTCTTAAGTGCATCTTGAAGGATGAGCTACCTGCGGCGTACATCGTCGTGGTTTTCCGTTTTGTCGCACCAGGATGCTGGAAAGACTGGGAGAGTATAGCCTCGCTACCAAGCGCCATTCTTTCAAGGTTGATAAATGCACCACGAATTGGACCACACAAAGCCTAGGCCGTGACAAACGTGTTCGGCGCCACATGGAATCCCTGAGGTACTTTCACACAGTTCGCAACATTGCAGCATGACGCCGCACCTAGCATGTTTCGTTCCTGACTAACATAGTGGTTGCCAGAAATTCCGAGAAAATATGAGACCATTGAAAGCGCAACGTCAATAATCATTCGTTATCTGCTTGAAGGAATTCCAAAGCCCCGCTCGAAATGCAGCGTAATTGATGCTTCTAGCAGCCATGTTCAATTTCTGAGACCCAAAGCGCAGAGTTTACAGCACAGCGATCATCCTAGGGGCGAGCGCCACACACACAACGCCGTTCCATCAGTGTCTTTGAATCCAACACATGCGAGAAGTCTCCGTGCGTCGCGCTGTAGGTTCAAAAAGGGCGGATCGGTATCATATCAAGTCGATGTGCGAGAAGCTAACAAAGCAAATCGAGCGAGCGACACTCTCTGCTTCATCTTGCCGCGCCTCTTTGGCATTCTCCACCAACATATGTTGACGCGAAAAGCGCCCTTGACATTGGCAAATCGTCATTCTAATCCATGATCCGACTCTTCAGCGCTACCTGTTTTTGAGCCAAATTTTATCAAGGTGGCGCCATTTCTTCACCGAAAATTGGCAAAGTTCTGATTACTACCAGACTCCTCGTCTACGTAGGAGAGCCTTTCCTTATTCTGCTGTATATTGTGTAATGATATGGAACGATTATCTTTCTGACAATGAGTCAGAAGCATTTGTGGCTGGTTGTCTTGGATTCTCCACTGGAACGAGAGCCGATGAGCGGACTGTACAAACACCACAAATCGATGGAAGCCTATGACTGGAACACATGGCTTAGCCTGAATACCTCTAGGACAATGAAAAGCGAAGACCCACTGAGAGAAGGGGCCCGCGGCTTTACTGGTAGGTCCAAGAAGAAAACAATTTTACCACTGTTGTACGCGAATAGGTCTGTTAGCGCGTAACGTCAGTATACGCCCATCGCCTAAAGCGTCGGAGCTTGTCGCATAGGAGCGACATGAGCGCAACCACCCCGGTACGCGGTCAAGCTTGATCTGACTCATTTCATCAAATCAAGCTCTACTTCCTGTCATTCTATCCCAAGTAGACAGACTTCTATTCAGGGAGGTTGCAGGCTCCAGAATGCGGCGATTCGATCTAGGGGCCTGAGTACTCCTTGGAACCTAAGTGTGTGAGAAGTATTTGGATAAGAATTGAAAAACCAGAATGTGAATACTGAGTAGTACCAATAGGGCACACGAAAGACAGCATTCAAAGTCACTATCTTGGAATCTAAAGCAATCTGCATTAGCGTCAGCCTACTTAGCTGATGCACCCTTCAACATCATCTCCGCTGTTCCCCATAAGATCACTGCCCCCCTAGCTTGAAGTATCCTGGCTGCAGCTTTTGAAAGACTTGCTCTGGATCATATCTCTGGCTGATATCAATCAGTCGCTGCTTGTTTACCTGTCCGTAACCCGCAAAGACATCCTGATTCAAAGAAGCGTAGTTCTGATAGATGTATCTAAAATCCAGGTTCATGGACTTTGCAGTAGCGACAGCTTTGTCGATGATTCGGTTGGCGGCGGCGGCGATGCGCTCATCGTCTGATTGGGAGGACCACATGATGGCTAGATTGGTCACTTTTGAAACAGACGTTGTCAGCAGAAAGAAGTCAGAATCCAGGCTGAGATTGAGGAACACCTACGTATGAGGGGTCCATCAGACTCTTCGATACCCAGAGCGTTGCCTCCGTTCTTGCTGAATTGCGCAATGACGTTCCTCGTGATGGGTTGGAAGATTAGCGCTGGAAGAATACCTTCTGCGCCTTTGATCTCTTCAATCTCAGCAACGAAGATGTCGAGGATCTTGCTTGGGAGCATAGCGCTGCTTCTGAATGTTGCAGTAGTGTATAGCTCTCGGAAGCCGCCTGGATTCGTAGCGTTCAACTCCTTGGTCAGATCTGTCAAGTTTGTGACCCGCATGGTAGAAGACAGACTATTGATCGACATCAACTCATTGAAAATTGGCGGGTTGACGACAGGCTTTGCGTATTCGATGTCGGTGGATGTGCTGTAGTAACCTTTGTAAAGCGCAAAAGCAACGATGAGGGCAGCGTCGGGATCTGAAGGAGCGTTGTTGACAAAGTTGTCCAACGCGGTCAGAATAGAAACATTGGCTGTAAGGGAATAGAATCTCATGCCACCCCACATATTCCCCTGTGGGAAGGTCTCCAAGTCAAAGCGCGTGACGATACCGAAATTGTTACCACCGCCACGCAAGGCAAAGTAGAGATCTGGATATGAGTGTTGGTTCACTTCTATAGTAATGCCGTTCGCAAGCACCACCTGGCATGCTCGTTAGCCGGTCCATTGGGATGTGCGCCTGATTTTGACATACTTGGTAGTTTCTAACGCCGTCGCAAGCCCAACCGTGACGGCCAGAGAAGAACGATATGCCACCTTGAAAAAGGTTAGCGTCTGTTTCCGTTGAATGTGCTCATGACTTCTGTATCTACCTCCAAGTGTCAAACCTCCTACACCGATAGCTGCGACACGTCCACCGACTACTGACAGTCCGAGAGGATCAAGTTGGCTGTATACATCAACCCAATGGGTACCGGCTCCGACTTGCGTCAAAGTTCTGTCCTTTGACACCTGCACCTGGTTCATGTTGGCTAGATCGATTGTAAGTCCACCTTGAATGTTAGAAGCACCCGCAAAAGCAGCGTGACCTCCGCTCTTCACAGCAAATTGACATTCGAAGTATCGTGCCACGACTAATGATGCAGCGACATCGCGCGGGCAATTAGGCTGGACCCGACAGGTTGGTAGAGTCTCGGCTTGCTGATTGGACCAGTACCTGAATTCTTGTTGTACGTAAGAAGCATTTCCTGGTAGGCTTGTGGCGTCGGGTAGGATAATGCCCAGCACGTCACACTTGCGAGGTTTTATTAGCAAAGGTACGACAAAAACTCCAAAGGCATATCAGATCACTCACGGCTTCCGAGCAAGAGCTGCTTGTAGTGCTGGTGCTGATACCTTTGATTGTTAGGGCCTTGGAGGCTGTGTCTACTCCCTTGTATCCGAGTTCCTCCAAGACAGCTGCTAGCTTAGGGTTTTTCTGCGGACTATAATTCGCAGTGTAAGACACAGCGAAGACAGCGTTGTTGCCAAAACAAAAGGCCGCCAGCAGAATGTGTGATAGATACATCTTTGAAAGTTGATGAGCTCTTACTTGCAGGTGCTGGGTTTAAAGTGAACTTACCACAGCTCATGCTTTGGGAATGAAACGTTTGGTGAACGAAATCAGTGTTATGTCCCAACAATTACTAATCAAGGTGAATGCATGGCGGGGATTCTCTAGCGGGCAGACCTCCAAAATACTTCCTGGTACGATCCTGTCGTATTAGCTGTATTCACTAATGTAGACGACTCGACGAGAGATCTAAAGCACTGGGGTGGGTAGATCGCTTGATAGCAGCTAAGGACGGTGCTCGCGAAAGGGTTTTTTCCCGCTCCTCTCAAGGCTGTTCGTATGGACCAGTCGCTAGTACGGCTCAAGCTCGGACTCGGCAATGACTCTCTGAGCTTGGCTTGTAGCTCAAGCCTACTAGAGGGATCGAGCTTGATGTATGCTTATTATAATACATTTATTTGTATCCTTGTGCCTATGTAGTGTATCCGTCATTCGCAGAGTAAGCACAAGCTCTGTTTTGCAACTACTGATGTATTCGGTCATTTGAGCGCCCACGGTTCACTGCTCCGTCACGTGCAGTCATATAATCAAGGGACCAACCGGCAGCTTGATCAAGTTCCCGAACATGGGCATCGCGCAACATCTCAGAGGATACCCTTCGCCTTGCTGTATCCTGGATATGCATTGTACTGGCTCGAATCGATCCCGTTCAATTGTGGGCATGATAGATTGGCCAGGTTTGAAGCAATATTCTCTGCTAATGGCTGCAGTGCCTCGGTGACATCCGTGTAGAGTGACGTAAGGAAACCAGGCGCTTCTGCCTGAATGAGCTGGAAGATGAAGCATTCCAGATTGTCACCCTCAGTCAGGGTAGCGCCATTGAAGACGCCCTTGGTAAGAGCACCAATGTCAACACCCGTGAAGGAGTTATTGGTGCCCGTGTTTCCACCAACAGAGAGAAGTCGAGGATCTTGGATGCCGAACTTGAGAACATCTGCCACAAACCTGTTACCACGTCAGTTTCGGCAAGTCTGTGATGTTCGATTGATGGCGACATACCCAGGTATGGTGTAAGGATCGAGAGCGGGTCGCTTATACCAATTGTCTGGAATGCGCTCATGTCCTGGTTGATACGTAAAAGCCCCACTGTCGCCCGAGATAGCGAAGAACGATTTGAATGTCTGCTTGTCAAGGTACCCATCTGGATATTCCGCCGAGTGATTGGCCATCATCGCGGCGGGAAATGCGTAACCGGCAGGCGAAACTAAGACACCTGCAAATTGTGGGTAGAAGAAGTAAGGATTGCTGGAGATTGAATCGTTGAAGCGTGCTTGGCGAAATGGCAGAAGGGCTTCATACTGTTTCGGAGCCGCCTGAGGCGAGCATTAGCTATAGCCTTGAGGTTGGCGCTGTCTTGAGCTTACCATTTTGTCTGGAAGTGCATCGTAGTACTGCTGGAACTGTGGGACTTGGAGGAGATAGTCATTGCCCCTTCCACACGCGTCAGTCTTTTGCTGTTGCCAAAGTTGTCAAGTCCCTGAAATGGAGGCATGCAACACTTACACAACGTACAGATCCCCACGAGTGGGAGAGGAGTCGGATTCGTAGTTGTTGTGACTGCCACTCAGGCCAGTTGGAGTACCGAGCAGACCAAGGCCACCTAGGATAGCCTCACTCGTGGTTGGTCCTCCAATTGAGTAGCCGGGCGTTGAGGACAAGGAGTTGCCATCAAAGACGGTTCCGTAGACAGCAAGGAATCCGCCTAGATCCAAGCCCATGCTATACACTGGAGTGTTGTCAGCGATCATCTGTAGTGTTAGAAGACAGGATCAAGTCAGTGTAGTGCCAGTAACTCACCAGTGTTGACAGCCGCAGTGATAGCTGTCAACGAAGCGACGCCAGAATGGGGAAGGTAGCCATGGTTTGCTAAAGCGTTTAGACCAGGGCAAGGACCTCGTTGATCGCCAGCAGTGAAATCAGGGGGCACAAATGCATTGGCTCCTGTCGTGGAAACGTATTGTGCCGAGGGTTCGAAGGTTATTTGCCGCTTGACCTGCTTGTTCGTTGAGGAGTAGGGACAATTGGCAGACTGGGTGGAGCGCTTCGCCGATGATCCATCACCACCGTTGGGCAAGCGTGGAAATGCATCGACTAGAAGCGTTGCAAGCGTGCAAAGGATCAAGGGTAGTTGTAGGAGCTTCATTGTGTAGCGTGTGAGGATGATGGTGAAGATTTAGGGAGTTCGATGCAGAAGGAGTTTGATGGAGAGAAGATGAGGACGGAGGAAAGAAGAAGGAAGAAGGAAGAAGAGATTCAGTAGTGAGCCGATGATAAAATAGCGCGATTGCCACAAGTGAAGAAAGACATCGTTGGCACGCCCGGTCCTTGCATACTAGCAGCTAGCAGGGAAAGCACTTTCTTCATATTGTATTGACGCGTCCTAGGCTGTTCTTCTTGACAGCTTCACCCCTGCGCAGAAGGTTACACCAGGCAGACACCCAGTTCCAAGAATAATTTAAGGTCTATTCGTATCTCAATGCAGGAAGAAGGCCCGACTCGGTGGACTTTACGGCGAAGTTCGGTCGTGTGTTGCCACCGCTACCGATTAGGACCTGCCAAATAATGTACATATGCTCTCTGATCCCTGGTCTCTAGTCTCTAAAACTTTCCCAAGATTCAAGAGACGAGATTTCATAGTCTCATTCTCATGCCATGAGTCACGGATGTTAATGTCCAAGAAGATGGTTCACCGAATCTATTTGCCACAACCAAAATCTCGCTGAGCCTGCTACATACGTATGCGAAGGTACTCAGACGCCCAGGATTCTTTTCTTTGAGCAATCGAGCTGAAGATTTGACATTTTCTGAGTTGCCTGAGCTATAAGTATGTCACTCATCCAGCTACGAGTATGCAATATGAGTGTGCTCTCTTCCTCTGCGCCATAATGGAGAGGTTCATCTAAAGAGTTCCTATTTCCTCAAGCTTTAGAGGTGATAACCTGTCGTTTCTTTCTTAACCTTACGAGCTGAGAGCTCATCTTTCTCCACAGTGTCTGAGATGAGCATGGATTATATTCTTGCGTACCTGCTCCCTGCTATCTTATATAGTCACCCCCACAAGCCCCTGGGCCGCGACATTTTCGAGCGACATGCGCTAGGCTTAAATAAGCATGACGTAGTGGCTTGGCATCATTCACCCACAACGTTGCCCTTGCAGCCGCGTTCTTGAAGACTTTGTTTTGTGCAATTCACTGGTGAATGGAACTTCCAAGATCTTCCGAGACGCATTTTCTCGTAGTGGAAAAAGCATGGGACCACGGTGCTTCTTGCCTTATGCGTTCTTGTCGTATTTCGGCGACCTGATACGCGCCACCTGGGGCAACGGGTGCTTGTAACGACTATATTGTGAAGTATCTCTATGAGAGGCGTATTGGGTCGCTATCCGCTCATTGGTCCAACCCTATCTGCTATACGAGAAGATGGCGGAGTCAAGTGAACAAATCGTGCTACGGCTTGAGAGCAATTTGTACTTGTCGCGAGTAAGGATTCTCTCTATTCGTGATCAGTCTATGATAATTTGATCTAATGGTTGTCACAACTATATAGGGACATATTGAGAGGCCTACAAGCGACCAAAATGCTCTGCTGGTGGCCTTGATTCTCCCAGCGGTCACAACATTTCTTGTACTACTTAGCCGCATATGTCGACCTCTGCTTCCATATCGCCCAAGATGGACCAAAACCTTCGTCAGAGAGCTCAATCAGCAGGATGAGGATATTTTATTAGAGCACAAACAGTATAACAACCGCTCGACGATCGCTTTGTTATTCCTGCTTCCTGTCGGCCTCGCGCTGCAGATTCCAACAGTGATCTATCCTGAGTTCAATTACGAATACTTGCCTCTGCCGATTGTCTGGGTAAGATTGTCATTTCCTGACCAAGATGAGTACTTATGCTTCTTAGGCTATAGCTGCGCTTCTATGCATAGTCGATCGTCCTAAGGCGGCACCCTTTGGTCTGCTTGCAGCCACTGCCAGCCTTCTCGTTCCTCAGCTCGCATTGATAGCCACGACTCCATCGGTTTCAAATATCCGTGATGTCCCACCGTTTCTGGCAATTATCCCCACCATGGCTGTCATCACCATCATCCTTGGCATGCCATTGAGGAATCCAGAATGGCCAAAACATAAGATCAGCCCTATCTACGAGAGACCCACACATGATCTTCATAGTCCGGAGGATGACTTGACGTTATGGCAATTTATGAGTGTTTCCTGGATGTCGCCTCTCATCTCCCTGGGCTCTGCGCGTCAATTGGATGAAGAAGACGTCTGGAGTCTGAGCTTTGAGTTTCAGCACCGACCTCTACATGACAAGTTCCGCGAATTGAAAGGCTCTGTCGTGAATCGACTCCTGGAAGCTAATGGTCTAGACCTTGTCTTCATATCTGTCCTTGGCGTTCTCGAGTCACTGGCAAGTACGGAAGATCGAATGAGTCGAAGGGTCGAAGGAAAAAGCTCATTTTCTCTATAGGATTCGCGGCGCCAGTATTGTTACAGCAGCTGCTTCGAGCTATGGAAGATGCTTCAGCACCCCGAAGTAGCGCCATCACATTTGCAGTGCTCTCCCTAATTGTTCGGCTCATTGCAACACAGTCCTCGGTAATCAATCTCTGGTACAGTAGACGATGTTACGAAAGATCTCGAGGAGAAATGATCACGATGATCTTTGAGAAAACCCTGGCAAGGAAAATCGTCGCTGCTCCCAAGAACTCCCAAGATGCGAAATCGCCTGTCACAGACGAAATAGGCCCTCTGGTGGATGCGAAACGACACTCAAAATTACGTCAAAAATCCCTGTGGAAGAGGATTCAATGGGCAACGAGTTGGCTATTCTGGTCCAGACCGACATCAAAGACAGTCAGAGAGCCAGCTTCCATGGGCAAGATCCTCAACCTTATGCGGTGCGTTTCTCCCTCGATAAACCCCGGGATTATATACATGCTGAACTTACTCCAGGAATGACGTTTATGAAGTGTCCCAAAGGTAAGCGACGTGATTGTCGATTAATTCCTCCACTGATTATTCCGTATTCAGATTCTGGGAGGCTCAATCCCTGATCACGAAACCGCTAGGTATCATACTTTCTGTTGTGTTGATATGGAGGCTCATTGGATGGCCCTGCTTGATCGGTGTTCTGACCGTGTTTCTGGCTCAAGTAATCAATGCATTGATTACCAGAGCGCTCCTTCGATGGGAGAGAATTCGTCGAAAGGCGACGGATGGCAAGCTCCAGAAAATCTCCCAATTCGTCGAAGCCATTCGTCACCTACGCTGGTACGGATGGCAAGACTTCTGGAAAGCCCAGATCATGGAAGCCAGGCAACACGAGCTCAACCTGCGAATCCTCACGAGTCTATGGAACATGCTGATCGCTTTCACGAATACCTTTGCCAGCGGGATGTTTCCTGTCGTAGCCTTCTACGCTTACACAGTATGGGCTGGCCAACCACTTCGGATTGATGTCGCATTCCCAGCTCTACAGTTGTTTACTATGCTGGGGAATAATCTTCGTGACATACCAGGGCTTATAAATATGCTTTTGAACTCCAAAATTGCAGTGGACCGTATCGAAGATTTCATGCATGAGCCGGACAAGGCCCACTCGAGTACCTCGCTGAGCTCAGATAATGTCGAGCCCTCGTTGCAAGGCGCCTCATTTGCTTGGCCCGGAACTCCCAATCCTGTACTTCACAATGTCAACCTCACCTTCCCCGTTGGTTTGACTGTCATTTGCGGAAAGGTCGCTGCTGGCAAGACGGCTCTCTTGCAAGCACTACTTGGTGAACTCGATCTGTTGGAGGGCTATGTCAATGTAATTAGTGATACGATTGGATACTGCAACCAGGCCCCTTGGTTGCAAAGCATGAGCATCAGAGAAAACATCCTCTTTTCGAGCCCGTTTGAGGAGACGCGTTATAAGCGGGTTCTGGAAGCCTGCGCTTTGACCCAGGATCTTGCTTCATTCAAGCATGGTGATCTGTCAAACATTGGCGAAAATGGTATCGGGCTATCTGGTGGGCAGAAGGCTCGCGTGGCGCTGGCTAGGGCAGTATACAGCAGAGCAAAGATTCTGCTACTCGATGACCCGCTGTCAGCATTGGACCACCAAACGGCTGAAACTATCGTGCAAAAATGTCTCAACGGACCATTAGTCGAAGGCTGTACGGTTATTCTTGCAACCCATCGCACCGACCTATGCCAGTGCATAGCACAGCAGGTGGTCGAGATCTCAGGTGGCAGAGCTCTAGTCCTCGAGCGCGATATCCAGGTCACTGATTCACTGTCGCAAGTCAAGTCCTCTGAGTCAGAAGATGAGATGAGTCAAAAGCAGAGTGAACAGCGAGGGAAAGCCGCTGTGCCGGAAAAGTTCATGGAGGATGAGAAGAGAGCTCATGGAAGCGTCCAGGCCTCGATATACTGGGAATATATCAAAGCGGGCAAGATCAGATGGTGGACTCTCTTAATCGGTGCTGTAGTGATATACCGCCTTGTCGCCGTAGGAGAGACATGGTTCTTGAAGCAATGGGGAGAGGCCTATAATAGGCCAGTGGAGCGCGCCACGTCAGGACCTTTTGATACACTACCCTCACCTGAAGACAACATCCGGCCTTGGTTGCTGGGTTTCTTTCTGCTCGCTGTTGCGCAGTCTACCTTATATCTGATGTCTCAAGGAGTCATGATTGTTATCGTCTACTCTGCTGGTCGCCAAATGTTCAAAGATATCATAGATCGCGTCAGCCAGGCCACTTTCCGCTTCTACGATGTCACGCCTGTTGGTCGTCTGATGAATCGTATGACATCCGATATCGGTACCATTGATGGTGACATCAGTAACAAATTCCAGGCGATAGTCTGGCTTTGCATCAATTGGGTCTCTGCGCTGGTGATCATAGCGTCGGTTACACCAATGTTCTTACTCTTCTCAGTCGCTCTCACCGCAGCGTTCATATTCATCTTCTCACAATTTCTACCGACATCGCAAAGTCTGCGCCGGCTGGAGGTATGTGTGAAGTTGCTTGGACAAGAATGGCACTGGCGAAGGCTGACTCATTTTCGTAGATGGTGTCGTTGAGCCCACTTATGTCAAATTTTGGCGCACTCCTGGATGGGTTGACAACGGTCAGAGGTCAGTACTCGTACTGTACGATTCTTGGCCTTCATTCCTAACCTAGTGACAGCCTTTTGTGTACAGAGTCGCTTCCAAGACCGAGTGATTGGGGTGACAGACGCCTTTCAGAAGATGGATCACTTCTATTGGTGAGCTCTGAAACCTCCCTTTCAGTGCGTAGTCAAAGCTAACGTCAGCGAAGGAGTCTACAAGCTTGGCTGATATATCGTTTCGATACTTTATCGGCCTGCTCAACTTTCATACTCACTTTACTGGCGCTATATACAGGTGTCTCGCCAGGCCTGACTGCATTCGTTCTCATCGCAGCCTCTAAATGTAACTTCCTCCTTGCAATCGTAATCAGCCATCGTTCGATGAACTGACGATGTTGGAAGTTGTCTCGTCCACGCATTCTCTATGCAAGCGATACGGGTCGCTTCAAATGGACTTTGTTTCCGTGGAGAGGGTAGTCGAGTTGCTACACCTGGAGCAAGAGCCAAAAGGTTCTATCAAGCCACCAGCATCTTGGCCATACTACACAGGCGATGTGGTATTTGACAATGTGACCATACGTTACGCTCAGCATCTCGATCCTTCCCTTTCGGACCTATGTTTTCGAATCCCAGGTGGATCGACGACCGCTCTGCTTGGACGCACCGGGTCTGGTAAGAGTACGTTAGCGCTCTCACTCCTTGCCACTATTCTGCCAGACTCTGGCCGCATTATTGTCGATGGTATCGACATCTCAACGGTCGATACGCAGGCTCTCCGTAACCGAGTCACATTCCTAGCCCAAGACCCTGTGCTGTTCCCCGGCTCGATAAGGCAGAACCTTGATCCGCTCGACGAGTACTCCGATGACGCCTGCAAAGCCGTTATTGAGCGCATCTGTAGCACACACGGGTGGACACTAGACACGCAAGTCGACACCGGTGGCCGGAATTTGAGCCAGGGACAAAGACAGCTTGTTGGGCTCGCACGCGCTGTTCTGAGGAGAAGTGCGATTGTAATACTTGACGAGGTGTGTAATAAGCCTATCAAGCCACCTTGGTTAGGGTACTTGGACTGTACTGATATTCAGGATTAGGCAACCGCTTCCATTGACATGAAGACGGCCATAGAGATCCAACAGATTCTTCGCGAGGAAATGAAAGAAAGCACGATCATCACGATTGCGCATCGACTTGAAGCAGTGAAGAATGCGACACATTTCATCAAACTTGATAAGGGCCGTATTGTCGCTCAAGGCAACACAACAGCCCAAATGATGAATGGAGAAGAGCCTGATCTTCTGGGGCTGTCCAGCACGTGATTCAATCGCGACAGCATGGTTTGACGCATATACCTGCACGTAGACACACCTCAGAAACTTGATAGATACCACTCAAATTGTCTTGATAGATGCTATTGAAATGACTATGCTGACCTTACCATTCAATGGCCTTCATTCCCTTTACAGGATAGCCCAGGACAATTCCTTGTCATTCATTTGATATGAAATTCACGTTTCAACATATTCCTCGGATTATCTGCTGACTGATTACTATTTCGGGCTGGCAACGGTTCGGATAGACCGGGTTTCCGAAAGCGTTCCAGCGGCGCCAAAGTTGTGCCTTGACGCGACTTACATATGCGCAAAGTGCGGTGATCAATACGAGGTACTCAACATGCGACTGGCTGATAAGGCTGACCATGCTTCTGGACTGCTATTCCCTCAGACTTTTTCCACGTCCAAGCATTTTTAACTCTGTGATAATAGATGCATGAATCCCACATCCTAATGCTCATCTCACATAATCACTAGGCGAGACGATCGCTCCATGCTCTAATTCCCTATTGGCTATTCTTTGAGCTGACCGCTTCTCAAAAAGCCGTGGATGGCATGAGCTTCACAGTCAGCAGAATGCATAAGACAATCACCCTAACCATAGTCTACATTCGGGCTGACTGTGGCCGGTCGTCAATCCTTCGTGCACCTCTTACATCACGCTTACGCTCGTAATGTAGGAGTGTTGGAGCGATTCCAAAAGGCGGAAGGGCCTAAATTCCTCAATGATCTCTCAAAATTATAGCTCGACTATTGTCCTAGCTGTCAAAGGGTGCGTACAATCACGAATATGCTCTTTAGCTGGGTGAAGTTGTTAGCGATACCAACAGCCATCCTCACGCTACTGCAACCCTCCACTGCCACTCCCACTCCAGGTACCGTGGCCATTCGAAGAGGAATAGAACATGGAGAGATCCGAAACATTCATTCCAATGAACCGCAAGAAGGTCATCCGAGTAGTAGGATCACGCTCGGCAGATCGATAGAGCGGCGCTCTAATGTACCTTGCCCAGTCATCGGCTGCATATACTTTCAGCGCTACCCCAACGTCGTCATCATTCCCACAATAATGGCAGTTGAGACTCTAAAAGCTTTCTGGACGAGAATCTCCATAGATGCCATGCAAGCCGATATAGAGCATATCAACAACTCCAGGCATTTTACGATCGCGGCTGGCGCAGTGCAAGTCACAATGTCGTGTGTAGGACAGGCGATACCTTGGGACTTTGTGCAGGATTTTGCGTCACAACAGATTCAAGCAGTGGCGATGGGCTGGCTGGATACATTTGATGCGGTATACCAGCAGGATAGCACGGGATATATGGTCTTTGTCTCATTGAAAATAATGGGCTTGTTGAAGGACTCCCCTAGTCGGAAAAGACCTCGCCCTAGCGCCAATTGGCGATCTAGATAAGATTGATTATGGGGGAAAACAGCACTGGCAAGAAGATCTATCATTTAGAGTTGAATTAATTCGACACGATTTTACCTAGGTACCATGCTCCGTTAGACCACTTTCGCTGTGTCTAATTGTGTATGCTCTACCTATTGCCAATGGAGGATCGTTTCAATTAGAGCAATGACCCAGCCTTAATTCAACAACAGAAGCAAATATGTAACATACCAAAAATCGCAGGATGCCAGCTTTGGCTGACACGCATCCAGACGTCATCCTGCATAGCCTGTTTCTGTGCCGCATATTACCGAGTCTCTCTGGTGCAATTTTCCCGGTCAATCCTTCTGCCGAACAGCGTGCTTCAAAGAAACTTATCTGCAGATACATCCAGAGTCTCCTGCACTGCTCGAGCCAGATACGCACAATCCCGGAAGGATGGCCTCTCCTACATCTCTTTTGACATTGCTTCGATCCCGCACAGCTGTCGATTGTGATACACTCAATGTTGATGGTATGTTGATGTTCATAGAATCCCCTAAAACCTTCTCAGTGTTGACCGCCGCCAAGTCGCGAAGACTTTAGGACCCTTCCAAGACTGCACCTCAAATCAGGTTTGCTTGTTCGTCTCACCACAAGTAAGCCACATCTACTAATGCAGGTACACGGCAGGCGATTGCATTCAACGAACTCCAAGAAAGCCAATATGAAACGCTTCTGCATGAATCTATCCTGCTTGCAAGAAGAGTGGTCCAAGACTTTGAGAACGTTTCTCTCACAGAGTTGGCCATAGAAATCGCCGTATGTTGCATCGAGTCTTACGCGAGAGTTCTTTCGCTCAAAAGCACAGATGGTCAGGCTGTCTCTCCGTATGGCGCCGCTCATCCATGGCTTTGTGCACACCCAAGTGAATCCATCGCACTCATACTCCACACCGAAGATAGTTGCAGACGCTCGACGTAAACTCTCGACCGCAGAATTTTGAATTTACTAAGTAGGTATGCTAACGTTTATGCTAGGATTGATCGCAGTCTTCAAGCACGTAGACCCTGACTTCGACTCGTCTCGGGTGTGCATCAAGGTGCCAAGCACATGGGAAGGACTGCAAGCCTGTCGCACTCTTCAGCAGAGTGGCATCACTACACTGGCTACTACACTATTCTCGCTTGCGCAAGCAGCGTTGGCCGCTGAAGTTGGTTGTCATTATATTGCACCTTATCTGAACGAGTTGCGGGTACAAGTCGACAAAGGGTAAATATTGCCCATTTCGGGTACGACGCAATGAAGTACTAAAAACACCTCTTAGATACAAGGGAGACGCGCCGCTCTTCGAGCTCTGCGTCTCAGCCCAACGCTACTTCAAACAGCACGGATTTACCACCAAAGTGATCCCCGCCAGTTTGACATCAATCAACGAGATTATGCTCCTCGCAGGCGTCGACCACATCACCATAGCGCCAGATCTTCTCCGCGAGTTGGCCTCTACAGAAATAGAAGGATCGACGACTGATTGGCCATCTTTGTTTGACGAAGTCAAGACTTCTTCAGCGCAAATTCCACCTCCATTGGCTTTCGTTGAAAACGAGGAGGGCTTTCGGATGGCTATGACGAGAGACAAGCAAGGCATTAATGAGGGCAAGTTGACTCAGGTGGGCTCATGTTTCGATTTCGTAATTCATTCTGTTGGAGATTTGGAGACGCGATGTTGACTATCATAGGCGATCAACATATTCTGCGACGTGCAGCTTAAGATGGAAGATATGATGAGGGAACACGGTGCTGTTTGAACCGTCAAGGTATCGACATGACGATATTTGTGTAGAATTGTCCATCGAGGCGCAAGGGGGATAAAGAGTCTCAAAGAGGGCGACTCTTTCATTAATGTTATGCAATTTATGCAGCTGGTCATGATCATGATGTCAGTTTGCACAACTTTTATACCTCACACATTCTCATCCAATATTCCTACACATGCAATTGACAAGCAAGCATGGCCAAATCGAAGCCAATTGGCCTCAAATGGCGGTCGAGCACGCTCTTTATCGTCAGCACCGTCGGCATTGGCTTGTTCACTGATCTCTTCCTCTACGGTCTGGTCGTTCCCATTCTACCATTTATCCTCGAAGACCGCGTAAATCTGCCTCACGATCAAATCCAGGGCCATGTCTCGGGCCTCCTCGCTGCGTATGCCGGGGCTTCTGTCCTGTTCTCGCCACCAGCGGGTATCATTGCCGACAGATTGCCTACACGACAGCTGCCATTTCTTGTTGGATTGGGGGCTCTACTGGGAGCTACATTGCTCCTCTTTCTCGGCCAGAATGTGGCAGTCTTGACGGTCGCACGCATCCTGCAGGGTATAAGTGCTGCAGTGGTATGGACAATTGGTCTGGCGTTGGTGCTGGACACTGTAGGACCAGAGAATTTGGGGAAAACAATTGGCTCAGTGAGCGGGAACCAGGATCTGTTAGCTGGCTGATGTGCTCATATTCATGATTAGATCTTTGGCTTCATCTCAATTGGCGAACTCGCGGCCCCAGTCCTTGGTGGCGTTGTATACAAAAAGAGCGGATATGCCGGAGTATTTGGTTTGGGCTTTGCATTCTTGGCCCTTGACTTCATCCTGCGAATCCTGATCATCGAGAAAAAGACCGCGGCACGCTACAATTATACAGAGGAAGCGAACGATGAGCCCAGCGGCCATATCTCGGAAGAGCAAAGCGGAGAAGGAGAGGATGGACACGAGGCCAGCGAAGAGGATCCCTTGATTCGTAAAAAGGAGGAAAATACCTACAAAGTCTCATCAGATCAGTCAAGAGCGGTCCGCGCGTTCCCACTCCTTGTCTGCCTGAAGAACCCTCGGCTTTTGACGGCCCTGCTCCTCGCCTTCGTGCAGGCTACTCTTCTGGGAACATTTGATGCGACGATCCCTACCGTGGCCCAAGATTACTTCGGATTCAGTTCACTCCGGGGAGGCCTACTCTTCATGGCATTAGTTCTTCCATACCTCGTTTTGGGACCAGTTGCGGGATGGGCAGTAGACCGATACGGCGCAAAGCCTGCGGCCGTTATCGGCTTCGGATACCTCGCCCCTGTTCTCGTCCTCCTAAGGCTCGTGCAGCCTGGCGGAAAACCTCAGGTTATCATATATTGCGTTTTGCTTGCATTGTGCGGTATGGGTATGGGTGTCATTGGATCGCCATCCATTGTCGAAGCAGCACACGTCGTTCAGATGTATCAGAAGGCCAACCCGGACTTCTTCGGTGAACAAGGTCCCTATGCTCAGCTTTATAGCATCAACTCAATGGTCTTTAGTCTGGGACTCACTGTGGGCCCACTTGTCAGTGGATTACTGAGAGGTTCCATTGGTTATGGCAACATGAACCTTGTGGTAGCTGCACTATGCTTCACCACAGCAGTCCTGTCCTTCATCTATGTTGGCGGAAAGCCAAATATCGTGAAGAAAAAGCGCTGATTGGGTTCTTTCGGCGGATGAACGTCCCTGGTGCCTACATCTTGCTGAAATGGGCAGCCCGGTCTGGAGCTGTCGCCTCAGAAGCGGCTGCCCCAGAACATGGAGGGAAGTCATTCAGGCTCGACACGACCGGATCGGAGCGACAGCCGCGAAGCTGCTCGTGGAGATGGCCGTCTCTCAGCGGGTTTGCAAACTGTCAGAAATGGCCGTTGATGGAGCCACAGAGCTGGAAAGCAATACGTGCAAAAAAGGAATGGTAGCCTGTCGGACTTGACAACTACCTTAAATTTAGAGTTTTCATGAGCTTTACCGCTACGTTGTATGCCCAGGTTTGCAGCCTGAATTGCAACTTCCTCTGGCAACTACCTGCGGCGCGTTCAAGTACATGCGCAACCTTGCTATATTAGTTTCACTTCTGCCGGGGTAATTTTCAAGCGTTTCATTGGACGCTGTGGTGATGACTATGCAATTTTTTGGATTCTCATGCGGATGCTACCTTCTACTGGGCCTTGACTACTGTGATTTATATCTGATGAACGTCTAGCTTCTAGCAACACTGATCACTCCTTGCAAAGCTAGATCAACCAAAGACTAGGAACTTGACGTCAGAGTCATCTCTCTTAGCTTCTTGATACTTTCTTCGCACGAAATTCGGTCAGAAGAGAATTACAAGAGGACCAAGAATAAAAACGCCGCATTGAGTCGACGCATTCAATGAAGGCTTCCATGTTTCGTACAGCCAACGCACTCTACGCCCAATCACCTTTACCATGAGGACATCCACTCCCCTGCCTTGCTTAATTTTCGGTATCTTCGTCCCTGCTGCTAGGGTCGCGATAATGCCATCTAATATCATAATGCCAAACCCTTTGCCTGAATATACGTGTGTGACTCTCCCATCTTGGACCAATCATCGATTTTCCCAGCCATCATGTCGCCTAGCCTTCGATTATGCTCGAAATGTCAAGGGCTTTCAGGCGAGGCAGAGTTTCGATTTTTTCCTGCTAACGTTCCTTCCGTCACCCCATTTTCGAGAATGGAAACACCAAGGCGATATAGTGTGGGTCAGTACCACCACTGCATTTCCTATCCGGCATCGGAGGATAGCGGGCCTGCTGATACCCCTGGCAATTTTAGGGACTTGTACAGTTGCGATTGTAATGCTTGAATTCTTCGAGGAACTGCCCGCTCAACCTTTAAGTCGTGCTCGCTTTATAAGAGCCATAGCCACATTCTATAATATCTTCCTACGAGGGCAATTTGTCATAGAAAATTGTGTTTAGTATGGAAGGCTCCCGTCCCCAGGATGGATAAATGCAGGTATGCGACGAACAAATGTAAAGTTCCTATGTTCAAGCGAGCTGCACTGATTGATTTGTCGTTGAGCACCAGGCCCACGTCGAAGGATTGGTATTTTCATATGGACCACAGGTTCTGAAATGGATCACAGCGTATCTGGAGGTCCTTATTACAACGCCACATTCAATCAGGCCGCGGCGACGAAGGTCACATTGGAGGCCTGGAATCTTACAGGTTTAAAGATTGCTTGACCGCCACTTCGCACCAAGTGCCTTTAATGCGCGGCTATGTTCGGTTCAAGGCTCTAGGCTCACTATTTTTTGGCCGCTTAGAGGCTAAGACCCACGTCCTGCGGAGAAGGTCGGTCCATTGAAACGCTGGGTCCAACCAGTGTTCGGAATTTCTTCCAGGCTTCGCAACGATTGGATGAATGGCAGAACAAGCTTATCCCACATCCGGCCACAACGAAAGTGACAGAGTGCCTACACGTACTACGTTGTGACTCTGGAGCGAATTTCTCCACTAGGGCCACGAGACAACACATATCCTCAATTTGAGCACTGCTCCACGATGCACTGTGCAATTCATCTGTGAAGGTGGCATTTTGTATTGCTACTGCAACTGCCATACCTTCACCGTAACCGCATCATAAACCTACTCAGGTTTCTATCGAAGTGAGATTTCTACAATGCATTGGTACATAAATTTCAAGCCTTTTCTACATAGCGTCCGTTCTTCGATTCTTTTCATTTACATTGTGATCAACCTCGCAGTCTTTACTGATGCATATCTCTATGGCTTGATCATTCCAGTGCTGCCCTTTGCTCTTGTCGAGCGAGTCAACCTCAGAGAGGATGAAGTTCAAAAATGGATTGGCATTCTGCTCGCAGCTTATGGAGCCGGTCTTATTGTTGGTTCTCGTGAGTCTTTCCTAACTTACCCTTCGTCCTTTCGGAGATTCAGGAGCTTTGAACACCTCGATGGATCAGCAACTTCTTTGATCACTAATCTGATGAAACTATAAAGCCATCGCGGGCTGGTTCGCAGACCGCACTTCTTCCCGTCGAGGGCCATACCTCTTGGGCCTGATAGCTCTAGCAGCATCTACCGTCGCTTTCTCACTAGGCCGTACAACATCCATGCTCTTCATAGGACGATTGGTCCAAGGCGGCTCTTCGGCAATCGTCCACACAGTGGGTATGGCCATCCAAGCTGACACTGTAGGTCAATCGAGTATTGGCTCTGCCATGGGCTTTGTGACGATGAGCATTGCCCTCGGTGTGGTGTTTGGTCCCATTCTTGGCGGGATTTTGTACCATCAGATGGGGTACTTGGCAGTCTTTGTCTCGGCTTATGCACTAGTCGCTTTGGACTTCTTATTGCGGGTGGTGATGATAATGCCTTCTGGCGGGACATCCGAAAAAGGTTCCATCAAATCCGACTCGAGAAGCTACGGAACTTTTCCTGGCAATAATGGCAGTGGTGCTCAGGATAGTGCAGATGTTCCCGAGGATCAACTGAACCAGATGCAGCAGTCAAGTGCAATAGCATCATCGAGTTTGTCAGTGTCAAGCGATTCGACATCAACCTCCTCGCACTCGTTAATAGGGTACGAGGACCCAGCGCCGACAAAAGGCCCGCCTTACGCTCATCAGAATCCGTTGGTAACACTTGTGTCCTCGCCTCGCATGCTTGCGGCTATACTTGGTGTCTTCATGCAAAGCACGATACTTACAGGCCTAGAATCGATCCTTCCACTTCGCATCAGGACGCTATTCGACTATAATTCGATGCAGGTCGCGTTGGTTTTCCTAACCCTTTCGCTGCCATGCTTCGCGGGGCCCATAATCGGTCATGTGAGTGACCGAATAGGTGCGAAGATTATGGTCTGCCTTGGTTTTCTACTCATGGGACCGCTGTTGATACTCCTGCGCCTAGTAGACCACAACGGCGAAGAGGTAGTGGCGCTTCTTTGCATGCTATTACTATTGACTGGGGTGGCCTTGAATATGATACTTACGCCAGTCTTCTCTGAGGCAGTGTACGTAGTAGACGACCAAATTGCAAGTGAGCCCGGAATCTTTGGCACAAAGGGTGCCTATGCACAGGCTTTTGGGTTGATGAACGTTGCGTACGCAGCAGGATCGCTCGTGGGGCAGCTAATGGGAGGATTCTTCGTGGAGAGCGTTGGCTGGAGTGATTTGACGCTGGGGACTGGGACTATATGCGCTATTTGCGTCATGCCTTGTCTGTATGCCACTGGTGGTAGACAATTTCGAGAACAACGATTGAGCGTGGAGGGCAGTTGATAAAAGGGAGTGTATAACAGTTTCTGTACAGATAATAATATTGCATTTCGAGCAGCGATAGAAGTGCATCTAATATTAGTGCTCCGAGACATTTCCAGCGATGGAGAATTCACCAGTCAGACCCAGTACTATACTATTGCTTCTCCGCGAGTACAGGATAGAAGCATGCTTGATACCAGTTACATCGAGGAAGGAATTGTCTATCCAGGCCTCTCTTTAGTCGTTTTTACACCTATTCTTTCTGTTCTATCTCTTACTGAGTTGGTCGACCCTCACGCTATGAAAGCTTACCAAGACAGTAATTCTTCCATTTCAAAGCAATAAATAGGCCAGCTTCGGCCTCCATGTAAAGGTTTTCTTGCTCTTAGCACGGAGTACTAGATCTCTACCTTGCTCCTAATCAGTAGTGTTTTGCCCTGGGACAGACTCCTCTGAGACTAATATAAGGACAGCTATGCCTGCAAAACCTAAAATGGTACCAGAAATAATTGCGTTCTTTCTGTGCACCGGATTAGGGAAAACTTTCGCTGTCGACTTGCTCAGGTTAATGCCGAATATGTGGGCGAGGCCGGGAAGCCCTGGGGGCGCGCACTGGGGGGCGCACCGCACAATTCGGATATAGCCGTAGATACCGAGGTCCTTAGATTTGTATACCCCTATTTAACTAATGATATGCCAAAAATCAACTTTATGAAATTTCGCGACACCCCACCAAATCCAAAATCCAAAAATCAGAATCCTGACTACCGCACTACGAATACCCGTCGTATAGCTACCAAAACTTCATGAGTTATAACTTAATTATAGTTCTATAATATTACTAAATCTTATATAATTAAAACCTATAGTTATTAGGGTAGAGAGGGTTTCGTTAATTTCGCGTTAATTTTCTACGAAGGTTTAGCGTAGGTCGACGAAAACTTTAGATTTACCGACCTACGTTAAATTTTCGTAGAAAATCAGCGAAACCCCCTCTATCGTTATATATATATATCTTAACTATATAAAAGTTTTATAGATAATAGAAATATAATTAAATAATATCTTTTAAAATTTGAGTAACTATACGACGCGTATTTATAGTATAATAATTAGGATTCTAATTTTTGGATTTTAGATTTAATAAAGTATCACGAAATTTTAAAAAATTAATTTTTAATATATTATTAATTAAATAAAAATAAAGATTATATATAAATCTAAATACCTCTATATTAATTATATTACCGTTATTACTTTAAATATTAACGTAGTATATTATTTTTATATATATAGCTATCGTTTATCTACTTTATTTATACTTTTTATATATTATTATTACTCTTCTACCCTATTATTCCGCCCTATATTATTAATTAAATTGATTTAAAAATATTATATTAATAATCTAGTTACTCCTACGACTCTCGTTTATTTATATTTATAGCGGCGATAAAATTATTTTTAGATTATTTCTTTATAAAAATAAAAGATTCGGCTTTATTCTTTATCTTTAATATAAAACTCTTTATTTTTACCTAGCGAGGCTACGATTTACTTTTAATTTACTTTTATATTTAAATATATTTAAATTATCGCCGCCTAAGTATTAATAAAGTAGAAAAAATAAAAGGGTTAATTTAGTTATTAAAAATAGAATTATATAACTATATTTATTTTTAAATTAGCGGCGCGGCTTTAACTAAAAACCTATTTTTATAAATACTCTAATATTTACTCGGGGTTATCGAATATCTTTTTTTTAATAAATAGTATAAAGTACTCTAGAGGAAACTTTTCGATAACCTTTTAAATAATAAGAAGGATAGACGGGTCGAGGTCTATATATAGGGCTTAAGGTATACTAGCGATAATAGGATAGAATAAAGAGGCGATAGCGAGGTTAGGTGGGAGGTAGTAGTAAGGGGAGGGCGACGATAATAGCGGTAGCGGTATAGAGGGGTGATATATAGAGAGGATAGAGGTAAGGATAGAATAAGGCGGTCGGAAATTAAACTGATACGGGGGTACTTAGATTTGTATATAATCCTTATATAAACCTAAGGACCTCGGTATCTACGGCTATATCCGAACTGTGCGGTGCGCCCCCCAGTGCGCGCCCCCAGGGCTTCCCGGGGCGAGGCCAAGTTGGGCGACGCTTGAAGATAGTATTCATGAGCCTGGGAGATAGGCGGAGTCGAAAATAGAGTAAGCGAGGAAGGTAGAGGTAGCAAAAGTAGACAAAGGAGAGCAGTAATATATAAAAAGTCCCACAAGGAAGGGACAGTACGCGGCATATATATGGGACTCCAAAATGCCGACGAATTAGAGTATATAAAAATGAGCGCATAAGGTATACTTGGCGAAGGCCGACTACTTCTTTCGCCGAATTATTTCGTAGCATTTCTGCCAACCAACATCTATCCTTATAAATAGTGACAACTTTCTTTGGAATATGAGGAACGACTTGGTTGTTTATCTATGGAGGTTTGCTGCTACTTATGGTATATGCCAAGTATAGTAGGGCTGAGGCTGATATCCAACGCTCCCCTATCAACGAAAAACCGTATATACTGGTGTAGCTCCCCTTGAATCTATGTCCCGTGTCGTATTTATGTATATCCTGCTTTTAAGCCTCATTAAACCCGTAAACCTCTTTCGTTCGTAGGGAAATCGGGAAGAGTACTATAGATATATTAACGTGCCTGACGTATAGGGCTTTAGTGTATGGCCGGTACTCTTTATATATAGGTATCTGGGCCATCCTTCGGCTCCCCTAATACTGGCCTATATACTCCCGCTATCCTCCTCTATCCTCCTAGCCCTTTAGTTTTAGGCCCCGTAAAGACTATCCCGCTCTAGCCGGCCTCGTTTCCTGCGCCGATCGGATACTAATAATTCCGATAACTTATATCTGGCCTTCTGGCTCTGTCTAAAAGATATCGTGATCGATATTATAGGAGGGAGGTATCCTATTTCGGGATAATCTTCGAAATAGTGGAAATCGCTCGTCGAAGTCGCGTATTGCTTTAGGGTAGAATTAGATGTAGCGGACGTCGACCCCGTAGCTTATGCTTGAATACAACGTACAGACTAATGTATTTATACGAAGGAAGTCGCCTCTGGTAGTAACGCCGTGCGTTAAACCGGGCTCATAACCCTTTGGAATGTGAGGAACGACTTGGTTGTTTATCTATGGAGGTTTGCTGCTACTTATGGTATATGCCAAGCATAGTAGGGCTGAGGCTGATATCCAACGACTTTAGCCGTTTGCTAGTCTCAATCTTCAAGAGCTGTGTCACTGCCACCTATACTTGACTTTGTCTAGAACAATCCCAGACTAAATTTGCGACAACATCGAGAATCATCGCACCCCTAGCCGAACATTTAGAGCATGACTGTCCATGAGGTCATCAGTCAAGAACATCCCCCTTTCCATCTTTCTTCTTTCTGTTCAACGCTGCTTCCAATTCATCCCATGTCATTCTCATAATACTCAAACCGCTCAACGTGAGACTCGACTGCTCTGGCAAAGTTCTGAGAGAATCGACAGTCTTATTGTTGTCAGCTTTGCACAACAGCATGGATCCATCGTTGTCTGTCCGCTCGTCGAGCACCGCAAACCAATTGCGATTGAGACCTTCTCGCCTGCCTGCTTCAACGTTGTCGAGAGGGTTTGAAAATCTTTGTCGATGAAGTCCAGGGGCGTTGTTTTTACAGGGACTTTTGTGATATGGTCCCGCATATTGCCATCTGGGAAGTTTTGTGTTGCGAGCCAGTAATGCCAGCCTGAATTATGAGCGCTACGCGCACCCTCTTCGGATTTAGCTAGGATCTCGTTGATTCTCTGAATAATTCGTTAGCCACTGTCCAGATTGTGAAGGTCAAGGTAGAGCTATGTGACCTACATCCACTGATACTTTGCTGGTACAGAAGAGCGCGAAGAAGTTTGATTGTGGAGCCATCTCGATGCGACGAGTCGTGACGTGTTTTGAAGCGATATATTCTGATACGTTCGCGGAAGATCAGAAATGACTTGTGTGTCTGAGAAAGCTTCGCGAGAGTATGTACGGAGTATGTTGTCTTCTTTCTATGGATAGCGAGGGATTTAGCGGTTGCAAAACTCATGCGAAAGCTTGGCAATGTCGATCACTACAACCCACACCTCTTTTACTAGCTGATTACATGAAGTCGTATTACCAGTCTTTATAGAACACAGACCCTAAGTGAGTAAAACCGCTCGATTTTACGAGACCCCACATCGTTGATAGCTCAAGAGTTAGCCTGAGCTGGTTGAAACTCAATGGTACGTTCAACTAGTATCGATTAGCGTATCTCCATACTGTATGCCTAACCCTGTTTGCACGAACGACGGCTTCCAGTTCGAAATGACAAAGTTCATCGCCAGCAGTGGTAATATTAGCTCTCCCTATATTTACGACACCGACAACCACTATGCCCTTAACGGTGACAACAATGGCGTCGACATCGGACAGTGCTCCGTCCACCTTCACCGTACAATTGGCCAAAACGCACTACTCTACGAAGCCGAGGTGATCGACTACCGAGGTAAAACTGTGAAACAAGCCTCTGGGACACCGGGCGCTGGATCTCCGATGGTCATTCAGGGACTTCCAGGAGGTCAAGATGTGACTATCCCGGAGACTGATGACGATAATGATTTGACTCATGACACCAATTACAAAGTGGCCGCGAGGGCTGGGGCCAACGTTGTATGGACGTCTGAGTTTCAAGGAGTAGGCGGAGCTTATTGTGTAACCGAGGAGATTGATGAGGGCAATCATAGCAAGGACGAGACTTGTTTCTTCCCTTGCTTCATCGGCTGAGCTGATGACGATGGAGAGAGGAGGTACGAAAGAATTGTCTGAGGAGATGATTGGCTATTGAATTTTTGTGCATGAATTCGAAGTATTGACGACGAGCGCAGCGTTTACGTAGGAGTTACTGTATTACAGATGTGAAACGGGGTGTCGCTAATACAACGAAGTGGTCCACCTTTACTCACGATGATGATCTGGATAATCTTCGAGGAGCAAGAATGTAGACTGAGTTCAGCCACAGCTTCAGTACTGGGCCAGCTCCATCAGAAGGACCCCCCTCGACAAACAGGTCTGAGTCGATTTTCTCAAGGTAACGCCTCTCTTACTTACACGGAAATAATGTGTTGTTTTAAACTAGAAGATCGAGATTCTTGCAGCCAACAATTTTGATATTGGACTCAAGTAGATCTCGCACTAAAGCTGTTACGATCGCGATTCCCAAGATTCAATTGTATTTTATTAGTGATTCAGATCTAATTCCTTAGTCTCACTATATAATACATCTTCCTCTACCAGGAAGTTCGCCTCATTACACCGCTGACGCAATAAACAAGAGGGGGATTTTCTCATCGCTCTTACGTTGAAGTGGCTATCGCTAATCCAAAGCGTGACGTAGGGTCTGGACCTGACGTAGTGTTCTGGCCCTTCAAGGGAATATTAAGATACGCTCTGCGAGTCGAGAGTCATAGCCACGCCATCTTTTGGTCATTACCCGACGGATTCACGATCGAGGGCAAGGACGGGCAGTGCAGCATCTCTTGGACCGACATGATGTACCGTGATCGCTTACGACCCTTTCCGGGGTAGAGGTACAGGTCATCATTACTGCGCAGCCCATTCCTTCGAGGCTGTCCAGGCTGAAGTATGTGGTGGACTTGATTGCAAGGGTGTGTAATTGTGGAGGATGTCTTGCCTGGTGGTGAGTTGTTGGGGGAAAGCTGTGTGGAATATCCAGTCCACGGGGACTGATCCCTTGGTATGAGGTAACGAGGTGTCGTTGTATGTGTCTCCGTACCATTAGTGTGCGATAAGAGCTGCGCAGCAGAACGCTAGGATTTTTCCAAGTTTGAGGCCATTATTTCGCCGAGTGAAGTAGGTGGGTGGACATTTCATGCAGCCAATAGTTGGGGAGATTTGAGGTGTTGGCCGCACGCAGCATCAATGTTGCTGCGCCGCCTGAACGTTTCCTGTTGATAGTGGCAATGCAAAGGATTGGATGAGCGACTACCTAGACAATCTATTGGTCGCAAGTGTACAGTGTTGGTGTCTTCAATCATTCCGTGGATCAGGCTAGGTGATGTTGGAGGCGATATGTAAGTAGGATCCCTTTTCTTTTCTATATATACCAGGCAAAGAGAAGCACTTCTAATTGTGTTGTTCATGCAGGTTGACGCCCACCAAATATATCTTTCTCGCCTTGAACAACCCCTTTTGAGGCCTAGACCGCTCAGCGGCCAATGGTGCCCGTCTTCACTGCACCCTTTTGCGAAAGACTTTGCCGCTCTATATGCAGACTAACCGTGCGGGCACTCGAGTTAGCGAGGTGCCCGCACGTTTACTGGTCCCGAGTTCGAACAGCCCCCAATGTGCCGCTAGTGCTGGGGAACCCCCGCGCATTTAATGTCAAGAGCTTCCCCACGCAACTCTCTTCAGGAAATCCTCTACGCTCGACTCCCGCAACTAGCAAAAGGGCCCTTGCTTAGTAGAAAGATCTGCTTACCTTTCCACCAACTTCAATATGGGTTGCTGTGTCTCCAAGCCCGATCGTCGCCCTCATTCTTCGCTACACGGTCCCCCCTCCACCTCCCCTCAACCTTCCTATCATACTCCTCCCCCCAAAATCTACACCCCGGCCTCTTACCCTCTAACCGCGACGGTCCCCGTAACCTTGAACCTCTCAACCCCTACCTTATACGAACCTAGCTTCCCACTCTCCTCCTCTCCACTCTGCCGCCGCTGCGCCTACCGCCCTAAATACCGCGATACCGTCAGTGTCAACAACACAAATGGCAACGCCGGCCGCCCTTACTACATCTGTATCCGCTGCAAGAACGATCAGACCATCATATCTGTGGGCCAGAACGGCAAGGGTTGGATCACCTGGGACGATCGCAGGGGTATCAACTCTCGTAACCCAAGGTGCAACTGCGGTCTTTTGGCTAGGCAGGATCGCGCCGGCCTAAACTCTTACGCTCCAGGAGCAGGCTTCTGGACGTGTTCGACGGGCGCTTGTGGATACGTTTCTTGGCGGAACGATGGGCTTGGGGAGGCGGAGGCGGGAGGGATGGAAGATGGAGGGTTTGTGCCGTGGTTGATTTAGAGGAGGGATCAGACTAGGTGCTTGCTGCAGCTAGGCAACAAGGAATGGTAAATTGAATCCTCGTCTGCTGATTGTTCGTCTAGCATTTTCTTGGCATAATGCGAGTTTTCGAATATCTGGTGCGGTACGGCATCCTCTTCTGCTGTGCGCTTTGATAGAATAGTTAAGGGATCAATAGTCTTACTCGTCGAAAGGGACGTTAGTAGTCCACTAGGTAGCAAGTCACCGCTCGTTATTATTACCCCAATATTGAATTTCGCTTTTTACTTCCTGGCTGTTGGATCTTCTTAGGCATGCGCTTTTCTCTGCTACTACCACTCTAAGCAGTAGAGTCCCTGATCTGACCTTTGTTGGACTCGTCTTCGTTAGGCCAGTGTCCAGTAGATATACATATCGTTCTAGTATCAATTCGATCTTCAGAGAGGTCAACCTGCGTTTGAGAAGAAGTGCCGTTCGGATTGAAAAGGCTGCTTTTCTGTATCGCCGTCTCGAAAAGGATGTCGCTTATTGCGGTCTACGTCGCGCTTTGGGATAGGAAAGATGTCTTGCTCGGTATTACGGTTTCGTCCTACTCTATGGGGGCCACTGTTTTCATCTTTTGGTATAGGGCATTTTCAAGTTTGCTCTCGAGGCTACGGAAGAAAGGCGACAAAATAGGTAAAGAGTCATATCTAGTCGGGAGTTGGGAATCGCGGTTGAACTCCACTTGGTGCGATATATAGTAGATTTCCGAACCATTGACGCTGGAATAGCCCGCACACCTTATTTGTATAGAGGAACTACTAACGTCGAGTAGAAGAGAATATAGACCTATAGTAGAGCTAGAGACTAGTATATAATAATATTACTACAAACTAGTATAAAGTAACTTTATAAAAAAGTTATAAATATAAATATAATAGAGTTATAATAAAATAAATAATGAAATTATATATAATATATATTATAGAATAATTAATAATATTATAATAAAAAATTCTACGAAATAATAATAAAATATATTATAAAATAATAATAAAGTAAAATATAAAATATATTATAACTAATAATAAAATAATAATATAATATACCTAAATTATTAATATTCTATATATATAAATAATATATATATCTTGTTAAATTTATAGTACTCTATTTATTTATATTAAAAATAGAGAGAAATTATTTAAATTTTAAAATATAAATTATAAAAAATTTATATTTATAAATTTAAATAAAATTTAAAATAATTTAAAATATTTCTATATTTAGACCTAGTTAATTTTAAATAATTTAAATAATATAATAATTTTTTTTAATTCTTTTAGAAAACCGAATAACTTTTTTTTAATTTTTTAAAAAAGTAAATTTTTAATCTTTATTCTATAATATATTAATACGAAATTAAATAATAATAATAATAAATTCGATAAATATATCTCGTAAAAAAAGAAACTAGTATAATAATAATTTTTATATATTATTTAATATAATAATTTTATAAATAGAATTATTATAAATAAAATATTAATAAAATTAATAAATATATAAAAATATATATTAATAATTTAGGAAACCCCGATTTTTATATATTTTATACCGAAATTATATAAAATACTAGAAATACGTATCTACTTATATCCCGTATTTTAAATATATTATATATTAATTAAATAGCGATATTATATTATTACGATTAAAACTCGCTAAGAATTTTAATAAATTTAATATATTTAATATACTAAAAGATTATTTACTACTCGATATAATATATAGATTAATAAGTAGGTAAGCGCTTAATTATTTATTTACTCGATATTAAAATAAACGAGTAAATAAATAAATAATATAGTTTCTTTCTTTTATATAAACTATATACTTTTTTAATAAATAGAAACTTCGTATTTAACTTTCCTTAAAACTTTTAATTATAGATTTTAAATATAGATATTTATTAAACTATTAATTAAGTTTATTAAATTTATTTAGTTTTATTTTATATTAATATAAAATTTATTATTCTTTAATTTTTAATATTTTTCTTTATAAGTAAATATTAACCTAGATTTTATTAATATTATATTAAAATATTAAACGGAGAGCCTTAATATTTTAAATACTTTTAAAATAAATATTTTAGGATTAATAAAAACCCTAGCCCTAAATATTTAAAATAGTATTAGAAAATATAATATTATAGAAGAAAGAGACTATATTAAAATTACCCGCCTAAATTACTATTATAGAGAGCGCGAGAAATTTAACGACTAGTTATTATAACTCTAGTTATTCTTTATATTTAACGAGAATACGATATTAATTATTAAATAAATAACTTTTATAATAACCTATATAAGAGGTAATATATAGAAATAAATTAAATTATTCCTAAAATATTATATAGAAATAGTATATAATACCGATAATTTATTAATAAAGTTTTAAATAGAGAACTTCTCTAAATTTAAAACCGAGATTTATTATATATTTAAATTATCTAACGAAAGTAGTATAATAATTCGTATTATTTAATATTTAATATAACGAAAGTCTATATCTAATTACTCGGTATAATTTTAATATTATATAATATTTACGAACTAAGACGATACTACTTTTATAATAATATATCGACGAGGATTAAAAAATAATATAAAAGACGAATTTATATAAATAGGAGTCGTTATAAAGGACCTCGATATATTTATAAAATAAGTAATTAAAATTAATAATAAATTATATAAATATATAATAAAGAAACGTTATAACGGAGGAGCTAATAAATAAAAATATTTAAAAATATATAATAATAAATATAATTCGGTTAATTATTACCGTTATAAAAAACTTAACCCGTATAATTATATATTAATAGAACTCGATTTTATTAAGAAGGGACCTATAAAAGGATTTTAAAAAATAAATAAATAATAATAAAAGGGTAAAAAAATAATAAATTATTATAATTATAATAAGCCGGGTTATATCGCTAGGAACTATTATTCGAAAAATATAATAAATCGATAATAATTAAATATATTTAAAAAGGAGATATTAAATAATATAACTAGGTCCCTTAAAGATCTAGTATAAAATAATACTATATTTAATAATTTACTCGAGAAGTAAAAGGAGATTAAAGAAGAAATTATTTAAAAAATTCGAGAGCTCGAAGAACTAAATAATAATAATAATAATAATAAAACTTTAAAGGAAGATTTAAAGGAAGGATAAGAATAAAAATAAAATATAATAAATTTTAAAGAATAATTTTAAATAATAAACTACCTCGATAATTTTAAAATTTAATTTATTATATTAAAAGAGAAACCCGAGGAAAAGAAGAAAGAAAAGAAATAACTCTTTAGAATTAATTATATCTATAATAAATATTACCTAAAATATAAGAAAATATACTAGTTAATATATATAAACGAATATTATAAATATTATTATAATAGTTTAGGAGAGCGGAAGTATATTATATAATTAAAGTATAATTATAGTTAGTAGAATAACTACGTTAAAAATAATTATTCGTAGTATTTAATTAAAAAAAGGGAGAATTAAATCTTCCTAAATTATAATAAAGAATAATAGTTATAATTACGAAACTAGATAAGATATAGTAAAGAGACGAAATATTATAACTAGGATAAATAATATTATTATTTAACCGAAGGTTACGAAAAGTACTTTAAATCTAAAGAGTATTATAGATTCTTGTCTTTATCGGGAAAAGACTAGTTTCTTATATTAAAGAGAAATATAAAGAGATTAATATATTAACCCTAGAATAATATCTATATTTAGTTTAATATAGTATATATATACGAATACCGGTAAAAGTTAACGAATATAGAGTCGTTATAATAATAGAGTTAAAAGTAATTAATAACTTTATATCTCGAATAATAATTTAGGTAATTAACTTATTAATTTAAAAAAAGAAAAAAGAAAATAAATTTTAATTAACTAACGGGTCGAAATTATTAATAAAAAGAGTAAATAAAGAAATATTCCCGTTATTAATTATTATTTAATATTATTATAAGGAAATTACCTTCGATATAATAAAAATAATTATTTATTATATTATTTTAAGAATACTTTAATTAAAGAAATATAATTTAATAATAAATTAAATAAGAGGAGTATTTATATTTCTATATATTAAAAATATCGCTAGTATAATATTTATATATTTATAAAAGATAATTATAAATAAGAAGTCGAACTATAACCCGGTCGAAATTTATAGTATTTTATCTTTATATAAAAATAATTTTATACGAGAATCCGACTCGATATATATTAATTAAAGAAATTAGTAAAGTGAATAAATTAAAATTTCTAAAAATAAAAACGAACCTCCTAATATCTCTAAAGAATATTAATAATAAAAGTATTTCTTTTAGAAAAAAATAATTATAAAAGTATTATTTAAATATTAATTATAGGATTATAAAATCGAACTCGAATTAAATAAAATATTAATATTTGGACCTATTTATACTTTATTAGAAAAAGAACTCGGAGTACTTCGCGGGTATATCGATAAGAATCTTAAAAAAGAATTTATTCGAGAATTTAAATTATTAATAAATTATTTAATCTTTTTTATAATAAAGAAGAATAAAAGTCTATAATTTTATATAAATTATCGAAAATTAAATAATATTATAATAAAGAATTAATATTCTTAATTAAATATTAGCGAGTTATAAAATTAGTTTATAATAATAAAAATCTTTATATAACTAGATCTTCGAGGTATATATAATTTAATTTAGATAAAAAAAAGCGAGGAGTAGAAAACTACCTTTAGAACTAAATATAATTATTACGAATATTTAATAATACCCTTCGGGTTTATTAACGCACTAGTAATTTACTAAATATTAATTAATAATATTATACGAGTATATTTAAATATAACGATAATTATATACCTCGATAATATATTAATTTACTTTATTAATAAGGAAGAATATATTTAATATATATAGGATATCTTAATTTATTTATTATTAACTAGACTTCTTCTTAAATTAGAGAAATACGAATTTTATAAAAAATCGGTTAAATTCCTTAAATTTATAATTAATACTAGAGGTATTTATATAAACCCTAAAAAAATTAAAAGTATTAAAGAATAACCTATATTATATAATATTAAGACGGTATAGAGTTTTTTAACGTTTATAAATTTTAATAAAAAGTTTATTGAAGATTATTTTAAAAAGGTTTTACTATTAATAGATATTATAAAGAAAGATATTATTTTCTAATAAAGAAAAGAATAATAATAATCTTTTAAGATATTTAAAAAGGTTTATAAAAAACCGTTAATATTATATTTCTTTCGAAGTAACGAATTAACTCGAATTAAAACCGATATTTTAAATTTAATAATAAACGCTTATATACTCTAATAGAGAGACGATAAATAATACCTTATTATATATTATTCTAGAAAAATATTATTAGCGGAATAGAATTATAATATTTATAATAAAGAATTACTAGTAGTAGTATCTATATTAGAATAATAAAGAGTATATATAGAAAGTTATTTAAACTTTATTATTTTTATAGACTATAAAAATCTTCTTAATTTTATAACGATAAAATAATTAAACCGAAGGTAAATTAAATAGTTAGAGTTATTAAAGTAATATAAATTTAAAATCTTCTATATTTTAAAAAAGAATAACGATCGCGTTAATATATTTAATAAACAAAAGGACTATATAGAGGATAAAAATATAAAAATATAATTAATCCTTATTTAATAATAGGATAAATCGCTAGTCCTAGTATAATAACTAGTAGCGACGTTATATATCTTTATTCTCGAAATTATTAATAATATTTAAAAAGAATATGAAAATAATATTTTAATTATAATATTAAAAAATTAATAACTATAAACTAAACTATTAAAATATAATAAAAAAACTTATTTTCTTAAAGAATACCTTAAAGAGATTATCCGTAATTATTATAATAATCTAGTTTAAAAATACCCTAGAGTTATTAAAACTATAAATTTTATTTATAAAAAATACGACGCGCTAGGACTAAAGTCGTATATTAAGAAATATATTAAAAAATATATCGAATACTAGTAGAATAAATTTACAAAATATATTAAATATAATTAAATCTAATTCGCCCTAATACCGAAAATATTATAGGATAATATTATAATAGATTTTATTATTAAATTATTAAAATGAAAGGACCCTATTATTTTAGAAATTTTTAACTCGATAATAATAATCTATAATAAACTTAATAAATATATAATAATAATATTAATTAAGGAAATTTATAAAGCCGAATAAATTACTTTTATATTACTAAATCGATTTATTAAAGATTATAGGATATTTATATCGATTATTTTTAACCGAGATAAATAATTTACCTCTAATTATTAAAAGATACTAATTAATATTATCGGAATCAAGTTATAAATATTAACTATATATTATTTATAGACGGATAAATAGATAAAGCGGACGAACTAAATAATAGAAACATATTTATAATATTATATAAATAAAAAATAAAATAGTTAAATAAAACTTCTACCTATAATTTAACTAGTATTTAATAATATATAATTTAATATAATAAAATTTACGCTATTTTTCGTAAATTATAATAAATATATTAATATATTTTTAGATTTAAAATAGGGACCTAACGCGTATAAAGCGCTAGTTTATATAATTAATATAAAAATATTATATAAAGAAATATAAATCTAGATTAAATTAATAAATACTCGGACTAAATTAATAATAAATTAATATCGAAAAGAGTATTTTTAGTTAAAGGAGGGGGATAAAATATACTTCTTAATAAAAAATATAATAAATAAAAAACCGAGTAAGAAACTAGATTATATTAAAATTGGATTATTTTCGATTAAAAAGAGTAAAGAACTAGTTAATTATAAACTAAATCTTTTAACCGATATTAAAATATACCTAGTATTCTATATTTTTTAATTAAAATTAATTAATTTTAAAATACTTTTATAAAATACTTTTTATTTCTAAATTAAAAAAGAAACGGAGTTCGAGGTAATAGAGATTTTAGGTTAAAAAAATTAAAATTACCTTATTAAATAAAAAGATTATAACGAGTCGGAAAATATTTAGGAGTTATTAATAAACCTAATTAATTATCGGGAACTTCTAAAGAAATTTTAAAAATAATAATATAAAAAAACTAGTCGAGGGTCCTTAATAAAAAGGATTTTAAGAATATAAAATTATTAAAGTATAAAACCGAGGCTATTATATATTTTATTTTACCGAATTTTTTAAATTCTTTTAAATACTCTAATTTCTTTATATCCGTAAAATCTTTATCGAATATTTTCTATTTATACTCTTTCAAGAATTTCTTTTATTAGCGAAGTCTTTTTAATTTCGTATTCTTTTAATTAATAACTTCGTTCGCCGCTTTTTACGTAATTTTAATCTTTTTTTCTTTATATTTTAAGCGCTCTAAAATCTTATTAATTCCTAAAAAGTTAATAATAAACTCGGAGGGTTTATATTTTTTCCCGGTCTTAATATACTCCCCGTATTTCAATAATAATAAAGATAATTAATATTCGGTTTAATATATCGCGTAATATATATATATATAACTATAGTTATAAAACCTTTAGAAATAACTTGTTTTTATAATTTATTATATTACTTTATTTAATAAAAAGATATAAATTATCTTTAAAAATAAAAAAGATTAGAAGAGAGAAATAATATTATAATTAAAATTCGCTAAAAACCTTAATAGGCTTAATATACTTAATATATTAAAAAATTATTTATTACTCGACGTAGTATATAGATTAATAAATAAGTAAATATTTAACTATTTATTTACTCGATACTAGAATAAATAAATAAATAAATAAATAGCGTAGTTTCTTTTTTCTATATAAACTATATATTTTCTTAATAAATAAAAGCTTCGTATTTAACTTCCTTTAAAACTTTTAATTATAAATTCTAAATATAAATATTTATTAAATTATTAATTAAATTTATTAAATTTATTTAGTTTTATTTTATATTAATACGAAGTTTATTATTTTTTAATCTTTAATACTCTTCTTTATAAATACTAACCTAGGTCCTATCGACGTTATATTAAAGTATTGAACGGAGAGCCTTAATATATACCGATTTAGTAACTTTTTTTTTAACTTTAACTTTTAAGAGTATCTAGACTAGGGCCCCTATATAGAAATTAAAATATTTAACTAAATCGATTTTTAGCCTAGATTCCGAATTTTTAATTAAATTTTTACTAGCGCTACCCTATAGGGTTATAAAGTTACTTTTAGGATTAAATTTAGCGCTCCCGCGTAGACCTTAACTTTAATTTAAAAATCTTGGCGCTAAGATTTATTAAGACTATAAAATACGCATTTTGTACTAATTAAATAGCGATTTTATAGAATTATTTTTCTAGATTTACCGATATAGAAAATAAATATATAAATATATAGAATAAAATTTCTAAATATATAATAAATTAAAGTTTTTCGAAATATTTATATTCGATTTAAAACTCTACGTTAAATTATTATAATATAATTAAAGAATTCTATATTAAATAAGATCTAAACTCGTTTATAATAGAAAATCTCTATTTAATCTTTTAAATTTTTACTTTAAAATAATAGAATTTATATTATTTAGAAATAAATAGAGTTTATTAAATTATATATTTATTACTTTATTTTAATTTATAATATATTAAAGACCGGTATATTAATAATATTAATAATATTTAAAATAATAATATTTAATCCGTTTTTTAATAATAAAGATATAATTATATTATTTACTCTCGAATAAATTTTATTTAAAAATTCATCTTTATCTAGTTTTTTATTATTTAATATAAATATTCGTAAATCTATTTAAATTTTTTCTTTATATTTATTTATAAAATAAATAATATAGAATAAATAATATATTATCGAAAATTTATTCTCTAGAGAGTTTTATATATAATTATCTCATAAGTTTAAATCCTTAAATTTAATATTAATTTTATATATAATTTATATTTATTATTTACTCGATTATAATTATTTAAATAAATTTTTTTAATATTCTTTCGTCGATTTTTTCCTCCGCGACGATAATAGATTTTTCTTAATTACGCGCGACTTTGAATTTTAATATTTTATATATAATTGAAATTTAAATTCTAATATAGTTATATATTATATAATATCGATATTAATAATATATATATATTATAAATTAATTAGATATTTATTTAATATATAAAAATTTATTTCAAAAGTAAAATAGAAAAAAAATAAAAAAAATAAAAAATAAAATTACGTAAATTTATTATTTATATATAAATTTATAAATACGTAGTTACCTCGCTATATATATAATAATAATTTAATAATCTTTTTTAACTCTAATTTTAAAATTTATTTTATTATAATAATAAATTCCTAAATTAATATAAATATTATATTATGAAATATAATTTCTTTTTAAAGTAATTTATATAAATTTACTATTATAAATATTTAAAAAAAATATCGAAATCGTGTATATTTTAAAATAATAATAATATTGAGATTTTCGTTAATGAAAATTATAATATTATTTATCTTTAATTTAATAATTAAATAGAATTAATTTATTATAAAAGAGATAATAAATTTCGTAAATTAAAAAATAGTAAATTAAAGATTTATATTACTCGAGTAATCGCGATACTCGATTAATTATTATTAATTTTAATTTAATTAAATATTATAATTAAATAATATATATTAATTTAGAGAGAATATTAATTTTGAGTTTTATAAAGATTTATTATTTATTAAAATATTAACGTTTAATTAATTAATTAATTAATTTATATATTTACTCTAGTAAAATTATTTTATTAATAAAGGAGTTTTATAAATATTTTTTTAATAAAATTATTAACGGCGCTTATTAATTATTAAAGAAACTTTATCGGTTAAAAACTCTAATTTATTAATAATTTATTTCCTCTTTTTACTAGTTAGTAGCCGATAATTATAATTATCTTAAAATACTATTTATCTTTCTCTCCGTTTTTCTTTTATTTTAATTTTAGATTTTATTTATTTATTTTATAAACTTATAGGCCGCTTTATTATAAATTTATTAAATAATCGATATTTATAACCCTCCGGCCGGTAGTTTCTTTCTTTTTTTCCTTTTTTTTATAAATCTAGGTATATTACTAAGTCCTAACGATAATTTAAATTATATTAATTATTCTTTAATAAAAGAGAATTAACCTAGTTATCCCATTTTTATTATTTACCGCGCGGTTATATATATATCTTAAACCTATATTAATATTTTCTTAAAATTATATATATTTATTTATTTAACTAGCTTCGCTTTATCCCTAGTTAATTCCGGGTAAAATAATAATATATATTCTATATTTTATTTTCTTTATTTATATTAATAATTTATATTATAAACTATAAATACTTTTATTTAATATAGGAATTTATTTAATCCGATTTTACTATATTTTAATTATATTATTATAAAGTTTTTAGCCTTTTTTAATTAATTATAATAATTGAATTAATTTTTAAATAAATCTCCCTTTTAAGCCGGGTTAATAATTTATATAAAAATCGTCGTTTTATAACTCTTTTATTTATTTAGTTATTATTAACGAGTTTAGTTTTTTACTCTTTAATCGATAATTTTAATATTTTAATATTTTTCGACGTCTTCGATTAAATTTATCTAATTTTTTCTCCTTTTTATAATTATAGTTATTTTATATTATTTTTTAAATCCTAGGGCGCGAAGTACCTAGGCTTTTTTTTCTATCGATAATATTAGAAATATTTATCGTTATTTACTTTCTTTATACTAGAGTTTATTCTAGATTTATATATTTTTTATAATCGTAATTAAATAGCTCCCTCGACTAGTTTAATATTATATTACTAGGCGGTTTAATTAAAGGTCGATTAACGCGATTATTAATCTAATTTCGAATATTAAAATTAGGGTAGTTTTAAATACTCCTAGAACTATTTTAAAATAATTATTCTAAATAATTATTAGTTTTTTTATATATCTTTTTATAGCCTCCGTTATTCTTTTTAATTAATATTATATTAAAGCCGTAAACGTTAATATTAATTTAATTACTATATTATATATTATTTTATACTTCGCGAAAGTAGCGCTCTATATCGAATTAATTAAATACTTTATAACGTAGTTTTAATTAATCGCCCTAGTTTTAATTTAAATTAAATATAATCTTTATTTTAATTTTAAATCGATATATAATTTTAAAACTTTAATATTTATTTTAGATTCGATAATTACGTTTTTAAAATTTATTATTATTTCTTTATTAAATTTCTTTAGTATTCGAGATATATAGACTAGCTCGTATTTCTAGAAGGTAAATAATATTTTATAAATAACTATTTATTTTAAATAAATATCGTAGGCCCGTTTTCAATTCGTATAGTTTTTCTTTATACTCTCGTTATAAGCGAGTAAATAAACGTTATTTACGAACTCTTTAATTTATATTAATAAATTTATTTTAATATACTCCTCGATTAATAATATATTAAAGAATAAAAAGAGTATTAGTAAAATAAATAATTTTTATAAAATACCCGTTATTACCTTCTTTATTATACTCGTCTTCTTTTTAAATATTACGGATATAGTCTTATCCGATAGAAAGTTTATTATCTAATTAATAATTAAACTAAATATACTTTTTATTCGTAAATTATATAATAATCTTTTATATAAAATACTATTAAACGCTCCCGTTATATTTAATAATAATAAGTTTATTATCGTTCCCCTCCCGTTTTTATTATAGTTTTATATAGTATATTTTATATCTATAAAAGTCTTTAACGTAGTTTTTATTAAATACTTTTATCTAGCCTCTATTTATTATAATAATAGTAATTTATACTCCTCTATTATATTATTTAACTTTTTAGAAATAATTACTTCTAGCGCCTTATTAAATATATCGAGGAGTATAATAAATTTATATAACTTTAACTCTAAATAATTATCTTTTTTTAATTTTTTAAAAATTATTATATTAACTTTTTTAAAATACCTTAGGGAGTATTTTTATCTAAAGTAGGCCTAGAATAAATAGATAATAATATTTATTACTCTCGTTTCTATTATAATTTTTAGGAATCGATTTAAGATTCTAGTTATTTTTAATATTTTATCGATAACTAGGTATTAAATTATTTTATATATTTTTATTTTAATTATTTTTTAATTTATTTTAACGGGCTTTAAATATTTTATTTCATCGATATTATTTAAATCTACTATCGGTAGAGAGGAGAATAATACTCTTTATAAAATTTTTATTTTACTCTCGAAGTCTTTAGTTTTTCCACCTTTATCGTTTTTAATAACTAGGAATTAAAAAAACTTTTTAAAATAATTATTTTTCTCTTTTTTTTATCTTACGAGTTTTTATACTCCCGCCGGTTTTAATAAAACTTTATATATACTCTCCTACTAAAAGAATATTTTCGTTTTTCGAATTATATATATTTTATTATAATTTATTATATCTAGGGCCTCCCCCGTTTAGGTATTTTAATTTTATTTATATTTCTTTATATATTTCTTTACTTTTAATATAATATTAATATAGCGGGAGTTTTAGTAAAATTTAACTCTTTAATATAGGCGGGCCTATAAGATCGTAAATTTAATAATTTCTTAAAAGTTTTCTATTATTTTATTTAAATATTAATCGATATTTTTTTTACTTTTAAACTCTAGTTTCTCTAGTATTTAATAATTTTTTCTTTTAAATAGTATTATCTTTAATTTTCTTTTAAATATAATAAATATATAATATTACTTCTTTTTATATTTACTCGAATTCCGTTATTATTAATCTATAATTAGAGTTATAGTATAGGTTTTCGCGGATTATAGAGTTATTTATAACTTAATATACTCCTTTTATAAGAAATAATAAATTAATTATATTTTCTTATCCTCGGGTTTTCTATATAATAGACGTTTTTAATAACCCTAGTTTTATTTCCCTCGACTCTATTATCTCTAAGAGATAATCGGTTATAGTAATATTAATATTTATTTAGAAAAAGACTTTTATATTTCTTCGATATTCTTTTAATATTTTTTATTTTCTTTATATTTATTTATACTCTCTTTTTACTCTTTTTTAAATAACTTTATTTTCTTTATTAATTAAAAATAATAATAATTAATTCTTAGTTCGCGATTTATATAATATATATATAATTTTATTATAAAGTAATAAGTATATATTAATAAATATAATTAAATAAATAAATAAGAAATATATATTATAATAATATATAATTAATAAATAATTATATTTATAAAAATATTATTTACTAGTATTTTAAAGTAATTTTAATTTATTTAAATTATTTAATAAATACGAAGATTATTTAATTAAATTATATAGTATTTATTATTACCTCTATAAATATATATATATAATTATTACTACTTTCATAAATCTAAATATATATATTTATTATTACTTTTATTTATAGTTTATAATATAATATATAGAGTTACATCTACAAAAGTGCAAGCGACTCTGAGAATCCTGGTTTGCTCGGAGCGCTCAGGCCCGCTCGCGAGCGCTAAAATAGCTCAGAGCTAGGTAAGAATTCTCAGGCCCGCTCAGGCCCGCTCAGGCCCGCTCAGGCTCGCTCAGGATTATTTAGGATTCTTAATGATGGCCATTACTACTACTATAGATATACGCGCATACATGGCCATTGCTGCTGCCATAGATATGCGCATACATGGCCACTACTGCTGCCATAGATACGCGCATACATGGCCACTACTGCTGCCATAGATATGCGCATACATGGCCACTACTGCTGCCATAGATATGCGCATACA
>JAABUK010000153.1_pt1 | contig 163845 bp, 146 predicted proteins | sample 5559141 | NCBI WGS metagenome assembly JAABUK01 (sample SAMN10711869, study PRJNA513367) | rock metagenome | isolation source: Antarctica rocks | place: Antarctica: Victoria Land, Pudding Butte nord | collected 2016-01-03
TGAAGACCCACCTGCGCGGGGCGCAGGTCGTGCTGCGCAGCAAGACCCCGGACCTGGTGCGCCAGGAGTTCTGGGGCCTGCTGCTGGCGCATTTCGCCGTGCGCGGGCTCATGCACGAGGCGGCGCTGCGGGCCGACGAGGACCCGGACCGGCTGTCGTTCCTGCATGCCGTGCGCGTGGTGCGCCGCAAGCTGCCGCTGCTTGCGGCTTTTCCCCCCTCAGCACAGGCTCGCCCTGCATGAGGAAGTGCTGGACGAAATCCTGGAGGAGCGCGTGGCGAGCTCTCGCGGCAGGCAGGTGCCGCGCGGGGTCAAGCGCAAGATGAGCGGCTATCCATTGCGCCCGCGCACGCCACAACCGACCACGCGCATCGACTTCAGCGCCACCATTCGGATTGCAAAGTGAACAGTATTGGGCTTAGCTTCACTCTGACAAGGATTGAGCGGCTATCGCGTGTTCCGCGGGCCAGTCCGCGGCAGGGGGTTGCCGCCGGTCGTTAGGCGACCCGCACCAGCCGGTGCTGCTTCTTGCCGGCCGATAGCTTCACGGCGCCGTCGCGCAGGTCGGCGCTCGTGACCATCGCGGCCTCATCCGTTAGGGCCACGTCGTTCACCCGGGCGCCGCCGCCGCGGATCAGGCGCCGGGCTTCTCCCAGGCTCAGCGCCAGGCCGCTATCGGCGAGCAGGCGAATCGCGGCGATGCCGGCCGCGAGGTCCGCGCCAGCAACGAGGTGGGTCGGCAGCGTGTCGGCGGCGGCGCCCTCCTCAAAGGCCCGGCGCGCGGTCTCGGCGGCGGCGGCGGCGGCCTCACGTCCGTGCAGCAAGGCGGTGGCCTCGGTCGCCAGCAGCTTCTTCGCCTCGTTGATCCCGGCGCCGGGCAGCGCCTCCAGCCGCGCGATCTCCTGCAGCGGTACATCGGTGAACAGGCGCAGGAAGCGGCCCACGTCGCCGTCCTCGGTGTTGCGCCAGAACTGCCAGTAGTCGTAGGGCGAGAGCCGGTCCGCCGCGAGCCAGACGGCGCCGCGGGCGGTCTTGCCCATCTTCGCGCCGCTGCTGGTGGTGATCAGCGGCGTGGTCAGGCCGAACACCTGGCGGCCCTCGGTCCGGCGCACCAGCTCGACGCCCGAGACGATGTTGCCCCACTGGTCCGACCCGCCCATCTGCAGCAGCACGCCGTGGCGCCGGTGCAGCTCGCGGAAGTCGTAGCTTTGCAGGATCATGTAGTTGAATTCGAGGAACGTCAGCGGCTGCTCGCGCTCCAGCCGCAGGCGGACGCTGTCGAAGGTCAGCATGCGGCCGATGGTGAAGTGGCTGCCGACGTCGCGCAGCAGGCCGATGTAGCCGAGCGCGTCGAGCCACTCGGCGTTGTTCGGCATGATGGCGTCGGCCAGCCCGTCGCCGAACTGCACAAAGGGAGAAATGCAGCGGCGGATGCCGGCCATGTTGGCGGCGATCTGCTCCTCGGTCAGCATCTGCCGCGCCTCGTCCTTGCCGGAGGGGTCGCCGATGCGGGTGGTGCCACCGCCCATCAGCGCGACCGAGCGGTGGCCGTGGCGCTGCATCAGGCGCAGCAGCATGATCTGCACGAGGTTGCCGACATGCAGGCTGTCGGCGGTGCAGTCGAAGCCGATGTAGCCGCTGATGGGTCCGGCGTTCAGCGCCTGGTCGAGCGCTGTCTCATCGGTGGATTGATGGATGAAGCCGCGTGCGGCGGCCTCGGTCAGGAAGGGGCTTTGTGGCATCGGGCCGCCCTACCACGGTGTGGCCACCAAAGCCAACCTAGGCCCGGCGCACCACGTAGCTGCCGGCGAGCGACTGCACGATGGCGTCGGCGTGGGCGGGGTCGCGCGCCTCGATCATCAGCTCCAGCTCCGCCGATTGGACGCTGGGGGCGTCGAACAGGCGCTGGTGCACGACCTCGATGATGTTGCCGCCAGAGGTGCCGATGCGGCCGGCGATGTCGGCCAGCACGCCGGGGCGGTCGGGGATGTCCATCGTGAGCCGCAGCAGGCGGCCGTCCCGCAGCAGGCCGCGCAGCAGCACGTTGGCCAGGATGCGGCCGTCGATGTTGCCGCCGCATACCGGGATGCCCACACGGCGCCCGGCGAACCGCGCGGGATGCGCCAGCAGGGCCGCGAGCCCGGTCGCGCCGGCGCCCTCGGCGACCTGTTTGGCACCCTCAGCCAACAGGGCGATCGCGTCCTCCACCACGCGCTCCGGCACCACCAGCACGTCGGAAACGTGGGCGCGGATCACCTCCAGGCAGTGCGTGCCGATGGTGTGCACGGCGATGCCCTCGGCGATCGTGCTGCCACCGGTCCGCACGGCCTCCCCGGCCAGGGTCTGGCTGAGCGAGGCGTAGGCGGCGACCTCGACGCCGATGATCTCGATGCCGGGCCGCAAGGCCGTGGCCGCCACGGCGCAACCGGAGATCATGCCGCCGCCGCCGACGGGGACCACCAGCACGTCCAGGCCCGGCGCGTCCTGCAGCAGTTCGAGCGCCAGGGTGCCCTGACCGGCCATGACGGCCGGGTCGTCGTAGGGATGGACGAACACGAGCCCGTCCCGCTCGGCCAGCATGTGGGCGTGCCGGGCCGCATCGGCCAGGCTGTCGCCGTGCAGCACGACCTCGGCGCCCCAGCCGCGGGTGCGGGTGATTTTGGTGGAGGGCGTGAACACCGGCATGACGATGGTGGCGCGGACGCCCAGCAGGGAGGCATGGCGCGCCACCGCCTGCGCGTGGTTGCCGGCGGACATGGCGACGACGCCGGCGCGGCGCTCGGCATCGGTCAGCAACGCCAGCCGGTTGGCGGCACCGCGTTCCTTGAACGAGCCGATCGCCTGAAGATTCTCGAGCTTCAATGTCACCCGGGCGCCGGTCGCGCGGCTGACGGCGTCCGACGGCAGGGCCGGGGTGCGCAGGACCCGCCCGGCGATGCGGACGGCGGCGGCCTCGACGTCGGCGAGGCCGATCATGACCTAGGGCCTAGATGAACTTGACGGAGAGAATCTCGTAGGTGCGATCCCCGCCCGGAGCCGGCACGGAGATGGTGTCGCCGACCTTCTTGCCGATCAACGCCTTGGCCAGCGGCGAGGAGATGCTGAGCCGCGCATGCTTGATGTCGGCCTCGTGCACGCCGACGATCTGGTAGGTGGCCTCCTTATCGGTCTCCTCGTCCATCAGCCGGACGTGGGCGCCGAACTTCACGTGGTCGCCGGACAGGCTGCTGGGGTCGATCACCTCGGCGGCGGAGACGATCTCCTCCAACTCGATCACCCGGCCCTCGACGAAGGACTGGCGTTCGCGCGCCGCGTGATACTCGGCGTTCTCGCTCAGGTCGCCGTGGCTGCGCGCCTCGGCGATGGCGCGGATGATCGAGGGGCGCTCCACCGATTTCAGGTGGCGCAACTCCTCCTCTAGCCGCTGCAGGCCGGGCCCTGTCATGGGAAATTTTTGCAAAGGCGCCGTCCCGTAAGGTTTTAGGTTGGAGCGATCGCAACCGCTCTAGAACGATCCGCGAAAGTAGGACTGTAACGGCGCGACTTCAAGCGTCCCGGCCTTCAGCGCCGCGATCGCGTGCACCGCCGCCCGCGCGCCAGCGATCGTCGTATAATGCGGCACGCCGTGCAACAGGGCGCTGCGGCGGATGTCGAAGCTGTCCGTCACCGACTGCGCCGACCCGGCCGTGTTGATGACCAGCTGCACCTCGCCGGACCGGATCGCGTCCACGCAATGCGGCCGGCCCTCCAGCACCTTGTTCACCACCCGCACCGGCAGGCCGGCGTCGCGGATACGGGCGGCGGTCCCGCGGGTGGCCATGATGGCGAAGCCCATGTCGGTGAGCCGCCGGGCCATGGGAACTAAGCCGACCTTGTCGCTGTCGCGCACCGACAGGAGCACCGTGCCGGCGTCCGGCAGCTTTACCCCGGCGCCGAGCTGCGACTTGGCGAAGGCCCGCTCAAAGCTCGCGTCCAAGCCCATGACCTCGCCGGTCGACTTCATCTCCGGGCCCAGGATGGTGTCGACGCCGACGAAGCGGGCGAACGGAAAGACCGCCTCCTTCACCGCGACATGCGGCGCGATGGCCTGGTCGTCCAGCCGGAACTCCGATAGCCGGGCGCCGGCCATTACGCGGGCGCCGATCTTCGCCACCGGCACGCCGGTCGCCTTCGCCACGAAGGGCACCGTGCGGGAGGCGCGGGGGTTGACCTCGAGGACGAAGATCACGCCGTCCTTGATCGCATACTGCACGTTCATCAGGCCGACCACGCCCAGGGCGCGGGCCATCTCCTCGGTCTGCGCCTTCAGCTCCGTAACCGTGCTGGGCGACAGCGAGTAGGGCGGCAGCGAGCAGGCGCTGTCGCCCGAGTGGATGCCGGCCTCCTCGATGTGCTCCATGACGCCCGCGACATAGACCGTCTCGCCGTCCGAGATGCAGTCGACGTCGACCTCGATCGCGTCGTTGAGGTAGTGGTCGATCAGCACCGGGCTGTCGCCGGAGACGCGCACGGCCTCCCGCATGTAGCGGTGCAGGCCGGCGCGCTCGTGCACGATCTCCATGGCGCGGCCGCCCAGCACGTAGCTCGGGCGGATGACGACGGGGTAGCCCACGCGGTCGGCGATCGCCTCGGCCTCGGCCGCGGACCGTGCCGTGCCGTTCTCCGGCTGACGCAGGCCGAGCTTCTGCAGCAGGACCTGGAAGCGCTCGCGGTCCTCGGCGATGTCGATCGCGTCGGCGCTGGTGCCGAGGATGGGGATGCCGGCGGCCGACAGCGCCTGGGACAGTTTTAGGGGCGTCTGCCCGCCATACTGCACGATGCAGCCCAGCACCTCGCCCTGTTCCTGCTCCTTGCGGACCAGGGCGATGACCTCCTCGGCGGTCAACGGCTCGAAATACAGGCGGTCCGAGGTGTCGTAATCGGTGCTGACCGTCTCCGGGTTACAGTTGACCATGATGGTCTCGAACCCGGCGTCGCGCAGGGCATAGGCGGCGTGGACGCAGCAATAGTCGAACTCGATGCCCTGGCCGATGCGGTTCGGCCCGCCGCCGAGGATGATGACCTTCTGGCGGCCGGTGGGCGCGCTCTCGCAGGACGGCGTGCCGAAGCCGCCCTCGTAGGTCGAATACATGTAGGGCGTGGCGGAGGCGAACTCGGCGGCGCAGGTGTCGATGCGCTTGTATACCGGCTGCACGCCGAGCCGGGTGCGAGCGGCGAACGCCTCGTCCGGCGTGCGGCCGGTGAGCTCGGCGAGGCGGATGTCGGAGAAGCCCATCGCCTTCAGGCGGCGCATCGCCGTGGCATCGGCCGGCAGGCCGGCGGCGGCCACGTCGCGCTCGGCGTGCACGATCCGCTCCAGCTGGCGAAGGAACCAGGGGTCGAACTTGCAGGCGTCGTGGATGTCCTCGACCGACAGCCCGGCGCGCAGGGCCTGGGCCGCCATCAGCAGCCGGTCCGGGCGCGGCGACGACAGGGCGGCGCGGAAGGCGTCGTGCCCGCCATCGCCGGGCGGTTCGACGGGGTCGAGGCCGTTGTATCCGGTCTCCATGCTGCGCAGGCCCTTTTGCAGGGCCTCGGCGAAGCTGCGGCCGATCGCCATGGCCTCGCCGACCGACTTCATGCTGGTGGTCAGCAGGGCAGGGGTGCCGGGGAACTTCTCGAAGGTGAACCGGGGGATTTTGATGACGACGTAGTCGATCGTCGGCTCGAAGCTCGCGGGCGTCGTGCGGGTGATGTCGTTCGCCAGCTCGTCCAGCGTGTAGCCGACCGCGAGCTTGGCGGCGATCTTGGCGATGGGGAACCCGGTGGCCTTCGACGCCAGCGCAGAGGAGCGGGAAACGCGCGGGTTCATCTCGATGACGACCAGGCGCCCATCGGCCGGGTTCACCGCGAACTGCACGTTGGAGCCGCCGGTGTCGACGCCGATCTTGCGCAGGCAGGCGATGCTGGCGTCGCGCATCATCTGGTATTCCTTGTCGGTCAGGGTCAGCGCTGGGGCGACCGTCACGCTGTCCCCGGTGTGGATGCCCATCGGGTCCACGTTCTCGATTGCACAGACGATGATGCAGTTGTCGGCGCTGTCGCGCACGACCTCCATCTCGTACTCCTTCCAGCCGAGCACGCTTTCCTCGATCAGCACCTCGTCGGTCGGGCTGGCGTCCAGGCCGCCGGCGACGATCTGCTCGAACTCCTCGCGGTTGTAGGCGATGCCGCCGCCGGTGCCGGCCAGGGTGAAGCTGGGGCGGATCACGGCGGGCAGGCCGGTGACCGCCAGGGCGGCGCGGGCCTCGGCCATGCTGTGGGCGATGGCGCTGCGCGGGCTTTCGAGGCCGATCTCGCTCATGGCGTCGCGGAACTTCAGCCGGTCCTCGGCGCGGTCGATGACCTCGGCCTTGGCGCCGATCAGCTCGACGCCGTGCCGGGCGAGGGCGCCATTGGCATACAGCTTCATGGCCGTGTTGAGCGCGGTCTGCCCACCCATGGTCGGCAGCAGGGCGTCGGGCTTTTCCCGGATGATGATCTTTTCGACGATCTCCGGCGTGATCGGCTCGATATAGGTAGCGTCCGCCAGGCCCGGGTCGGTCATGATGGTGGCGGGGTTCGAGTTGACCAGGATGACGCGGTAGCCCTCGGCCCGCAAGGCCTTGCAGGCTTGGGCGCCGGAGTAGTCGAACTCGCAGGCCTGGCCGATGACGATCGGGCCGGCGCCGATGATCAGGATGGATTGGATGTCGGTGCGTTTGGGCATGGCTAAACCTGCTCCATCATCGCGACAAAGCGTTGAAAGAGATGCTGGCTATCCGCAGGGCCCGGGCTTGCTTCCGGGTGGTATTGCACGCTGAACGCCCGGCGGTCGTCGCAGGCGAGGCCCTCGTTGCTGCCGTCGAACAGGCTCACGTGGGTGATGCGGACCCCGGGCGGCAGGCTGCTGTCCTCGACCGCGAAGCCGTGGTTCTGCGCGGTGATCGCAACCCGGCCGGTCGCCAGCTCCTTCACCGGCTGGTTCGCCCCCCGATGGCCGCGGTCGAGCTTGTAGGTGCGGCCGCCCAAGGCAAGCGCCAGAAGCTGATGGCCTAAACAGATGCCGAACAGCGGGACGCCGCGCTCCAGTACGTCCTGGATCGCGGGCACGGCGTAGGTGGCGGTGGCGGCCGGGTCGCCGGGGCCGTTCGACAGGAACACGCCGTCGGGCTCGTGGCGCAGGATGTCCTCGGCGGTCGCCGTCGCGGGCACGACCGTCACCCGGCACCCGGCGGCGACCAGGCTCCTTAGGATGTTGCGCTTGGCGCCATAATCCACCGCCACGACATGGTGGCGGTGCGGCGGCGTGGTATGCCGGTCCGGCCAGGCCCAGGTGCCCTCGTCCCATGCATAGGTTTGGGTGCAGCTCACCTGGCGGGCGAGGTCCATGCCCTCAAGCCCTGGCCAGTTTTGCGCCTGCGCCTGCAGGGCCTCAATGTCGAAGCGTCCGTCGGGCGGATAGGCCAGGATCCCGTTCGGCGCCCCCGCGTCACGGATGCGGATCGTCAGCGCGCGGGTGTCGACGCCGGCGATGCCGGGCACGCCGCACGACCGCAGCCAGGCGTCGAGCGGCTGGGTGGAGCGCCAGTTGCTCGGCTCGGTCACGTCCTGCTGCACGACCAAGCCCAGGGCGGCGATGGTCGTCGCCTCCAGGTCCTCGGGGTTCACCCCGGTGTTGCCGATATGCGGGAAGGTGAAGGTGATGATCTCGCCAGCGTAGGACGGGTCGGTCAGCGTTTCCTGATAGCCGCTCATGCCGGTGTTGAAGCAGACTTCGCCCACCCGCCCCGCGCTATGCGCGCCGAAGCCGCGGCCCCAGAACACCGTGCCGTCGGCCAGCACAAGGGCCGCGGTCGCACCAGGAGGCGTTTGGGGCATGGGCATGAGGGCTTCTCGGGTTGGGGCGCCCGATAGGGCAGAGAGCGGCAGGCCGGTGGCGGCGATCACCGCGGCCCAGTGCTTGCTGGGGACGGCGCGGGACTGGCGCCACTTGCGTATGGCCTCGGTCCCTACGCCGGTCAGCCGGGCAGCCGCATCCGGACCACCCAGCCGGTCGATGATCTCGTCGATGTCAGGCATCCCTGGAGGATATGGGAAAAAACTTCCCACTACAACCCGGCTGGCGATGCTTGGAATACTTCTCCGCGCGGCGGATCAGGATTATAAGGCAAGGTGAATTTGGATTGGCACACCGACATGAGTTTGCGTGAGACATTCACGGATGGGTTGAAGGCGTCGATGCGGGCCGGGGACGCGGCCCGGACCTCGACGTTGCGCATGATCCTGGCCCGGCTGAAGGACATGGACATCGCGGCGCGGCCAAAGGGCGTCACCGCGATCCCCGACGACGAGGTGCTCGCGATGCTGCGCGGCATGGTGAAGTCCCGGCGCGAATCGGTGGCGCTGTACCAGCAGGGCAACCGGCCGGAGCTGGCGGCGAAGGAGGAGGCCGAGATCACCGTCATCGAGGGTTTCCTGCCGCAGCAGATGAGCGACGCGGGCCTTGCGGCAGCGGTGGATGCGGCGGTGCAATCGACCGGTGCGGCGGCGCCGAAGGACATGGGCCGTGTCATGGCGGCGTTGAAGGCGGCGCACGGCGCGGCGCTGGACCTGGGCCGGGCTGGGCCGCTGGTGCGGGCCCGCCTTTTGCCCTGATGGCGCTGCCGCCGGCTTTCCTGGACGAGCTGCGGGCGCGGACGCCGCTGTCGGCGTTGATCGGACGCCGGGTCAAGCTGTCGAAATCCGGCCGCAACTGGAAGGGCTGCTGCCCCTTCCATGGCGAGAAGTCGCCGAGCTTCCACGTTTATGACGACCATTTCCACTGCTTCGGCTGCGGCGTGCACGGCGATGCCATCAGCTTTGTCATGCAGAGCGAGGGGGCCTCGTTCCCGGAGGCGGTGGAGCGGCTGGCGGGCGAGGCCGGGCTGGAGGTGCCGAAGCAATCGCCTCGCGCCGTCGAGGCCGAGCGGCAGCGGCTGGACCTGCACGGCGTGCTGGAGTTGGCGCAGGGGAGCTTCACCCGGCGCCTGCACGAGCGGGAGGGGGTGGCTGGGCTCGACTACCTGCGGCGCCGCGGATTGACCCCTGAGACGATCGCGCGGTTCGGCCTGGGCTGGAGCGGCGATGGCCGCGGTGCGCTCGTGGCCGAACTGGCGCGCGGGGGCGTCGAGCCCGGCCGCATGCTGGAGGCCGGGCTGCTGCGCGAGGCGGAGGAGGGGCCGGCGCGCGAGCTGTACTGGAACCGGGTCACCTTCCCGATCCGCGACCGCCGCGGGCGGCTGGTGAGCTTCGGCGGGCGCACGCTGGGGGACGCGAAACCCAAGTACATCAATGGCCCCGAAAGCCCGGTGTTCTCCAAGAAGCGCAACCTTTATGCGATCGACCTGGCGCGGGCCGGGCTGCGGGCCGGGCAGCGGCTGGTGGTGGCCGAGGGCTACATGGACGTGATCGCGCTGCATCAGGCTGGGTTCACCGGGGCTGTGGGGCCGCTCGGCACTGCGCTGACCGAGGAGCAATTGGAGGAGCTGTGGCGCCTGGCGCCCAACCCGGTGCTGTGCTTCGACGGCGACGCTGCCGGGGCGCGCGCCGCCGCCCGGGCGGCCGAGCTGTGCCTGCCGCTGCTGACGCCCGAGCGCACGCTGTTGCTGGCGACGCTGCCGGGGGGCGACGATCCGGACACGCTGATCCAGAAACAGGGAGCGGCGGCGTTCCAGGCCGTGGTGGACGCGGCGCGGCCATTATCCGAGGCGCTGTTCCATTTCGTGCGCGAGCAGGGCGCCGGCGACACGCCGGAACAGCGGGCGGCGCTGCGGGCCCGCCTGGTCGCGGCGGCGGGCCGCATCGCTGACCGCTCGCTCGCGGCCGAATACCGCAGCACGCTGCTGGACCAGTTCTACGCCAGCCGAAAGCGGCGCGGCAAAGCGACTCCCCAGGCCCGGCCGGCGCGGACGCCAACCACCCTCGACACGGTTCAGGCCGAGCGGGGCCGTTGCCTCGTGGCCATTCTGCTGCGCCATCCGGACCTGCTGCGCGACACCGAGGAGGCCTTTGCCGCACTGGAACTCTCGCCCGCCATGGCGCGCCTGCGCGACGCGATCCTGCACGCTTCTGAACGGAGTATGCTTGATTCTGCGACCCTGCTGACCCAATTGAACGCATCTAGTGCAATGGAAGAGGCGGCCCAGGCCCTGTCGTCGATGCCATACCCGTTGCCGGCCTGCGCCCATGCCGACGCCATGCCCGCGGAGGCGGAGGCCGGGTGGTGGCATATTTTTGGGCTGATGCACCGCTCGCGCCTGGATGAGGAAGTGGTGGCGGCGGAACGGGCCTTTGTGGACCGGCCCGATGAGGCGGCGCAGCGTCGCCTGATTGCGCTATGCGCCGCCCGAGATGCGCTATCCGTGCCCGACCAGGGGGCGGAGGCTGAAACCTGATTTGCCGCACGGGACGCTGTGCCGCAAACATATTGGAGTGCCCTTATTTATGGCGACCAAGCAAGCCGTGACCGCCGACGCAGCGCCCGCCGACCAGGATGGCGACACGACGCTGCTCGATACGAACGCGGTCGCCGTCAAGCGCCTGATCGCCAAAGGCAAGGAGCGTGGCTACATCACGTTCGACGAGCTGAATGCCGTCCTGCCGTCCGAGCAGAACAGCTCGGAGCAAATCGAGGACGTGATGGCGATGCTCAGCGAAATGGGCATCCAGGTCGTCGAGAGCGAGGAGAACGAGGACCCCGAGGCGCCGATCGCCAAGCCCGACAAGGCCGAGGGCGAGGAGGAGAAGGAGGCCGACGAGCCGACCGGCAACGTCGACGAGGCCAACCTTGGCCGCACCGACGACCCGGTCCGCATGTACTTGCGGGAGATGGGCAGCGTCGAGCTGCTGTCTCGCGAGGGCGAGATCGCCATCGCCAAGCGGATCGAGGCTGGGCGCGACATGATGATCGGCGGCCTGTGCGAAAGCCCGCTGACGTTCCGCGCCATCATCACCTGGCATGAGAGCCTGAAGGCCGGGCGCATGCTGCTGCGCGACATCGTCGATTTGGAGGCGACGCAGGGCGGCCCCAAGGAGACCGCGGGCGAGCCGGCCGACGCCGTCGCCGAGACGTTCGAGCCGGCCGAGGAGCTGGACGACGACGGGGAGGGCGAGGGGCCCGGCATGTCGCTCTCGGCGCTTGAGGAGAAGCTAAAGCCCGAGGTGCTCGCCAACTTCGAGGAGATCGAGGGGCTGTATAAGAGGCTGCACAAGGTGCAGGCCAAGCGGCTGGAGACCATCACCTCGGGCGAGGAGATGAACCTCCGGTCCGAGCGCACCTATGAGAAGCAGCGGGAAGAGGTCGTCGGCAAGGTCGAGCAGGTCCTGCTGCACAACAACCGCATCGAGGAGCTGGTGGTCCAGCTCAAGCAGATTAGCCAGCGGCTGAATGGGCTGGAGGGGCAGCTACTGCGCATGGCGGAGGCGGCGAGGGTCGGGCGCGACGAGTTCCTGCGGGAGTACCGCGGGCACGAGCTGGACCCGAACTGGCTGGAGCGCGTGGGCGAGCTGCCGGGCAAGGCGTGGAAGGGGTTCGTCGCCAAGCACATCGAGGGCATCCAGGAGGTGCGGGCGAAGATCGGCGTGGTGGCGTCCGAGGCCGGGCTGCCGATCAGCGAGTTCCGCCGCGTTTATGCGACGGTGAGCCGCGGAGAGCGGGACAGCGCACGGGCGAAGAAGGAGATGATCGAGGCGAACCTGCGCCTGGTGATCTCGATTGCCAAGAAATACACCAATCGTGGGCTGCAGTTCCTCGATCTCATTCAGGAAGGCAATATCGGCCTGATGAAGGCGGTCGATAAGTTCGAGTACCGCCGCGGCTATAAGTTCAGCACGTATGCGACGTGGTGGATCCGGCAGGCGATCACCCGCAGCATTGCCGACCAGGCGCGCACGATCCGCATCCCCGTGCACATGATCGAGACCATCAACAAGCTGGTGCGCACCAGCCGGCAGATGCTGCACGAGATCGGCCGCGAGCCGGCGCCGGAGGAGCTTGCCGAGAAGCTGGGGATGCCGCTCGAAAAAGTCCGGAAGGTGCTGAAGATCGCCAAGGAGCCGATCAGCCTGGAGACGCCGATCGGCGACGAGGAGGACAGCCATCTCGGCGACTTCATCGAGGACAAGGCGGCGGTGATCCCGCTCGACGCCGCGATCCAGGCCAACCTGCGCGAGGCGACGACGCGGGTGCTGAGCAGCCTGACGCCGCGCGAGGAGCGCGTGCTGCGCATGCGGTTCGGCATCGGTATGAACACCGACCATACGCTGGAGGAGGTCGGCCAGCAGTTCAACGTGACCCGCGAGCGCATCCGGCAGATCGAGGCGAAGGCGCTGCGCAAGCTGAAGCACCCGAGCCGTAGCCGAAAGCTGCGGAGCTTCCTGGATGATTAGGAAAACGAGCAACGTTTAGCGGAGCCTGGGCCGTGCAGCCGACCAACCGGGTGGCGGTGACTGTCACCTTCCTCCGCATGGACCAGCGGCCGGACGATCCGCCGCGGCGCCTGCCGGCCTCGTGCGGACTGGTGACGCTCGCTGCCTGTACGGTGCCGTTCTACCGGTATCTCTATGATACGACGGGCGGGCCGTACCTGTGGTGGTTGCGGCGCTCGCTCTCGGATGCGGCGCTGGAGGCCATCCTGCGCGACCCGGCCGTGTCCATCGACGTGCTGTACCGGGGCGGGGAGCCGGCGGGGTTCTTCGAGCTCGACCGGCGGCAGGGCACGATCGTGAACCTCAGCTACTTCGGCCTGATGCCCGCCGCGACCGGATTGCGGCTCGGCACCGCGTTCCTGCGGGCGGCGGTTGACGCGGCGTTCAGCGAGGGCGTGCAGGGGGTGACGGTGAACACATGCACGGCCGACCATCCACGGGCGCTGCCGGGCTATCTGCACGCCGGGTTCCGGCCGGTGCGCACGGTGCGGGAGGTTTGGGACGTGCCGGCCCGGCTTGGCCTGTCCATTCCCGAGCGCCTCCGGGTATAAGGGTCTCCAGGCGCAGCAAGCGCCAAGGGGGGACGTTTCGATGCGCCTGACACTCGGTTCGGCATTGGCCGTGGCGCTATTGGCGTCGCAGGCGGCGTGGGCACAGCTTCCCAATCCCATCAAGATCGGCGTGCTGAACGACCAGTCGGGCCCTTTCGGCGACCAGTCCGGCCGTGGGTCGATGATCGCGGCGCAACTCGCCGCCGAGGACTTCGCGCGCGAGGCGCCGGAGCTCAAGGTGGAGATCGTCTATGGCGACCACCAGAACAAGCCGGACATCGGCAGCTCGATCGTGCGGGCGTGGGTGGACCGGGACGGCGTGGTCGCGGTGGCGGATGCGGTGAACTCGGCCGTGGGGCTGGCGGTGAACGACGTGCTGCGGGAGCGGCACCGGACGTTCATCGCGAGCAACGTCGGCACCTCGGACCTCACGGGCAAGTTCTGCGCGCCGACGACGGTGCAGTGGACGTTCGACACCTGGGCGTTCGGCAACAGCGCGGCGCGGGCGTTGAAGGATGTCGGGCCGTTCTACTTCATCGGTTTCGACTATGCGCTGGGGGCGGCGCTGGAGCGGGACACGACGGCGGCGCTGACCAGGCTGGGCGGCAAGGTCGCCGGGTCGGTCAAGCATCCGCTGGGGACGACCGATTTCTCGTCGTACCTGCTTCAAGCGCAGTCGTCCGGGGCGAAGGTGATCGCCTTTGCGTCCACGGGCCTCGATTTCATCAACGCGGCCAAGCAGGCGGCCGAGTTCGGCGTGACGAAGACCGCGACCTTGACCGGCTTGTTCACGCAGATCACCGACATCGATGGGTTGGGATTGCCGGCAGCGCAGGGATTGCTGTTGACCGAGGCGTTCTACTGGGACCTGAACGACAGCACCCGCGCCTTCACCCGGCGGTTCGCCGAGCGCATGCCGGGCCGGGTGCCGACCGAGAACCAGGCCGGCGTCTACTCCTCCATCATGGCCTACCTGCGGGCGGCGAAGCTGGCCGGCAGCGTGGAGGGAGAGCGGGTGATCGAGGCGATGCGGCGGGCGCCCATCGAGGACCCGCTATTCGGCGCCGTGACGGTGCGGCCGGATGGCCGGGCGATCCACGCGATGTACGTGTTCCGCGTGAAGACGCCGGCGCAGTCCATGTCGCGCTGGGATGTCTATACGCTGGTGTCCACCATCCCGCCCGAGCTGGCGTTCCGGCCGCTGGACCAGGGAGGCTGTCCCCTGGTGGCCTCGGGGCCAGCAAAATAGCCTGCAACCTCCGGCTCGCGTGATCGTTGCCGGTCCTGAATGGCAGCCGCGGCATGGCGTCGCGGCGCCCCACGAGGATTGGCGGACGATATGCTGGGCCGGGTTTGGACGATGCTGCAGGAGACCGTTGCCGATTACATCGAGGACAACGCGCTGAGCCGTGGGGCGGCGATCGCCTACTACACGATCTTCTCGATTGCCCCGGTGCTGGTCATCTGCATCGCGATCGCCGGCCTGGTTTTCGGGCAGGAGGCGGCGCAGGGCGCCATGGTCGGGCAGCTCCGCGGCATGATGGGCGACCAGGCGGCCGAGGCGGTGCAGACCATGATCGCCAGCGCCGGCAATAAATCGAGCGGCATCTGGGCCACCATCATCGGTCTCGTGACCCTGCTGATTACCGCGACCGGCGTGTTCGGGGAGATGCAGACGTCGCTGAACATCATCTGGAAGGCGCAGACGCCGACCGGGCTGACCGGCATGGTGAAGGCACGGGTCGCGAGCCTCGGGCTGGTTGCGGCGCTGGGCTTTCTGCTGCTGGTCTCGTTGGTGGTCAGCGCCGCGCTGTCGGCGCTCGGCAGTTATTTGAACAGCTTTTTCCCCGGGATCGGAACGATCCTGCACATTGTCAATTTTCTGGTCTCGTTCCTGATGATCTCGGCTTTGTTCGCGGCGATCTACAAGATCTTGCCGGACCGCCGTCTGCGCTGGAAGGACGTGGCCGTGGGTGCGTTCGCCACCGCGTTCTTGTTCACGATCGGCAAGACATTGATCGGGCTGTATATCGGCAGCAGCGCGGTGGCGAGCAGCTACGGCGCCGCGGGCGCGCTGGTGATTGTGCTGCTGTGGATCTACTACTCCTCGCAGATCTTCCTGCTAGGAGCGGAGTTCACCAAGGTCTGGGCGAGCCACCATGGCAGCGCCGAGGCGTTCGCCGCCCGCACGGAGCAGCCGGCCGCCAAGGGTGCCCCGGCTCCCACGCCCGGGACGGCGGTGCAGACGGTAATCGCCCACACCGCCGCGCACCGAACGCCCGTTGGGTTGTTCGAGATTGCGGCGCTCGGGACCCTGCTGCTGGTGGCCTTCCAGGGGCACCGCCGGCGTTAGTACCGCTTATACGGCAGGAACTTTCCCGACATGGTCATCTTGACCCGGTCGCCCTTCTGATCGGGCTGCCGCTCCATCGTCATGTCGAAGTCGATGGCGCTCATGATGCCGTCGCCGAACTCCTCGTGGATCATCTCCTTCCACGTCGTGCCGTAGACAGAAATCAACTCGTAGAAGCGGTAGATCAGCGGGTCGGTCGGCACGGCGGTGGGCAGCGAGCCGCGATACGGCGCCTCGGCCAGCAACGCCGTTTCCTCCTCGGATAGGCCGAACAGCACGGCCGTCTTCTCGGCGGTCTCCTGGGTCATGCTCATTTGGCCCAAACAGGCGGCGCAGGTCCAAACGGGGGCATGGCCGAGCTTCCCCGCGACCTCGGCCCAGGTCCAGCCCTTCTGCTTCTTGATGCCGCGGATCTTCAAACCCAGGGCGGTTTTGGCGTCGTTCAACTGATGGTCTCCTCGATATTCAGATCGGCAGGGCGGACCTCCGGCACGTGGCGGCCGTCCCAGCCCTCGGGCCGGGCGCCGGCCAGGGTGCGGGAGCGGGTCACCAGGAAGTCCACGATGTGGTTGCGTAGCGCATAGTGCCCCGGCGTGCGATGGATGGTTTGCCGGTCGCGCGGCCGCGGCAGGGTGTTGACCACGACCTCCGCCACCCGCGCGTCGGGACCGTTGGTCATCAGCAGGATGCGGTCGGCCAGCAGGATCGCCTCGTCCACATCGTGCGTGATCATGAACGCGGTCTGCCCGGCGTCGGACACGAGCCGCAGCACCTCGTCCTGCAGGGTGCCACGGGTCAGGGCGTCGAGCGCGCTGAACGGCTCGTCCATCAGCAGCAGCGACGGCTCGATGGCGAGCGCCCGGGCGATGCCGACGCGCTGCTTCATGCCGCCTGACAGCTCCGCCGGCTTGCGGAGCGCCGCCTCCGAGAGTCCCACGAGGTCCAGCACGCGGCGGGCATGGTCCTGCACCTTGGCGCGCGGCCAGTCCCGGTGGCGGCTGCGGACAGCAAAGGCGACGTTGCCGAGCGCGGTCAGCCACGGCAGCAGCGCGTGCGACTGGAAGATCACGGCGCGGTCCAGCGCCGGGCCGGAGACCTCGCGCCCGTCCATGACGATCGTGCCGGCGTCCGGCGCCTCAAGCCCGGCCAGGATGTTGAGGATGGTGGTCTTGCCGCAGCCGGAGTGGCCGATCAGCGCCACGAACTCGCCGCGTTCGACGCCGAACCAGACGTCGCGGAACACCGGGCGCTCGGCGTAGCGGCGGGAGATACCCTCGATGCTCAGCCAGGCGCGCGACAAGGGCCTACTCCCGCCACGCGATGGCCCGGGCGGCGCGCCCGAGCAGCTGGTCCAGCGCCATGCCGACCAGGCCGATCACCAGGATCGCCACGACGATGTCGGCGATGGCGAGGTTGTTCCACTGGTTCCAGACGAAGTAGCCGATGCCGGTGCCGCCCACCAGCATCTCGGCCGCGACGATCACGAGCCAGGCGATGCCGATGCTGATGCGCGCGCCCGTCATGATGGTGGGGGCGGCGGCGGGCAGGATCACGGTGAAGGCGGTGCGCCAAGGTCCGGCTTCGAGCGTGCGCGCAACATTCAGCCATTCGCGCCGGACGGAGGCCACACCAAAAGAAGTGTTCAGCAGCATCGGCCAGATTGCGCAGAAGAAAATGACGAAGATGGCCGAGATGCCGCTGTCCCGGATGGTATACAGCGCCAGCGGCATCCAGGCGAGCGGGCTGACGGGCCGCAGCACCTGGATGATGGGATCGAGCGCGCCGTGCAGCACCGGGCTCATGCCGATCAGGAAACCGAGCGGAATCGCGACCAGCGCCGCGAGGCCGAAGCCCGTCAGCACCCGCAGCAGCGACCAGCCGAGCTGGATGCCCAGGCCCTGGTCGTTGGTGCCGCGGACGTAGAACGGGTCGCGCAGGTGATGCCAGGCGCGCGCGGCGATGTCGGACGGACGCGGCATAGGCGTCTGCTGGCCCTGCTGCGCCGAGGCGCCGAGCAGCTTGGCAAATTCGGGGTCGAGCGCCGGGCCGGTAGCGGCGCTGGGGGTGCCGGCGATCTGCCACGTGCCCAACAGGACCGCGAGGATCGCCAGCAGCAACAGCATGGAGCGGAGGCGGAGGGGCATCAGGTGCGCCGGATCGGGAAGCTGGCGACATAGCCGTCGGGATCGGCCGGGTCGAAGGTCTTGCCCATGACGGTGTGCGACTTGTAGGCGCTGGCGGGCACGGACAGGCCGAGTTCCCGCATCTTGGCGCCAGCATCGGTCGCGAGATACACCTGCTCGGCCACGTCGCGCCACTGCACGTCGCCCTTCACCTGCCCCCAGCGCTTCATCTGCGTCATGATCCAGAGTGCCATGCTTTGATAGGGATACGGCTCGAAGCTCACACGGTCCGGCACCCGCTTCACCCCGCCTAGCCCGTCGGCATAGGTTCCGGTCAGCGCCTGCTCCACCACCGTCACCGGCTGGTTCAGGTAGTTCTGCGCGGCGATCACGCCGGCGATCTCCTTGCGGTTCTCCGCCTTGTTGGCGTGCGCCGTGGCCTTGATGACCGAGCGCAGCAGCGCCTGGTAGGTGTTCGGCGCCTCCGTCACAATTTTGCGCGGCACGGCGAAGGCGCAGCAGGGATGGCCGTCCCACAGCTCGCGCGTCAGCAGGTGGATGAAGCCCACGCCGTCATACACGGCGCGCTGGTTGAACGGGTCCGGGCCCAGGAAGCCGTCGATGTTCTCGGCCCGCAGGTTGGCCACCATCTCGGGCGGCGGCACGGCGCGAAGCTGCACGTCACGGTCGGGATCGAGCCCGGCCTCCGCCAAGTAGTAGCGCAGCAAGTAGGCGTGCATCGAGTAGTCGAAGGGGATGCCGAGCTTGAAGCCCTTCCAATCCTTGGGGTCGCGCCGGTCCTTGTGCTTGTTGGCGAGCATGATCGCCTGGCCGTTCACGTTCTCGATCACGGCGACGCTCCATGGGATCGGGTTCGACCCGGCGCCCATCGAGATCGCCAGCGGCATCGGGCTCAGCATGTGCGCCGCGTCGTACTCGCCGTTGAACGACTTGTCGCGGATCACCGCCCAGCCGGCGGTGCGCACGACCTCCACGTTCAGGCCGTTGCGGGCGTAGAAGCCCATCGGCGCCGCCATGATGATGGGGGTCGCGCAGGTGATGGCGATGAAGCCGACCTTGAGATCCTTCTTTTCCGGCGCGGCGGCGGGTTGCGCCATGGCCTGGGCCATCGCGTCCTGGGCGCGCAGCACGGGGAACGCCTGGTCCAATGCGGCTGCCACCACGCCGCCGCCCAGTAGGCCGACGACACGCCGGCGGCCGGCCTCTCCCCCGAACGCCGCCCGCTCCACAGCCACGCGCACGGCGGCGCTGCCGAGGACCTCGGGGCTGTCGCACTGCATATGTGTGCCGCCGCAGCCGCAAGTCATGGGGTGGGTCATCGATGGTGCTGTCCCGTGTGGTCAGCCGGGTAGAGCAATTCGCATGCCAAACCATACGGGCAAGGCTGACGCCAAGACAGACCGCTCAGTCGCCTTTAAACAAGGCTTATGCCTAATAAGTGGGCGAAGTCCGCGTTGAAATGGCGCTAGCATCGGTGCCGTTTGCGGCGTTACGCTTGCAAATCACTGTTTGAGGAGCAGGCCATGCAGCCGCCTATCCACGTGCCGCGCCGGCCGGGCTGGGTCACCGAGTTCCAGGCCTTCATCCTACGGGGCAATGTCGTCGACCTCGCAGTTGGCATCATCATCGGCGCTGCGTTCACCTCGATCGTGAACAGCCTGGTCAAGGACCTGTTCACGCCGGTGCTCGGGCTGTTGCTGGGCGGAATCGACTTCTCGAATCTGTTCGTCACGCTCAAGGGTCCGCACGACGCCACCCTGGACGCAGCGCAGAAGGCAGGCGCGGTCACGCTCAATGTCGGGTTGTTCCTCAATGCGGTGATCTCATTCTTGATCGTCAGCTTTGCCATATTCTGGGTCGTAAAGGCCTTGAGCCGGTTCAAGGCGAAGGAGAATGAGGAGCCGGCGGCGCTGACGCAGACGGAGGCGATGCTGATCGAGATCCGGGACTTGCTGAAAACCAGCAGAATTTAGGGTTGTTCATGCGCTGGCTGCTTCTGCTGCTGATGTTGCTGGCGCCGGCTGGGGCGCATGCGGACGGCTTCGAGGTGCCGGGTCTGCAACGGGATAGCGAGGCTTATCAGGCGGCCTTGCTTGCCCGATCGCCCGCAGGCGGCACGCCCCAGGCCCGGCGACAGGCGGAGCAACGGGCTGGGGACGCCTTGCGCCGCAATGACTGGGCCGGTGTCGCCGTGGCGGTCGAAGCGGGGATTGCGGCGGGCAACAGCACCACCGTTCAATGGCTGGCGCTCGCCCGCGCGCAGTAGCGCCGCACCCCGCCCGACCCGGCCCGGGCAGCGCAGGCAGCGTGGCAGGCTTTCAGCATGGCCGAGGCGGGCGCGTCCGAAATACCGGCCCTTTTGGCAATGGCCGAGGCGTTCCGCGCCATGGACCGGCCGGAGGTGGCGATCCGCGCGTTGGAGGCGGTGCAGGAACGGGCGCCGGACGACGCCGGATATCGGCAGATGCTGACGGACGCCCGCCACGCTGCCGGAATCCAGGTGCGCCGCGTCCGGCCGGAGCCGGAGGCCGACCCGCCACGCGCCTGCATCGAGTTCACGACCGCCCCCCGCCGTTCCGACTTCGTGCCCGGCGATTGGGTGCAGGTGCAGCCGGCCGCGCCGGGCGCCGCGGTGACGCGGGAGGGCGACCAGCTTTGCGTCTCCGGCCTGCCGCTCGGCGTGACCAGCACGGTCCGGCTGCGCGCCGGAATGCCCGGCGAGGACGGGCTGGCGCTCAACCGCGGGGCTGTGCTGCCGGTCGCGATGGGCAACCGCAAGCCCCGGCTGATCTTCGATAGCCGCCTGTTCCTGCTGCCGCGCGGCCAGGCGCCACGCATCAGCCTGGCCAGCGTCAACCTGTCGAGCGTCAAGCTGCGGCTGCTGCGGCTCGCCGAGCGCAACATGGTGTCCTGGACGCGGGATTCCCGCCTGGGGGAGGCGCTGGAGCGCTACAGCTTCAGCAGCCTGGAGGACAACGGCAAGATCGTGTGGGAGGGCGGGGCCGACATCCCGAAATTCCAGCCCAACCAGGTGGTCCGCACGGCGCTGCCGCTGCCCGACGCGTTCGGCGAGCCCGGTGCCTATATTCTGCTGGTCACGCCGGGGGACGGCACGCCGGAGTACGAGGCGTCCGCCAGCCAGGTCATCATCCGCACCGACCTGGCGCCGACGGTGTGGCGCGGGTCGGACGGGCTCACGATCCAGGTCCGCAGCTTTGCCGACGCACGGCCGCAGGAGGGCGTGCAGTTGCGCCTGCTGGCCCGCAGCAACGACATCCTGGCGCAGGCCACGACCGGCGGGGACGGCGTGGCGTGGTTTCCGGCGCCGCTGCAGCGCGGGACCGGACCGCAGGCGCCCCAGGCCGTGCACGGCACGCTGGCCGGCGATTTCGTGGCGCTGGACCTGACGGCGGCGGCATTCGACCTATCGGACCGGGGCGTGGAGGGGACGCCCGATCCGGGACCGCTCGACGCGTTCGCCTGGACCGATCGCGGCATCTACCGGCCCGGAGAGACGGTGCAGCTGATGGCGCTGCTGCGCGACGTGGCCGGGCTGCCGGTGGACGTGCCGGCGACGATCGTAGTCAAAAAGCCGAACGGGCAGATCTTCTCAAGCATAGTGGCGCCACGCGGGCCGGATGCATCGATCCATGTGCCGGTTGCGTTGTCGGCGTCCGCACCCGCGGGCACCTGGGTTGCCGAGGTCCGCGCCGACCCGGAGCGGCCGCGGATTGGGCGGGTGGAGTTGCGGGTGGACGCCTTCGTGCCGGACCGGATGGCGGTGGACCTGGCGCCGGCTGGGCCGATCGTGCCGGGCCAGCCCTATGCGCTGCCGGTCATGGCGCGCTTCCTGTGTGGCGCGCCGGCGGCGAATCTGGCGGGCAAGGGGGCGTTGCTGCTGAAGCCCGATCCGGACCCGCCTGCGGCACTGGCCGGGTATCGCACCGGCCTTGATGGGGAGGTCTTCGCGCCCGAGTCCCAAGAGATCGACCTGCCGGCGACGGACGCGCAGGGCCGCGCCATCCTGCCGATTCTGTTGAGGCGGGCCCCGGACTCCACCCGGCCGGTCCGCGCCGAGCTGACCGTCACGGTGGACGATCCGTCGGGCCGCGGCTCAATCGGCCACGCCTCGATCCCGGTGCGCCTGGCCGGCAACCTGATCGGCATCAGGCCGGCGTTCCAGGACGGCATCGATGCCGGGGCGGAGGCGGGGTTCGAGGTCGCGGCGGTGTCGGCCGACGGTGTCCGGGCCGCGGTTCCCGCGCGGCTGCGGCTGATCCGGGAACGGCCGGACTGGCGCATGGTCGTGCACGGGCAACTGGCCCGGTACGAGACGGTATGGCGGGACGAACCGCTGGAGACGGCGGACATCGCCATCCCCGCGAGCGGCGCGTACCGCTTCAGCAAGCGGCTGGATTTCGGCCGCTACCGGCTTGAGGTCGCCGAGCGTGGAGGGCTGGCGACGACGTCCGTGCGGTTCCGCGCGGGATGGGCGGCGTCCGACAATCCGGACACGCCGGACAAGGTGGATGTCTCGACCGACCGCAAGACGTATGCGGCCGGCGCATCGGCCCCGGTGCACATCGCGGCACCCTTCGCTGGCCCGGCCACGGTGCTGACGGTGAGCGACCGGGTGCACAGCGTGCGCGACCTCGACGTGGCCGCTGAAGGCACCGACATCGACGTGCCGGTGGACGCGGCCTGGGGTCCCGGCGCCTATGTGGCCGTGCACGTGTTCCGCGGCGGCGACGGGAGCCGGCCGACGCGGGCGATCGGGCTGGCTTGGGTCGGGATCGATCCGGCGGCGCGCACCTTGCCGCTCACTATCGCCGCGCCGGACCGGGTGGCGCCGCGGGGCCGCGTGACCGTCCCGGTGCGGACGGCGCCCGCCGCGTGGGTCAGCCTTGCTGCGGTCGATGAGGGCGTGCTGCGGCTGACGGGTTTCGCGTCGCCTGAGCCCGCCGCGCATTTCCTGGGGCGCCGCCGGTTGGGGCTCGATATCCGCGACGACTGGGGCCGGCTGATCCCGCCCGCGGAGGGCGAGGCGACCAGCCTGCGCCAGGGCGGCGACGATGGCGGCGGCGCATTGGCCGAGATTCCGCAGAAGGTCGTGGCGCTGTTTGCGGCGCCGGTGCAGGCCGGTGCGGACGGGATGGTGCCGGTCTCGCTCGACCTGCCGGATTTCAGCGGGCAGGTGCGCCTGATGGCGGTGGCGTGGCAGGGGGACCGCGTGGGTTCGGCCGCGGTGGACATGCTGGTGCGGGACCCGATGATCGCCGAGCCGCTGGTGCGTCGGGAAACCGGCAAGGAGTAGATGGTGCAAGTCCATTACGGTGAAGGAGTAGCGATCCACACTGGCCCCGAGCCGTGCGTTGTCGCCCGCGAGGACGGCAGCGAAGCGTCGGCAGGGGAGCGCATAGGCCAGCCATTGAGCCGTGGAAGTGCAAAAGTTTCGGGTGCCGACGTCGTTAGCGATGCGGAAGGCAATATGACCGGGCGCGTTAGCGCGAGTGCCCGGACAACCCGGCGCGGTCGGAGACACTGGCATGTGCGGACGCTCCTTGTCCGGGAACCGAGAGATCTCACGGCTGACCAGGACGGCTCGCCGTCACTGGCCCGCGTCGGGAAGGCGAGGAGCCGTAGCCGATGATGCACGGCCATGAGAAGTCAGAGTCCGCCATAGTAGCTATGAAGTCGGCGAACAAGGTTGGGCGACCAACCGCGGAGCCGATGGAGCCAAGGGCGGACGCCAAGGGGAATGCGAGCCAGCAACGCACGCGCCGGGCACAGGACCGGGAAAGCGTGTCACAGGCGCTGGAGCGCATACGGAATGCCGCGAGGCATAGGAAGCAGGAACGGTTCACGACGCTCTACCACCATCTCAGCCCGGAAACCCTACGGACAGCCTTCTTCGCTCTCAGGCGAGAGGCCGCCCCTGGCGTCGATGGGCTGACATGGCAGGACTACGAAGCAGACCTCGATCGCAGGATTGAGGACCTGCATGCACGGGTCCATCGGGGAGCGTACCGGGCACTGCCGTCCCGGCGGCGGTATATACCGAAGCCGGATGGGCGGCAGCGCCCGCTCGCGATCACGGCCCTTGAAGACAAGATCGTCCAGAGGGCAACAGTCGCCGTGCTGAACGCGATCTACGAGGAGGACTTCCTCGGGTTTTCGTATGGTTTCCGACCCAAACGCGGCCAGCATGATGCGCTGGACGCCCTGGTGGTCGGCATCAGCCGCACGAAGGTGAACTACATACTCGATGCCGATATCCGGTCGTTCTTCGACGAAGTCAGCCAGGAGTGGCTGATCAAGTTCCTGAACCACCGGATCGGCGACCCGCGCATGATCCGCCTGATCCAGAAATGGCTTAAGGCGGGCGTCCTGGAAGAAGGGGTCGTCATGGCGAGCGAGAGGGGGACCGGGCAAGGATCGGTGGCATCACCGCTCCTTGCCAACATCTACCTCCACTACGCCTTCGACCTCTGGGCCGAGCGCTGGCGACGGCGCGAAGCCACGGGCAACATGATCGTCGTACGGTACGCGGACGACCTCGTGGTCGGCTTCGAACACGAAGCTGATGCCCGCCGCTTCTGGGACGCGATGCGCGGGCGGCTTGAGGAGTTCTCACTGTTGCTACATCCCGAAAAGACGCGCCTGATCGAATTTGGCCGCTTCGCAGCGACCAATCGCGAACGACGCGGACTTGGGAAGCCGGAGACCTTCAACTTCCTGGGCTTCACCTTCATCTGCGGCCGCAACAGCCAGGGCAAGTTCCTTCTTTGCAGGAAAACCCGGCGCGACCGGATGCGGGCGAGACTTCTGGACATCAAGGAAAAACTCCGGCGACGCATGCACCAGCCGATCCCTGAACAAGGGGCCTGGCTGAAGCAGGTGGTAGCAGGCTACTTCGCCTACCATGCCGTTCCGACAAACGACCGCACGCTTCGCACGTTCCGAAGCGGGGTCGAGTTCCTCTGGAAGCGCAGCCTACGCAAGCGCAGCCAGCGGGACAGGACGACATGGGAGAAAATGAAGAAGCTGTCGAGGAGTGGCTCCCAAAGCCTCGGGTCCTCCATCCCTGGCCCTCTCAGCGGTTTGCCGTCAAACACCCAAGGTGGGAGCCGTATGCGGGAATTCCGCCCGTACGGATCTGTGCGGGGGGGCGCGCAGTGATGCGCGTCCCTACCGCGATCTGCCGCGCTTTCTGGCGCCGGGCGACGAGGCGCGGCTTGCGGTGCTGCTGCAGAACCTGGACCTGCCGGCGGGCGAGGCGGTGGCGGCAATCAGCGTGGAGGGGCCGCTGGCGATCATCGGCGATGCGCGGCTGGCGGCCACCCTGGCGCCCGGAGCGCCGCAGGTGCTGCGGACCACGGTTTTGCGGGCCACCGGCGCCGGGCGCGGGGTGATCCGGCTGGATGTGACGGGCCCCGGCGGCTTCCAGGTGCAGCGGGAGGCGGCGCTCCTGGTGCGTCCGGCGCGGGCGCCGCTCTCGGTCGCCACGGGCATGGAGCTGGCGGGCGGGGCCGAGGCGCAGATGGTTCCCGCGCTCGATCGCATGATCCCCGGCACCGGGACGGCACAGGCGGTGTTCGGCGGGCCGGTGCGATACGATGCGGCGGCCCTGGTGCGCGCGCTCGACGCCTATCCGTTGAGCTGCCTGGAGCAGGCCAGCAGCCGCGGCCTGCCGCTGGCGCTGCTGCCGGACGGGGCCGTTGCGGGGGACGGGCGGGCGGCGCGGCTGCAGGCGGCGGTGTCGAGCGTGCTGGACCGGCAGCGCTATGACGGCGGCTTCGGCCTGTGGACCGCGCATGACGAGGCCGAGGGCTGGTTGTCGGCCTATGCGACCGAGTTCCTGTGGCGCGCCCGCACCGGAGGCGCCGCGGTGCCCGAGGCTGCGATGGCGGATGCGGTCAAGTTCCTGGCCGGCGGGGTCGAGAATACGGCGGACACCCCGGACGCGATGGCGACGCAGGCCTACCGGCTGTATGTGCTGGCGCTGGCCGGGCAGCCGCGCGCCGGGGCGAACCGGATTCTGGCGGAGAAGCTCGTCGCGTTGCCGACGCCGCTGGCGCGGGCGCAGCTTGGCGCCGCGCTGGCATTGTCGAACGACGGCCCGCGGGCCGAGGCGGCCTTTGCCGCGGCGCTGGCGGCCCCGGCCCGGCGCGATTGGGACCTCGATCGCGGCAGCGCGCTGCGGGACCAGGCCGCGATGGCGGTCCTGCTGAAAGAGAGCGGATTGCTGGCGGACCGGCTGGCGCCGCTGCTTGCCGCCATGCCCGGCGCCGACGTGAAGGCGGAGACACTGAGCACGCAGGAACAGGCCTGGGCAGCGGCGGCGGCGGCCGTGCTGGGCCGCGACGGACGCCCGGTGCGCGTCACGCTGGATGGGCGGGCGCAGCCGGCCTTAGCCGCGGTGTCGGTCGCGTTGCAGGGCCCGGCGACCGCGCGCAACCTGGATACGCGGCCGGTGTGGCAGACGGTGTCGGCAACGGGAGTGCCGGTGGATGCGCCGGAGGCGAGTCGCGCCGGAATGCGGGTCAGCCGGCGGTTCTTCGCACTGAACGGGGATGCGCTGGACCTTGGGGCGCTGAGGCAGAACACGGGGTTCGTGCTGCTGATGGAGGGCCGGGCCGATGACGGGCAGGGGCACCGCGCGATGCTGCTGCAGGGACTGCCGGCCGGATGGGAGATGGCCGGGCGGCTTCCCGCGGGCAAGGTTGCGGGGATGGCGTGGTTGGGCGAACTGTCGGAGACCGAGGCGCAGCCGGCGGCCGATGACCGGTTCGCCGCGACGATGATGCTGACGAATGCCGCCCCGGGATTCCGGATCGCAGTGCGGCTGCGCGCGGTGACGCCGGGCAGCTTCGAGATGCCGGGCGCCACGCTGGCCGACATGTACCGGCCTGGGGTGTTCGCCCGGCAGGCGAGCGCACGAATCGTGATCCAGCCTGCGGAATGAGGCCGGGCCGCATCCTGCTGGGCGTGGCGGGCACCGTTGTGCTGTTGCTGGGCGCGGCATGGAGCCTGGACCACGCGCTGCCGCCCGATCTGTCCCGGATGGACGCGGTTGGGACGGAGGTGCTGGACCGGCAAGGCCGCCTGCTTGCCTTGCTGCCGGCGCCGGGCGGCGTTTGGCGGTTGCGGACCGGGGTTGAGGACGTGTCGCGCCCGTTCCTGGATCTGCTGGTCGCGACGGAGGACCGGCGGTTTTGGCTGCATCCGGGTGTCGATCCGCTGGCGCTTGTGCGGGCCGTGGGGCAGTGGGTCCGTGCCGGGCATGTGGTGTCCGGCGGGTCCACGCTGTCGATGCAGGCGGCGCGGCTGCTGGAGCCGCGGCGGCGCACGCTGCGCAGCAAGCTGATCGAGGCCGGGCGTGCGCTGCAATTGGAATGGCGCTATGGCAAGGCGGGCGTGCTGGGCATGTGGCTGACGCTGGCGCCCTATGGCGGGAATCTCGAGGGGGTTCGGGCCGGGGCGCGCGCCTGGTTCGGCACGTCGGCAGCCGCGCTCGACCCGGCGCAGGCCGCGTTGCTGGTCGCGTTGCCCCGCCGGCCCGAGGGGCCGCGGCCGGACCGGCACCCGCAAGCCGCCGAAATGCTGCGCGACCGTGTGCTGGCCGAGGCCGCGGGCATTCCCGTGCCAATCCGGCGCCTGCCGTTCCCGCGCCACGCCGCGCAGGCTTTGGCGCGGCTGCCGGCCGATACGATGCAGCCTGGCACGGTGCAGCATACGACGCTCGATCTGCCACTGCAGGTCGCGCTGGAGCGGCTGGCGGCCGAGCGGCTGGAGGCGTTGCCGGAGCGGACATCGATCGCCATGCTGGTCGCGGATGCCGGCACGCGGGAGGTCCGGGCGCTGGTCTCTGGGCGGTGGGGCGACGAGGCGCGGTCGGGGGCGCTCGACCTGACGCGGGCGGTGCGCTCGCCGGGTTCGGCGTTGAAGCCCTTCCTGTATGCGCTGGCGTTCGAGGGCGGGGTGGCGCGGCCGGACAGCTGGCTCACGGACCTGCCGCGGCATTTCGGGGGGTATGCGCCGGAGAACTTCGGCCATGGCTATACGGGCCAGGTGACGGCGGCGGACGCGTTGCGGCGGTCGCTCAACCTGCCGGCAGTGGCGTTGCTGGACGCCGTGGGGCCGCTGCGGTTCGCCGAGGCGCTGCGTGTGGCGGGGGCGAAGCCGCGGCTGCCGGCCGGCGCCGACCCGGCGCTGCCGCTGGCGCTGGGCGGCGCCGGGCTGACGATGCGGGAGATGGCGGGGCTGTATGCCGGGTTGGTGGCCCCGGGTTCCGGGCCGGTGCGGCTGGTGCCCGGTGCCCCGGCGCCGGGCGTGGTTCCGGAGGGGTCGCGGCTGGTGGCGGACATCCTGACCCAACCCTTCCCCGGCGGCGGCGTGCCCGGGGTTGGCTGGAAGACTGGGACAAGCTGGGGCGGGCGGGATGCCTGGGCGTTCGGGTTCGACGCGCGTCATGTCGCGGCCGTATGGGTCGGGCGGCCGGATGGGACGGCGCTGCCGGGCGCCACAGGGCGGGCGCTGGCGCTGCCGACGCTGGCGCGGGTGTTCGACCTGCTGCCATCGGCGCCGCGGGCCCTGCCGCGCACGGTGGTCCCGGCGATGGCCGAGGCCGGGTCGTCGCTGAGGCTGCTGTTTCCGCCACCGGATGCGGTTCTGTCGGGGGACGGGCCGGTCACGTTGCGGGCGATGGGGGGCCGCCGGCCGCTGACCTTCCTGGTGGACGGCGCCCCGGTCCCGGCCCAGCCTTCGCAGCGCCAAGCCAGTTGGCGGCCGGCGGGGCCGGGCTTCTTCGCCTTGACGGTGCTGGATGCGGAGGGCAGCGTGGCACGTGCGTCGGTGCGGGTGCGATGAGGACTGTTGAAACAGCTACTCTACAGATCGCGTATGAGGAGGCGGGGCCATCCGACGGTACGCCGGTCGTGTTGCTGCACGGATTTCCTTACGATATCCGGGCGTTCGACGCCGTAGTTCCCGTGCTGGTGCAGGCGGGATGTCGGGTGATCGTCCCGTATTTGCGCGGTTTCGGACCGACGCAGTTCCTATCGGACGCGACGCCGCGGTCGGGCGAGCAGGCAGCGCTGGGGGCTGACCTGCTGGCACTGATGGACGCCCTGGCGCTGCGCCCGGCCGTGCTGGCTGGGTATGACTGGGGCGGGCGTGCGGCGTGCGTCGTCGCGGCGCTGTGGCCGGACCGGGTGCGCGGCCTGGTTTCGGTGGGCGGCTACAATATCCAGGACATCGCGGGCTCCGTCATGCCGGTCGCGCCGGAGCAGGAGCACCGGTATTGGTATCAGTACTATCTGCATGGGGAGCGAGGGCGGGCGGGGCTGGCGGCTGACCGCCGGGCGTTCTGCCGGCTGCTGTGGCGGCTGTGGTCGCCAAGCTGGGCGTTCGACGACGCGACGTTCGAGCGGACGGCGGGGTCATTCGACAACCCGGATTTCGTGGACGTGGTGGTGCAGTCCTACCGGCACCGCTTCGGCTATGCCCCGGGCGACCCGGCGCTGGAGCCGATCGAACGTCGCCTGGCGCAGCAGCCCGTCATTACCGTGCCGACGATGGTGCTGCACGGCGACGATGACGGCGTGGGGCCTGCGCCGATGTCCGAGAGGCACGCCCGCCATTTTACCGGACCCTATGTGCGCCAGGTCGTGCCGGGCGTGGGGCACAACCTGCCGCAGGAGGCGCCGGGTTCGTTTGCCTTGGCAGTGCTGGGCCTGCTCAGTCGTGAATAGGCAGGCTGACGGTTTAAGTTCCAAGGCAAGATTCTTGAACAGGACCTGTGGACGGTATATGTAGAACATTGACGTTCTACATAGTCCTAGCGTGAAGCAGCACATGGCCAAGATCATCACGTTGCGAGAAGCCAATCAGGAGTTTGCCCGTTGCGTCCGCGACGTGGAGGCTGGTGAGGAGTACGTTATTACTCGCAACGGTACGCCCGTAGCGTGGCTGGTCCCAGTTACTGGCCGACGGGTGCTTTCGCCGGCGCAAAAGGCGGCTCTTGCCCGCACGCATGCCCGCATGGAAAAGGGCTGGCCGCTTGGTGCAGGGCCACTTGGCCGGGACGACCTGCATGACCGTTGAGCGTTTTACGCTCGACACCAATATTCTGATCTACAGCATCGATAGCCAAGCGGGCGTCCGGCAGAAAATGGCGAGGCAGGTCATAGATCTCGCGCTCCAACGCGATTGCTGGCTCACTTTCCAGGTGGTCTCTGAGTTCTATGCTGCGGCTACCCGCAAGGGTCGCATGGCAGCCACGGAAGCGGCGGCGCAGGCCGGCGACTGGCTTGATCTGTTCCCGTGCATGCCAAGCTCGCCGACTGCGGTGCGTGCTGCCCTGGCTGCGGCGGCCAGTGCACGCGCTTCTTATTGGGATGCCCTACTGGTCGCAACAGCCTTGGAAGGTGGATGTACGGCTATACTGACTGAGGACTTAGCCGATGGGGCGCTACTTGGGGGTGTGCGGGTGCTGAACCCTTTTGGCAGCGGGGCTCTCACGACTGCAGCAATGCTCCTTCTTGATCCGGAACTCTGAAGATAAGCTCTTCGATCATGCGTCCACATGTAATAGTTGTTGGATTAATGGTCGCCCTGCTACTGGTCGCAGCCGTCGGAAGCTGGACCACGGATAAAGCATTGCTGGTCTGGGGTTTTGGGGCCTGACAAACTGATGCAAATTCAATTCAGCTCACAACAAGCTTGCGAGAAAGCACGTTCGGAATTGAGCCGTCAAAGTGACGAGAGATGGGGGGGAAATGTCTCCACGGTGCGTGCGGAGGTTTGCTTGGCGAAAAATTGAGCATGTTGCCCGTTACGCCTCGCAACCCTCCGCCCGCAGCAGGTCGAGCACCGCCGCCGCCGGCACGTCCGCGCTGGTGAATGCCTGCCCAATCCCCCGGGCCAGCACGAAATGCAGCGCGCCGTCGCGCATCTTCTTGTCGCGGCGCATGTTCGCGATCAGGCGGGAGGCGGAGAAGCGGCGGTTCAGCATGCCGGGCTCGCTCGGCAGACCCACAGCGTTCAAGTGGTCGGCGACCCGGGTCGCATCGCCCGGTGCGCATAGGCCCAGCTGCGCCGATAGCCGGAAAGCCAACCCTAGGCCGACCGCCACCGCCTCGCCATGCAGCAGCGCGCCGCCATAGCCGACCTCCGCCTCCAGCGCATGGCCGAAGGTGTGGCCGAGGTTCAGCAGGGCGCGGCCGTCGGCGGGACGCTCCTCGCGCTCGTCGTCGCCGACCACGGCGGCCTTGAAGGCGCAGGCGCGCAAGATGGCCTCGGCCTGAATGTCCCGGTCGCCGCCGGTCAACGCGGCGCCGTTCTGCTCGCACCAGGCGAAGAACGCGGCGTCGCCGATTAGGCCGGCCTTCACAACCTCCGCATAGCCGGCCCGGAGCTCGCGGCCGTTGAGGGTGCCGAGCGTGCCGGTGTCGGCCAGCACGAGGCGCGGCTGGTGGAAGGCGCCGACCAAGTTCTTGCCGTGGGCCGTATTGACGCCGGTCTTGCCGCCGACGCTGCTGTCCACCTGGGCGAGCAGGGTCGTCGGCACCTGGATGAACGGCAGCCCGCGCAACGTGGTGGCGGCGGCGAAGCCCGCGAGGTCGCCGACCACGCCGCCGCCCAGCGCGATCACCGTCGTGCGCCGCTCGACCGCAGCGTCCAGCAGGCTGTCGACCACCCGGGCGTAGCTCGCCATGCTTTTGGAGGCCTCGCCCGGCGCGACGACGATCTGCTGCGTAGCGATGCCGGTCTGCGCCAGCCCGTCCAGCAGCGCCGAGAGGTGCAGCGCCGCCACGGTCGTGTCGGTGACCACGATGGCGCGCTTCTGCGGGATCACCGGCGCCAGCAGCGCGCCGGCGCGGGCCAGCAGGCCGTCGCCGACCACGACGTCATACGATGCGGAGGACAACGCCACTGCCAGCCGCCGCGGCGGACGCCAATCGTCCAGCGCCTGCAGCACCTTGCTGGTCGTGTGGTCCGGCGGCTCCTCGCCGCAATCGACGATCATGTCGGCCTCGGCGTATATGGGATGGCGCTGCTCCATCAGGCGGCCGAGAATCTCGGCCGGGTTGCCGCCCTGCAGCAACGGGCGGGTGTTGCGGGTGGCGACGCGGCGCACCAAGGTCGCCAGCCGGCAGCGCAGCCAGATGGAAACGGCGCTGTCCCGGATCGCGGCGCGGGTGTCCGGGTCCATGAACGCGCCGCCGCCGGTGGCCAGCACAAGCGGATCGCCCGCCAACAACCGGCGGATCACCCGGCGCTCCCCGTCGCGGAAGTGGCGCTCGCCATAGCGGCGGAACAGCTCGGGGATGCTGCAGCCGGCGGCGAGCTCGATCTCGGCGTCGGCGTCGCGGAACGGCACGCCGAGGCGGGCGGCCATGCGGCGGCCGATGCTGGTCTTGCCGGCGCCCATCAGGCCGACCAGCACGATGCTGCGGCCGGCGAGCCGGGCCGGGAGCCCGGGCCCGGTCGCCAGTGCATTTTTTAGCCCGGACCTGCCGAGCGCGATGTTGCGCGTCATGGCGGCGGAGGTTAGCACAGGAACCAACGTCGCGGCCAAGGATGGCCCTAAGGTAAGGTCATGAGCCGAACTCTGCTGATCGTCATCGCCGCTGTGCTGCTGCTGCTGATTGTGGTGGGCGGCCTGATGCTTGGCGCGTTCCCACCGGGGCCGCGGAGCGAGCAGGTGCAGCACGTCCTGCCGAACGACCGCTTCCAGCCGCGTTAGCGCCCGCCATGGACCGCCACGTCGAGGCGTTCCTGGAGATGCTGGCCGCCGAGCGCGGCGCCGCCCGCAACACCTTGGCGGCCTATCGCGCCGACCTCGACGCGTTCGCCGCGCACGCCGCGAGCCGCGGGGAGCGCGCCGGCGAGGCCAGCGCGGCCACGCTGCACGACTACATGCGGTCGCTGCACGGAGTCGTTGCGGCCCGGACGGCGGCGCGGCGGCTGTCCTGCTTACGCGGGTTCTACCGCTTCCTGCTGCGGGACGGGTTGCGCCCGGATGACCCGGCCATGCTGCTGGACGCGCCGCGCCTGCCGGCAACCTTGCCCAAGAATCTGACGGAGCCGGAGATCGACGCGCTGCTGGCCGCCGCCGCCGCCCGCCCCGGGGTGCCCGGCCTGGTTGGGCGTGCGGCGCTGGAGATCCTTTACTCCACGGGCCTGCGCGTATCGGAGCTGCTGGGCCTGCCGCGGATGGCGCTGGAGACCGCGTCCGAGATGCTGATCGTGCGCGGCAAGGGCGGGCGGGAGCGCATGGTGCTGCTGTCGAGTCGCGCCAAGGCCGCGGCGGCGGCGCTGAACGCGGAAAGCGAGGGCAAGTGGCTGTTCCCGGGCCGCGACCCGCGCCACGCCATGACGCGGCAGGGCTTCGGCCTGCTGCTGAAACAAACGGCGCTGGCCGCCGGGCTGGACCCCGCGCGCGTCAGCCCGCATGTGCTGCGGCACAGCTTCGCCAGCCACATGCTGGCGCATGGCGCCGACCTGCGCAGCCTGCAGACCCTGCTTGGCCACGTCGACATCGCGACCACGCAGATCTACACCCACGTCCTGGCCGAGCGGCTGCAGCAGCTTGTCGCACTGCACCATCCCCTGGCGGAACGGTCCCCACCGCGGTAAGCCCGCGGGCATGCGTCACTTCCTCGATTTTGAAAAGCCGGTCGCCGAGCTCGAACGCAGCATCGAGGAGCTGCGGCGGACGCAGGAACCCGGCGGCATCAACATCGAGGACGAGGTCCAGCGCCTGACCGAAAAGGCGGACAAGCAGCTCCGCCTGACCTACGCCAAGCTCACGCCGTGGCAGAAAACGCAGGTCGCGCGCCACCCGGAACGCCCGCACGCGCTGAACTACATCCACAGCCTGATCACCGAGTTCACCCCGCTGGCCGGGGACCGGGCATTCGCGGACGACGCCGCGGTGGTCGGCGGACTCGGACGGTTCAACGGCCGGTCCGTCGTCGTGCTGGGCACCGAACGCGGGTCCGACACGGAAACCCGCGTCGCCCACAACTTCGGCATGGCGCGGCCGGAGGGCTATCGCAAGGCGCGCCGGCTGATCGAGCTCGCCGGGCGCTTCGGCCTGCCGTTGCTGACCTTCGTGGACACCGCCGGCGCCTTCCCAGGCATCGACGCCGAGGCGCGCGGCCAGGCCGAGGCCATCGCGCGGTCGATCGAGGCCTGCCTGACCGCCCCCGTGCCGATCGTGGCCACGATCATCGGCGAGGGCGGGTCCGGCGGCGCCATCGCGCTGGCGACCGGGGACCGGGTGCTGATGCTGGAGCACTCGGTTTACTCGGTGATCTCGCCGGAGGGGTGCGCCAGCATCCTGTGGCGGGACGCGGCGCAGGCGGCGGTCGCGGCGGAGGCGCTGCGCCTGACGGCGGTGGACCTGCAAGCGCTGCGGATCGTGGACACCATCGTGCCGGAGCCGATCGGCGGCGCGCACCGGATGCCGGCCGAGGCGATCGCCAACGTGGGGATCGCGGTGCAGGAGGCGCTCGTTCCGCTGCTGGTGCTCGACGCCGCCACGTTGCAGGCCCGGCGCCGCGAGAAGTTCCTCGCCATGGGCCGCGATGCGCCGCCCTGAAACCCGCCGACGTGAACGGGGCGGCGGTGGTCACCGCCGGCTGGGCACTATAGGTTAAGACCCCATTGCGGACCAACCGATGCCTCCCGACGCTCCTTTCCTTCAAATCGCGCTGACCGAGGCGGCTCCCGTCGATCCGACCGAGGGCCAATCCACCCGCGGCCTGTTCATGCGCGTGTTCCCGTCCATCTGCCTGCCGATGTTCCTGGCGGCGGTGGACCAGACCATCGTCGCAACGGCGCTGCCCGCCATCGCCGGCACGCTCGGCGAGGTGGAGCGGGTATCCTGGATCGTTGTGTCCTACCTGATGGCCACCACCATCGCCGCCCCGGTGTATGGGCGGCTGGGCGACGCGCTGGGGCGCAAGCGGCTGCTGTTCCTGGCGTTGGGCATCTTCGTCACGGCGTCCCTGGCCTGCGCGGCCGCGCCCACCCTGTTGTGGCTCACGGCTGCGCGCGTGCTGCAGGGGGTCGGCGGCGGCGGGCTGATGACCCTGTCGCAGGCCCTGGTGGGCGAGTCGGTGCCGCCGCGGGAGCGTGGGCGCTACCAGGGCTACCTCGCCTCCATCTTCATGGTGTCCTCCACCTTCGGACCCGTCGCAGGCGGCTGGTTGACGCAGCATTTCGGCTGGCAGTCGGTGTTCCTGATCAATGTGCCGTTGGGGCTGGTGGCGGCTGTGCTGGCGGTGCGGCTGCCGAACCGGGCGCCGCCGCAGTCCCGCTTCCGGTTCGACTGGCTGGGGCTGGTGTTGTTCTCGGGCTTCGTCGTGGCGCTGCTGCTGGCGTTGGAGCGGGGGCAGCGCATCTCGGTCGCTGCGATTCCGGCCGTGGCCGGGCTGGTGGTGCTGGCGGTGACCTCGTTGCTGCTGCTGCTGCGGCAGGAGCGGCGGACCAGCATGCCGCTGATTCCCGTCGCGCTGCTGCGGATACCGGCGATCTGGCGCGCGGATGCGATGGGCGCCTGCGTGGGCGCCACGATCGTGTCGTGCGTCACCTTCATGCCGATCTACCTGCAGGTCGTGCGCGGGGCGCCGCCGGACCGGGTAGGGCTGCTGCTGCTGCCGCTCACGGCGGGGATCGCGGTGGGTTCGTTGTTCACCGGACGGATGATCTCGCGGACCGGGCGAACCGCCGTCTTCCCGTCCTTCGGCCTGGTATCCGTGACGGGGTGCCTGGTGTTCCTGGCGCTAGGCGCCGGGCTGCTGCCGACGATCTGGCTGCCGGCGGTGTTCTTGTTGCTGGCGGTGTCGCTCGGCACCACCATGCCCGTCGTGCAGACAACGGTGCAGATGGTGGCGGGACCGAAGAACCTGGGTGCCGCGTCCGCCTCGGTGCAGTTCTCCCGATCGATCGGCGCGGCGTTGGGCACGGCGCTAGTGGGAGCGGTGCTGTTTGCGGCGTTGACGGTGGCCAACCCGGGCACGGCCGGGCTGTTTGCCGAGATCGTCGAGCGGGGCCCGGCCGTGCTCGACGGCCTGGCGCCCATTCAGCGCGCCGTGGTCACGACCGAGATCGGGATGGCGTTCCGCGCGGCGTTCCTGTGCATCGCTGCGTTCAGCGGAATCGGGCTGCTGCTCGCCTGGTCGTTGCCGGTGCGGCGGATATAGTCGCCCGACAGCACGGCGGTCCCCAGCAGCACCGCCACGACCAGGGCCGTGACCCAGCGCGCCGGAAGGGTCCATTCCGGCGCAGCCAGCGGATTGTCGCACTCGCTCATGCCACAGCCTCCGCCAGATCCAGATGGAAGCGGTTGCCGGCCGTGGTGGCCTGCACGTGCCCGGCGCGGATCACCCAGTCGCCGAACCGCTCCCCTGGCAAGCGTGCGCCCGCATACTCGTGCAGCAGCGGCGTGAGCGCGGCCAGAATGCCGTCGTGGTCGAGGTCGCGGCGATACAGCTTGTTCAGCCGGGTGCCGTCGGGTGCTGCGCCGAGATAAAGGTTGTAGCGGCCCGGCCCACGCCCGACCATGGCGATCTCCGCCAGATAGGGCCGCGCGCAGCCATTCGGGCAGCCGGTCATGCGCAGCACGATCGGCTGGTCACGCAGCCCAGCCGCATCCATCATCGCGTCCAGCGCCGTGATCAGGCTGGGCAGATAGCGCTCGCTTTCGGCCAAGGCCAGGCCGCAGGTCGGCAGCGCTACGCACGCCATGGACGCCTGGCGCAAGGCGGACGCGCCCTCCTCAAGCCCGTGCTGCCGCAGCAGGGTGTCGATGCCGGCTTTGTCCTCCGGCGCCACGCCTGCGATAACCAGGTTTTGGTTGGCGGTCATAACCAACTCGCCCCGGTGCACGTTGGCGACGGCGCGCAGGCCGGACAGCAGGTGGCGGTCAGGCAGATCGTGCACCCGGCCGTTCTCGACGAACAACCCATATTGCCACGTCTGATCCGGTGACTGCGACCAGCCGAGCCGGTCCCCGGTGCCGGTGAATGCCGCGCCATGCGCCGGCGCCAGCTTATAGCCCAGATGCTGCTCGACCGCGGCCCGGAAGGCGTCCAGGCCCATCCGCTCGATGGTATATTTCAGTCGCGCGTGCTTGCGGACGCTGCGGTCGCCGTTGTCGCGCTGCACCCGGATCACCGCGTCCGCGACCGCCACCGCCTGGTCCGGCATGCAGAAACCGATGATGTCGCCGGTGCGCGGGAAGGTGTCGGGCTCGCCGTGCGTCATGCCCATGCCGCCGCCGACCGAAACGTCGTAGCCGATGACGGCGCCGTCCTGCTCGATGGCGATCAGGCCGAGGTCGTGGGCGAACACGTCCACGTCGTTCTGCGGCGGGACGGCGATGGCGATCTTGAACTTCCGCGGCAGGTAGGTCGTGCCGTAGAGCGGTTCCTCCTCCGGCTCGCCGCCTGCGACCCGCTCCTCGCCGAGCCAAAGCTCGTGCCAGGCGCGGCTTTTCGGCAGCAGGTCGTCGCTGAGCCGCTTGGCGAGCGCCAGCGCCTCCGCATGGACCGGACTCGCATGGGGGTTCGATGTGCAGATGACGTTGCGGTTCACGTCGCCACAGGCCGCGATGGTGTCGAGCAGCGCGTCGTTCATGGCGGAGATCGCCGGCGCCAGGTTGCCCTTGATGATGCCGTGGAACTGGACGGTCTGCCGGGTGGTGAGGCGGATAGTGCCGTTGGCCCGCTCCCGCGCGATCTCGTTCAGTTGCAGCCACTGGGCGGGGCTGACGCGACCGCCGGGGATGCGGAGCCGGGCCATGAAGCTGAGCGCCGGCTCCATCCGCTTGCGCCCGCGCTCCGCCCGCAGGTCGCGGTCGTCCTGCTGGTAGATGCCGTGGAATTTGGTCAGCTGCGTGTCGTCGTCGGCCAGCGCGCCGGTGACGACGTTGCCGAGCCCCTCGGCGATGGTGCCGCGCAGGGCATGGCTGCGGGCCTTGATGCCCTCGTTCTTCGACGGTGGGCCTTGGACCGGGGCATCCTCGGATGGCAGCGGGAGATTGGTGTCGGGCATAGTCGGCCTCCGCTAATAGACGTCGAGCAGGTAGCGCCCCTGCTGTTTCAGCTTGGTCAAACGTTCTTCCGCGGCCTCGGGCGGGATGGCGGCGCCATCGGCGATGATGTCGCGCAGCGTCATGTGGACGTCGCGGGCCATGCGGACCTGGTCGCCGCAAACATATAGGTTCGCCCCATCCTCAATCCAGGCGTGCAGATCGCGGCGCTGTTCCCACATGCGGTGCTGCACATAGCTTTTGGCGTCCTGGTCGCGGGAGAACGCGACGTTCAAGCGAGCGAGCACCCCACGCTCCAGCAGGTCCTGCCACTCGAGCTGATACAGGAAGTCGTGGGTGTAGCGCTGGTCGCCGAAGAACAGCCAGCTCTTACCCATGATCCCGGCGGCGTCGCGGTCCTGCATGAAGGCGCGGAACGGCGCGACTCCGGTGCCGGGGCCGATCATGATGACCGGGGTGGCGGGATCGGCAGGCAGGCGGAAATGCGGGTTCGGCTTGACGTAGACCCGGAGCTGGTCGCCCGCCCGCCGCCGGTCGGCGATGTGGGTCGAGGCGACCCCGGCGCGGTCCTGCCCGTGCGTCTGATAGCGCACTGCGCTGACCAGCAAATGCGCCTCCTCGCCGACCATGGCCTGGCTGGAGGCCACGGAATACAGCCGCGGCGGCAGCGGGCGCAGCAGGCCGGTGAGCTGCGCGGGCGTCAGCCGGTTCGGGAATGCGGTCAGCAGATCGGCCACATGACGGCCGGGCAGGAACTCCTCCAGCTGCGCCGGGTCCTCGGCAAGCGCCTTGATGGCCGGATCAGCGGTGAGTTCGGCGAGGCTCCGGACGAAATAGGCCGACAGCGTCGTCACATCGTGGCGCGCGAGGAGCGTCGCGTGCAGCTCGGTGTTGCCAGCCTGCCCGGCTGCATCCAGCACCGCCTCGACAGCGGCGGGATCGTTTTCCGGCAGCACGCCGATGGCGTCGCCGGGCTGGTAGGCCAATCCGGACCCGGCAAGCGACAGCTCGACGTGAAAGGTCTGCTTGGCGGACCGGCTGGAGTTGAGATTCACCAGATCGGTGATTTCAGCCGAGAAGGGATTGGATTTGCTGTATTCGCGGGTGTCCGCTGCGCCGAAATCGACATGGATCACGCTCGGCGCTGGGTCAGCCTCGGCGCCGCGAAGCTCCGGCAATGTCTTGGCGAGCCAGGCGGTGGCCGGTGCGTCGTAGTCGAGGTCGCACTCAAGAAGCGGGGCGGCGCGATGGCCGCCCAGGGCAGCCAGGCGCTCGTCGATGATGCGGCCGGTTGCGCAGAATTGGGCATAGGCACGGTCGCCCAGCGCCAGCACGGCGAAATTCACCTTGTCCATCTGCGGTGCGGCGTCGGCCAGCAGCGCGGCCATGAACCCGGTGGCGCGAGCCGGCGGCTCACCTTCACCCCAGGTGCTGGCGATCACCAGCAGCCGCTCGGTACGGGCCAAGTCGGCCGGCGTCGCCTCGGCCGCATCCAGCACGCGGGGCGCGAAGCCGAGGCGTGCGGCATCCCGGCCGGCGCGGCGGGCCAAGGCCTCGGCGTTGCCGGATTCGGTCGCGAACAGGATGGTGAGCGCAGGACGCGCCACCGCGGCGGGGGCGGCGACCGGCGTGCCGGCGGCCTCGTATCCCGCCAGGAAGCCGGCGAGCCAGCTCCGCTGCGTCGGACTGGTTTGCTCGATGACCCGGTTCAGCACGGCGATGGCGTCGGGCGGGAACGGGGCGTTGGTGGGCAGCCGGGCTGGGGCGCTCATGGTAGGATACGGACGGGCATGCTTGGCGATTCTCCAGCGGACTCTTCCACCTAAAAGAAGGATTTTCTATCGGCGGCGCAATATGGCCGCAGAAAAAGGAATGTCGTGCCACAAGGAGGGGAACAGGCAGCATATTTATGCTTTGCATGCCACCAATGGCAGGGTGGAAATCTCCGGACTTCGATACGCGCCTTCTCCCTCCCAGCAGGGCTGCGGGTAGGCGGCCGAAAGACAGCCTAGATCGCGGGCTCTCCAGGAATCGGCGTTTTGCCCTGGACCTCGATCAGCGCCGTGACCTCGGCGATGCAGGCGTCCAGCGCCGCGGTGTCGGTCCCCTTGGCCACCAGCGCGACGCCGTTGCCGTTCAGCCGGTAGTACGGGTAGCTGCCCAGGTCGAGGGCGGGATAGCGGTCCTGGATCGCGCCCAGCCCCTCGGCGATCGAGCCCTCCAGCAGCCCGGCCGCGTGCACCGCCCGGGATTGTACGGGGGTGCCGCCCTGCAGGGTCGGCGCCAATGCCGTAAACATCGCCTGCATGATGCGTGGCACGCCGGCCATGACGTGCACGTTGCCGATCGTGAAACCCGGCGCGATCGAGACCGCGTTGTCGATCAGCGTAGCACCGCGCGGCATCGTCGCCATGCGTTGACGCGCTGCGTTGAACTGGCCGGGTTCGTAGTGCCGCTCCATGCGTGCCCAGGCCTCCGGATGCCGCTCCCACGGCACACCGAAGGCCGCCGCGACGCATTCGCTGGTGATGTCGTCATGGGTCGGGCCGATGCCGCCGGTGGTGAACACATGGTCGAACCGGGCGCGGCACTCGTTCACAGTGGTGACGATGGTGTCGTGCACATCGGGGATCACCCGCACCTCGCGCAACGGGATGCCGATCTCGCCGAGGCCGGTGGCGATGAACTTGATGTTCAGGTCCTGGGTGCGGCCCGACAGGACCTCGTTGCCGATCACCAGCAGGCAGGCGATAGGATTGCTCATGCGTTCCTACAGAAAATCGCGGAGGAGGGGGATCAGCGGCTTGTCGGCCGGGGGCATCGGATAGTCCGCGAGCTTCGCCGGACGCACCCAGGCGAGTCCTTGGCCCTCGCGCCCCGCAGGCTGCCCGGCCCAGCGGCGGCAGAGGAACAGCGGCATCAGCAGATGGAAGCCGTCATAGGCGTGGCTGGCGAAGGCGAAGGGGGCGAGGCAGCTTTCCGACACCTCGATGCCGAGCTCCTCGCGCAGCTCGCGGATCAGGGCGGCCTCGGGCGTCTCGCCGGCGTCGAGCTTGCCGCCGGGGAACTCCCAAAGGCCGGCCATCGGCTTGCCCTCGGGGCGCCGGGCCAAAAGGATACGGCCATCGGTGTCGATCAGCGCGCAGGCGGCGACCAGCACGATGGGCTGGCCCTCGGTCGCCGGCTGCTTCGGCCGCGGCGGGTCCAGGGTCTTCGTGGCCTGGGGCGCGCTGGGGGATAGCTGGTCCCGTAGGGGCGCCCGCGGCGAGAAATCGTCGCGCGTCGCCTGGAAGCGCAGCACCGGGTGCTCGCCGCCGCGCGCCAGGAACCGCTCGCGCCCGGTGCCGCTCATGCGGAAGCCGACGCGGCGCAGCACGGCGGCGGAGGCCACGTTGTCCTCGGCCACGTGCGCCTCCAGCCGGTCGAGGTCGAGGTTGGCGAGCGCCCAGCGCGACAGCCGGGCCGCGGCCTCGGTAGCGACGCCGTGACCCCAGAAGCGGCGCCCGACCCAGTAGCCCAGGTTGCCCGTGCGCGGCTTGAGGTCGAGGCGGAGGCCGATGCAGCCCACCAGCATTTCCTGGCCCGCCTCCTCCCCGGTTATGGCCAGGTGGTATCCGGTGCCGGTGGCGATCTGCCGGGCGGTGGAGGCGATCCACTCATCGGTGAGCTGCCGTGGGTAGGGGAACGGCAACCGGGACAGCATGCGGACGACGGCCCAGTCGTTCACCAGGCGGTGCAGCTCCTCGGCGTCGCCGGCGCGAAGCGGCCGGAGCTTCAGGCGCTCGGTGGCGAGCGGGATGAAGGAGGGCTCGTCGGGGAGCAAGGACAGGGCCATCAGGCCTGCCTTCCCCGCCGGTTAGCTCCGGTAGCTGCCATTGATGTCGATATAGCCGTGCGTGAGATCGCAGGTCCAGGCGGTGCCCGTACCCTTGCCGAGGCCGAGGTCCACCGCGATGCCGATCTCCCTTCCTTTCATATGGGCGACGACTGGGGCCTCGTCGTAGCCGGGCACCACGCCGCCGTCGCGCGCCATCCAGGTGCCGCCGACGCCGACGGACAGCTTGTCGCGGTCCGCGGGCTCGCCCGACTTGCCGACCGCCATGACGATGCGGCCCCAATTCGCGTCCTCCCCGGCGACCGCCGTCTTCACCAGCGGCGAGTTGGCGATGGCCAGCGCCACCCGCCGGGCGGACTTGCCGGTCACCGCGCCGGTCACGTCGATGCGCACCAGCTTCTGCGCGCCCTCGCCGTCGCGGACCACCTGCAAAGCGAGGTCCAGCAGCACCGCGTCGAGCTGGTCGCGGAAGCCGCGGGCCAGCTTGGTGCCGTGCTTGCCGACGTGGGCGTGCTCGGCCTGCCCGGTGGCGAACAGCAGCACGGTGTCGCTGGTGGAGGTGTCGCTGTCGACCGTCGTGCAGTTGAAGCTGCGCTTCACGCCGCGGGCCAGCATGTCCTGCAGCAGCGTTGCCGGCAGCTTGGCGTCCGTGAAGACGAAGGCCAGCATGGTGGCCATGTCGGGCGCGATCATGCCGCTGCCCTTGGCAAAGCCGGTGATGCGGACCGGGCTGCCGTCGATTAGCGCCGTGCGGGTGACGGCCTTGGGGAAGGTGTCGGTCGTCATGATGCCGCGGGCGGCGGCGTCCCAGCCGTGCTCGGACAACGACGCATAAAGGGCGGGAAGTGCCGCGATCAGCTTCGGGTGGGGCAGCACCTCGCCGATCACGCCGGTGCTGGCGACGAAAATCTCATGCGAGCGGCAGCCGAGCAGGTCGGCGGCGGCCTCGGCGGTCGCGTCCACCGCCTCCACCCCAGCGCGGCCGGTGAAGACGTTGGCGTTGCCGGCGTTCACCACCAGCGCTCGGGCCCGGCCATGCGCCAGCGCTGCCCGGCACCAGTCCACGGGAGCGCCGGGACAGCGGTTGCGGGTGAACACGCCGGCAACGGTCGTGCCGGCCGGCAGCACCGCCATCACGAGGTCGGTGCGGCCGGAATAGCGAATACCAGCCTCGGCCGAGCCCAGCCGCACGCCGGCGAGCGGCGGCAGCTCGGGCATCGGCACCGCGAGCGGGCTGGTGGCTGGCGCCATCTACTTGGCCGGTGGTGGGGTTGGCGCCGGGGTTGGGGCGGCTGCCAGCGACGAGCCGTCGGGACTGAACTTCTCGATCGGCAGGCCGGCCTTGGCGGCGGTCAGCACGCGGGCCACGCCTTCCTGGATCAGCATTTGACGTATCTCGTCGTGCACCTGGTCCAAGGTGGGCGGCGGGGCGTTGCGCACCTCCTCGACCTGGATCACGTGCCAGCCGAAGCGGGTTTGGACCGGAGTCTGCGTCGTCTCGCCGGGCTTGAGCGCGAAGGCGGCGCCGGAGAACTCGGGCAGCATGTCGCCCTTCTTGAAGAAGCCGAGGTCGCCGCCGGTCTGCGCGCCGGGATCGGTGCTGTACTTCTTTGCCAGCTCGGCGAAGTCGGCGCCGCCCTTCAGCTCGGCGATGACCTTCTTTGCGGTGTCCTCGTCGGCGACCAGGATGTGGCGGGCGCGGACCTCGGTCTCGCCGGGCTTGCCGGCGAAGTCGCGCTCGTAGCGGGCGCGGATAGCCTCGTCCGTCAATGTCGGCGCGATTTCCCGTGTCAGCAGCGCGTTCTGCATGGCGCTGTCGGTGGCGCGGGCGACCATGCGCTGCACCGCGGGGTCATGCTCCAGGCCCTGCTTCCGGGCGGCAATCGCGATAACCCGGCGGTCGATCAATTGATCCAGCAGGATCGGATACAGCGCCGTGGGCGGCATGCCGCGCAGCTCCTCCGGCAAGGCCTGCGCGGCCTCGGACAGCTCGGAGGCATGAATTTCGTCCGTGCCGACGCGGGCGATCACGGCGTCGGCCGGTTTCTGCGCAGCCGCAGGAGCAGTGGGAGCGGCCGGGCGGGGCGCAGCAGCGGCCGGGGGTGCGGGCGGGCGGGTTTGCGCGACCGAAAGGCTGCTGGTGCACAACAGGAAGGCGGCGGCGTGTAGGCTCAGGCGGCGCATGGGGAACCTCGGCTAGGGCGTTGGGGCAGGCGGACAATGCCCGAACTGCCGGGATGCGACAAGCAGTCCATGCCGTAGGCGGCCCCGGCGCCTGGACTGGTGTGCAGGCAGCGCTCGTTGACCCTGGCCCGTGCGGGTCCTATCTGAGCGTTGCCTAAAACCAATCGTGCCCGGCCCCTGCGATCCCGGCCGCGCCACCCGAGGGGCTACCATGTTCTCCAGCATTGCCCGGGCCGTCTTCGGTTCCGCCAACGACCGTTCGCTGAAGGCGTATCAGCGCCGGGTTCCGCAGATCAATGCGCACGAACCGGCCATGGCCACCCTGTCCGACGCAGCGCTGCAGGGCAAGACAGCGGAGTTCCGTGAGCGGCTCGCGGCGGGCGCCACGCTCGACGACCTGCTGCCCGAGGCCTACGCGGTGGTGCGGGAGGCGGCGAAGCGCGTGCTGGGCCAACGGCACTTCGACGTGCAGCTGATCGGCGGCATGGTGCTGCACGACGGCAAGATTGCCGAGATGAAGACCGGCGAGGGCAAGACGCTGGTCGCCACGTTGCCGGTCTATCTGAACGCGCTGGCGGGCAAGGGCGTGCACGTGGTGACGGTGAACGACTATCTGGCGACGCGCGACAGCGAGTGGATGGGCCGGGTCTATGGTTTCCTCGGCCTGAGTACTGGCGTGATCGTGCATGGGTTGAACGACGACGAGCGGCGGGCCGCCTATGCCGCCGACATCACCTATGGAACCAACAACGAGTTCGGCTTCGACTACCTGCGCGACAACATGAAGTACCGGCTGGACGACATGGTCCAGCGCGAGTTCTTCTACGGCATCGTGGACGAGGTCGACAGCATCCTGGTCGACGAGGCGCGCACGCCGCTCATCATCTCCGGCCCAGCCGAGGACAGCAGCGACCTTTATCGGACCGTTAACCTGGTCGTGCGAGAACTGGTCAAGGACGCCACGACCTATGAGAAGGACGAGAAGTTCAAGACCGTCACGATGACGGAGGAGGGGTCGGAGCGCGTGGAACAGATGCTGCGCGACGCCGGGATCATCACCGAGGGCAACCTTTACGATATCTTCAACGTGTCGGTGATCCACCACGTGCAACAGAGCCTGCGCGCCAACACGCTGTTCCAACGCGACGTCGACTATATCGTGCGGGACGACAAGGTGGTGCTGATCGACGAGTTCACCGGCCGCATGATGGAGGGCCGCCGTTATTCGGAGGGCCTGCACCAGGCGCTGGAGGCGAAGGAGGGCGTGACGGTCCAGCCGGAGAACCAGACGCTCGCCAGTATCACGTTCCAGAACTATTTCCGGCTGTATCCCAAGCTCGCCGGCATGACCGGCACGGCGATGACCGAGGCGGACGAGTTCGCCGAGATCTACAAATTGGAGGTCATCGAGATTCCGACGAACGTGCCGGTGACCCGTAGGGATGCCGACGACGAGGTGTACCGGTCGGCAGCCGAGAAGTACGAAGCAGTCGCGGCGCTGATCGAGGAGGCGCGGCGCCGTGGCCAGCCGGTGCTGGTGGGCACGACCAGCATCGAGAAAAGCGAGACGATCAGCGAGATTTTGACCCGCAAGAAGGTGCCGCACGCCGTGCTGAATGCACGCTTCCATGAGCAGGAAGCCACCATCGTCGCCCAGGCCGGCGCGCCCGGCGCCATCACGATCGCGACCAACATGGCGGGGCGGGGCACCGACATCAAACTGGGCGGCAACGCCGACATGCGCTTGAAGCTGGAGGGTGCCGCTGTCGATCCGGAGATGCGCCCGACGCTTGAGGAAAGGATTTTGCAGGAGGTTGCGACCTACCACGATGCCGTAAAGGGGTCGGGCGGCTTGCTGGTGATCGGCACGGAGCGGCATGAGAGCCGGCGCATCGACAACCAGCTGCGCGGCCGCTCCGGCCGGCAGGGCGATCCCGGCGCCAGCCGCTTCTTCCTGAGCCTGGAAGACGACCTGATGCGCATCTTCGGGTCCGACCGCATGGGCGGCATGCTGCAGAAGCTCGGCCTGAAGGACGGGGAGGCCATCGTGCATCCTTGGATCAACAAGGCGCTGGAAAAGGCGCAGAAGAAAGTCGAGGCCCGCAACTTCGATACGCGCAAGAACGTGCTGAAATACGACGACGTGATGAACAACCAGCGGCGCGAGGTTTATGCGCAACGCCGCGAGTTCATGCGCGCCGAGGACGTGTCGGAAACGGTGCAGGAGATGCGGGCCGAGGTCGTTTCCAACCTGGTCGCCCGCCGTATCCCGGAGAAGGCCTATGCCGAGCAGTGGGAAACCGAGGCGCTGGCCGACGACCTGCGGCGGTTGCTGAATCTCGACCTTCCGGTTGTCGAATGGGGCCGGGAGGAGGGCATCGACGAAACCGGCATCCGCGAGCGGATCGAGGCGGCTTCGGCGGCGCAAATGGCTGCCAAGGCCGCGAACCTCGGGCCGGAGCTGATGCGCTTCGTAGAAAAGAGCTTGCTGTTGCAGATGCTCGACGCGGTTTGGAAGGAGCACTTGCTGGCGCTCGATCATCTGCGCCAGGGCATCGGGCTACGCGCCTATGGCCAGCGGGACCCGCTGAATGAGTATAAAAGCGAGGCGTTCGGCCTGTTCAACGCCATGCTGGACGAGCTTAAGGAGCGGGTGACCTCCATGCTGGCACGCGTGGAGCTTGGGCCGGAGGCGCCGCCCGAGCCGCTATTTCAGCCAATGGCCCAGCAGAACCTGCAATACTCCGACCCGGCGGCCAGCGCACCCTACGCCGGGGGCGACGTGCTGGAGGCAGAGCGTCCGCGGATGGCACTGGGGACGCAGGCCGCGACGGCCATCGACCCGGCCGATCCCGCGACCTGGCGCGACACGCCGCGCAACGCGCCGTGTCCTTGCGGGTCTGGTAAGAAATACAAGCACTGCCACGGGCGCATGGTTTAGGCGGCAAGGACGAGAGTCACTCCCCCGACAGCTCCCGCCGGCGCTTCTCCAGCTCCTCGCTATAGCGGCGCAGCGCGTACTGCTCGGTCAGCACTCCGATCACCCGCATGCTGTCGGCGCTGTCCACCACGGCAAGCTCGTCGCTCTCGGCGGTCTCGAACATCTGCACGGCCTCCTTGATCGTCATCTGCGGCAGCAGCACGGTCTTGCGGTGGTGCACGATGTCGGACAGCTTCACCGCGGTCTCGGGCGCGGCATGGGCCTCGGACGTCGCGAGGATGCCGGCATAGCGGTCGGCGGCGTCCACCGCGACAACCCGGGGGACCGCGCCCAGCGCGAACTCACGCCGGAACGCGGCCAAGGTCATGTCGATCGGCACCCGGCGGTACTCGCGCCGCATCATCCGCCCGACGGTCAGGTTGCGCATCCAGCCGACGTCGACGGCACTGCGGATCGCCTCGCCGCGCAGATGGAAGCGCCAGGTCGCGAAGCTGTAGCCGAACGTACGACGGACCGTGATGGTGGACACGACGCTCGCGGCCAGCACGGCGACGGTCATGGGGAGCGACCCCGTGCTCTCCAGCGCCAGGAATGCCATCGTGAGCGGCCCGCCGACCACGGCCACGGCCAGGGCGCTCATGCCCACCAGCGCGCAGATCACCGCCGGTAGTGCCTGCACTACCGTAACGAGCGCCAGCGCGCCGGCAAACAGCTTGCCTACGAGCGCACCCAGGAACAACGAGGCGAAGAACAACCCGCCGCGGAAGCCGGACCCGATGCTGATGGCGGACGCCAGCGCCTTCAGCACGATCAGCAGCCCGATCTGCTGCAGGCTGTAGGGCGCGTCGAGCGCGATCCGCAGCGCAGAGTGGCCCGAGGACAGCACCGCCGGGGACACCAGCGCCATCGCGCCGACGGCGAGGCCGCCCAGTCCCGGTCGTAGCCAGGTCGGCACGCGGCTGCGGCGGAACAGCTCCTCGACCACCGTCACGCCGCGCATGATCGCGATCCCGCCCAACGCGCACAGCATGCCGAGCGCCAGGATGGGGACGTAGTCCACCGCCTCCAGCGCGGTTGGCACGCGGATGTCGAAGCCATCGCTGGCGCCGAGCAGGACGCGCATGACGGACACGGCGCAGATCGCCGACATCACCACAGGCGCCAGCGTGGCAAGGGAGTAGGTGCCGATCACCAACTCGAACGCGTAGAACGCGCCGGTCAGCGGGGCATTGAACGCCGCCGCGATGGCGCCGGCCGCGCCGCAGCCGACCAGCAGCCGCAGGTCGGTCCGCCGCACTCGGAACGCGCGCCCCAGCCGGGACGCGATCGCCGACCCGATCTGCGCGTATCCGGCCTCGAGTCCCACCGAGGCTCCGACGCCGTTCGACCATACGGTTTGCGCAACGACGATGACGCTGTCCACGAACGACATGCGGCCGCCGTACAGCGCGTTGGCCTCGATCGGGTCAATCGTCCGGCGCGGCAGCCAGCGGGTCAGCGCCCACCCGGCGGCCCCCAGCACCAACCCGCCCAAGCTGGGCACCAGCAAGGCGCGCAGCGGATGCACCGCGGGCATGGCGGACAGGAACTCCCCAGGCGCCAAGTCGAACAGCATGCGGTGCATAAGCTGGGCGAAGGATTCCATCGCGACGACGACCAGGCCGGCGCCGATCCCCACGAAGGCCGAGAGCACGACGAGCCAGATCTCGTCCGCCCGGACCAGGGCGCGGAGCGTTTGCGGAACGTGTGCCACCACGTCCCCGATCGGCCGGCGGTCCCGCCGAACGCGCGGCCTCGTTGCGGTGTTGGCACCGGAGGGGCTCGTGCTACTAGGAAGGAGGGACATGCCAGGGGGCCAGATGGGACGGAGCTACAGGGCCTCGGCCAGGCTGGACGAGGATCACCCATTACTGCGACTGCAACGCCGGGGGATCAATTAGGTATGGGCCGGAAAGCCTTAATTACTTCTAAGGTTTCGTGAGCTAACCTGCATTTCGTTCGCGGCGTGTGTCCTCCAGGTCGTCGTCGATGAAGGCTTGGACCAATTCGGCCAAGCTCTCATGCACGGTGAAGCCCAGGGCGGCGGCGCGGACCGGAGCGAAGGCCGCGGGCCAACCGCCGACAATGGCGGCGATGGCTGGGTCGGGCCGGCGCTCCACCAGCGCGGCGGCGCCGGGCCGCACGCTGTCCAGCGCTGCGAGCATTTGGCCGACGGTCGCGCTGATGCCGGGAGGGTTGATGCCGCGGTCGAGGCCCAGTGCGGCGGTGTCCATGACCGCCGCGTGCAGCAGCCATTCGACCGCGCGCCGGGGACTGCAGACCCATACGGCGAAGTCGTCGGGGACGGGCAGGGTGGCCGGAAGGCCCAGCAGCGGCTCGCGCAGGATGGCGCTGACGAAGCTGCTGGCCGCCTTGTTGGGCCGGCCCGGCCGCACGATCACCGTCGGCAGCCGGATCAGCACCGCGTCCAGCGCGCCCCGGCGGCTGGCGTCGGCCAGGAACAGCTCCGCTGCGGCTTTCTGGGCGCCATATGTGTTGGCGGGCACCTGCCGCGCGTCGTCCGGCAGCACCGCGCCCTGCCCGCCGCTGAAACTCGCGACCGAGCTGGTGAACACCACGCGCGGCGGCGACGGGAGCCAGCGGCAGGCGTCGATCACCGCGTCTGTCCCACGCACGTTCACCCGGCGGCCCAGCTCGTAGTCGGCCTCGGCGGCCGAGCTGACGACGGCGGCGAGGTGGAACACCACGTCCGTGCCGGGCGGGATGGCGGCGGGCGGCAGCTCCGCGAGGTCGCCCGCGAGGCTGTGGACCGGGAACCGCGCGACGGCGGGCGACGGCGGGGCAGTCAGGTCGAACAGCGTCAGGCTGTCGACCGGTCGTCCGCCCAGCGCGCCATCCGCTGCCAGCCGGGCTGCTATCTTGCGGCCGAGGAATCCGGCGCCGCCTAGGATTGTGATGTGCATGCCTGGCCCCCGGTCGATTGGCTCCAGCACTAGCCGCGGCCCGTCCGGCGCGCAATTGTGCCGGGATGACCGACGTTCTGCCGTTCCGCTGCCTGCCCAACCCGCGCCGGGGCGCCCCGGGGATCGTGGTGCTGCCCAGCGGCGGCTTTCGCCGGGCGCGGGCGGACATCTCGCAATGGCCGGGCTATGCGCCCACGCCGCTCCGTCCGCTGGCTGGAATCGCGCGCGAGGCCGGCGTCGCGGCGCTCCATATCAAGGACGAGGCGGAGCGGTTCGGGCTGGGCAGCTTCAAGGCATTGGGCGGCGCCTATGCCGTGGCTGGCGTGCTGTCCGCGGAGCTGGCCCGGCGCGGCGCGGCGCTGTCGGCGACCACGGCGGACCTGTTCGCCGGGTGGTATGCGGCGGATACGCGGACCATCACCGTCGCCTGCGCCACCGACGGCAACCACGGCCGCAGCGTCGCCTGGGGCGCGCAGCGCTTTGGCGCGGCCTGCGCCATCTTCGTGCATGCGGGGGTAAGCCAGGGCCGCATCGACGCCATCGCCCGGCATGGCGCGGCCATCCGCGTCGTGCCCGGCACCTATGACGACGCGGTGCGCACCGTAGCGGCGGAGGCGGACAAGCAGGGCTGGTTCGTCGTGTCCGACACGTCCTGGCCCGGCTACACCGAGGTGCCGCGCGACATCATGCAGGGCTACCGCCTGATGGCGGACGAGGCGCTGGACCAGTGGCCGGGTCCGCCGCCCACCCACGTGTTCATCCAGGGCGGCGTCGGCGGCTTGGCCGCGGCGGTGTCCGTGCAGATGCGCGCGCGGCTCGATCCCGCGCCGGACCTCGTGGTGGTCGAGCCCGAGCGGGCCGCCTGCCTGCTGGCCAGCGCCGAGGCCGGGACGCTCACGGCTGTGAGCGGCGACCTCGACACCATCATGGCCGGGCTGGCCTGCGGCGAGCCGAGCCTGATCGCGTGGCAGGAGCTCGACCGGGCCGCCGCCGCGTTCCTGGCCATCCCGGACAGGGCGGCCATCGAGGCGATGCGGCGGCTGGCCGGGGCGGGCATCGTGTCCGGCGAGTCGGGCGCAGCGGGGCTCGCTGGCCTGCTGCTGGCCGCGCGCGACCCGGCGGCCCGCGCGGCACTGGCGCTCGATGCCGCGAGCCGTGTGCTGGTGTTCAGCACCGAGGGCGCGACCGACCCCGCCTTGTATGCGCGTCTGGTCGGGGCCGGCGGGTGAACCGCGTCCCGGCCTCCGCGTTGTTTCAGCTAGTAGGCGCGGTGCTGATGCTGGGCTCGAGCTGGCCCGTGACGCGCTATGCGCTGCTGCAAGGGGCGGCGCCGTTCTGGTTTGCGCTGGGCCGGGCCGGGCTGTCGGCGATGGCGGCAACCTTGGTGCTGGGCCTGTTCGGCCGCCTGCGCGTGCCCGGGCGGCGGGACATGCCGGCGCTGCTGGCGCTCGGCCTGCTGCAACTGGCCGGGTTCTTAGCGCTGGCCCATGCGGCGGTGGCCTGGGTGCCGGCCGGGCGCACCGCCATCCTATCCAACGCCACCTTGATCTGGGCCGTGCCGCTGTCGCTGCTGGTGCTGGGAGAGGCGATCTCGCCCCTGCGCTGGATCGCGGCCGGGCTGGGGCTGGTCGGGGTAGTGGTGCTGAGCGGCCCGTGGGCGATCGACTGGTCGGCGCCGAACCTGCTGCTGGGGCACGTGTTCCTGCTGGGGGCGGCCGGATGCTGGGCGACGACGATGGCGGTGGTGCGGCGCTGGCCGCCGCGGCGGTCGATGCTGGAGCTGCTGCCCTGGGCGTTCAGCCTGGCGAGCCTCGCCTTGCTGCCGTTTGCCGTGCTGCACGCGCCGGGCACCTGGACCGGCCAGGCGATCACGGCGCTGCTGGGCATCGGGCTGATCGCGGCGCCGGTCGGCACTTGGTGCGCGATGGAGGCGGTGACGGCATTGCCGCTGATGGTGGCGTCCATCGGGTTCCTGACGGCCCCGGCGGTCGGCGTGCTGCTCGCGGCGGCGTGGCTGCGCGAGCCGCTGACGCCGGACGTGATCGTCGGGTCGTTGCTGATCCTGGGGGGCGCCGCGGTCGCGGTCCTGCCAGGCAGGGCGGCGCGATGATCCTGCATGCGGTCGAGGCGGGCACGGAGCGGGGCGAGGGCGCACCTGTCGTGCTGCTGCATGGCCTGTTCGGGGCGGCCGCCAACTTCGCCGCTATCCAGCGGAAGCTGGCCGGCACGCACCGGGTGATCGCGTTCGACCTGCGCAACCACGGCGGCAGTCCGCATGATCCCGTCATGCCGTATGCCGATATGGCTGCGGACGTGCTGGATAGCCTCACGGGGCTCGGTGTGCCGAACGCGGCGGTCATCGGCCACTCGATGGGCGGCAAGGTTGCGATGCAGGCGGCGTTGCTGCGGCCGGACCGGGTCAGCCGGCTGATCGTGGCCGACATCGCCCCGGTCCGCTACGACCCGGCGTTTCGCGGCATCGCGGATGCTATGATGGCCGTGCCGTTGACCCCCGGCTTGACGCGGGCGGCAGCCGACGCGGTTTTGGCGTCCGCTGTTCCCGATGCAGCCATACGCGGCTTCCTGTTGCAGAACCTGCGGTTCGGGCCGGCGCCGGGCTGGCGCATCGGGCTGCGGGAGATCGCCGCGAGCCTGCCCGCAATCGAGGATTGGGACGCGCCGCCCGGCGCGCGTTATCCCGGGCCGGTCCTGATATTGCGTGGCGAGCGGTCCGACTACGTGCGGCCGGAGCATCGGCCGGCGATCCGTGCCCTATTCCCGGCGGCCCGGTTCACCACGCTCAAAGGAGCCGGCCACTGGCTGCATGCCGACGCGCCGGCCGCCTTCGTCGCGGTCATGCAGGCGTTCCTGGCGAGCTGATCAGGTCGCCTGCTTGATCTTCTTACCTTCGTCGGAGGCGCGCCATAGATACCAGGCGGCGGTCGAGCGCCAGGGTGCCCAGGCCTCGCCGATCACCGCCAGCTCCTTCGGGCGGGGCTGGGCCGGAAGCTGCTTGATCCGCCGCCAGCCCTCGCGCACGCCAAAATCGTCGACGGGCAGCACGTCCGGCCGGCCAAGGGTCGAGATCAGCACCATCTCCACCGTCCAACGGCCAACGCCGCGGATGATGACCAGGCGGCTGATAAGCTCCTCGTCGGATAGGCCGGCGGCATCCAGCGTCGTGGGAACCGTGCCGTCCAGGGTGCGGGCGCAAATGTCGCGGAGGGCGGCAATCTTGCTGCCGGAGAACCCGCAGGCGCGCAACGTGCCGTCCGGTGTTGCCGCGAGCTGCTCCGGGTGTGGGAATGCGGTGCCGGGGTGCAGCGCGATCATGCGGGCGAGGATGGCCTCTGCGGCGCGGCCGTGCAGTTGCTGGTGCGCGATGGCGCGGACCAGCGCCTCATAGGGCTCCCGCAGTTTCGGGGTGGCCGTGCAGGGACCGATGCGGGCGATCAGTTCGGCGAACGCTGGGTCGGAGGCGGCGAGGTGGCTGGCAGCGTGTAGCATTCCATTTCCCTTGAAGCGGTGGTTGCCGCTTGCCAGCACCCCCTGGTTGTGTCCTACAATGCCGTATCGGCGAGCGTACAGCCAGAGGTGCGGCGCTGGTGGATGAGGGAACTCGTCATGCGCTGGATGCGGACTGGGGCGATCGAGGATGAGGCGGCCGAGGAAGACCGCCTCACGGCGAGCCTGGCTGGCTTAGCTGTGGCCTTGATGCTGGTTGTAGCTGGCCTGTTCCTGATCCAGCATCTGCGCGACAAGGCACAGATCGAGGACTGCTTGATGTCTGGCCGGTTCAATTGTGACGCGGTGCTGGCGTCCCTTCCACACTGACCGTTTGTGGGCCCACCCATCCCTGGGCCCAGCTCGAAAAATCCGCCGCAGGCATCGGACGACTCATGAAATATCCCTGCACCTCGTCGCAGGCGGCATCGGCGATGGCGTCCAGCACTGGCTTGGTCTCGACTCCTTCGGCCACCACCCGGTAGCCGAGGTTATGGGAGAGCAGGGTCATCGTCGAGACGAGTGAACGCTTGCGCTCGTCGGCTTCGAGATCGCGCATGAATGATTGATCGATTTTCACCACGTGGACGGGCAGGCGCTGCAGGTAGGCCAGGCTGCTGTATCCCGTCCCGAAATCATCGATCGCCAAGCGGACACCAGCCCTCGCAATAGCCTCAAGCATCGCCAGCGCTTGGCCCCCGTCCTCCATAAGGGCGCTCTCGGTCAATTCCAGCTCCAGCCGTTCGGGCGCAAGTGCCTGCTTGGCCAAACCCTGCATCACGCGGCGGTCGAGATCGTGTTCGAGCAGGTTGGACGCGGAAACGTTCATGGAGAGCTGCAGGTCGAGACCAGCATCGCGCCAGGCCGCGAGTTGCCTGAGGGCAGCGTCAAGCACCCAGGCCGTCATCGCCTTGACCATCGATGTTTGCTCGACGATCGGAATGAACTCGCCTGGCGAGATCACGCCGAGGCTCGGATGTCTCCAGCGCAGGAGCGCCTCGGCCCCCACGCAGGTGCGGGAGGCGAGGTCGATCCTTGGCTGAAACACGAGGCTCAGCTGGTCGGCTTGCTCGAGAGCCGCGCCGAACTCGTTGAGCAGCGTAAAACGCCGGCGGTGCACCGTGTCCTGGGCGGGCGAATAGACGCTCACTTTGCGTTCCGTCGCATGGGCGTCCTGGACCGCGCTGTTGGCAATCCGCAGCACGTCGCGGGGCTTGACCTGCCCCAGCACGAACGGGGCCACGCCGATCACCGACGTGGTTACGAAGCGTGAGCTTGCGGAACTGCGAAACACGGCCATCGTATTGGCGAGGAGGGCGACATAGCTCTCCTCCTCGACGCCGGGCGGGGACAGGAAAGCAAACTGGGTCGGCGCGACGTGATAGGCTTTTCGGGTTGGGCCAATGGCCGACCTGATCGCCAAGGCCGCCTCCTGGATCATGTCATAGAGGAACGAAGAACCCATCACGCGCGTGACGTTGCTGAGTTGCGCGGGATTGGCGACATCGACCAGCACGGCGAGCCGCCGCTCAAGCAATGGGCGATCTGCGACGAGGTCGTCGAGATCCTCGATGAACTGGGTATGGTTCGGCAACCCGCTGAGTGGATCGACCCGGCCAAACGCGTGTTGCAATTCGATCTGCGCCATCACCATGGCCGCGAGGTCATGCAAAGAGGCCATCTCGATCTCGGACATCCGCCGCGGTTCCAGCCCGAGGACACACATGGAACCCAGGCAGAACCCCTCGCGCGTGGTCAACGGCGCACCCGCATAGAACCGTATCCCAGCGCCGGCGAGGGGACTGTTGCAATAGTGGGGGTCAAGCAGCAGGTCCGGAACCGTCAGGCTCCGGGAGCTCTCGGCCACCTGGGCGCAGGGCGCCTTGCCCCGGGGGATGGACGGGTGCTCGATGCCGACGCGTGACTTGAACCACTGCCTGTCGGTGTCGGTGAGCGAAACGGCCGCTAGGGGTAGGCCAAAGAGCTGGCCTGCCATGCGGGTGATACGGTCGAACGCCTCGGTTGGGGCAGTGTCCAACAGGCCAAGCTGGTGCAAGGCGGCGAGGCGTTTGTCTTCGCTCCAACCTGTCGGCGCCGGTGGGCCCGCAATCGTGGGGGCACGCAGCAGCGAGACGAGATTGGAGCTCACATGGTCCCGGCGCTCCGACCGACGGCGGTCCTTCACCACAGCGGAGGCCGGACCAGCGAGACCAACTACGGGCTCAGCCGCTTGTGACGCCGTCTTCGAGCTCAACGAAGTAGTCCTTCCAAAACGCGCTTGCCGATCAGGATGCCCGGCGGCCTCCTGGTCGAAATACAGCTAAAAGGATGTACAAGCGGTTAAGCCCAGCGAGCCGGGATCATGTCCTTTTTGGCCCTCAGCTGACCCGGCGCCCTTCTCGCCGAGACTCCGGGAATTATGCCGGGGGCATGGTCGCCAGCAATCCAGCCATCAGACGCCCGCGCGGCACCAGGCTGGCCTCGATCAGATGTTCGTCCAAGGTGTGCAGCCCGGCGCCCTCCACCCCCAGCCCGTCCAACGTCGGGAGCCCAGCCGCACCGGTGAAGTTGCCGTCCGATCCGCCCCCGGCGCTGCCATGGCCGATGTCGAAGCCGATCGTGCGGGCAATGCGGCGCGCGTGCTCATAGAGCGCCATGGTGCCGGCGCGCGGCTCCCATACCGGCCGGGTCACGCCGCGGGTCACCTGGAACGCCACCCCTTGCTCCTCGGACCCGTGCGACAGCGCCAGCATGCGGGCCACGCCGGCGTCGAGATCGGGCTGCCGCTTGGCCATGCTCAGCGCCTCGCCCTCGCAGGTGGTCGCGACGCAGTTCACCCACCGGCCGCCATGCACCACGCCGACGCTGAAGGTGCAATCGAGGGTGGTCATGTCCTCGATCGTAATGACCTGCCGGGCCATCTCGCGGATGGCGGACCGGCCGTCGGCGAGGCGGGCGCCGGCGTGGCTGGGGCGGCCGGTGGCGCGCAGGTCATAGCGCGCAATGGCGTAGCGGCCCGTGACGACGCCGCCATCGGCCTGCGCGGGTTCCGGCACCAGGACGTGGCGGTGACGCGCGGCTTCGGCCTCGATCAGCGCGCGGGTGCTGGGACTGCCGACCTCCTCGTCAGAGGTGAGCAGCACCGTCACCGGCAGGGCGGCCGGGATGCCGGCGCGGGCGAGGTGACGCAGCGCCTCCAGGACCAGCAGGTTGCCGCCCTTCATATCCATCGTGCCGGGGCCGTAGACCCGGCCACCGTCCCGGCGCCACGGCAGGGCGACCAGGGTGCCGACCGGGTGCACGGTGTCGAGGTGGCCCATGACCAGGATGCCCGGCCCGGGCGAAGAATGCGGCAGCGTGGCGCGCACGCAGCCGCCGAAGCCCATGCGGCCGGGAATGCGGTCGATCGAGGCGCCCAGCGCGGCGAGGTCCGCCGCCGCCAGGTCCATCATGCGGTCCACCGCGGCGGCGTCCCAGGTCGGGCTCTCGCACTCTACCCAGGGCCGCAGTGCAGCCAGCATGGTCTCGGTCTCGAAGGGGAGGCCGTTCGGGTCCATGGTCAAACTCCCAGAAAGGCGGCGCGCCACCGCGGGTCGTGCGCAAGCTCGGCGGCGGGGCCATCGGGCCGCGGGCAACTATGGCTAGGCCCGCCCGGTCAGGGAGTGCGTCGGACTCATTGGCACGGCGTATCCCTACAATGCTGCGCAAGAACACTCCGGGGGTGTGGCCGGTCCGTCAATGGATGGCGGCGCCCTAAGCGCGTATCAACCCTGCCGTTGGGGAAGCGGCGTCGCTGCCGGGAAAGGCCCGCAGCAGGGCCGGCGCCGCCAAGCCAAGATGCGACGCCAGCAGCCCCTTGGCGAGCGAGCGCAGGTCGAGCGTCGGGGCAAGGTCCCGCCCGTCCAGCAGCCGGTCCTCGGCCAGGCCGGGCCAATCGGCCAGCACCCGGCCGCCCAGGACCGCACCGCCGGCCAGGAAGGCCACCGTGCCCGTGCCATGATCGGTGCCGCCCGTGCCGTTCGCCCGTGCGGTGCGGCCGAATTCCGTCATGACCAGCACGGCCGTCTGCGCCCAGGCCGCCCCCAACCCATCCCGCAGTCCCACCAGCCCAGCGTCCAGTTGACCGAGCGGACCCAGCAGCCGCTGCGCCTGACCGGCATGGGTGTCCCAGCCGCCCAGCTCCATCGCGGCGATGCGCGGCCCGTCCGCCGCCGCCAGCAGCCGGCCCGCCGTGCCGGCCAGCGTGGCGAAGGCGTACTTGTCGCGGGGCGACTCGGCCCCCGCAAGCTGCGTGCCGGCAAGCTGGGCATTGGTGAAGCCGCGCTCGGCCAGGCCCTGGCGCAGCGCCGGGCCGGTGACCGGGTCAGACTGGTGCATGGCCGCGAGCCGGGCGTAGAGGTCCGCCTGCGGCTGCGCGAACCCGGTGGGGGCATAGGCGCCGACCAAGGTAGGGCCACGGAGCAGCAACGGCAGCGCGACGCCCACCGAGAGCGGCGCGCCGGCCGAGGGCCGTGGCGGCATGGCGAGCACGGCGCGGTTCAGCCAGCCGCTGGATAGCCGCTGGTCGGCGCCGCTCTCCATGAGGTCCTGCGCCTCGAAGTGGCTGCGCGTGCGGACGTGGCCCGCCACGGCGTGCACCGGAAGCAACTGCCCGGCCGCATACATCGCGTGCATCCCGGTGAGCACCGGGTGCAGCCCGTAGAAGCCGCCGAGGTCCAGCACACCGCCCTCCTGGCCGGGCTGTGGCGGCAGCAGTCCCGGACGGAGCGCCGCGAGCGCCGGGTCGCCATAGGGCACGACGGCGGCCATCCCATCCAGCGCGCCGCGCAGGATCACGACGACCAGGCGCCGCTCGGTCGGCGCCGCCGCGACGGCGAGCGACACGCGGCCCAGCGCGACGGCGGCACCCAATCCAAGCAGGGCGCCCCTTCGGCTGATGCGCGGGAAGGGTGGGGTCATCGCCTTTGAAACTCCGGTGAGGCAAGCAGCAGCGTGATGGCGTCCCGGCGCGACCCGGCGTGGCGCAGCTCATTGAGCGTGGCGTCCGACAGCAGCGGCCCCAGCGCCGTGTCCGCCAGCACCGTGGCATCCGGAAGCTGCGCACGCCCGGCGAACCCGTAGGCCCAGTCGACCCGGCGCAGCACCGCCTCCGGTCCCGCCCAATCCTCCGCGGTGTCCGGCCAGCCAATCGGGAAGGGCGCATTGAACGCCGGCTGACCCAGCCCGGCCATGATGGCCAGCATGTCCGGGCGCTGGTCCGGCGGCAGGCCGGAGGCCCGCACCGCCGCTAGCACGTAGTCCCAAGGGCTGCGCAGCTTGGTGAGTGGCTGCCAGGCCTCCGGCACGCGCAGCAGCGCCAACGCGGCCGCGCCGAGGTTGCCGCCGGTGTCGCGCAACGCGCCCTCGATGGTCCGGACGGCGTCGGGAGGCGGCGTGTCCGCCACGAAATGCCGGACCAGCTTCGTCGCGAGATGGCGGTGCGTCATCGGGTGCGCGGCCAGGAAGGCGAGCGCCTCGACGCCGCCCTGCTCGCCCTCGGGAATGTGCTGGCCCAGCAGCAGCTTGGCTCCGGGATCTTGCAGGGCTGGGCGGAACTTGAAGCCCACCGGGTCCTGCTGCCGCTCCACCGACCAGCCGGTCAGCACGCGGGCGAACTCGGTCACGTCCGCCTGGGTGTAGCCGGCCGCGGGCGTGCAGGTGTGCAGCTCCAGGCACTCGCGCGCCAGGTTCTCGTTCAGCCCGCGATGCTGCCGCAGCCCGGCGAGCGAGCCTGGGCCGGTGGACCCGGCGTTGTCGAGATACAGCAGCATGGCGGGATGCCGCATTACCGCCAGCAGCATGTCGGCGAAGCCTCCGGTCACATGCGGCCGGATGGCGTCCCGGACATAGGCGCCCACCAGGGGAGCGATCTGCCCGCGGCGTAGGCTGACGGTGAAATGGTTGGCCCAGAACCAGACCAGGCGCTCACGGAACGGCGCGTCGGTCGCGATGGCGAGGTCGATCAGCGTCTGCGCCTCGGCCCGGAAGATCTGTCTTGCGCGGCTGGGCTCGCCGGGCGGATGCGGGTCGGTGCGGTCGAGCCTGATGGCGGCCATCCCGTCGGCCACGGTTGCGCCGCCGGCTGGGGCTAGGTCCGGCTGTTCAAGCTGATCCGCAAGCCAGCGTGCGGGGTCGGCTGGCGATGCGTCGCCGGGCCTGCTTCCCAGACCGAAGCGCATCATGGCGTGTGCGGAGCGAACGTCCATAGCCGGACTTTACGATCGCGCCACGGGACACACTAGCGATTAAGCCGTGTTAGGGGCCATTTTTCCGTGACAAAGCGTAACAGGGTCTATACGAACAGTTAACGATCTAAGTTCGTGATGAATTTCCAGTTTCTTCTATGTCAAATATGCGGGGCGAAACGGGTTAAGCGTCGGAATTTTTTACACCGATCGGCTCAGTTCGTAAGTCTTTCGTTAATTTACAACCTGTTAACATCTGGCATAGCAATTGCAACGGTTTAGCAACATTTAAGAGGAATATCATCGTGTTCGCGCAAAAAGCCATATCTGCCAGTTTTGCCGCTGCGGTCGCCATTGTGCTGGCCGCCGTGCCAGCCGCTGCCGACCCGATCGTATTGAACCCCAATTTCGACATCAACGATACGGTATCAAATTCACAGTTCAACGGCGGGAACCCGTTCTTCATCCAGAACTGGAGGCCGGCTGGCTTTGCCACCAATTCCAATACCGATCCTGGCCAATACGACAACGGTTCGGCGGGCGGTCAGAGTGTGGTCGGCTTCTTGTCGGGTCCCAGCTCCTCACTCAGCCAGGTGGTGAGCGGGTTCGTCACCGGCCTCTCCTATACCGTGTCGGTGCTCGCCAATGCCCGTGCAGGATCGGGCTTCAACCCGACCTTTAACATCCTGGCGGACGACGTCTCGGTTTATGGACCGACCACGCTGACCCCGGTCGATCCGGCAGGCACGTTCAGCACAGCCTTCACGACCTTTCGGTCGAACGCTTTCGTCGCGACGAATACCTCTGAGACGATCACCTTCGTCAACACATCGTCGTCGGACATGAACGCGTCAACGCTGTTGTCCGGCGTATCTGTGTCCGTGTCCGACGTGCCGGAGCCGATCAGCCTTGCCATTCTGGGGGTTGGCCTGGCCGGAGTCGGCATCGCCCGCCGCCGCCGCATCTAACGCACGGCAGCGGGCAATTGCTGACATAGTAGACCGGACTCTCCGGCCACTGTTGGAAAACCTTACACGGCGGTCCCTCAAGGGGCCGCCGTTTCCTCTGCGGGGCGGCGCCTGAGCGGCCTGCTACGCCCCGGGTGACAGCTTCCAGAATACCGCTCAGAACACCGCCCAGAACACCGCATTGTCAAAGTCTGGCCGTTCCTGCGAACCTGGCCGTCCTAGCCGCCGTAAGGCGACGTGATCGGCAAAGGACAGCATGACGGTCAGGATCGGCATCGACATTGGCGGCACCTTCACGGACCTCCAGGTCCTGGACCAGCGCACCGGCCGGTCCGGCAGTGTGAAGACGCCGACGACGCCGGAGGACCCCTCCATCGGCCTGATGGCCGGCGTCGACGAGGCCGCACGCCGGTTCGGCTTCGCGCTCGGCGACATCAGCCTGCTGCTGCACGGCACCACGATCGCCACCAACGCCGTGCTGGAGCGCAAGCTGCCCCGCGGCGTGCTGCTCGCGACCGAGGGGTTCCGCGACGTGCTGGAGATCGGCCGCCACGCCCGGCGGGACATCTATGGCCTGCGGCAGCAGCGGGCGGCTCCGTTGATCTCCAGGGAGCGCCGGGTCGGCGTGGCCGAGCGGATGCGCGCCGATGGCAGTGTGGAGCGGGGGTTGTCGCCGGCAGCGCTGGACCAGGCGGTGTCGGAGGTGCGCCAGTTGGACGCCGAAACGGTCGCCATCAGCCTGTTGCACGCCACGGTCAACCCTTCGCATGAACAAGCACTGCGCGATCACATCCTGAAGGCGTGCCCCGGCCTCCCGGTCAGCATCTCGTCGGAGGTGAGTGCGGAGATCCGCGAATACGAGCGGACCTCGACCACCGTGCTGAACGCCCTGCTGGTGCCGGTGGTGCGCGGCTACCTTACACTTCTGCAACGGCGCATGGCCGAGCGGGGGCTCACGGCCCGCCTGTTGCTGGTGCAGTCGAATGGCGGCGTGTGCAGCCCGGCCGTCGCAGCCGTGCAGCCGGTGCGGCTGTTGCTGTCGGGGCCGAGCGGCGGGGCGCTGGCGGCCAGCCGGATCGCCGCGCGGCTGGGGCTGGACAGCGTGGTCGGCATGGACATGGGCGGCACGAGCTTCGACGTGTGCGTAGTAAGCGGCGGCCGGGTCACGCAGATGATGCAGGGCGAGGTCGATGGCCTGCCGGTGCGCCTGCCGATGGTGGAAATCCGCACGATCGGCTCGGGCGGCGGCTCGGTCGCGGCGGTGGACCCCGGCGGGCGGTTCACCGTCGGGCCGCACAGCGCCGGGGCCCGGCCCGGCCCGGCCTGCTATGGCCGCGGCGGCACCCGGCCCACCGTCACCGACGCCAACCTGGCGCTCGGGCGGCTGGATGGCGGGTTCTTCCTGGGTGGCGCGTTGCCGCTCGATGCCGACGCGGCCCGGGCGGCCCTGGCGGCGGAGGTGGCGGGGCCGCTGGGCCTCGGTCCCGACCAGGCGGCGGCAGGCGTGGTCGCGCTCGCCAACACGAGCCTCGCCAGCGCGATCCGGCTGACCCTGTTCGAGAAGGGCCTGGATCCCCGGGGGTTCAGCATGCTGTCGTTCGGCGGCGCCGGCGGGCTGCATGCGATCGAGGTCGCGGACGAGCTGGGCATCACCCAGGTCGTGTTCCCGGCCGACGCCAGCACGTTCTCGGCCAGCGGCATCCTGGCGTCCGACATCGTGCACGACCTCGCCAGCAGCCGCCTATTGCCCGCAACGCCCGGCAGCCTGCCGGAACTGGCGCGCGCCGCGGCGGCGTTGTCCGATCAGGCCCGGGCATTGCTGGCAGCCGATGGAGTCGCCGTGGACCGGCAGGCGCTCGATCTCGCGGCGGACATGCGCTATCGCGGCCAGGCGTTCGAGCTGGTGGTGCCGTGGCGTGGCGCGGTGGACGCTGGCGGGCTGGCGGCGGCGACCGAGGCGTTCCACGATATGCACCGGCAGCGCTTTTCCTATGCGAACCCGGCCGATGCCGTCGATATCGTAACCCTGCGGCTCTCGGCGACCGGGCGCCTGTCCACTTCGGAGCCCGGGCGGGCAGGGGCGCCAGCAAACGGGGGCGTACGGCCACAACATCGCCGGCCGGTATTCCTGGGCGGATGGCGGAGTATTGACGTCGTGCATCGCAGCCAGGTGGCGCGCTCCATGCGGGGGCCGCTGCTCATCGAGGAGGACTACACCACCGTGCTGCTGACCGAGGACTGGAGCATCGAACCCGGCGCAGAGGGCGCGCTGATCGCCCGGCGCACCCCATGACCCCGCTCGGTCCCATCGAGCTCGAGATCATGCGCAACGCCCTGACCGCCGCGGCGGCGGAGATGGACGTGACCGTCTGGCGCACCAGCCGGTCCACCATCGTGCGGGAGCTGCTGGACTACTCGACAGCCGTGTTCGACGCGAACGGCGACAACGTGGCGCAGTCCGCGCGCATTCCGCAGCACCTGAACTCGATGGGCGCCGGGCTGCAGACGGTGCTGCGCGAGTTCCTGCCGCTGGAGGAATGGGCGGAGGGCGATGTCATCGTCACCAACGACCCGTATTGCGGCGGCCAGCATATCCCGGACATCCTGGCGTTCCGCCCGGTGTTCGCCGGCGGCCAGCGCGTCGCGATCGTCGGCACGCTGTGCCACCACCTCGACATGGGTGGCATTTCGGCCGGGAGCTATGGCGCGACGGCGACCGAGGTGTTCCAGGAGGGCCTGCGCATCCCGCCGATCAGGCTCGTGCGCGGCGGGGTGTTGAACGCCGAGGTGCTGGCCGTCATGCGGCAGAACGTCCGCCGGCCGGACATGCTGTGGGGCGACCTGCAGGCGCAGATGGCGTCGCTCGCGGTGGGGGAGGCGAATTTGCAGCGGCTGTGCGCCCGCTACGGGGCGGAGGGGATCGTGGCGGCCTGCGCGCAGATTCTCGACAGCTCCGAACGGGCGATGCGCGCCATGATCGGGCGCATCCCGGACGGCACGTACGAGTTCGAGGACGTGATCGACGACGATGGGCTGACCGATACGCCGATCCGCATCCATGCCGCGATCACCGTGGCGGGGGAGGAGATGGTGGTGGACCTCTCGGGGTGCGGACCGCAGGCGTTGGGGCCGATCAATGCGACGCTGGCGTCCTCGGGGTCGGCCGTGTCCTACGCCATCATGGCCTGCGCCGATCAGCCGATTCCGGCCAATGCCGGCTGCAACCGGCCGGTGCGCGTGGTGGCGCCGGAAGGCCTGGTGGTGAACGCGCGGCACCCGGCGCCGGTCGCGAACCGCATCGTCGTGTCACACCGCCTGGCGACCACCCTGCTGGGCGCATTGCACAAGGCGGTGCCGGGCCGCATTCCCGCCGCGTACTACGGCGCGAGCTACGTCTGCACCTTTCAGACGATTGCCGGCCAGACGGCTGCCGCCGATGCGCCCCGGTCCGTGCTGGTCGAGATCGAGGTCGGCGGCGGCGGCGGCCATCCGTTGCAGGATGGGCTCAGCGCCTACTCCCACGGCATGCACAACAACGCGAACATCCCCGTCGAGATGATCGAGAGCGAGGTGCCGTTGACCATCACCCAGTATGCCCTGCTGCCGGACACTGGCGGGGCCGGGCGGCATCGCGGCGGGCTGGGCCTGGTGCGGGAGTGGCGGGTGGACTGCGACGAGGCTGTGTTCACCGCGAACCTCGAGCGGTTCAAGTCCCGTCCCTATGGCCTCGACGGCGGGCTTCCCGGCGCGCCGGGGCGGCTGTTCCATGTCCGCGACGGGCGGGCGGCGGCGCTGCCGTCGAAGATCGGCAACCTGCGCCTGCGCCGGGGCGACCGCATCCGGCTGGAAACGTCTGGCGGCGGCGGCTTCGGATTGCCGGGGGAGCGGCCCGCGGCCGAGGTGGCGGCGGACCGGCTTGGCGGCTATGTCACCACGGCGCTGGGTGAATAGGCTGCAGGCCACCGGCTAGGCAGGTTGCAACAAAGGCCGGATGCGGGCTACCCAGCGCGATGTCCGATTTGCCGAGTTCCCGCGTGCCCGCCCTCGATCATGTCTATGGCCGGGTGCAGTGGCTGGCCTATCCGCTGGTGCGGATCGTGACCGGGCTGTTCCTGGTCCCGCATGGGGCACAGAAGCTGTTCGGTTTTGCCGGCGGCGACATCGCTGCGACCGCGGCGGGGTTCGCCAAGCTCGGCCTCGCGCCGGCCCTGCCGCTCGCCTACCTGGTCGGCGCGACCGAGTTCTTTGGCGGCCTTTGCATCGCGCTCGGCGTCTTCACCCGGCCGGCAACGTTGGCGGCGGCGATCCTGCTCGGCGTGGCCGCGTGGACCGTGCACCTGCCGAATGGCTTCTTTTGGACGGCGCGCGGCTTTGAGTATCCCGTGATGTGGATGGCGCTGTGCATCGCCTGCGTGCTGCGCGGCAGCGGGCCGCTGTCGATCGACGCTGCCCGGGGACGGGACGCATAGCGGCGACCTGACCGATGTCCGCCGTCGAACGGTTCGAGCTGATCCTGCTGCTGATGGCCGTCGTCATCGGCCTCGAACTGCTGGCCCGGCGCCTGCGCATGCCGCCGGCCGCGGCGCTGATCCTGGGCGGGATCGTGCTGGCGCTGATCCCGCACATGCCGGACATCGAGCTGGACCCTGACCTCGCCTTGGTGCTGTTCCTGCCGCCGTTGCTACTGGGCAGCGCCTTCTTCACCTCGTGGCGGGACTTCCGCGCCAACTTGCGGATCATCATGCAGCTCGCGGTCGGTGCCGTGGCATTCACGACGGCGGTCGTGGGTGTCGTCGCGCATTGGGTCATACCGTCCCTGCCGTGGGCCGCGTGCTTCGTGCTGGGCGCCGTCGTCTCGCCGCCGGACGCCGTGGCCGCCAAGGCCGTGCTGGCCCAGGTGTCGCTGCCGCGCCGGGTCACGGTGCTGCTGGAGGGCGAAAGCCTGGTGAACGACGCCACTGGGCTCGTGCTGTTCCGCTTTGCGGTGGCGGCCGGGCTCACGGGCCTGTTCGACGCGGGTCAGGCGGCGCTGTCCTTTGGCGTGCTGGCGGTGGGCGGCGTCGCGGCCGGCACGGCCTTCGGGTATGCGGCGGTGTTCCTGCTCGCACGGTTGAAGGAGCCGACGTTGGCGATCGTCGCCAGCCTGTTGGCGGCTTGGGCCTCCTATATCGGCGGGGAGGCGATCCACGTCTCGGGCGTGCTGGCCACCGTGGCGTGCGGGCTGGTGATGGGATGGCGGCAGCACGCCACGCTGACCGCCAGCACGCGGCTCCGGGCGCGGGCCGTGTGGCAGGTGGTCGAGTTCGTGCTGGAGTCGCTGGTTTTCATCCTGATCGGCCTGTCGCTCCGCGGCGTGCTGACCCGGCTGGGCGGCAGCTGGGAGAACATCGTGGTGCTGCTGCCCGCGGCCGGCGCGATCGTGACGGCGACGATCCTCAGCCGGTTCGCCTGGATCGTCCCCGCAACCTACGTGCCGCGCCTGCTGCTGCCGTCAGTGCGGCGGCGCGACCCTTTTCCGCCGGTCGCGGTGCCGATCATCATGAGCTGGGCCGGCCTGCGCGGCGTGGTGAGCCTCGCCGCGGCGCTCTCGCTGCCCGAACAGTTCCCCGGCCGCGACTTCATCCTCGCGACGACGTTCCTGGTGATCCTGGCGACCGTGCTGATCCAGGGCGCGACCCTGGCGCCGCTGGTCCGCGCGCTGGGCCTGAGCGAGTTTCAACTGGAGCAGCGCTCCACGCTGCCCGAGGCCGAGGCGCGGGCGCGCATGGCGCAGGCGCAGCTCGTGGCGATCGAGCGGCACTCGATGGGCGAGGACGGCACCCATCGGCATCCGAGGCTGGTGGAGCAGTACGGCTACCGCGCCTGCGCCGCCGCCCGTTTCAGCGAAGCAAACGGAGCTTTGGTCGGCGAGAAGAATGCGCATTTCGCGGCGGTCCTGATGGCGGTGGCCGCCGGACGGGTTGAGCTGCTGCGGCAGCACCGTGCGGGCGAGATCCACGACTCCGTCCTGCACACGCTGGAGGTTGAGCTCGACATCGAGGAGGTCGAGGCCCTCCGGCACCGGGACGCCGGAGATTAAGGCGCGTTTTGCGTCGAGGCCATCGGACAAAGCTCTAGGTCATCGGCATCGCGACATGCTGCCGATAGGCTGGGCGGGTCAGCAGGCCGTCGTACCAGGCCCGCAGGTGCGGCTGCGGCGGCCGGGCGATGTCGAACGAGAACCAGCGGTGCACGTGCACACCCAACGCGATGTCCGCGAGGGTGAACACCGGGCCGGCGACATACTCGACACGCTCCAGGATGCCGTCGAGCAGGGTCCAGCACCGGGTCACCTCGGTCGTGGCGGCGGCGATCGCGGCGTGGTCCCGCTGCTCCGGCCGCATGCGGACCAGGCCCTGGAACACGATGGATTGCGGCCGGTTCAGCGTGGTCTGCTGCCAATCCATCCAGCGGTCGATGCTGGCGCGCGCCTTGAGGTCGTCCGGCCACATCGGGCTGCCGGGCGCGTTCGCCGCGCACAAGTAGCGTACGATCGCATTGCTTTCCCACAGCACGAAGTCGCCCTCGACCAGGGTGGGGACCACGCCGTTCGGGTTGATGGCCCGGTATTCCGGCGTGTCGTTGCCGCCGAACGGGCCGCCGAGATCGGTGCGCTCATAGGGCAATCCGAGCTCCTCCAGCAGCCAGACCGGCTTCATGACATTGCTGGAGTTGGCCCGGCCCAGAAGCGTGCGCATCGTTTTCTTCCCAACGTGTGCCGGCAGGTTAGGGCGGAGGCGCGATTGCTCCAAGCGGGAATGCGCGCCATACCGCCGGCATGACTCCTTCCAGCACAATGCTATCCAATGCCCGGGGCGCGGCATGGGTCACCATCCTGGCGTCCGCGGCGGCGCTGGGCGGCGCATTGGCGTCCGAACGCTGGCTCGGCCTGGTGCCCTGCGCGCTGTGCCTGTGGGAGCGCTGGCCCTATCGCGTGGCGATCGTGCTGGGTCTGGCGTCTTTGGCGTTGGCGCGCCGCCCCGCGCGCTGGGCATTGGCCGTGGCGGCGGTGGTGACGCTGGCGGGCGCCGCAATGGCGGCGGTGCACGTGGGGGTGGAGCAGGGCTGGTGGCCCAGCCCGCTGCCCGAATGCGCCGCACCCGTGCTGGGCGGCGGCAGCATCGCCGAGCGGCTGGCCCGCATGCCGGCCACGGTCAGCAAGCCCTGCGACGAGCCGACCTTCCTGGTGCCGGGCCTGCCGGTCTCGATGGCGGCGATGAACCTCGGCCTCGCCCTGGCGCTGACCGGGTTCCTCGCCATGTCAGTGCGGCAGCAGCGAGGCACACCATGAGCGACACACGGACACCATTGCCCGGCGATCCCACCCTGCGGGACACGGTCGAGCGCATCATCCGGGTGGATCACGCCGGCGAGTATGGCGCGGCCCGCATCTATGAGGGCCAGTTGTCCGTCATGGGCCGCGGTCCCAAGGGCGACCTGATCCGCCACATGAAGGACCAGGAGCAGCATCATCTGGACACCTTCACCGGCCTGATCCGCACGCGCCGGGTGCGGCCGACGGCGCTGCTGCCGTTGTGGCACCTCGCCGGCTATGCGCTGGGCGCCGTGACCGCCCGGATGGGGGACCGCGCTGCCATGGCCTGCACGGTGGCGGTTGAGGAGGCGATCGACGAGCACTATGCCGCACAGGCCGCCGCGCTCGGCGAGGACGAGGCGCCGCTTCGCACGACGATCGAGCGGTTCCGGGCCGAGGAGCAGGAGCACCGTGATATCGGGCTGGAACACGACGCCGAGCAGGCTCCGGCGTATCGCCTGATGTCGGCCGTGATCAAGGCTGGGTGCAAGGTGGCGATCAAGGCGAGCGAGCGGATTTAGTCTTACGAACTCCATCAACATCGCGGAAACTTGGTCATCAGGCCTTCGTTGGGTAAGCGGCATGTGCCGCACACTCGACGGAGACACCGACGATGTTCTTACGAATTGACAAGTTGCAGGCCGAGCTTCCGGCGCCGAAGAAGCAAGACCCAAATGCCGCGGCCGCATTGCAGGAACTGTTGGGCGGCAAGTATGGTGAGATGTCCACTCTGGGCAACTACATGTTCCAGAGCTTCAACTTCCGCAGCAAGGAGAAGCTGCGCCCGTTCTACAGCCTGGTCGCCAGCATCACGGCGGAGGAGCTCGGCCATATCGAGCTGGTCGCCAATGGCGTTTCCATGCTGAACGCCGGTCCGGACGTGCCGGCGAACGAGAAGGGCGGCGGCGACATCTCGGATGCGCCGTTCTCCGGCATGCAGGACGTCCGGCTGGCGGCATCGTTCCTCTCGAACGGTGGCGGCTCCATGCCGATGAACAGCAATGGCGCGTCGTGGAACATGGATTTCGTGACGACCACGGGGAACGTGGTGATCGACCTGCTGCATAACTTCCACCTGGAGTGTGGCGCCCGCATCCATAAGCTGCGGGTCTATGAGACCATGACGGAGCCGACCGGCCGCGAGGTCTGCGGCTACTTGCTGGTCCGCGGCTCCGTGCACGCCCATGCCTACGCGCTGGCGCTGAAGAAGATCACTGGCGTCGAGATCGAGAAGATGCTGCCGACGCCGAACATCGACCTCGGTAAGATTCCCGAGTGCCAGAAGTACTTGGCCGAAGGCTCGCATCGCCGGCTGTACCGCTTCAGCCCGGACGACTATAGGGAAATGTCCGGCATCTGGGGCAACGGCGAGCAGGCGTTGCCGGGCGACCCGCCAGGCGAGCTGGAGGTGGTCGACGGCCATCCGGAGGGCGGCAGGATCCACAACCTCATGGGCCAGACCACGGCATTCACTCCGGACTACGCGCCCGAGGAGATGTTCGAGATCGCGTCCAAGCTGTATAAGAAGTCCCGCTAATAGCGCGCCACGCTCCATAAGGGAGCGTGGCGTCAGCTCTCGAGCTCGCTGTCCCAATACAGGTAGTCGCGCCAGCTCTCGTGCAGGTAGTTCGGCGGGAACGCTCGGCCGTTATCCTGCAACTCCCAGGTCGAAGGCTGCGCGGGCTTTAGCCGCGGGTGCATGTGGCACTCACGCGGCAGCCTGTTGCCCTTACGCAGGTTGCAGCCGCCGCAGGCGGTGACGACGTTCTCCCATGTCGTGCGGCCACCACGGCTGCGCGGGATCACGTGGTCGAACGTCAGATCGTGCGTGGGATAGCGGTCGCCGCAGTACTGGCAGCTGAAGGCGTCCCGCAGGAACACGTTGAAACGGGTGAAGGCCGGTTTGCGCGCTGCGGGGATATAGTCCTTGAGCGCAATGACGCTCGGCAGCCGCATCGACATGCTGGGCGAGTGGACCTCGTCGTCATATTCACTCAGCACCGAGACCCGGTCGAGGAACACGGCCTTCACGGCGTCCTGCCAGCACCACACCGACAAGGGAAAATAGGAGAGCGGCCGGAAATCGGCGTTTAAAACTAGCGCGGGAAAGTGCAGACCTCCGTCGGGCAATGCGCGCTCCTTCAAGACAGACGCAACAGCTAGGGCCAACACCGAAGATAGGCCGCCAGATCGTGTGGTTCGCCAAACCCAGTCATGTTATTGCACTGCGAACACGCACCGGCAAGCCGCACCGGCGGTTGTCATCGCTTCGTCATGCGAACAAACGCTGTAGAAACAATGCGCCCGCCGATAGGCCGGCATCATCGATGCCGTGGCCCAGCGTCGGGCACCACAGCGTCTGCAGCGGTATGCCGAGCCGCATCAGCGCCGACTCGGCGGCCTCGGCGCGGGAAAACGGCACCACCTCGTCCTGCATCCCATGCACCAGCAGCACCGGCGGATGTCCGGCGCACTCCGCCTCGAGTCCCGGCGTATCGAGCAGCGCCCCGGAATAGGCCAGAATCCCGCGCGGCGGCGTGTGGCGGCGCAGGCCCGCGTGCAGCGCCATCATGGCGCCCTGGCTGAACCCCATCATCGCCACGGCGTCGGGTGCCAAGCCCGCCTGCGCCAACTCGGCATCGATGTAGGCCAGCAACAGCGGCGCAGCCCGGCGGGCCGCCGTGTCGAGCACCGCGGGCGTGCGGTCCTGCAGGCTGAACCATTGGCGCCCCATCGGCCCCTGGTCGTACGGCTCCGGCGCGTCCGGCGCCACGAACAGTGCGTCCGGCAGGGCTTTGGACCAAGTTGGAGCCAAATCGATCAGGTCATGCCCGTCGGCGCCCACCCCGTGGCATAGCACGACAAGCTGCCGCGCGGGGGCCTTCGATGCCGGACCCCAGCGCAATCCCACGAGCTCTGCCATGCCATCCTCCACGGTCACGGCTGCACTATGCCCATTGCTGGCCGGGCCGCCACCACCTCGACATGCGCCGGCGCCAGTGGCTCGATCAGCTCCGGCCCATCGTTGCGCACATTATTGACCCTGCTCGACACCGGCCAGATGCGCAGCGCCGTCGCCGAAGGCCGCAGCAACGCGGCCGGGTCGCCCGGCGCCTCGCCAAGCCAGGCCGCCCAATCCGCCTCCTCCAGGATGACCGGCATACGCTCATGCAGGTGTCCCACCGCGTCCGACGCGGTGGTGGTCACCACGGCGTAGCTGCGGATCGTCTGCTCGTCCGGGCCGCGCCAGCCCTCCCATAGCCCGGCCAGCGCCATGATGCGGCCATCCGCGCGGGCGACGGCGTACGGCTGCTTGCCCGCCGGACCCGCCTGCCACTCGTAAAACGCGTCGATCGGCACGATGCAGCGTCTCCGGGCGAAGGCGTCGCGAAAGGTGGGCAGGGTCGCGACCGTCTCGGCGCGCGCATTGATGGGCTGCCTGATCTTCTTTGGATCGCCACGCGCCCAGTGCGGCAGCAGGCCCCAGCGCAGCAGGTCCAGCTGCCGCGCCCCGGTCGATGGATGCAGCCGCACAACCGGGCCCTCCTGCGAGGGCGCCATGTTCCAGGTCGGCCGCCAATTCGGCGTGTCGTTCGTCGTCGCGAAGATGCGGCGGATCTCATCGGGCGCTGTCATGGCGATATACCGGCCGCACATGCACCAGAGCTTGGCGTGCCTGCCCGATTCGTCAATCACGCCGTCTTTCAATCGCCCGTCTTTCAATCACGCCGCACGCTGAGTAGGTTCGTGCGAGATTCCAAAGGGAGGCTGCGATGGGTTGGATACGAAGGCTTGTTCCGGTCTTGCTGCTGCTGGCAGGGCACGCGGCGGTGGCGCAGGACCGCGTGCTGAACGTGTATAACTGGACCGACTACATCGATCCCAAGATGCTCGAGCGTTTCACTAACGAGACCGGCATCAAGGTCCGCTACGACGTCTATGACAGCCTCGAGACGCTGGAGGGCAAGCTGCTGGCCGGCAAGTCCGGCTACGACATCGTGGTCCCGACGGCCGAGCCGACCTTCTCCCGCCTGATCGCCGCCAAGGCGCTGCAGCCGCTCGACCGCAGCAAGATCCCGCATTGGTCGAACCTCGATCCCAAGCTGATGCAGCGGGTGCAGGTGTCCGACCCCGGCAACAAGTACGGCGCGATCTACTTGTGGGGCACTGTCGGACTGGGTGAGATCCCGGAGCGCATCCAGGCGCTCGATCCCGGGGCGCCGATGAATAGCTGGGACCTGCTGCTGAAGCCGGAGCACGCGAAGAAGCTGGCGGCCTGCGGCATCAGCGTGATGGACAGCGCCATCGACACGATCCCGAGCGTGCTGAAATATCTGGGCCATAACCCCGAGAGCACGGACCCCAAGGACCTCGCGGATGTCGAGCGAACCCTGATGGCGATTCGGCCCTACATCCGCACCTTCGCGTCCGGCGGCGCCGTGGAAGCGCTGGCGGGCGGCCAGACCTGCTTGGTCATGACCTATTCCGGCGACGTAATCCAGGCGGCGGCGCGGGCGAAGGAGGCCGGGCAAAAGGAGGTCCGTTATGTCGCGCCTAAGGAGTTCGCGGCGCTGACCTTCGACATGCTGGCGGTCCCCGCCGACGCGCCGCACCCGAACGAGGCGATGCAGTTCATCAACTTTCTGCTGCAGCCCGACGTGATGGCCGCGATCACCAACCAGGTGCGCTATCCCAATGCGGTTCCGGCCAGCCTGCCGTTGATCGCGCCGGAGGTGCGGAACGATCCCAACGTGTTCCCCGACACCGCCTCGCCGCGGTTCTTCACGGTGCGCGCGACGTCACAGGCCGCGGACCGGCTGCGCACGCGGATGTGGGCGCGGTTCAAGGCCGGAGGCTAACCATTTGGCGGCTTTGGAGGTTGCCGGGCTCTCAGTCCGCTATGGCCCGGCGGTGGCGCTGGACCGGCTGGACCTCACCATCGAGAGCGGCGAGCTGTTCGTGCTGCTCGGCGGCTCCGGGTCCGGCAAGACGACGCTGCTGCGGGCGCTGGGCGGCTTCATCCAGCCCGCCGCCGGGCGGATCGTGCTGGCGGGCCAGGATATCACCCGGCTGCCGCCGCACCGCCGCCCGGTGAACACCACGTTCCAATCCTACGCGCTGTTTCCGCACATGAACGTCGCGGACAACGTCGGCTTCGGCCTGCGCCGCCAGGGCATGCCGCGGGCCGATATCGCGCTCAGGGTCGCGTCGCTGCTCGAACTGGTGCGGCTCGGCGAGTTCGCCAAACGCAAGCCGGATGCGTTGTCCGGCGGGCAGCGGCAGCGGGTCGCGCTGGCCCGCGCGCTGGCGCCAAGCCCGCGGCTGCTGCTGCTGGACGAGCCGCTTTCCGCGCTGGACCGCTCGCTCCGTGAACAGACCCGGCAGGAGCTGCTGCGCGTGCAGCGGGAGACCGGGACCACCTTCGTTCTGGTGACGCACGACCAGGACGAGGCGCTGTCGATCGCGACCCGGATCGGCCTGCTGCACCAGGGCCGCCTGGCGCAGTTCGGCACGCCCGCCGACATCTATGAACGTCCGGCCAGCCGCTACGTGGCGGCGTTCATGGGGGCGGCGAACATCCTGCCGGGGACGGTACGGACTGCCGGGCCGGAGGCTGTCCTCGACCTCGATGGCATCGGGCCGGCTCGGGCCGCAGGCCCGGCCCCCGCTGCGGCCGGCAGCGCGCTGCACGTGGCGCTGCGGCCGGAGCGGCTGCGGATCGCGCCGGGTGCAGCCACCGGCATGAACACGGCGCCGGGCACGGTGGCGGAGAGCGCCTATCGCGGCGGCACCATGGACCACCACGTCCGGCTGCGTGGTGGCGCCATGCTGCTGGTGTCGCAGCCGCTGGCGGATGGCATGGGCGCCGCGCTGCTGGCGCCGGGGAGCGCCGTCGCGGTGTCCTGGCCGCCGGAGGCCTGCGTCCTGCTGCCGGAATGAACCGGTCCGCCGTCCTGGCGCCGGTCTGGCTCTGGCTGCTGCTGTTCGTGGCGGCGCCGGTCGTGATCGTGGCGGCGCTGTCCTTTTCCACCTCCATCCCCGGCGTGCCGCCCTACACGCCGCTGCTGCAGGCGCCGGACACCGCCAACTACGCCGCGCTGACCGAGGACTCCTTCTACCTGGACGCTGCGCTGAAAAGCCTCGCGGTCGCCGGGGTGTCGTCCGTGCTATGCCTGCTGATCGGCTACCCGATGGCGCTGGCGATCGCCCGCGCGCCAGACCGCTGGCGATCGCTGATGCTGCTGGGCGTGATGCTGCCGTTTTGGACCGGGTTCCTGCTCCGCATCACCGCGTGGATCGGGCTGTTGCGGGACGAGGGCTGGATCAATGCGGGTTTGCAGGCGGCTGGGCTGCCGGCGATGCGGCTGCTCTACACCAACTTCGCCATGTATGTCGGCGTGACCTATGCCTATCTGCCATTCATGATCCTGCCGCTGTATGCCCGCCTGTCCCGCCGCGACCCGGCGCTGGAGGAGGCCGCCGCCGACCTCGGCGCCAGCCCCTGGACCGCGTTCCGCACCGTGACCCTACCGCTCTCGTTGCCCGGCATCGCGGCCGGACTCGCCCTCGTGTTCATCCCCGCTGTCGGCGAATACGTGATCCCGGAGCTGCTGGGCGGTCCCTCCGCGCAGACCATCGGCCGTGCGCTGTGGAACGAGTTCTTCTCCAACCGGGACTGGCCCATGGCGGCGACGGTGGCCAACGCGCTGCTGCTGGCGCTGCTCGTGCCGATGGTGGCGCTGCGGGCGCGGCAGTGAGGCAGGGGCAATGAGGCGGGGACGGTTCCTCATCGCGTGCCTGCTGCTCGGCTATGCTTTTCTTTACGTGCCGGTGCTGCTGCTGGTCGCGACCAGCTTCAACCCGAACCGCCTCACGACGGTGCTCTCGGGTTTCTCGTTCCGGTGGTATGCGGCGCTGTGGGCCGATGACAAGCTGATCGAGGCGGCGCTGCTGTCGCTCCGCATCGCGGCGCTGTCGGCGACGGGCGCCACGGTGCTGGGGACGGTCGCGGGGTTCGCCTTGGCGCGGTTCGGGCGGTTTCGCGGCCGGGGCGCGTTCGCGGCCCTGTTGTCCGCGCGCCTGGTGCTGCCGGACGTGCTGGTCGGATTGTCGTTGCTGCTGCTGTTCGTGCAGATGGAGCAGACGATCGGCTGGCCTGACGGCCGCGGCGCGCTGACCATCACGCTGGCCCATGTCTCGGTCAGCCTGTCCTACGTCGCCATCGTGATCGAGGCGCGGCTGACCGACGCAGGGTCCGAGCTTGAGGATGCGGCGATGGACCTCGGGGCGTCCCCCTGGGCGGCATTCGGCCTGGTTACGCTGCCGCTGCTGGCCCCGGCGCTGCTGTCGGGCTGGCTTTTGGCGTTCACGCTGTCGCTCGATGACCTGGTGGTCGCGACGTTCGTGTCGGGACCGGGCGCCAGCACGCTGCCGATGGTGGTGTTCTCCGCGCTGCGCCTCGGGGTCACGCCGGAGTTGAACGCGCTGGCGACCGTCATCCTCGCGGTCGTGTCGGTGTCGCTAGGGGCTGCATGGTTCCTGCAGCAAAGGGCCGGGCGCGCGGTTGTGCCGGGCCGGGCCGGGGCATAAAGTCCAACCGTCGCAACACTGGTAGACTCTCATGCAGCTCATCGCCGAACGCCTGGACCGGATCAGCCCGAGCCAGACCATCGCCATCTCCACCAAGGCGCGCGCGCTGAAGGCCCAGGGCCGGGACGTCATCAGCCTGTCGGCGGGGGAGCCCGACTTCGACACGCCGCAGAACGTCAAGGACGCGGCGATCCGCGCCATCCAGGCCGGTGACACCAAGTACACCGACGTGGCGGGGACCAAGGCGTTGCGGCAGGCGGTTGCCGACAAGTTCAAGCGCGACAGCGGCCTGGACTATACGTCGGACGAAATCATCATCTCGACCGGCGGGAAGCAGGTGATCTTCAATGCAATGGTCGCGACGATGAACGCGGGCGACGAGGCGATCATCCCGACGCCGTGCTGGGTCAGCTATCCCGACATCGTGGCGCTGGCGGACGGCACGCCGGTGTTCGTGCCGTGCGGCCAGAACAACGGCTTCAAGCTGCGCGCCGAGGACCTGGAGGCCGCGATCACGCCGAAGACCAAGTGGTTCATGCTGAACAGCCCGTGCAACCCGACCGGCGCCGCGTATTCGGCCGAGGAGCTGCGGCCGATCTGCGACGTGCTGCTGCGCCATCCCGACATCTGGGTATTTACCGACGACATCTACGAAAAGCTGGCCTATGACGGCTTCAGGTCAGCGACGGTCGTGCAGGTCGAGCCACGGCTGCGCGACCGCACGGTGACGATGAACGGCTGCAGCAAGGCCTACGCGATGACCGGCTGGCGCATCGGCTTCGCGGGCGCGCCCACGAAGCTCGTCAAGGCGATGGACAAGCTGCAGTCACAGAGCACGTCCAACACCAGCAGCGTCAGCCAGGCCGCGGCGGTCGAGGCGCTGACGGGTCCGCAAGGCTTCATCGGTGAGATGGTGGCCGTGTACAAGACCCGGCGGGACCTCGTGGTGTCCATGCTGAACCAGGCGCCGGGCCTGAACTGCCACTTGCCGGAGGGCGCGTTCTACGTGTTCCCCAGCGTGCACGGCTGCATCGGCAAGACCAGCCGGAGCGGCACCGCGATCACCGACGACGAGAGCTTTGTCACGGCGTTGCTGGAGGAGGAGGGCGTCGCCGCGGTGCACGGAGCGGCGTTCATGTATCCCGGCCACATCCGCATCAGCTACGCGACCGATACGGAGAGCCTGATCAAAGCCTGTGAGCGCATCCAGCACTTCTGCGAGGGGCTGCACTAGGCCATGCCGGGCTTGGCGCAGCGGCTGGACCGGGCGCCGGTCGCGCCCACCGTCGCCATGACCATCAAGGCCCGGGCCATGCGGGCCCGGGGCATCGAGGTCATCGCGCTCACCATCGGCGAGCCCGATTTCGACAGCCCGCGCCATGCGATCGAGGCGGGGTATCAGGCGGCGTTGCGCGGCGACACCAAGTATCCGCCGCAGGACGGGCAGCCGGCGCTGAAGCAGGCGATCCAGCGCAAGTTCCAGCGCGACTCCGGCCTGGAGTTCGCGCTGGACGAGATCATGGTCAGCAACGGCGGCAAGCAGGTCATCTTCAACGCGCTGATGGCGACGCTCGACGACGGGGACGAGGTGATCGTCCCGGCGCCGTACTGGGGCGCCTATCCGCTGATGACCCGCGTGGTCGGCGGCGAGCCGGTGATCGTGAACTGCCCGCAGAACAACGGCTTCAAGCTGCGGCCCGAGGACCTCGAGGCGGCGATCACGCCGCGCACCAAGTGGCTGGTGCTGAACTTCCCCAACAACCCGACCGGCGCTGCCGCGACACGGAACGAGGTCGCGGCGCTGGCCGAAGTCATGCTGCGCCACCCGCACGTCTGGATCATGTCGGACGACATGTACGAGCACCTGGTCTTCGACGGCTTCAAGCATGCGACGATGGCGGCGGTCGAACCCAGGCTGCGCGACCGGACGCTAACGGTGAGTGGCGTGTCCAAGACCTACGCCATGACGGGCTGGCGCATCGGCTTCGGCGCCGGGCCACGCGGGCTGATCAAGGCGATGGTGAACATGCAGGGGCAGGTCGCGGCGGGTGTGTCCACCGTCGGCCAGGCTGCCGCCGCGGCCGCGCTGGACGGGCCGCAGGATGAGGTGCCCCGCATGGCCGAGGCCTATCGCCGCCGCCGCGATCTGGTGGTCGATGCGCTGAACCAGGCGCCCGGCATGGTGTGCCACCGGCCGGAGGGCGCGTTCTACGTCTATCCCAACATCGCGGGCTGCTTGGGCAAGACGACTCCAGCCGGCGTCCGCCTCGACACGGACGAGGATTTTGCGCTGGCGCTGCTGGAAGAACAGCACGTGGCGGTCGTGCACGGCGCCGCATTCGGCATGTCGCCCTACGTGCGGATCAGCTACGCGACGGACGACGCCTCGCTGACTGAGGCCTGCCGCCGCATCGTCGCGTTCTGCGCCAGCCTGCGATGATCCCCCGGCCGTGCTGCTGAGGCCAGGCCGGGACAGCGACGCCGGCGGCTTCGTCGCCCTGATCGGACGGTGCTGGGAGGACTATCCCGGCTGCGTCCTCGATCTGGAGCACGAAGAGCGAAAGCTCCTGGCGCTGGAATCCTACTATGCCGAGCGCGGCGGAGCGCTTTGGGTCGCGGAGGACGATGGCGTCATCGTGGGCATGGTCGCCTCGCTGCCCGCCGACGCAGGCGCCTGGGAGATTGCCAAACTCTATGTACATCCCGATTCCCACGGCTCCGGTCTAGCGCATCGGCTATTGGATACGGCGGAGGCGCACGCCGTGGCCGGGGGTGCGAAGCGTTTGACGCTTTGGACGGATACGCGGTTCGTGCGGGCGCACCGGTTCTACGAAAAACGGAGTTGGGTGCGGAGCGGGCCGATCCGCGCGCTGGACGACCTTTCCCACTCGCTCGAGTTCGGCTATGCGAAGCCGTTGGACGGGGTATTATCGTTAAACGCCCCCGCCGCGGCCTCAGCCGAGCGGCGGCTGGCCGAGATCCTGGTCGCGTGTGTCGCAGGCGGTGCGTCGGTGTCGTTCCTGCCGCCGCTCTCGCTCGATACGGCACGGAGCTACATGCGCGACGTGGCGCAGCAGGTCGCGACCGGCCGATGCATTCTGCTGGCGGGTTGGACGGGAGGCGTGCTGTCCGGCACCGTGCGGGTGCAGATCGACACGCCGCAAAACCAGCCGCACCGGGCGGAGATCTGCAAGATGCTGGTTCACCCCGACGCGCGCCGCCATAGGCTTGCGCACCGGCTCATGCTGGCGGCGGAGGCAGCGGCCGTGGCAGCCGGACGCACGTTGCTGACGCTCGACACGCTTGCGGGGGGTGCTGGAGAGCAACTCTATCGCTGGCTGGGCTGGGTCGAAGCCGGCGCGATCTCTGGCTACAGTCTTGATGCTGCCGGGCGCCCCGAGGCGACTATTTTTTTCTATAAGAACATTGCGGATCAGAACCTTTTATAATCGGAAGCAAAATAATTGCTTTTGTCGCTTGGCCCAGGCGTTTTGCGTCAACAATCACGCGAGCTACATCGACCAATCATCAAGTTTCGCCGGAAATTTCATACTGCAATCGAATAGTCTTGGCGCACTTGTTTTTTGCATATTGAGATCAGGGGGCTGCTAGAATCTCAAATATACCCGGATATTGCCGTGTCTACTGCATCCAAACCTGACCGGGGCCCGTAACGCGACTGCGTCACGACAGTCGTGGCGCTGGTCAGCAAGGAAAAAGCCTCATGTCAGACACCTCCTCCAACGATGCTGCCGGACCGTCGGCTGGGCTGGAACGACGCGGCCTCCTACGCGGAACCAGCTTTGGCGCCCTAGCTCTCGGTTCGATAGCTGTTGCCGGCCTGGCTGCAACAAGCTCGCCGGCCGAGGCCAAGGTTGGAAACAACGACGCCGCCATCCTGAACTTCGCGCTCAACCTAGAATACCTCGAAGCCGAGTTCTACATTCGCGCCGCAACGGGAGCCGGGTTGGCTGCCAGCGATACCTATGGCCTTGGGATACAGGGCGCTGTCACGGGTGGCCGCGCCGTCACGTTCGATACCCCGGCCATCCAGCAGTATGCTAACGAAATTTCACAAGACGAGCTGAACCATGTCCGCTTCATTCGTTCCGTGCTAGCCGAGAAAACGGTTGCGGAGCCCGCCATCGACCTTACGAACAGCTTCAACACGTTGGCGCAGGCGGCCGGTCTCGGCAGCAGCTTCGATCCCTTCGCCAGCGAGAACGACTTTCTGCTAGGCTCGTTCATCTTTGAAGATGTCGGCGTCACCGCCTACCATGGCGCGGCGCCTTTGGTGCACAACAAGGCCGTGCTCTCGGCCGCGGCTGGCATCCTGGCGGTCGAGGCCTACCACGCCTCTGAAATCCGCCTGCTGCTGCTGCAGCGCGGTTTCACTGCGGAGGTACAGAAAATCTCGGAGCTGCGAGCTATCCTGTCCGGTGCAGCCGACGATCAGGGCATTTTGCTGAACGGCGTCGCCAACATCGTGCCGACCGACGCCAACAGCCTCGCGTTCTCCCGCACGACCCGGCAGGTGCTCAATATCGTGTACGGCGCCCCCGACGCCACCTCCGGCCTGTTCTTTCCAGCCGGTTTGAATGGAACTATTACGTAACGATCCGTCGGATCGGTCGAGCGTGCTGTTCGCAACGACCTGACCGTTGGGCGCGCAGGCGGCAAATCTTGTTGTCGCCTGCGCGCTACCGATGGAAATTCCTTTAGCCTAGCCGCCCCAGACCGGCGTGCGCTTCTCCAGAAAGGCGTCGATGCCCTCATGCGCGTCCCGTTCCTGCATGTTGCGCACCATGACGGCGGCGGCATAGGCGTAGGCCTCGTTCACCGGCATCTCGGCCTGGGCGTAGAAGGCGGGCTTGCCCAGGGCGACGGTGACCGGGCTTTTGGAGGCGACCTTCTGTGCGAGCGTCCACACGGCGTCGTCGAGCGTGGCCTCGGGCACCGCATGGTTGACCAAGCCGAGCGCCGCGGCGCACGGAGCATCCAGCATCTCGCCGGTCAGCAGCATCTCCATGGCGGCCTTGCGGCCCACGGCACGGGAGAGCGCCACCATGGGGGTCGAGCAGAACAGGCCGATGTTGACGCCGGGCGTCGCGAACCGCGCGGTGTCCGCCGCGATGGCGAGGTCACAGCTTGCGACGAGCTGGCACCCGGCCGCAGTAGCGATGCCGTGCACGCGGGCGATCACCGGCACGCGCAGCCCGACGATCCGCTGCATCAGGCGGGAGCATTGGGCGAACAGCGCCGCCTGTGCCTCCCGCTGCAACCCGCGCAGCTCGCGAAGGTCATGCCCGGCGCAGAAGGCCGGCCCGGCGCCGGCGATCACCACGACCCGAATGGCGGGATCAGCCTCCACGTCGGCCAGCGCCGCCTCCAGCGCCGTCATCAACGGCATGGACAGGGCGTTGCGGGCAGCCGGCCGGTTCAACGTCAGCCAGGCGATCCCGTCCTGGTCCTGCCGCAGCAAGAGGGCTTCATTGGACATGGCGGCGTCTCCTTGTGACGGATGCATGTGCTGGCTCATGCGCCCACAGCCCCTGAGAGGAAGGCGTGCAGGTGCGCCAGGACCGCATCGGGCGCCTCCTCAGCCAGATAGTGCCCGCTGTCCACAGCGAAACCGATAACTTCGGCGTCGCAGTAGCCGCGCCAGATCGCCAGCGGGTCGTACCACTCGCCGACACGCCCCTTACCGCCCCATAGCACCAGCATCGGACACGCGACCCGGCGCCCCTCGGAGCGGCTGGTGCGGTCATGCTTCAGGTCGATCGTGGCGGCGGCGCGATAGTCCTCGCACATGCCGCGGATGGCCTCGGGGTTCCGGGCGGCCGTGAGATAGTCCGCCAATGCCTCCGCACGGAAGAAGCCCGGTGGTTTCGGTGCGCGTGAGGTATGGGCGTGGAACCAGATGTCCGGCGCCGCATTGATCAGCTCCTCGGGAAAGGGGTGCGGCTGGGCGAACCAGAACCAGTGATAGTAGCCCAGCGCGAATGCCATGTCGGCGCGCTCGAAGTGCTCGATCGTGGGCACGATGTCCATGACCGTGAGCGACTGCACGCGGCCGGGGTTGTCGATCGCCAGCCGGTGCGCCACCCGGGCGCCACGGTCATGGCTGACGACGCCGAACCGGTCATGGCCGAGCGCTGTCATCAGCTCCGCCATGTCGCGCGCCATGGCCGCCTTGGCGTAGGGCGCATGGTCGGCGGTCGCGGTCGGCTTGAAGCTGCCGCCATAGCCGCGCAGGTCCGGGCAGACCACGGTGTGGCTGTGCGCCAGGGCCGGGGCGACGGCGTGCCACATGGCGTGGGTCTGCGGATTGCCGTGCAGCAGCAGCAGCGGCGGGCCGGAGCCGCCGTGGCGCAGCCGAAGCTCGCCATCGCGCACCCGGACGGTTGTGAGTTCGAAGTTGTCGAAAAAGCCCGTCATTCTCGCCCCCCACGCGGACGCTGCGAACATGGGCCGGCGGCACGTCCTTGGGTAGGGCAGCGGCCTTGCCTGGAACGGGCATGCATTGGCGCGGCGGCGCTGGACTGATATCGAGAGTTGGATGCGTTTGAAACCAGGTAGCTGGGCAAGTCGGGTGGCTGCTGAACACCGAGCCGCCCAATGAGCGGTCCGTTGCGGGACGGTGGTGTCGTGATTGTCGGGGCAGGGGTGGCCGGGCTGGCCGCTGCCACCTATCTACGCCGGCGCAACGTACCGGTTACGCTACTGGAAGCATCCGTCCGGATCGGCGGGCGCGCCTTCACGTCGCACCCGGCGGCGCTGGGCGGTGCTGCGTTCGACCACGGCGCCTCCTGGCTGCACGCGGCCCAGCGCAATCCGTTGGTGGCGCTCGCCGATCCCGCCCGGGATACGCTGACGAACTCCGACGAGGCGCGTAGCGAGCGGCTTTTTGTCGACGGCCGGCCGGCTGATGCGGCGGAACAATCGGCCTATGAGGCCGCATGGGACCGGCTGGATGAAGTTGTGGCGCCGGCATTGGCGCCGGGCCAGCCGGACCGGAGCCTTGCAGACGCCATGGCCTCGATGCGGGACGACCCCTGGGCGGCGACGGTGGCGCTTTGGGAGGGCGCGATTATCGCTGCCGCCGACGCTGACGCGCTGAGCGTTTGGGACTGGCGCCAGAACCAGCTGGACGGCCCGAACCTGAGCGTGCGCGGCGGCCTGGGCTCCTTCGTCGTGCGGCGCCTGGCGACGGATGTCGATCTCGGCACGCTGGTGACCGCGATCGCCTGGGACGGCGCTGCAGGGGTCCAGATCGAGACCGCGCGCGGGACCATCCGTGCAGCGGCCTGCATCGTGACGGTCTCCACGGGTGTCCTGGCGTCGGGCGCGATCCGATTCACCCCGGCCCTGCCGCATCCCGTGCAGGCGGCGATCGCCGGTCTGCCAATGGGGCTGCTTTCAAAGGTCGCGCTACGGGCGACCGGGCCGGACCGTTTTGGGCTACCTTCAAATACTGGCCTGGTGGGGCAGGCGGGCACAGGCGGCTCCAACATGGCGTTCATCGCCTGGCCCCAGGGCATGGACCACATTATCGGTTTCGTCGGCGGGCGGGCGGCTTGGGCGGTGGCGGCCGACCCCGCCACGGCCGATGCGCTGACACGGGCCGGACTCTGTGCTCTGCTGGGCAGCGCCGCGGCGCGGATGGCGGACGGTGCGGTGGTGACCGGCTGGGGCACGGACCCATTCACGCTCGGGTCCTACGCCTATGCCCCACCAGGCCAGGCCGGTATGCGGCGGCAACTGGCGGCAGCGTTCCCGGCGGAGCGCCTGCTGTTCGCCGGCGAGGCCTGCCGCACGGATGGGCTGGCCGGCACGGTCGGCGGCGCTTTCCTGAGCGGCGAGGAGGCGGCGGCCCGCTTAATGCAGTTCCTGTAGGCGGGCCAGCAGGAAGTCCCGGAACACTGCGACGCGCTTCGAGTTGCGCAGCTCCTCGGGATAAACGAAGTACACGTCCACCTTCGGCGCCTTCAGCTCCGGCAACAGCCGGGTCAAGCCGTCGATGTCGCCGGTCATCCAGTCCGGCAGCACGCCGATGCCCATGCCGGACCGGATCGCCAGCGCCATTGCATGCAGGCTGTTGACCTCCAGCAGCGCCCGGCGCGGCTGCCCGGCGCGGCGCCCGGCCTCCGCCAGCCAGTCTATGTCGGCGACCGGCGGGCGGTAATCGCCAAACAGGATGATCTTATGGTCGTCCAGCTCCTCCGGCCGGGTAGGCGTGCCATGCTTGGCAAGGTAGTCCGGGTGCGCCAGGACCAGCCAGTGGATCTGCATCAGGTGCCGCTGCACCAGGTCCGGCTGCTTCGGCGGATGCATGCGGATGGCGACATCGGCCTCCCGCATCGCGAGATCCAGGTCGGTGTCGTCGAGCAGCAGGGTCATCGTCACGTCGGGATACATGTCGAGGAAACCCTGGAGCCGCGGCGCCAGCCAAGCGGAGCCGAAGCCGACCGTGGTCGTCACCTTGATCCGTCCCGCCGGCTTCTCCTTGCTCTCCGTGAGCAGGGCCTCGGTCATCGCGAGCTTGGCGAACACCTCCCGCACCGTGCGGTTCAGGCTCTCGCCCTGCTCCGTCAAGATCAGGCCGCGGGCATGGCGGTGGAACAACGGGACTTGCAGCGCCTCCTCCAGCGCCGAGATCTGCCGGGAGACCGCGGATTGGCTGAGGCTCAGCGTCTCGCCGGCATGGGTGAAGCTGCCAGCCTCGGCGACGGCGTGGAACACGCGCAGCTTATCCCAGTCCATTTGCCTATCCGCCCCTTGCCGACCTGACCCCGACTCGGCGCGGGGCTACCCGACACCCTAAACAGGAAAATGGGCAATAGGCTATTCCGCAGCGACCGCCGCTGGCTGGAGTTGAACGGTCAGGTACTTTTCCGCCTCCAGCGCCGCGATGCAGCCGGTGCCAGCGGCAGTAACCGCTTGGCGCCACAGCTTGTCCTGCACGTCGCCAGCGGCAAATACGCCCGGGACCGAGGTCTGGGTGAGCCCGGGCTTGGTCACCACATAACCCTCCTCGTCCAGCTCGACCTGGCCACGGAAGATCGTCGTGTTCGGCATGTGCCCGATGGCGATGAACACGCCGTCGATCGGCAGATGGCTCAACGCCCCGCTGCGGATATTGCGCAGCGTAACGCCGGTCACGACCTCGGGCTGGCCCTCGCCGATGATCTCCTCGACGGCGCTGTCCCATACGACCTTGATCTTCGGATGGGCAAACAGGCGGCGCTGCAGAATCTTCTCGGCGCGCAGGCTGTCGCGCCGGTGCACCAGGGTCACCGTCTCGGCGTGATGCGTCAGATACAGCGCCTCCTCGACGGCGGTATTGCCGCCGCCGATGACGGCAACGTGCTTGCCGCGGTAGAAGAACCCGTCGCAGGTTGCGCAGGCCGACACGCCCGCACCCTGCAGCCGCTTCTCCGACGGCAGGCCTAGCCAGCGCGCCTGCGCCCCGGTCGCGATCACGACGGTGTCGGCGAGGTACACGTCGCCGGAGTCGCCGACGCAGCGGAACGGCCGGCGGGAGAAATCGACGCTCATCAGCAGGTCGGCGATGATCCGCGTGCCGACGTGTTCGGCCTGCTTGACCATCTGTTCCATCAGCCAGGGGCCTTGAATGGCCGTCTCGAAGCCTGGGTAGTTCTCGACGTCCGTCGTGATCATCAACTGCCCGCCGGGCTGCAGGCCGGACACCAGCACGGGGTCGAGCCCGCCACGCGCCGCATAGATGGCGGCGGTGTAGCCGGCCGGTCCGGCGCCGATAATCAGGATTTGGGTGCGAATCGTCTGCGGCATGGCAACGCGGTTCCTTTGCTTCCCAGACCATATCGGCGGGCCCGAGCGCCGTGCAAGCGAGACCAGCCACCAGGGTGTTCACACCGGCGCATCCGTAATATTGTTGCGCGGCACCTTGGATGAACCGGCCGATGAAGCTTGATGACAGCGACGTTGCAGAGTTGGACGACATCGATCGGCGTATCCTGTCCGAGCTGCAGACGGATGGCCGCATGACCAATGTCGAACTGGCCCGCCGCGCCGACATCACGGCGCCGCCCTGCTTGCGCCGGGTCCGGCGGCTGGAGGAGGCCGGCATCATCCGCGGCTACCACGCCGATACCGATCCGGCCCGCCTGGGATGGGAGATCGTGTTCTTCGCGCTGATCGGGCTGGACAGCCAGAAAGAGACGGTGCTGGCCGCGTTCGAGGCCGAGGTAGCCGGGTGGCCAGAGGTCCGGGAGTGCCACATGATCCGTGGCGGCGGCGATTTCCTGCTGCGTCTGGTCGCGCGGGACACGGCGCATGAGAACGCCCTGACCCGGCGCCTTACGGGTGCCGCCTCGGTCAGCCGGGTGCAGACCCTGCAGACGATCCGCACCAGCCGCAGCCTGGCCGGCGTGCCGCTGTGATGGGGACGCGGCGCCGTTAGCGGACTCGCGGGCGGGCGACCATCCGATAGATCAGCAGGATGATGACCGCGCCCACCACTGCGCCGATGAACCCGGCCGATTGACCTGGCTGATACCAGCCGAGCGACTGGCCCAGGAACGTCGCGACGAACGCGCCGGCTATGCCCAGCAGAATCGTGATAATGAAGCCGCCAGGGTCGCGTCCCGGCATGAGGAGCTTGGCAATCAAGCCGGCTAGGCCGCCGATGATGATGTCGCCGATGAACGAGATCATGGGAGCACTCCGAGGTTTGGACGCGCGGTCGTAACTCGGCGGCGGTCCGGTCGTTCCTATGGGCTGCAGCGAACCGCTTGACGTGCCGGCCCGGGCGGCGGATCGGAGGAGCATGGCGCTCCTGGCCCTGCTTGTCCTGACCGTGCTCCGGCTTGTCGTTGCCGGCGTGACGCCGTTGTCGGGGGACGAGGCGTATTATTGGGTTTGGTCGCACGCGCTGGCGCCGGGCTACCTCGATCATCCCCCCATGGTGGCGCTGTGGATCAGGGCCGGCACGTGGCTGGTGGGGCAGGACACGTTGGGCGTCCGCCTGTTGGCGCCGCTCTCGGCCGCGGCTGGATCGGTGCTGCTGGCGCGGGCGGCCGACGGCTTGTTTCCCGGCCGCCGGCTGGGCGTGCCCGCGGCGGCGCTGCTGAATGGCACCCTGCTGATCGGAGTGGGCGCGGTGACGATGACGCCGGACACGCCGTTGCTCCTGTTCTGGACCGGAGCGCTTTGGGCGCTGGCGCGGCTGCTGCGGTCCGGCGATGGCCGCTGGTGGCTGGCGGTCGGCCTTACCTCCGGCTGTGCCATGGCGAGCAAGTATACCGGCGGCTTCCTTGGTGTCGGCATCGTGCTGTGGCTCCTGTGGGTACCTGGCCTGCGGCGCTGGTTTCGTAGCCCCTACTTGTGGCTTGGCGGCGCCATGGCGGCGGTCGTGTTCGCGCCGGTGGTCGTATGGAACGCGGATCACGGCTGGGCCAGCTTTGCCAGGCAGGGTGGCCGGACCGGCAATTGGGATCCAAGTGCTGCGCTGCGCCACGTACTGGAGCTGCTGGGCGGACAAATAGGGCTGGCGACGCCGGTCGTATTCATCCTGCTGTCGGCAGGCCTATGGGCCGCAGTCCGGCGTGCCGCCGCGCGGGACCCGGCCTGGTCGCTGCTCGCGGCGCTGACGGTGCCGGCTCTGCTGGTCTTCGTGCAGCATGCGGTCGGGGACCGGGTGCAGGCGAATTGGCCCGCCATCATCTATCCTGCCGCCACGATCTGCGCCGCCAGCCTTGGATGGGGCCTGTGGCGGCCCGCGACGGCGCTTGGCCTCGCCGTGACGGCGCTGGTCTATTTACAGGGTGCCGCGGCGCCCTTCCCGCTGCCACGGCGGCTGGACCCTACGCTGATCCAGCTCGGTGGCTGGGATGGGGTGTCGCGCGACCTGGAGGCGATGCGGCGCCAACAGGGCGCGGGCTGGATCGCCTCGGAGGCTTATGGCATCGCCAGCCTGCTGGCCTGGCGCGCACCGCCGGACGTGGCGGTTCTGGGCGCGGAGGACCGCTGGGCGCTGTTCCGCCTCTCGCACGCGGACAGCGCCGGGCCAGGGCTGCTGCTGGTGAGCCAACGCCGCTCCGAACCGCCGGATCCCACATACTGGGCCACGGCTGAGCCCATTGGCCAGGTGATCCGCACCCGCGGCGGCGTGCCGGGCGGGGTGGAGGCCGAGCGGTTCCGCGTCTATCGTGTGACCCGACGGCCAGGCGCCTCTGCCGCTTGCCTGCCGCATGCAGGAGAGCACGATGCAGCTTCCGACCCATGACGACGTGGCCGCCGCTGCCATGCGGATCGCCGGGCACGTCGTCCGCACTCCGATGGTGCGTAACGCGCTGCTGGACCAATTGGCCGGTGGCACGGTGCTGCTGAAGGCGGAAACCCTGCAGAGGACCGGCAGCTTCAAGCTGCGGGGGGCGACCAACGCCGTGCTGCAACTGTCCGAGGCCGAGCGGCGGGCCGGGGTGGTGACGCACTCATCCGGCAACCATGGTCAGGCGCTGGCGTGCGCCGCGCAGTCCGTGGGTGCTGCGGCGACGATCTTCATGCCGCAGGATGCCCCCCGCGTGAAGGTCGACAGCACCCGGCGCTGGGGGGCCGAGATCGTGCACTACGACCGTCTCACCGGCGACCGTGAGGCCTTGGCGCACGCCCACGCGGACCGCACCGGCGCCTCGCTGATCCCGCCCTTCGACCACCCGCACGTCATCGCCGGGCAGGGGACCCTGGCGCTGGAGCTGTTTGAGGACGCCGCGATGGCCGGGCTGCCGATCGATGCGCTGCTGGTCTGCACCGGCGGCGGCGGCCTGATCGCCGGATGTGCGCTTGCGGCCGAGGGCGTGCGGCCCGGCGCCGAGATCATTGCCGTCGAGCCCGAAGGCTCAGACGACACTTTGCGCTCGCTCCGCAGCGGCAAGCGGGAGGGCAACCCTCCTGGCGGCTCGCAGCTTTGCGACGCGCTGCTGTCGGCGATGCCGGGCGAGCTGACGTTCGCGGTGAACCGGTCGCGGGTGGCGGGCGGCGTGGCGGTGACGGATGCCGAGGTGCTGGCCGCGATCGCGTTCGCGTTCACTCATGTGAAATTGGTTGTGGAGCCTGGAGGGGCGGTGTGCCTCGCGGCGCTGCTATCCCGGCGTTTCGACGCACGCGGCCGCATCGTGGGTGCCGTGCTGAGTGGCGGCAACGTGGACCCGGCGGTGTTCACGCGCGCCTTGGCGGCCTGAGCTGCGAGTTTTAGGCGACCAGCCGGCAGTGTAGAATCATTGCACGATCGCAGTGAGGGCGGAGTCGCTTTAGCCAGAAGTTAAGCCTTCGTCGCTATTCTGTCGTGGAATGGGCGAGGTTGGGTATGAGCGGCACGAAAAAAAACGCCAAGCCGACGATCATTATTCGTAAGGAAGAGGTGATCGAGGGCGGCCATCATGGCGGCGCGTGGAAGGTGGCCTATGCCGACTTCGTCACGGCGATGATGGCGTTTTTCCTGCTGATGTGGCTGTTGAACGCAACGACCGAGGAGCAGAAGCGCGGCCTGGCTGATTACTTCAGCCCGAACAACCTGATGTCACGCACCACTTCGGGCTTCGGCGCCCCGTTCGGCGGGACGACGCCAAATGTCGACGGGTCGCTGGCGTCGGACCGCGGCGCGGTCCAGCTCACGACCGGACCCACCCACCCGGTCATCGACGCGGAGGACGCCGAGGGCGACACTCCGGCGATGCCGTCAACACAGCAAGTGAGCGGGCCATCCCTGCTCACCATGGCGCAGGACGGGGGTGTGGCCCCTGCCGCGTCCCAGGGTACGGCAACGTCCGATATTATGCGCGCTCCGGTCAACCAAACGGCAATCGACCCGGTAGCGCCGGTGCTGCCGGCTCTCAAGGACGTCGCGGAGGAAGCCGCGCGCGAACAGCGGGAGCATGCCGCATTCGAGCAGGCGGCGGAGCAGATTCGCGAAGCGGTCCGGTCGGACCCGGCGCTCGCGGGCCTGGCCAAGCAGCTCGCCATCGACCTCACGCCCGAGGGGCTGCGCATTCAGATCATGGACGAGGACCGGCAGCCGATGTTCGCCTTTGGCGCATCCGCGCTGAACGACCGCGCCCGGGCACTGCTGTCCAAGGTGGTGCCGGTCCTGCTGCGCCTCACTCAGGCGATTGCCATCGACGGCCATACCGATGCGGCGCCGTATCGCGGCGGAGAGCGGAGCAACTGGGACCTTTCGGCGGAGCGGGCCAACGCCACGCGTCGCCTGCTGACGGATGCTGGCCTGCCGGAGAGACGGCTTCGTAGCGTGGCCGGGCACGCCGACCGCGATCCGCTGTTGCCGGCCGATCCGCTCGCGGCAGCAAATCGCCGCATTGCCATTCTGGTCTTGCGAGACCGACCCGCGGCCCTGGCGCGCTGATCCGCCATGCTGACAATCGGCGGCCTCGTGTTCCTGCTCGCCTGCGTGTTCGGCAGCTACGTCATGTCCGGCGGCAGCCTGGAGCCGCTGATCGAGGCGATGCCCTTCGAGCTGCTGACCATCCTCGGCGCCGCAATCGGCACGTTCGTCATGTCGAACAGCATCCACGACGTTAAGCACACGCTGGCCGGGTTCAAAAAAATCCTCGGTGGCGCAAAGTTCACCAAGCCGCACTACATTGAATTGCTGAGCCTGCTGTTCCTGTTTGCCCGCCTGGCCAGCACCAAGGGGGCCATGGCGCTGGAGCCGCACATCGAGAACCCGGCCAGCAGCAGCGCCTTCCAGAAGTTCCCGCGCATCCTGGCCAACCATCACGCGACCGCGATGATTTGCGACTACATGCGGATGGTGGGCATGAATGCCGACGACCCGCACCAGATCGAGGACCTGATGGGCCGCGAGCTGAAGAAGACCTTGCACGAGGAGCTGCATGGCGCCCACGCCTTGCAAACCATGGCCGACGGCCTCCCGGCGCTCGGGATCGTGGCAGCGGTGCTGGGCGTGATCAAGACGATGTCGCACATCAACGAGCCTCCGGCGGTGTTGGGAGCCATGATCGGCGGCGCGCTGGTCGGCACGTTCCTCGGCGCGCTGCTGGCCTATGGCATGGCGGGGCCCTTCTCGGCCCGGCTGAAGGGCGTCGTGGAGGAAGAGAGCAAGTACTTCGAGGTCATCCGCGCCGTACTGGTCGCGCATCTGCACGGCAACGCTCCGCAGATCAGCGTGGAGACCGGGCGCAAGATGGCGCCGAACCAGCACATGCCGAGCTTTGCGGAGCTGGAGGCTGCGGTGCAGACGGTGCAGCTTACGTGATCAGCTTCCGCCGGCCTCCACCGCCTCTGGGAAGAACAGGTCGGCAAGGTTGTCGGGCCGGCGTTTCAGCACCCCGGTTCCGGCCATGAAATGCGCCACGCGCTGCACGCCGGCGGGCTGCAGGGTGAAGCGGTTGCCGGGTGCGCCCATTGCCGCCATCACCCCGGCCTGGGTATCCTTGTCCCCGCTCGATTTCAAATAGAGCTCGGCCGCGTCGCTCGGGTGCTTGTTGATCCAGTCCGTCGCCTCTTGGAACGCTGCCAAGGTCGCACGCCAGGCGATCGGGTTGGCCGCCCGGAACGCCGCGGCGGCGTAGATGGTGTTGGGCGTCGAGATCTCGACGCCTTGGATGGCGTAGCTGTTCGCCAGTTCCCGCACGCCCGGCATGGCCAGTTCGCGATCCTGGAACGGGGTCGAGGAGAAATGGCAGGTGATCTCCGTCCGTCCCAGCATCTGCGCCATGCTGTCCGGGTGCGCGCGGGACACGGTTTGCGCGTCCAGCCGGCCCCATTCCGCCGCACCCCACTCCTTCGCGGCGGCCATTTGCAGAAAGATGGCCTGCGGGCTGACTTTCACCGCCGGCATCGCGATACGGTCTTGCGGGGTCAGGTCCCGGATGGTCTTGGCCGTCGGATTGACGGTCAGCAGCCGCTGGTTGGTCGCGTTCATGGCAAAGGCGGATTTCACCGTCCCGCGCGTGCGGTCCCACAGCAACAGCGCACCCGGAACGCCGCCGCTGGCAAAATGCAGGCTACCGGATAGCAGCGCCTCGGTGATCGGGCCGGTCCCGGCGAAGCGGATGTAGCTGGCACGCAGGTTTGGCAAGCCGAGCAAGGCGCCGTGCTTTTCGATCAGCTGCTGGGTCTCTATCACGTCCTGCTGGAGATACAGCGTGCCGAACTGCTTCGAGACGATGACCTCCCCGATCTCGGCATGCGCAGCGCGAACTGCCGGCAGTGCAAGCGCCCCGCCGAGCAGCGCACGGCGGGCAATTTGAATCGGCATGGCAATCCCCCCGTTTATGTGGTGCGGAGGCTACGAGGCCAGCGTGCCTCGGGTCAAACCGGACGCGCCGTCGTCGCTTTATGTCGCCGGCAACAGCCGCAGTGCCGCATCGGACCCAACCAGCAGCTCAGCCAGTCGTAGCCGCTCCATGCGGGACAGCGTGCTGTCGGCCGACGCGCAGGCGCCTGCGGCGGTCCGGCCCAGCAGCCTTTCATACGCCGCACCGGCGCCGAAACGTCGGCCAGCCAAAGCCAGCCGGCGCAACCCACGCGCCACGTTTTCAAGCCCGGTCACCGACGCATCGTCTATCGCGGTGGTGGATTCGGCGAGTTTGGGCAGGAACTCCTGGTCAAGTGCCTGGAGCAGCCGGCCCTGACAGGCCTCGTCCGCCAGTTGCCGTATGCGCTGCGCATGGGAGCGGAGCATCGGCCGGGCGCACGGTCCCTCGATCGCGTCAAGCAGCGCCGCCACGTGCAGGGCTTGGACCGATGCCGCGACAAGTCCGACGGAGGGAAGGACGGTGGTCAGCATGTGCTGCGCACGGTCCAACGTTTGTTCAACGGCCAGATCGACTTGTGCTCCCGGCATTGTCAGGGCCGCGAGCAGCACTGGTGCGGCCGCGACGCCGTCGGCCAGCAGCACGGCCAGCACGATGCCCAGCCCAGCCGGATGGGCCGCCTGCGTCGCCGCGAGGATCGCCTTGACGGCAGACGCGGGATCGAGGCTGGCGGCGTCTTGCGTCCGCTGGCTGAGCGGGATGGCCTGGTGCAGCACCGCCGTAATATTAGCCCGGATTTCGGGGTAGCAGGTCTCGGGCAGCCCGGTAGCGGGCCCCCAATCCGGAGGTATCGGCAAGTCCGCCAGCACAGCCGCGGCCGGGGGCCAAAGCCTGGCGCCGGCCTGATTTACCAGAACCTCTTCCTTCCCGTCATGTCCGGCGATAACCGCCTGGATCGGCAGCGCCATCGGGCCCAGCCGTGTCATCAACGCGGCGCCGATACTGGGGAGTGCGGTCCGCGGCACAGCCGGGGCGCCAGGCCGCCAGCGCGGGCCGGTGGTGATCACCGCGTCCAACGGGCGGAACAGCAGGCGAGTGATCGATAGCGGGCGCGCTGGTTCGATGGTCGCCAGCCGGGCGCGGAGCGGTGCGATCAGCGCGTCCGCCGCACCGCGTGTGGGCATGGCGTCCACCAATGCCAGAACCTGGGCAAGCTGTTCGTCCGCTGCCCGATGCAGCTTGCGCTGCACCTCGGCCACTGGACGGTTCAGGGATTGTGCCTGTTGGACCATCCTAGGCGGCCAACGCGCGGAACTGCTCGTTGCGGGCTACCAAATCGAGCGGGTTGAGCCCGGTACGCCAATCCTGGTTCTGGCCGACCGTGCGACGGATAGCCTGGTTCGCCTCTGCCTCGATCGAGGCGCCGATCCAATGTCCAGCCTCCTTCGGCAGCACTGTCAGCATCTGGCCAATCTCGATCAGCGCCGCACGCCGCGCGGCAGTGCCGGATGCCGCGCCCCAAAGCAGGCATGGCAGGTCCCAGCCGTCGAGCACCCAGGTGGAGCGACCGACCACGGCGGCCACGTCGGCAGCCCGCGCGCGCCAGGCCGCCAGCAGCCCCTCAATGTCGGCCACCCGGTTCCGCGCCGTAGCTAAGACCTGTTCGCAGCAGCGGATCGTAAGGTCCGCCATGCCGCAGGCCATCGACACGTATCCCGTCTCGTCCGTGCCCATGTTTGCCCAGGCCGCGAGTTCCTCCCGCAGGGCCTTCAACCGTTCCAGGCCGACCGGGATGCTGGCCCGTGCTGCGTGCGGGCCAATGCCAATCTCGTCGACCACGCCGGCCAAAGCGGCGACCTCGTTCTGCCGGGCCTGCACCGCCGTCTGCGCGGCCAAGGCATAGAGCAGATATCGGTTGGTCGCCTGGCGTGATTCAGTTTCACTCTGCAGGGCCTTCACCGCCGACGCATGCGCGGCCCGGCCTGCGGCGCCTTCGGTTGCAACCCGCCGCGCCGCAGCGCGCACCACGCCCGGTGTGACCAACCCGCCCCTGGAGACGGCGATATAGTCGTGCAGCATGCCGTCATGCAGCGTGGGGTGGCACATGTCCCGCACGCCGGCCCAAGGCAGCACGTAGACGCCCCGGCCGCCGGATGGATTGGGAACGACCAGCACCAATCCATGCCGCGCATCCCGCCGTAGCCGTGCGCCGGCCAGCGTTGGCGTCGTGAACGGCACGCTGGCGCCCCGCTCCTCAAAGGTTGCGGACTGATGCGGCGGGATAGGCGCGGGAAGGTCCATGTGGAACGGTCCTGAGGGATCAGCGAACCTTAGACAGAACGGGTGAATAGGCCGTTAACGAGCACTCGCCATTCATCAGCATTGGGGCAGGCGCTACATCGTCGAAACTTGGCCGGCCGGTCAGATGCCGCCAGTGGTGCCATAGCAGCCGGGCCGCCAGGGCGCGGCTGGGACGCCAGGCTTCGGCCAGCGCACGCAATACCTTTGGGTCCGGGCGACAGGCTAGCCCCAGGATATCGGCCGCCGCACCCGACACCGCGATGTCCCCGGCCGGGAACACATCCTGCCGCTGCAGGGCGAACAGCAGGTAGACCTCGGCCGTCCAGGGACCCAGGCCGCGCACTGCGGTGATGGCGGCGGTGGCGTCCGTGTCCGACAGCCGCTCCAACGCCGCGGCCGAAAGCTGACCGCTGACAAAGGCCGCGGCGAGCGACCGCGCATGCGCCACCTTGGGCCGGGATAGGCCGGCGGCACGCAAGGCCGCCTCGTCCAGTCCCAGCAGGCCCTCAGGCGCCAGCGCGCCGGGGAGGGCCGACAGCCGGCGCCAGATGGCGAGCGCCGCCTGGTTGCTGATCTGCTGTCCGGTCACGATTTGCAGAAAACCCGGGAACCCGCCGGCGCGGACCCGCCAAGGCAGGGGACCGGCCACTGCCTCGATCCGCGCCAGCCGGCCGTCGTGGACGACCAGCGCGTCCAACGCGGCGCGCACGGGCGCGGGCGGGTGCGGGAACGCGATCAGCTAGGCTCGAGCAGATGGCGAGGCTTACGCACGAAATCAGCGCGTATGGCAGCGCACGAGCGTATTCGGAAAATCGGCGCAGCCTGGGAAGGCAATCTCGTTTTCACCCCGGCGCTGCACGTGCAACTCGTCCGGCGACGCGCACCCAAAGCCGACTGCGCGGCCGGCCTCGGTGCCCAACAGGCCGGATCCACCGCCCGAGGCCACGAAGCGGAACTCGGCGCCCTGTGGCGAGGCCCGCGCCGTCTCGATCTCGCGCTGCGTCAGCATCTGCTCGGTGATGGTCGCGCGGAGCACCAGGTCCCGCGTGAAGATCACGATTGGCTGCGACAAGCAGGCCTGGCTCGACAGGCCGGTCGGCGCCGGGAAGATGCCGCCGGTCCAGGTCCCGAACAGCCAGGCATGCGGGGGCAAGCTGGCATCCTGCGCCACGACGGGCGTGATGGTCGAGGCCAGCATGAGGCCAGCGAAAAGTTTAGAAGCAAAGCCGCGCATCAGTAGGGTCCCATGCCGAAGATTTCGCAAACCTTAGCCGCAGCCCGCGCCGTGCGGAAGTCGCCGCGATTGCTGCGTGCGGCCCGGTGTGGCATGGCACGCACATCGTTTTGGAAACCGTCATGCTCCGCCGCTTCTACGACCGCGTGCTCGCCCTGTCCGCCGACCGGCGCGCGCCCGTGTGGCTGGCGCTGATCAGCTTCGCCGAGAGCAGCTTTTTTCCAGTCCCGCCCGATGCGTTGCTGGTGCCCATGGCGCTGTCCCGGCCGGACCGGGCATACCCCTTTGCATTGATATGCACCGTGGCCAGCGTGGCGGGCGGCATGCTGGGCTACCTGATCGGTTACGCGCTGTACGACAGGGTTGCGGCCCCGCTGATCCATTTCTACCACTACGAGGCTGCGGCGGCCGGTTTCGTGGACAAGTTCAACGAATACGGGCTCTGGGTGATCCTGATCAAGGGCCTGACGCCGATCCCCTACAAGATCGTCACGATCACGTCCGGCCTCGCGCACTTCAACTTCGGCGTGTTCGTCGTGGCCAGCGTGCTGACCCGCGGGGTGCGGTTCTTCCTGGTCACCGCGTTGATCCGGCAGTTCGGCGAGCCTGTCCGTGCGTTCATCGAGCGCCGGCTGACCCTGGTGACCAGCCTGACTGCCGCGGGAATCGTCGGAGGCGTCTTGCTGCTGCGGTTCATCTGACGAGAACGGCGCGAATCTCATCCAGGATGGCCGGGTCGTCGATGGTGGGCGGGGCAGGGGAGTCCTCCCCATCGGCCAGCTTGCGGATGCTGCCGCGCAGGATCTTGCCGGACCGGGTCTTGGGCAGGCGGAGCACCACGCGGGCGTCCTTGAACGCCGCCACGGGCCCGATCCGCTCGCGCACCAGCGCCACCAGTTCCTTAGCGACCTCCGCATTGTCCCGGTTCGCGTTGGCCTTCAGCACGACGAGGCCGAGTGGAACCTGGCCCTTCAGCGCGTCGGCCGCGCCGACCACCGCGCACTCCGCAACATCAGGGTGGCTGGCCAGCACCTCCTCCATGGCGCCGGTGCTCAGGCGATGGCCGGCGACGTTGATCACGTCGTCGGTGCGGCCCATCACCCAGACGTCGCCGTCCGCATCGACCTGCCCGGCGTCGCCTGTGCGGTACCATCCGGGATAGTCGAGCAGGTACGCCGCACGGAACCCCTCGGCGTTCCGCCACAGCGTCGGCGCGCAGCCCGGCGGCAACGGCAAGCGGATCGCCAGGTTGCCGGTCTCACCTCGCGGCAGGACGGCGCCGCTGTCGTCCAGCGCCTGCACGTCGTAGCCGGGACTGGCGCGGCCACCGGCGCCGGGCTTGAACGGGAACAGGCCATAGCCGCGGAACCCGGCGGTGATGGGCCAGCCGGTCTCGGTCTGCCACCAATGGTCCACGACGGGCCGGTTCAGCTTGCCGGCGATCCAATTGGCCGTCGGCGGGTCGCACCGCTCCCCGGCCAGGAACAGCGCGTCGAAGTTACCAAGATCATGCTCGGCCATGTGGCGCCCCTCCGGGTCCTGCTGCTTGATCGCGCGGAGCGCCGTGGGCGCGGTGAACAGCACGCGGACGCCATGCTGGGCGCAGACCCGCCAGAAGGCGCCAGGGTCGGGGGTTCCGACCGGCTTGCCCTCGTACAGGACTGTCGTGCAGCCGGCCAGCAGCGGCGCATAGACGATGTAGCTGTGCCCGACCACCCAGCCCACGTCGCTGGCGCACCAGTAGATGTCGCCGGCCTGCGCGCCATAGATCATGTGCATCGACGCATGCAGTGCCACGGCATAGCCGCCAGTGTCGCGGACCACGCCCTTCGGCTTGCCGGTCGTGCCGGAGGTATACAGGATATAGAGCGGATCGGTGGCGAGGACCGGGACGGGTGGGTGCGGCGTGGCGGCTGCCTCCGCCGCCGCAAAATCATGGTCGCGGCCCGGCGTCATGGCCGCGGCCAGCATGGGGCGCTGCAGGATCAGGCAAGCGGCTGGCTTGTGCGCGCTGAAGGCGATCGCGGCGTCCAGCAGCGGCTTGTAGGCGACGACGCGTCCCGGCTCCAACCCGCAGGATGCGGAAACGATCGCCCGGGGCTCGGCGTCCTTGATCCGCTTGGCGAGCTCGGCGGCGGCGAATCCGCCGAACACGACGGAGTGCACGGCGCCCAGCCGGGCGCAGGCGAGCATGGCGATCACCGCCTCGGGCACCATCGGCATGTAGATCACCACGCGGTCGCCGGGGAGGACGCCGAGGGCAGCCAGCGCCCCGGCCACGTGGGCGACGCGGTCGCGCAGTTCGGCGTAGGTGAAGGACTGGGTTTCGCCGGCCATCGGGCTGTCCCAGATCAACGCCGTCTGCGCGCCGCGCCCGGCGTCCACATGCCGGTCCAGGCAGTTCGCCGCGATATTGAGCATGCCGCCGGCGAACCATTGGCCGGCCACGCCGAGGTCCCGGTCGAACACACGGTCCCAGCGCCGGGTCCAATCGATGCCGTCCGCCGCCTTGGCCCACCAAGCCTCGGGATCGGCCTGCCAACTGGCATAGGCGGCGGGATACGAGCTGGTCGGTTCGGTCTCGGTCACGGAACAATTGCCTTTCGCTGATTGTCCTAAGGCGCCTTGGCGGGGCCATAATCACGCCTTTTGACTGCCTGTAAAAGCCGCCTTCCCATAGATGCCGGCGATAGTGCAACCGGTACGCGAACGTGTTGCGCGGACATGGACTGCGCGCCAGGTCGTAGGCAATGACGGAATGCCGGCGCAGGATGCAGGCCATGACCCATCGCCCGCTTGGAACCCACGTCGATCCCACGCCCCTGGCCCTACCGGCCCGGACCACCTTGCGCGGACAGTCCGTAGTGCTCGAGCCGCTGCACCGCCGTCACGCCGAGGACCTGTGGCAAGCGGCACGGGAGGACCCGGCCGGCGACAGCAGCTGGGACTACATGGGCTACGGCCCGTTCCCTTCCGCCGAGGCGATGGCCGCCTTCGTTGCGGCCTTCGCCAGCACGCATGACCCGATGGCCTGGGCAGTGCGCGTGGTCTCGACCGGCGCCGTCTCGGGCTGGCTCACGCTCATGGACATCCAGCCGGCCCACGCGGCCATTGAGCTTGGCCATATCTGGTTCGCGCCCCGCATGCAGCGCACCCGTGCCGCGACCGAGGCGATGTTCCTGTTGCTGCGCCTCGCCGCAGACGACCTTGGCTACCGCCGGCTGGTCTGGAAGTGCAACGCGCTGAACGGGCCTTCGCGGCGTGCGGCGGAGCGACTGGGCTTCGTCTACGAGGGCACGCTGCGGGCGCACTACGTCATGAAGGGACGGCAGCGGGATACGGCGTTCTTCAGCATCGTGGCCGATGAGTGGCCGGCCTGCCGCGATGCGCTGCTGGCCTGGCTGGATCCCGCCAATTTTGCGCCGGACGGCACCGCCCGGCGCGGCCTGGCGGAGATCAGGGCGTCGGCTACATCGGCGGCGTGAAGCCGTCGCGGCCAACGTTGACGCGTGCGGCCGACAGCGTCCCATCCGCTGCCGCCTGCGCGAATATGATGACCTTCGACCCGGGTGTCACCATCGCCGGAGTGCCCGCAGAGGTCACGGCGATGATAGCGTCGGGCGGAACCTGCACGGCCAGCTTCTCGCCCTTGACCGACACTGTCAGCTCGCGGCCGTTCTTGCCGGTGACCTCGGACTCGACGGGCGCATTCGTCATCATGCTGTTCGGCAAGGTGTCCCAGGCGGACTGACCCTCATTGGCGCGCGACGCGCCTTCGGGGAACACGGTCACGACGGCGGCACGCATCCGGTCCCGCGGGCCGGTGCTGACGATCCCGACATAGGCACCCGGCTGCACGGCCGAGAGGTCGCCCTCGCTCAGGGCACCCACAGTGAAGTTCGGCGCCAAGGCAATCCGCAATGCCTCGCCCTGGCGGGACTGCACAATCAGCGTGTTGCCGTCGAGCTGTTCGACCGTGCCGCGAATCCGGCGGGCGGTCTGCGCCGCCGCATCCAGGCTTGTGGTCAGCACCAGGGCAGCAAGACCATATTTCAACAGGTTGGGGGCCAATTGCACATCCGAAATCTGGAGAAAGGAAATGGTGCCCAGGGACGGAGTCGAACCGCCGACACTGCGATTTTCAGTCGCATGCTCTACCAGCTGAGCTACCTGGGCCCCGGCCGCACAAGCGCCGTTCCGCTGGACCGGCTTGCTACCCCAGCCGATCCCCCGGATCAAGCCCAGCCCGCCGGTCAAGGCCGATATGGGGTATCGAAATTTGCGGGGCTGCTGTCCGGCGGGTCCTCGTCCAGCTCCGGCGGCGGGCCGGGGATGGCGTAGGCCCCGCCGAACCAGCGGCCTAGGTCCACGTCGGCGCACCGGGCCGAGCAAAACGGGTGCAGCCGCGCGGCCTGCGGGCTCTCGGCCGAGACCGGCTTGCCGCAGATGGGACAGGGAGGCGCTGATCGGTCAGGCACGGGCTGTTCTCTCGATCGCGGTGCCGCCCGGCGGCAGTACCGGGTCGGACGCCACAATCAGGGAACGCCCGGTGCGTCGCGCAAGGTCCGGCAGGGCAACGGGATCATCGGCCAATGCGGCCGCGACATCCGGGGCGGCGCGCAGCGAGAACGTCGCTGCGGGCTCGGCAGCAGCGGCCTGCATGATGGCTCGCAGTCCCGCAAGCCCAGCCGCGTGCGGGCCGGCCAGCAACTCGTGCAGCGGCGGATACGCGCGCGGGCGCATGATCTCCGCCAGGCCCAGCGCCGAGAAGCCCAGGAACCGCGGTCGCGCAGGATCGCTGGCCAGCGCCGCTATGAAATCCGGGGCAAGTGCGGCGCGATGGCGCAGGGCCAGCCCCGCCACATCCACCACGATGGCGCCGGATAGGTTGCGCAGCCGAATCTGCCGGGCCAAGGCGGGCAGCATGGCGCGGTTCGCCGCCATTTGCGCGGTGCGCTTGGGCCTACGGTCCGCGCTGGCGCCCCCAGCGTCGACGTCGATGGCGACCAGGGCCGGGGTGGGATGGATGCTGGCGCGCATGCCACCCGGCAAGGCGACGCTGCTCTCCGCCAACGCATCGATCCAGCCGGCCAACTCGTCGTCCAGCACGGTCCCGGCCGCGACCCGCTCTCCCAGCATGGGCCGCAGCGCCGCGACGATCCCGGGGTCGTCGACCACTATCGATGCCGCGAAATGCAGGGCGGCCAGCCGCTCGACCGCGCTGGGTCCGCGTGCCAGCAACGCGGGCGGCCCGGCGCCGGCCATCGTACGGTCGGCGTCGGCGACGCGGGCGGTGAGGCGCGGGCCCTTGCCGCCCTGGGCCGACCGGGTGACCCGCACACCCACCGCCATGCCGTCCGACACGGCATCGGCGCCCTCGCTGTCCGGCAGGAAGCCCTCGGTTCCCGGCAGCGCCACGAAGGCGCCGGCCATGGCAGGCACGCTGGCGACGACCCGGCCGCGATACAGGTCGCCCATTCCATCCGGGCGGCCCGGCCGCCAAAGCGCATAGTCGACCATCGCATTGTCCTGCACCGCCGCGACGCGCAGCTCCCCGGGGCTGCACGCGACCAGGATGCGGACCGTCACGGCACCGGGTAGCCGCGCCCGCGCAGGAGCTGCGCCACCTCGAAGAGCGGCAGTCCGACCACGCCGCTATAGCTGCCGGACAGGAACCGCGCGAACCCCGCCGCCCGGCCCTGGATGGCGTAGCCGCCGGCCTTGCCCACGCCCTCCCCGCACTCGGCATAGGCGTCGAGTTGCGCGGGCGCCAAGCGGGAGAACGCGACGACGCTGTCCGACAGGCGGCGCCCCACTCGCCCATCCGGCCCGATCAACGTGAGCGCCGTCAGCACATGGTGCCGCCGCCCGGACAGCAACTCCATGCAGGCGCGCACGTCCTCACCGTCGGCTGCCTTCGGCATGATGCGGCTGCCCAGGGCCACGACGGTATCGGCAGCCAGGACGAAGGTACCGGCCTCCGCCATCCGGCGCGCCTTTTCTAGGGCCATGCGCTCGGCGTACAGGCGGGGGGCCTCATTCCGGCGCGGTGTCTCATCGATGTCCGGTGCTGCAACACGGTCCGGGACGACGCCGATCTGCGCCAACAGCGCCAGCCGGCGCGGACTGGCCGAAGCAAGAGTCAGCGGCGCTAAAACTGGGACGGCCATGGCTGGCCGGCTTGGCGGCGCGAAACCTACTTGAACCGGAAGGTGATCCGGCCCTTGGACAGGTCATACGGCGTCATCTCGACGTTCACGCGGTCCCCGGCCAACACGCGGATGCGGTTCTTGCGCATCTTGCCGGATGTGTGCGCCAGTATGCTATGTTCGTTGTCGAGCTTTACTCGGAACATGGCATTGGGGAGCAGCTCCAACACAGTCCCGCTAAATTCGATCATGTCTTCTTTGGACATCAGGTTCCTTGGCTAGTTAAAACTATGTTTGGCTTTGATTTCGAGCCGGAATGTGATGATGGCCGGCCGTTGGGTCAAGTCGCGGCACCCTGGCCCAACCGCAAAGCGACGCTGCGCGCGTGCGCGTGCAGCCCTTCGGCCTCGGCCAGCGCCACGGCTGCCGGCCCAACCTCGCCGAGGGCCGCCGGGTCCGCCATGACCCAGGTCGTGCGCTTCAGGAAGTCGAACACCGAAAGGCCCGAAGCAAACCGGGACGTGCGCCCGGTCGGCAGCACGTGGTTGGGCCCCGCCACGTAGTCGCCCACCGCCTCGGGACAATCACGGCCCAGGAACACTGCCCCGGCGTGCCGGATGCCGGCGAACAGCGCCTGCGGATCGGCCACCATGATCTGCAGGTGCTCGGGCGCGAGATCGTTGGTCAGCGCCACGGCCTCCGGCCAGTCCCGGGTCAGGATAATGGCCCCGTGGTCCCGCCAGCTGGCGCCGGCGATGGCGTGTCGCGGCAGGGTCGGCAGCTCCGCCTCGACGGCATGCGCGACGGCGTCGGCGAATGCGGCGTCCGTGGTGATCAGGATGCTCTGCGCGGCCTCGTCGTGCTCGGCTTGTGCCAAAAGGTCCACGGCCACGTGCCGCGGGTCGTTGGCGGCGTCGGCGAGTATGACGACCTCGGACGGGCCGGCGATGCTGTCGATGCCGACGCGGCCGAATACCTGGCGCTTGGCCTCCGCGACATAAGCGTTGCCGGGTCCCACGATGCGGTCCACGGCGGCGATGCTGGCGGTCCCGTATGCGAGTGCGGCGACGGCCTGGGCACCGCCGACCCGGTAGATCTCGGTCACTCCAGCGCGCTTGGCGGCGGCCAGCACCAGCGGGTTCAGCACGCCGCCGGGGCAGGGGACGCACATGGCGATGCGGCCCACACCGGCGACCCGGGCGGGCAGGGCGTTCATCAGCACCGAGGACGGATAGGCCGCCTTGCCGCCCGGCACATACAAACCAACGGCGTCGAGCGCCGACCAGCGCATGCCGAGGGTCAGCCCCGCCGTATCCTGCATCTGAAGGTCGGATGGCATCTGGGCGCGATGGAACACCTCGATCCGCTGCGCCGCGAGGTCGAGGGCGGCAGCCAGCTCCGCAGGGATGCCGGCCGACGCGGCGTCGATCTCGTCCGCCGTGACGCGCAGGGATGCCGGCGTCAGCTCCTGCCGGTCAAAGGCTGCGGTGTATTCGCATAAAGCTGCGTCGCCCCGGTCCCGCACGGCCGCGATGATCTCGGCGACGACGCCATCGACCCGGGCAGTGGTGTCGCGGCTTTCCAGCAGCAGCCTCCGGAAAACCTCGGCAAAACCGGCGTCGGCGGTTGCGAACCTTCTCATAGCATCGCCGCGCGGAACCGGGCGATCCAGGCGCCAACCGCCTCGGGCTGGGTCTTCAGCGCGGTGCGGTTCACGATCAGCCGGCTGGTCACGTGCGCGATGACCTCGGTCTCCTGCAGCCCGTTCGCCTTGAGCGTGCTGCCGGTCTGCACGAGGTCGACGATCAGGCGCGATAGGCCGAGGCCCGGCGCCAGTTCCATCGCGCCGTTCAGGTGCACGATCTCCGCCTGCACGCCGCGGGCGGCGTAGTGCCGGCGGGCGATGTTGGGATACTTCGTCGCGATCCGGACGCGGGACCAGGTTGCCGGGTCGTCGCTGCCGACGGTCGCCACGGGCTCCGCCACGCTGACCCGGCATCGCCCGATCCCGAGGTCGAGCGGCGCGTAGATCTCCGGATAGTCGAACTCCATCAGCACGTCGGCGCCGCAGATGCCGATATGCGCGGCGCCGAATGCCACGAAGGTCGCGACATCGAATGGGCGGACCCGCACGACGTCGAGCGCCGGGTCGTTGGTCGGGAAGCGCAGGCGCCGGCTGTCCTCGTCGGCGTAGTCCTCGGCCGGGCAAACACCGGCGCGGTTCAGCAAGGGCGCGCATTCCCCGAGGATGCGGCCCTTGGGCAGCGCCAGGATGATGGGCAAGTGGGCTTCCGGCGCGAGAAATGCGGCCGGGAAGGGGGCGGTCATGCGGGCTCCTGGCCGTGAGGCATGGGCACGTGCGGGACACTGCACGCAGCCGCCGTCTAGCACCCGGTGCCGCCGTCCGGAACCCTCAACCGGGGATGCGTTCTATGTCCGCCCCGCACGCTGCCAGCTTCTGCTCCAGCGCCTCGTAGCCGCGGTCGAGGTGGTAGACCCGGTTCACGATCGTGTCCCCCTGCGCCGCGAGGCCCGCCAGCACCAGCGACACCGAGGCCCGCAGGTCCGTCGCCATCACCGGCGCCCCGGATAGGCCGCGCACGCCGCGCACGATGGCGCTGGCGCCGTGCACGTTGATGTTGGCGCCCATGCGGTTCAGCTCGGGGACGTGCATGAAGCGGTTCTCGAAGATCGTCTCGGTCACCATCGCCGCACCCTCGGCCACCGACATCAGCGCCATGAACTGCGCCTGCATGTCGGTGGGAAAGCCCGGATAGGGCTCGGTCATGGCGTCCGCGCCACGCAGGCCGTTCGGCCGGCGGACCGTCAACACGTCGTCCTGCTCCGTCATCTCGACGCCTGCGGTCCGCAACGCGGCCGCGACTGCGCCCAGATGGGCCAGTTGTCCGCCCAGCAGCCGAACCTCGCCGCCGGTGATCGCGGCGGCGCAGGCGTAGGTGCCGGTCTCGATCCGGTCGCCGACGATGGGATGCTCGGCGCCGTGCAGCCGGGGAACGCCGTCCACCACCAGCTTATCGGACCCGGCGCCGGCAATCCGGGCGCCCATGGCGATGAGGCAGGCCGCTAGGTCGCCGATCTCCGGCTCACGCGCCGCATTGGCGATCTCGGTGCGGCCGTCGGCGAGGGTCGCGGCCATCAGCAGGTTCTCGGTAGCGCCGACCGAGGCGAAGGGCAGCACGATTACAGCCCCGCGCAGCCCTCCCGGCACGGCGGCGTGCACATACCCGTTCTCGAGCCGGATTACGGCGCCCATCTGCTCCAGTCCCTTCAGGTGCAGGTCCACCGGGCGGGTGCCGATGGCGCAGCCGCCAGGCAGCGACACCCGCGCCTCCCGCACCCGCGCCAACAAAGGCCCGAGCACCAGAATGGACGCGCGCATCTTACGCACGATGTCGTACGGCGCCTCGTTGTTGGTGATCGGCCCGCCGATCGACAGCGTGCGCCCGGCGGGCTCGACGGCGACGCCATGCTGCGCGATCAGGGCCGACATGGTGGCGATGTCCGCCAGTTGCGGCACGTTGCCGAGCACCAGGCGATCCTCGGTCAGCATGCCGGCGGTCATCAGCGGCAGGGCTGCGTTCTTCGCGCCGCCGATCTGGATGTCGCCACGCAGCGGCCGGCCGCCGCGGATTCGAATACGGTCCATGGGGGCTTTTCCTTACATCCGCGGCAGGGAGACGCCGCGTTGGCGCATGTACTTGCCGGCCTTGTCGGCATAGCTGGTCTCAGGCGGGCTCGCGCCCTGCAGGAACAGGAACTGGCAGATGCCCTCATGCGCGTGGATGCGGGCGGGCAACGGGGTGGTGTTGCTGATCTCGATCGTCACCTGGCCCTCCCATTCCGGCTCCAGCGGCGTCACGTTCACGATGATGCCACAGCGGGCGTACGTGCTTTTGCCCAGGCAGATCACGAGGATATCGCGCGGGATACGGAAATACTCGACCGTATGGGCCAGGACGAAGGAGTTGGGCGGGATCGTGCAGGTGGGTCCGATGCGGGTCACGAAGCTGTCTGGGCTGAATGCCTTGGGGTCGACGACGGCGCTGTCGACGTTGGTGAACACCTTGAACTCGTCCGCGACGCGGGCGTCGTAGCCGTAGCTGGACAGGCCGTAGCTGATCACGCCATCGCGTTTTTGGGTTTCGACGAACGGCTCGATCATGGCGTGGTCCTGCGCCATGCGGCGAATCCAGTGGTCGGGCATCACGGGCATGGGCGCACCTGGTTGGCTGGGTGTCGCGTCTAGCCCAGCCAGGCCCGGGCGGCAAACCTTAGTCGGCGGGCTCTGGCTTGGTGGGCTCGACCCGTGCACGCACCTGCTCTTTGCGGCGGCGCAGGTTTTCTCGCAACGCGGCGGCCTCCCGTTCTAGGCGGGCGTCCCGCGCGGATTCGCTTCGCGGCGTGGTGGCAGGTTTCGGGCGGAACGTTTGGGTCATCGCATCAGAAAATGCTTGTCCCGGAGCAGCGTCAAGCGCTCCTTCGACTATGCGCAGGGCCAGGCATGCTCTCGGCCTTGCGCCCCGATCCGGACCGGTGTCCAGCCAAGTGGACCCACTTGGCTGGACATTGCGTCAGGCGCGGCCGGCCCGGCGACGGAAACAGCCCAGGCCGATCAGCCCGGCTCCGACCAGCGCCATGCTTGCAGGCTCCGGTACGCTGGTAGCGCTCAGCGAGCTCAGCAGAACGTTCTCGGTTGTCGCCTCCACGATGAGGTAACGGCTGCTGCGGACGCCGAAGTCGAACAAGGCCGGGTAGTCGGTGGTGCCGCTGACATAGTTGCCGAAAGCGGATTCACTGGTCGGCAGCGTGGCACTGGAGCTGAAGCCCACCCGCCAGCCTTCGCCGTTCTGGACCGAACCGAAGCCGATCTTGAGATCTTGGCCCATGAGCGCGCTGACATTGAGCACGATAGCCTGGCTCCCCGCGGGTGCGTTGATCTCGTTGTCATCGGTTCTGTAGAGGCCGAGGCCGGTCTCATCGCCACCGCCGCTTTTGCCGAAGAGCCTGGCGGCCGTGAGGTCACGCATATTCGGAGAACCCGCGCCCGTAAATCCATACGCGGTAATCGGGCCGTAGGTCTGGCTGGTACTCAATGATCCGGTCGGGTTGGCGAAGCTGATCAGGGTCGCCTGGGCGGAGCCGATATTGAGTACGGCCAAGCCAGCAGCAAAGACTGTGGTCGCCAGAAGCCTCTTCATGTCGAAACTTTCCATCTCGGCTATCTCCCCACAAAGTATGGGTTGTTAAGCCAAATAACAGAATGCAACGAGCATGCCGGAGCACGAAAACAATGGGTTAAGGTCTATTAAGGTGATCTTTAGTTTTGCTCTGATAGTACGCTTTTACCAAGAACATTTGAGTTTACGTAGTTAACAAAAGTAATATTGATGATATCTCATCTTCTTAAATTATAAACAATAGCAAATGTTAAGTCGCAGAGTATGACGCTTTATCGCAATGATATGAGGTGGAGAATGTTGATGGCGGCAATACACGCCGGACAGAAAGCCACGATGCCTGAAGGGCTCGACGGCACTATGGGACGAGGGAGTGCCGGGACACTTTGCCCGGCGTGCTACGGGTTCTGAACGACAAAACAGTCGCTAAAGCCTTTGGTCGGCAGCAACCCCGGCAACGCACCGGTTTGGCTCAATGGCGGCACCAGTTCCGCCAGCCCCTGCAGGTCGTGCAACGTGACGGTTTTACCATTCGCAGACACTAGCTTGCGAGCCCGTAGGCGACCCAGGACACGGTTCAGGTGGATGACGTGCAGGCCGAGCGCATCGGCCATCTCCTGTTGCGTTAGCTCCAGCACGAAGCTCGGTCCGAGAGCGAGGCCGCATTGGACGAGCCGGGTGTGGAGCGACAGCAGCAACTCGGCGGTGCGCTCTTCAGCGTCGCATTGTCCCAGCCGGATGACCAAGTTCTCCAGGGCGGCTTTCTGGGCGAATACCACGTTCATAAGATGGCGGCGGAACTCCGGTGAAAGGTCGAACGCCTGGGCCAGGCTCTCCGGAGCGAGAGCAAAGTAGGTCATGGGCGTCGCCGTTTGAACCGAAGCCTCGGTCCGGTGGTCGAACAGCGTCTCGAGCCCGAATGTGTCGCCGGGCAGCAGCACGTCGAGGATTTGCCGGCGCCCATCATGCAACGTCCGGTATCGAAATGCCCATCCCGAGACGATGACCCGTACCCGGACACCCGCATCGCCGGCATGGGCCAACGAGCTGCTCCGGGGTGCCAACCGCCTTTCTGCCTGCATGCTGTCGAACAGGGATTGTCCGGGATGCAGAACCTCTATGTGCGGCATCCTATCCTCCGTAAGACGGCGAGGTGGAATGGGACGAGGGCATGTTGGTGCGGCACCTTCGCGGCCTTTCTGGAACGATGACGACAGCGCTAAACCAGCGCAAATTTGTTAACTCTACGTAAATAATAGATCGCATTATGGAATTCAATTAGAATTTGTTGCAAATTATGCTAAATGTCTCACGAAACAGTGAAAATAGGGTAAAGCTCTTACGCCAGGTTCTGGCGAAAACGGTTGTCCGGGAGAATATCTGGGGACATCCCATGGCCGCGGAAAATCTGCTGGCCGGCTGTGCAACGCCCTGGTCGCAGCGCGGGCTTGCATGCGACTCGCCTAGCGTCTAGTTACCCCATGGCCCGAGGCCGAATTCGCTGTTGTAGCTCAGTGGTAGAGCACTCCCTTGGTAAGGGAGAGGTCGAGAGTTCAATCCCCTCCAACAGCACCAAGTTCTTCCGCTGATAAGAATGCATCAAGGCCTTGAACTGTAGGGCGGTCGCTAATGTCGCACTCGGCGTTGCCGCCATCCCAATCAATCCATCTTGGCCCGATGGCGGCCCGATCTGACGTCCTGCCGGCCCTGGTGCGGCCCGTCAATGCGATTAGAACCAGAAACGTCGTCCCAGCCGACTCATACCCGCACTGAACGCTTCTGCTGCCAGAGAGCCAGCCTGTTCCGATAGGCTGGCCCTCCTCTGGTGCTGCTCATCCTATTCAGTCCATGTTCGGCAAGCGCACCGTTTGCGAATTGAACCTCTTCAACAGTACCACCCGCTTATCCCGTCACCTTCCGCCGGTCCCCCAGCATCGCCGCCAGCGTCGGCTCGATCGCCTCGGCCATGCGCGTCTGGGCATGCGCTGTCGGATGCAACGGCGGGTCGGGCGGTTGCAGCTGGTCATCGAAGAACTGGGTTCGGTCCACCTGGCCGTCGCGCAGAAACAGCCGGGATAGGTCCATGAAGGCGACCTCGCCGCCGGGCAGGTAGCGCGCTGCTAGCTCGTGGTTCACAGCCTCCGTGGTCCGGCTCACGTACTTGGACCGTATGCTCGGCAAAATGCCCAGCAACAGGACATGCGTGGCCGGCTGACGCCGCCGGAGCTCGTCCACCACGGCCACGATGCCGGCGACCGTCTGCGGCGCGCTCCAATGGACGCGGCCGAGGTCATTGGCGCCAATCAGCACCACCGCCGCCCGCGGACGAATGCCGTCCAGCTCGCCATTCTGCATGCGCCACAGCAGGTGCGCGGTGTTGTCGCCGCGGAACCCCAGGTTGACCGCGTTGCGGTCCCCATAGAAGCGCTGCCACGCCGGGGCGAAATCCTGCCAATCCGGCGGACCCTGCTTTTCCCAGTCCTGGGTGATGCTGTCCCCCAGCCAGACTAGATCGACCCGGCGGCTACGCAATTCGGCCAGCTTCTCCTGGTGCCGGTTGCGCCACCACGGCCTGTCCAGCCGCGAAAGCGGCACGGCCGAGACCGGAACCCGGTCTGCCGCCGCCAGCAACGCGGCCCCTCCAACAAGCGCCAGACGACGGGTCAGCGGCATCGGCGCGATCCACAAGACGGGTGGGAGTCGGTGAACGGCGCCATGGCATGCTCCAGCTTGGTTGCGGCATCAGGCGCCGCGGCTGCATTATGGGGGGAACGGGCCGGAGGATCGATGCCGATCTCACCGGCCTGGCCTATGTACCATGGAAGCCTGGCTTGCAGGCGCGCAATCGCGGAGGCAGGCTGCACGTCTGATGGAGGCGCATATGGCAAGTTTATTCGACCTGTCGGGCCAGGTCGCGATCATCACCGGGTCGAGCAAGGGCATCGGCCGCGCCATTGCCGAGCGCATGGCCGAGCACGGCGCCCGGGTCGTGATCAGCAGCCGCAAGGCGGACGCTTGCGAAGCGGTGGCGGCGGGCATTCGCGGCCGCGGCGGCGAGGCCTTGGTCGTGCCCTGCAACATCGGCCGCAAGGACGAGCTGCAGGCCCTGGTGGACCGCACGGTCGCGGAATGGGGCCGCGTGGACGCGCTAGTGTGCAACGCCGCGGTCAACCCGCATTTCGGGCCGTCGATCGGCATTCCCGACGACGCCTGGGACCGCATCATGGGAACCAATATCCGCAGCAATCATTGGCTGGCCAACATGGTGCTGCCTGGCATGGCGGAGCGTGGGGAGGGATCGGTCACCATCGTGTCCTCGATCGCCGGGCTGCGCGGATCGACGACGCTGGGCGCATATGGGATCAGCAAGGCCGCCGATATGCAGCTCGTGCGGAACCTGGCGGTCGAGTGGGGCGGGCGCGGCATCCGCGCCAACTGCATCGCGCCCGGCCTAGTGCGCACCGACTTTGCACGCGCGCTGTGGGAGGACCCGGCCAACCTCAAGAAGCGCACGCGCGACACGCCGCTGGGCCGGATCGGCGAGCCCGACGAGATCGCCGGCGCGGCGGTGTTCCTGGCCGCGGCCTCCGGCCGTTTCATGACGGGCCAGACCATCGTCATCGACGGCGGCGTGCTGGCTGGCGCCCCGGCGCTGGAAGAGGATTAGCCGCACAACGGATGACGGCTCTGCGGGTCCCAGGGACCGCCCAGGTAGCGCCAGAGATCCAGCCCCTCCGCCCGCACCGTAAACGGCGTGAAAGCCGCCTGGAGGTTGGCATGCAGCGCCCGCGCCGTCTCGGGCGAGGCTTTGTTCTGAACCGTAACATGCGGCCGGAAGCCTTGGCGGTCCTGCGGCGTCAGCCACCCGTCCCAATCGCGGGCGAGACCGGCCCGCAATGCCGTCAGCTCGGCCGACGCCAGCGCGTAGGCGACGCCGCGCCCGAGGAAGCGGAGGCCCGATACGGCCACCGGAAACGGCGGGATCATGCAGCGTGCCTCGATAGCATCCCGGATCGCGTCGATCCCCTGGCCCGGCAGGTGATGGAACAGGGTGACGTGCGCGGGGATCAAGTTGCGGCCAGCCGGAAAATGCAGCGTGCGCAGCCGCTCGAACCGCGCCTGGTCATCCGCGTGCAGCGCCAGCGTCAAGATGAGCGGCGCGTCGGTCACACGTGCCGCCGGTAACGCGTGGGGACCTGGTAGCGCGCTGGCTCGACCTGACGCGCCGCGTGTTGCCCGGCATGGCGCAGGAGGCGAACTGGCCCATCCGCCTCGACCATTGCTTCATGCGGGTCGGCCTGGATCACGCCATTGGTCAGCCCTGGCACGAACGGGTGCGCCGCCCGGCGATCCGTCATCTGACCGACGACCAGTTGCGGGCCGCGCTCGCCGTTGCCGAGCGGATAGCCGCTGAGCCGGCCCTTCTGCCGAGCCTCAACGAGCAAAGCCTTGCTTGGCGCCGGGCGAGCCGACAGGGCTAACGCCTTGCCGGGGCGGGCGGGCGGGCGGGAGCGCGCGCAGGTGGCACGCGCGGCGGGGTCTTGGCGCTGGCCAGCAATCCCGAGCATGCTCCGTCTTCCCCGGTGCCGAGCTGGATCGTCGGCAGCAGGGCGCCGAGCGGCGTGAGGAGGATGCCGAGCCCGATGGCCGCGCCGGCGCGTGCTCCGAGCACGGCCATGTCCGGCAGCACGCTTGGTTTCCCCAGGGTGCCCGTGATGTCGACCGGTGCCGGCAGCGAGCCGATGCTGAAGTGCTTGCTTTCGGTATTCAGCACCAGCTTCAACGTCTCGTCGCGCAGGTTGATGTCGCCCTTGGCCCCGACCCGTGCCTCGTCGGTGTCGAGCAGGACGGTGCGGGCGTCCATCACGCCCTGCTGCAGCACGAAATCGGTGATCAAGCACTGGATCTTGGTGCGGTTCGGCACACCGAGTGCGGACAGCACCGCGTTGCCGAACTCCAGGCCCGACAAATCCACCAGCAAAGCGCTCAGGTCGCCCCCTGATCCCATATAAAGCTTCAGCTCGCCATTACCGTGGCCCAGGATGTCCGCCATCGACCGCCCGGTGCCGTCGATCACCGCACGTCCGCCGATCGCCCCGGCACCCCGCCCCGCGCCGGTGGCGGCTACTAGCCGGTCGACGTCCACCCGCTGGAAGTCGATGGTGGCCTTCGCGTGGACCCCCTGGCCCTGCTCCGCCAACTGAAGGTTCGACACGATCTGGCCGCGGCCGATGCCGAAACTCAGCGGCGCCAGCGACACGGCGCCGTTCACGATATCAAGGTCCGCCCGCATGTTGTCGAGCGGCTGCGACCGGCCCTGGATGCGGGCGGCCCGGTATTTCAGGTGGACATCGGCGACGCTCAGCTTCGGCAAGCTGATGGGGTCGCTGGGCAGCACCCGGCCGTTCGACTGGGTGGGCCGCTTGGTGCCCTTGCCGGTGTCGCCAGGCTCGGCGCCGATGAACCCGCCGAGGTCCTTCAGATCCACCAGCTTGGATTGCAGGTTGGCGGTCAGCACCGGGCGCTGCTCGGGCTTGGTGTCGACCTGAATGTCGCCCGACAGGTCGCTGCTGCCGACCTTGCCGGTCATTCCGGTGAACTTCACGAGTCCCGCGGTGTAATCAAGGCTGCCGGCGACCCGGTATGGCGGCGTCTTCGGAACGGCAATCCCGGTCAGCGGCATCAGCAGGGACATATCCGGCCCCGCCAAATCCAGCTTCAGGTCCGCGCCGGAGAAGGCCAGCGGGTCCTTGACCGTGCCCACAACCGAAATCTTGGTCGGCCCGTTCGCCACCTCCAGGTTGACCGGATAGGGCTGCGACTCGTCCCGCAGCGACAACAGCGCGCCGCCGGTGAACTGGGCGTTGATGGGCTGCTTGGCGTAGGTGCCGGTGGCCGTGGCGACGAGCTGGCTGGGCTGGCCTTGCTGGTCCTTGGTTGCCACGTCGACATTGAAATCGGACCGCAGCTTGGCCGAGACGACGTGCACGTGGCCGTCGCTGATTTGCAGGTTGCCGACCTTGGGGCCCGGTCCCGTGCTGGGCGTGCTTCTGCTGGCCAGGGTCCAGTTCGCGTGGCCATCCTCCAGTTGCTGCGCGTCCACCTGCGGGTGGTCCAGGGCAATCTCCGGGATCACGATCTCGCGGCGCCTGATATACGCCATGGCGTCCAGGTCGACGCTGAGCTTATCCGCGGTCGCGAAATTGCCGCCGCCGGGCCAGTCAGCGGGGTTTGCGATGGTGACGCCGTCGGCCTCGATGTGCGGCACCAGGCCCAGCCGCACATGCAAATGCGTTATGGTCACTGGCCGCCCCAGCGCCGCCGAGGCCTGCTTCTCCACGATCGGGATCAGCCAGTCCCAACGAAAAAGCGCCGCGGCAATACCCAAGGCGAGGACCAGGCCCACCACCACGAACGGCCAGCGGCGGCGGCGTTTTGTTTCGGACATGCGCACTCAACGACAAACGGGCTACCCCGGTTCCGCCCCCATGGGTTGCCCGACGCGCCACGCCCCGCCATCCTGGGCAAATCCGACCAAAAGGAAACCCCACGATGATCCATGAGCTTCGCGTCTACCGCTGCCTGCCGGGCCGGCTGCCCAATCTGCTGGCGCGGTTCGAGTCCACGACGCTGGCCATCTGGGCCCGCCACGGCATCCGTCCGGCCGGGTTCTGGACCACGCTGATCGGCCCCTCGAACCAGGAGCTGACCTACTTGCTGGCGTGGGAGAGCCTGGCCGAGCGCGAGACGAAGTGGACCGCCTTCCAGTCCGACCCGGAGTGGATTGCCAAGCGCGCCGAGTCCGAGCGGGACGGACAGATCGTCGGCAACATCGAGAGCTCGCTATTGCAGCCGACCGCGTTCTCCACCCTGAAGTAGCGGCCATGCCCGAGCTTCAGGCCGCCATCATCCCGGTCACGCCATTCCAGCAGAACTGCGTGCTGATCTGGGACGAGGCCAGCAAGCAGGCGTGGGTCGTCGACCCCGGCGGGAACGTGCCGCGCATCATGGAGGCAATCGCGACCCTGGGACTGAAGGTCGAACGCATCTTGCTGACGCACGGCCACATCGATCACGCCGGTGGGGCCGCCGAGCTGCGCGAGAAGCTGGGCGTGCCGCTGGAGGGGCCGGACGAGCGCGACGCCTTCCTGCTCGACGGCCTGGCGGAACAGGGCCGGGCCTACGGCATGGAGAACGCGCGCAACGTCCGCCCGGACCGCTGGCTGCAGGAGGGCGAGGCGGTCATGCTGGGAAAACACCGCTTCGACGTGCTGCATTGCCCCGGCCACACGCCGGGTCACCTGGTCTTCGTCAACGCCGTGTCGCGCTTTGCATTGGTGGGCGACGTGCTGTTCCGGGGCTCGGTCGGGCGGACCGATTTTCCATACGGCGATTCGGCGGCATTGCTGGCGTCGATCCGCGACAAGCTGCTGCCGCTGGGTGACGACATAGCCTTCATCTGCGGCCACGGCCCGGGGTCGACGTTCGCCGTCGAGCGCCGCGCCAACCCGTTCGTGGCCGAGGCGCTGCGGTAGCCCAGCCCGGTCAGGGCGCCGGATCGACCTCCATGGCGCGAATGCCCTCCTGCATGCGGGGGCGGAGCGTGACGGTCCTCTTCATCGCCGCGATGTTCTCCTGGTGATGCAGCGGCACCACCGCGAGGTCTGCCATGGCGATACGGGTGGCCTCCCGGTACAGCGCCTCCCGCGCGGCCGGGTCGAAGGTGGCGAGCGCGCGCTCCACGACGGCGTCGACGGCGGGGTTCGCGTAGTGGGATGGGCGCAGCAGGGCGCCGCGCCCCTTCTCCGGATTGGACGACGCGACGATCTGGACCAGGCTGCTGCTGGCCTCCCCGGTGTCGGGCGCCCAGCCGGTCAGCGCCACGGTGTATTCGTCACGGTTGCCCACGGCGCCTGCGAAGAACATGCTGGACGGCATGGTCGTAACCGTCGTCCGGACCCCGACACGGGCCCACATCTGCGCGATCGCCTCGACGATGCTGCGGTCGTTGACGTAGCGGTCGTTGGGCCCGTGCAGCGTGATGGCGAAGCCACCGGGATACCCGGCCTCGGCCAGCAGCTTGCGTGCCTGGCCAGCGTCGTATGGGTCCGTCTTGATGCTGCGATCGAACCCGGTGGCGCCTTTCGGCATCAACTGGCCGGTGGGCGCAGCAAACCCGTCCATGATCTGCGTGCGTTTGCCCTCCCGGTTGATCGCGAGCGACAAGGCGCGGCGCACCCGCACGTCCTGGAGCGGGTTGCGGGCCAGTTTCTTGCCCTGCAGATCAAAGGCATAGGGCGTCACCTCGCGCCCGCTATCGGTATAGAGATAGATCAGGCGCTGGCCCGGCGCGCTGACCACCGAGAGTTTCGGGTCGGCCCGCAGGGTCGCCACATCGCGCGTCGCCACCTGGTCGATGATGTCCACGTCGCCCGCCTGCAGCGCCGCGGTGCGGGAGGCGTTGTTCGCGATCAGCCGGTAGTTCACGACGTCCCAGGCCGGTTTCGGGCCCCAATAGGCGTCGTTGCGGCGGAACACGACCTTGTCGCCCAGCAGCACGCTTTCCAGTTTGTAGGGCCCGGTGCCCACGGCCGCCTTGCCCGAGTTGTAGTCGTTGGTCCCCGCGCCCTCGCCATGCTTGCGCCCGACGATGCGGACCGAGGCGAGGTTATAAGGCATCAACGGTACCGGCTCGGCCGTATGCAGGCGTAGCGTGAGCGGGTCCACGACCTCGATGCGCGCGATCGGCTTCACGGCGTCGTTGAAGCTGGCTGGGCTGTTCAGCACTTGGGGCACGCGGCCGAAGGTGAAGGCGACGTCGTCGGCCGTAAAGGGGCTGCCGTCATGGAACACGACCCCAGGCCGCAGCTTCACCTCCCAGAGCAGGTCGCCCTTGGGCTCCCATGACAGCGCCAGGCCCGGCTGCGGTTGGAAGTTGCCGTCCATCGCCACCAGCGTGTCGAACAGGTGGTCGGCGATCAGGTTGTTGGGCGTGAGCCGGTGATAGTGCGGGTCGAGCGAGGTGAACGCGCCGCCGGCGGCGACCGTCAGCACTCGCTCAGCCGCGGCAGGGCGGCCGAGGAGGCAGAGCGCCAGCAGGGCAGGGAGCCAAAACGGCAGGGATCGGCGCATACGTGGCTCCGGTGCAGGTTCGAGACGAATGTGGCACGATCCGTGCCAGCCGCGAAAGGGCGTCGCGACTAAGGCTTCATGCGGCAAGGCGGCCCCGAGCCCACGCTAGTTTTGCGCCTTCGCACGCCAGGAGGCACTCTGGGGGCGTGAACGAGATCGAGGCGTCGGGCGGCACCATCCATTGGCTTGCGGACGGCGGCATCCGGCTGCGGGCGGCCTATTGGGCAGGCGCGGGCGCCGGCACGGTATTGCTGCTGCACGGCCGCACCGAGTTCATCGAGAAATACCTGGAGACCGTGGAGGAGCTGCGGCGCCGCGGCTTCGCCGTCTGGACGCTGGACTGGCGGGGGCAGGGACGGTCCACGCGCCTGCTGACCGACCCGCTGCCCAATCACGTCCGGTCGTTCGAGGATTACCTGCAGGACCTCGACAGCCTGCTTGCGGCGGCCGGACCGTCTTTGGTTGCGCCATTCCTGGTGCTGGGTCAGTCCATGGGCGCGCATCTGGCGCTGCGGCTGATGGCACGGCGGCCTGGCTTGTTCGAGCGGGCGGTGCTGGCGGTGCCGATGGTCGACTTCTTGCGCCCGCGCCGCATGCCGCTCCGTGCAGCGCGCATGCTGGCGCTGCTGGCCTGCGCCGTGCCGGGCATGGCGCGCCGGTTCGGCCCCGGCACCCGCCGCATCCCCGACCGGCACCGGGCGTTCGAGGCGAACCCGCTCACGTCCTGCCCACGGCGTTTTGCGGCGGACCTGGCCTGGCTCGACCGGCCGGAACTGGTCGTGGGCGGCGCGACCTGGGGTTGGCTGCGGGCCGCAACCGGGTCGATCGCCGTGATGCGCCGGAGTGGGTTCGCCGAGAGCGTGACGACGCCGGTGCTGATGGTGCTCGCGGGCGCCGACCGGCTTGTCGACAACACGGCCGCCCGGCGTTTGGCGCGGCGGCTGCCGAACGCCCGGCTGATCGAGATCGAGGACGCGCGGCACGAGCTGCTGCGCGAGCACGACCGTCATCAAGCCGAGTTTTGGGCGGCGTTCGACGCCTTCGTCCAGCCGGACGCGGTTTAGCCGGGATCACCCACCAGTCCGGCCGCCGTAATCGCTGCCAAGCCGGCGGCCTCGTCATTGTCAGACGTGTCGCCCGATAGGCCGACCGCCCCCAGCAACGCGCCCGCGGCATCCCGCACCAACACGCCGCCGGCCACCGGGACCAGCGCGCCGCCGGCCACATGGCTAATCGCGGCAATGAAATACGCCTGCTCCATCGCGCGCTTGGCGATCGCGCGCGATCCCAACCCCAGCGCCAGCGCACCATGCGCCTTGCCGTGCGCGATCTCGGCGCGCTTCAGGCTGGTGCCGTCTTCGGCCGCCAACGCCTTGTAGGCGCCACGCGCATCCAGCACGGCGACGACCATCGGCTTCAGCGACATGCGCCGGGCTTCGGCCAGGGCGGCCGTGACGATGGCTTGGGCTTGGGTCAGGGTCAGATCGGGCATGGAATCTCCTGGGGAATGCGTGGTCGGCAGGCGTGGATGTCTTCAGCGGGTCTTTCAGTGGGTCTGGCCGACCCGGGCCTGCCAGTCGGCGAGCACGTCGGCGATGGTCTGCTCCCAGGGAACAGCCGGCGCCCAATCCAGCAGCCGGCGGGCCAGCGTGGCATTGCCGACCGCCGAGGCGATGTCGGTCGGGCGCAGGCGGCCAACGTCCGTCACGATCTCCGCCTCGACGCCGGCCGCGGCCATCAGGGCGGCCAGCACGTCCCCAACCCGGCGTGGCCGGCCCGACGCCACGTTCAGCACCGTGCCCGGCGCCAGCGTGTCCGACCGGGCCAGGCACGCCGCATAGGCCGCGCAGACGTCCCGCACATCCAGGAAATCCCGCAAGGGATCGAGCGCGCCCACCCGCAGCACCGGCGGTTGCAACCCGGCCGCCACGCGCGCGACCTGCTCGGCGAACGCCGGCACCACGAAGCCCGGCGCCTGGCCCGGCCCGGTGTGGTTGAACGGCCGCACCCGCACGACCCGCAGCCCCTCCGCCGCCATTGCCCCCAGCGCGAGGTCGGCCGCGGCCTTGGTCGCGCTATAGGTGTTGAGCGGCGCCAGCACCGCGTCCTCGTTCAACGGCGTGCCCGCGCGGAATGACGCGCCGTAGATGTCGGCGCTGGAGGCGAACAGCAGCGTGGCTCCGGGCACCCGATCCAGCATGGCTCGCGCGACGTTCAGCGTGCCGAGGAGGTTCACCTGCCACGCGCGGCCCGGGTCCAGCCGTGCCGCCGGAATGGCGGCGATGGCAGCCAGGTGGACCACCGCCTCGGGCCGGACCGTCCCGATCGCCGTACGGACCGCCGCCTCGTCCGTCACCTCGAACGGCGCCGTGTGCAGTTCGGCGCCGGGGAACGCTATCCGGAGTGCCGGCACCAGATGCTGTCCGACGAACCCGCTGGCCCCCGTAACTAGGATACAACCCGGCGGCATCGCCTATCGCGCCATGCGGGCCCGGTGCCGGGCCAGGTCGGCGTCCACCATCTCAGCGACCATCTCATTCAGCGGCACCTCCGGCATCCAGCCCAGCCGCTGCCGGGCCTTGGACGCGTCGCCGAGCAGCACGTCCACCTCGGCCGGGCGCATGAAGCGCGGGTCCATGCGGACGTGGTCCTCGTAGTTCAGGCCGACATGCGCGAACGCCGCGCGGCACAGGTCGCGGATGCTGGTCGTGGTGCCGGTCGCGATCACGTAGTCGTCGGCCTGGTCCTGCTGCAGCATCAGGTGCATCGCCCGTACATAATCGCGCGCATGGCCCCAATCGCGCTTGGCGTCGAGGTTGCCCAGCGGAAGCTCATTTGCCAAGCCGAGCTTGATGCGCGCCACCCCGTCCGTCACCTTGCGGGTCACGAACTCGATGCCGCGCAGCGGGCTTTCGTGGTTGAACAGGATGCCGCTGCTGGCGTGCAGGCCAAAGCTCTCGCGGTAGTTCACGGTCATCCAGTGCGCATACAGCTTCGCCACGCCGTACGGGCTGCGCGGGTAGAACGGCGTGCGCTCGGATTGCATGGGCTCCTGGATCATGCCGAACATCTCGGATGACGACGCCTGATAGAAGCGCGCCTCGGGCCGGACGATGCGCACGGCCTCGAGCACGTTGCCGGCGCCCAACGCGGTCACCGACCCGGTCAGCAGCGGCTGCTGCCAAGACGCGGCGACGAAGCTCTGCGCCGCCAGGTTGTAGACCTCGTCCGGCTTATGGGCCTGCATGATGCGGATCAGGCTCGACAAATCGGTGAGGTTGCCGTCCACGAGCTGCACGTGGTCCAGCACGCCCAGCCAGCGCAGCCGCTCGCCGATCACGTCCGACGACGCCGAGCGGCGCATCAGGCCGACGACCTCATAGCCTTTGGCCAGCAGATGCTGGCTCAAATAGGCACCGTCCTGGCCGGTGACGCCGGTGACTAGGGCTGTGGGCATCGATGTCCTCGGTTGCTAGTGGTGCAAATCAGACGGAAGCATCCGTCTGATTTGCACCACTAGCCTTTGTTTGGTGGACCGATTCACCTCACGCTTGGGAGCCAAGCGTCAGGATCGGACCACTAGGCGCGGCCATAGGTGTCCTCGAACCGGACGATGTCGTCCTCGCCGAGATAGCTGCCGGACTGCACTTCTATAAGTGTCAGTGGGATGCGCCCGGGGTTGTCGAGGCGGTGCGTGCAGCCGAGCGGCAAATAGATGCTCTCGTTCTCCCGCACCATCAGCTCCTCGGCGTCGCGGGTGACCAGCGCGATGCCGCTCACCACCACCCAGTGCTCCGCGCGGTGCAAATGCTTCTGCAATGACAGCTTGTGGCCCGGCGTCACCACGATCCGCTTCACCTGGAACCGGTCGCTGTGGATCAGGCTCTCGTAGAAACCCCAGGGCCGGTACACCCGGTTATGCGCCACAGCCTCGTGCCGCCCGGCCTTGCGCAGGCGGTCCACCACGCGCTTCACGTCCTGCGCCCGGTCCCGGTGCATGGCCAGCACCGCGTCTTCGGTGACCACCACCACCACGTCCTGCAGCCCCACCACCGCCGTCAGCACGCCGTCGCTGCGGACGTAGCAGTTCTCCGATCCCTCCAGCAGCACGTCGCCCACGGTCGCGTTGCCGGTGGCGTCCTTCGGCGCCTGCTCCCACAGCGCGTCCCAGCTTCCCACGTCGGACCAGCCGAGGTTGGCCGGCACCACCGCGGCGACCGTCGTCCGCTCGGCCACCGCGTAGTCCAGGCTGATGTTCGGACAGGCGGTGAAGGCGGCGGCGTCCAGCCGGGTGAAATCGAGGTCGTGCACCCGGTCCGCCACCGCACGGCGCACGGCGACCAGCACCTCGGGCGCGTGGCGCTCCATCTCCGCCAGCAACGTCGCGGCGGTGAAGACGAACATGCCGGAGTTCCAGAGGTACTTGCCCGAAGCCACCAGCTCCGCCGCGGTCGCCGCGTCCGGCTTCTCCATGAAGCGCACCAGATCGTGCACGCCGGGCGCATCGGCCAGCTCCGGTCCGACCTCGATGTAGCCGTAGGCGGTCTCCGCCCGGTGCGGCTGCATGCCGAACATCACGATCCGCCCGGCGCGGGCCGCGACGGCGGCGCGCGCCAGTGCCTCGTGCAGCGCCTCCGTCCGCTGGATCGCCGAGTCGGCCGCCATCATCCACAGGACCGCGTTCGGGTCCGCCTCGGACGCCAGGAGTGCGGCGGCGGCGATCGCCGGGGCAGAGTTGCGGCCAACCGGCTCCAGCACGATCTCGGCATCGCCAATGCCGACGGCGCGCAGCTGCTCGGCGATCAAGAAGCGGTGCTCGTTGTTGCATACGACGATCGGGCGCGCGAAGCCGGGGCCCACGCCACGCAGCGCCGTGTCTTGCAGCATGGTGCGGTCGGACACCAGCGGCCAGAGCTGCTTCGGGAAGCTCTCGCGGGATACGGGCCACAGCCGGGTGCCGGTGCCGCCCGACAGGATGACGGGAACGATGCTGGCGCCCGGCGAGGGAACCGACGGGGCGGGGGTCTCGGTCATAGGGGCCTTAAGTGCGGGGACGGGGTTTGAGCGGCACCCGTTACAGTCGTGCCGGGCGGCTGTCCAGTTGCCGCCCGGCGTCCGTGTCCGCAAGATGCGTCGCATCAGCTAGGAAGAACCGCCCTCATGTCCTCAATTCTTCACAACGACCCGCAAACCCGCATCGCCTCCGCGGCCCTCGCGATCGAGCCGCGCCTCGTGGAAATCCGCCGCGACCTGCACGCCCATCCCGAGCTGGCGTTCCAGGAGGTCCGCACGGCCGGGATCGTCGCGGCCGAGCTCGCCCGGCTCGGCATCCCGCACCGGACCGGAGTCGGCGGCACCGGGGTCGTCGGCACCATCACCGGCGGACGGCCCGGTCCGACGCTGGCCATCCGCGCGGACATGGACGCGCTGCCGATCCACGAACACACCGGGCTGCAGTTTGCGAGCACGCAGGATGGCCTCATGCATGCCTGCGGCCACGACATCCACACCAGCACGCTGCTCGGCGTGGCCGGGGTGCTGCAGGGCATGGCGCCGCAGCTCGCCGGAACCGTCCGCCTGCTGTTTCAGCCGGCCGAGGAGGTCCTGGGCGGGGCTGCGGCCATGATCGAGGACGGGGCGATGGCGGGCGTCGACATGACGCTGGGCTTCCACAATCATCCGGACATGCCGGTGGGGCGCTTCGGCTTCGCTCGCGGCGCATGCCTGGCCGCCTCCGACCGGTTCGACATCACGGTCCGCGGCCGCTCCGGTCACGCCGCGCATCCGGACGATGCAGTGGACCCCATCGTCGCCGCGGCCCACCTGGTGACGCAATTGCAAACCGTGGTGTCGCGGGAGGTGAGGCCGATGCACCCCTGCGTCGTGACCGTCGGCGCCATCCATGCCGGCACGGTGCACAATATCATCCCGGATGCCTGCCTGGTCCGCGGCACCGTCCGCACCCTGCATGCCCCGGCGCGTGACGTGGCGGAGCGCGCCATCCGCCGCCTGTGCGCCGGGCTGGATACGGGGATGCGTGTTGGTTGCGATATTGCCTATCAACGCGGCGTGCCGGCGCTGGTGAACGATGACGGCATGCTGGACCGCGCCGTGGCCTCCGTCATCGCGCAGTTCGGCGGCGTGGTGGACGAGGGGGAGCCGAGCCTCGGTGCAGAGGACTTCGCGCTGATGGCAAACCTGGTGCCGGCGTTCCAGCTCCGGATCGGCTCGTCCCAGCCGGGGCGGCACGACAAGCTGCACAATTCAGCCTACCAGCCGGACGAGGCCTGCATCGGCCTGGGCGTGCAGGCGCTGTCCCGCGCCGCGGCCGATATCCTGTCGTGAAGGCCTGCGTGTTCGGTGCCGGCGCGATCGGCACCCATGTCGCGGGGCGGCTGGCGAAGGGCGGTGCGGAGGTTTCGGTGGTCGCCCGCGGCGCGAACCTCGCGGCCATCCAGGCGAACGGCCTGCGGGTGCACGCGGCGGACGGGGAGATCGCTGCCCGTGTAGCCGCCAGCGCCGACGCGCATGCGCTGGGGCCGCAGGACGTGGTCGTGGTGACGGTGAAGGCGCCGGCGTTGCCCTCCGTCGCCGCCGGGATCGGCCCGTTGCTGGGCCCGGACACCGCTGTGGCCTTCGTCATGAACGGCATCCCGTGGTGGTACTTCTACGGCGCGGGCGGTGCCCAGGACGGCCAGCACCTGCAAAAGCTCGATCCCGGCGGCGGCCTCTGGCAGGCGGTGGATCCGGCCCGCGTGATCGGCGGCGTCGTTTATTCCGCCTGCACCGTCACCGCGCCCGGCGTGGTGCACGTCGAGAACCCCCGCAGCCGCATCGTGCTGGGGCAACCCAACGGCCGCCCGTCCGAGCGGACCGAGGCGCTGGCCGCCATCCTGCGCACCGGCGGGCTGGTGATGGAAATGACCAGCCGCATCCGCGACACGATCTGGTCCAAGCTGCTGCTGAACCTCGGCAGCGGCCCGCTCGCGGTGCTGACCGGCTGCGCCCCGGGCCGGTTCTATGCCGAGGACGCCTGCCGCGACGCGACCCGCCGCATCCTGGCGGAGGGCGCGGCCATCGCCGCCGCCATGGGCTGCCTCATCGAGCCGAACGCCGAGGGCCAGATCGCCAACGGCGCCAAGTCCAAGCACAAACCGAGCATCCTGCAGGACCTGGAGCTGGGCCGGTCCATGGAGATCGACGCGCTGTATGGCGTCCCGCTCGATTTCGCCCGCATGCACGGCGTGCCGACGCCGACGCTGGACCTGCTGGTCGCCATGGTCCGCGCGCGGGCGCGAGAGGCAGGGCTGTATCCGGATTAGGGCGATATCTGGCCGAGCACCCAGCCCTCCCAGCGTCGTATCCAGGGATCGTCCGGCGCGGTGTCGGCTCGACTGCCTGCCAGCACCTGCAACACGCATAGCAGGCCCAGGACGCAATCCATCCGGTCCTCTCCGGCCGCGTCCAGTTCGAAGCCGTCACACATCAAGCGGTCGAGCGGCGGGGCCGGGCGCGCGGACAGGCCCGCCATCGCCGCCCGGATCGCCGGCGTGAGCGCCGCGCGGTCGGCATGACGCCGCTTGCTGCCCCCCATACGCATCCCGAGTTGCCGCATCGCCTCCGCGGGATAGGTTTCTGCAATTACCACCCGGTCGCCTTCCAGCAACGGCAGCAGCGCGCCATCGAACGGCCAAAGCGCCGGCGGCCGCGGCCCGGCCAGCGCCGGAAGCAGCAGGTCGCGCCAGGCCGAAATCGCCGCCTTGCCCGTTTGGTTGGCGCCGAGGGTCCAGAACAGCGGTGCCCCCGCCGGCCGGTCAGGGGTCGCGAGGTCGCACGCCCGCGACAGCCCGGCCGCGCCGTCCAGCCCCAGCGCCAGCGCATGCGACAGCCGCGTCATGCCGCGGACGCCCCGCATGGGGTAGAACGGGCGCGCCGGCCCGATCTCGTCCAGCGCGCCGCAGACCGATAGGAAGCCGGGCCGGTCCGCAAGCCCGCGCAGGAATGCCGGAAAATTGAGAGTTCCGTCCAAATGCCGGACGGCAAAGGCGCGGGGCAGCCCGATCGGGAAATCGACGCCCAGCGCCACCGGTGCCCCATGGGCCAGGGCGCGAAGCCGATCCAGCAGAGTCGAGACGTCCCCGACAGGCGCCACAGTCAGCGTCCAACCCATGGCATCCGGCAACGCGAGCGCCATCCACCGCTTGCCCGGCGCAACGCTCCAGTCCGCGTGCGCGGCGATGGTCCTCAGAGCGGCTTGTGCGCGCGGTCCAGCAGGCGCGAGATCAGGCCGGGCTTCTTCGGCTTTGGCGGCGGCCCGGCCGACTTGGCCTCGGCCGCGGCGCGCTTCTGCTTCGCATCCAGCCAGCTTTCCAGCGACTTGCCCGCCTTCGCGGCACGCTTCTGTTCATACGCGCGTTGCGCGGGAGTCAGGGTCTTCGTGTCGGCCATCGCAGTCTCCTCGTGGCTGTTGTGGCGCCGCCGTGCCCGGCCTTCAAGCCTCTCCCCGGCGCCGCAGCAACCATTGGGACAGCGCACCCAGCCCCAGGTTGATCGCGATGCCAGCGGCCGAAAGCAGCACAAGGGCCGCGAACATGCGCGGAATCTGCAGCCGGTAGCCGGCCTCCAGGATACGGTAGGCCAGCCCGGACGCGAAGCCGCCCGACCCGGCCACGAACTCCGCCACCACAGCGCCCACCAGCGCCAGCCCGCCCGACACGCGCAACCCCGCAAGGAACAGCGGCAGCGCCGCCGGCAGCCGAAGCAGCCACAACGTCTGCCAGCGCCCGGCGCCATTCAGCCGGAACAGGTCCAGCAGCTCCGTCGGCGCCGCCGCCAGCCCAGCCGCCGTGTTGGAGAACACCGGAAAGAACGCAACGATCGTGGCGCACACGACGAGCGAAGCGAAGGGATCGCCGACCCATACGATAATCAGCGGCGCTATGGCCACGATCGGCGTGACCTGCAGCACCACGGCCCACGGTAGGATCGCTGCCCGCGCCCATAAGCTCGCTGCCATCAGCCCGGCCATCGCCACACCGAGCACGCAGCTCGCCAGCAACGCCACCGCGGTGACGGCGAGGGTGGACAGCAACGAGTCCAGCAGCAGCGCCGGGTCGGCCAGGAAGGCGTGCAGGATCGCGACCGGACCGGGCAGGATGTAGGGCGGGACGCCGCCGACCCGGACGGCAGTCTCCCACCCCAGCAGCGCCAGCACGCCGAACAGCAGCGGTGCAGCCCTCACAGAGTGCGCGCCCGCTGCGAGGCATGGGTGATCTCTGCGACCAGGGCCGCATAGGCCGGGCCAAGCCGGCGGTCCTCCACTGGCCCGAGTCCGGAAACCACCTCTTGCACGATCCGGCCGGGACGGGGCGACAGCAGCAGGATGCGCCGGGCCAGGAACGCGGCCTCGTAGATCGAGTGCGTGACGAACACCACGCTGCACCCCGCCGTCGCCTGCAACGCCAAAAGGTCCTCCTGCAAGGCATGCCGGGTGAACTCGTCGAGCGCCGCGAACGGCTCGTCCATCAGCAGCAGCCGCGGCCCGGCCACCAGGCTGCGGGCGATGGACACGCGCATGCGCATGCCGCCGGACAATTCCCGCGGGCGGGCTTGCTCGAAGCCCGCCAGGCCCACCCGTGCCAGGGCGGCGGCGACGCGTGGGGTGGAGGCCGCCTGCGACTCGCCCCGCAGCCGCAGCGGCAGCCGGACGTTGTCGGCGGCGCTCGCCCACGGCAGCAGCGTCGCGTCCTGGAACACGTAGCCCACGCTGCCGGGCACGCCTCCGGCCCAGCGCACCGCGCCGGCGTCCGGTGTCTCGAGCCCGGCAATCAGCCGCAGCAGCGTGGACTTGCCGCAGCCGGACGGTCCCAGCAACGCCACGAAGTCCCCGGTCCCCACCTGCAGCGACACGTCCGCCAGCGCCTGCGTCCCGTTGGCGAAGGTCCGGCTGGCGCGCTCGACCGTCAGCACGCGGCTATTTCGGACGCATGCCCAGCCCGGTGCCTTTGTTGACGAACTGCAGGGTGTAGGCGCGCTTGTAGTCCAATGTCTTGGGATACAGCCCTTGCCCGGCCATCGACTGGAAGAACGCCTCCCACCGGGTATCGCTCATCGCGCCGATGCCGAGCGTCTGGGCGTCGCCGGAATCGACGATGCCGCGCTCCCGCAGGACCGTACGGCCATAGTCGAGCAGTGCGTCCGTCATCTCCGGGTTGTCATGCTTGATCAGCGCGTTCGCCGGGCCCGGGTCACCATAGAGATAGGAGTACCACCCCTCGATCGAGGCATCGAGAAAGCGTTGCACCAGGTCCGGCCTCTCGGCCAACAGCTTCGTGCTGGCGGTGATCAGGCTGCCATAGCCGTTGAACCCGGCGTCGGCGAGCAACAGGACCACCGGGTCGAAACCGGCCTCCTGCCGGACCGCGAACGGCTCCGAGCCAAGGTAGCCCTGCTGGACAGCGCGCTTATCGGCCAGGAACGGCGCGAGGTTGAAGGTATAGGGCCGGATCTGCGCGTCCGTGTAGCCGAAGCGGGCGCGCAAGAAGTTCCACCAGCCGGCCCGCGCGTCGGCGCCGATCATGACGGGCTTGCCGCGCAGCGCCTCGAAGCTGTCATTGCCCTGGCCGGGGTGGGTCAGCAGGACGGCCGGATCGCGCTGGAACATCGCGGCAATGGCGGTGAAGGGCAGGGCCTCCTGCGCCAGGTTCAGCGCCAGGTAACCATTCGAGGCGATGTTGAAGTCCAGCCGTCCGGCCAGCAGCAATTGCGTCTGGTTCACCTGCGGCCCGCCCTGCCGGATCGTGACCTCCAGCCCATGCTGGGCATACAGGCCGGTGGCGATGGCCTGGTAGTAGCCGCCGTACTCGGCCTCGGCCTTCCAATCCAATCCGAAGGCCACGCGGTCGGGCGGGCGGCCCTGCGCGGCAGCCTGGAGGGCCGGGCAGGCTGTCAGCGCCAGCAGGATCAGGCAGAGTGCGCGCCGCATGGGACCTCCGGTGGGGTTCATGGGAGTATGTTATGGCGGAACCGCGGGTAAAGGCGAAGCTGTGGGTGCAGATGGCGCTCCGGATGGGGGACGTGGATGGACGGCCCGGCGCCGTGCTGCGCAGCGGGGACGCCGACGCCGGCGGCATCCTGGTCGTGCTGCGCGGGCGGGAGGGACTGTCGATCCTGTCGCAGGTGCGGTTGGGCGAAGGTGACGTGTCCTGGATGCGCGCGACCGGCCCGGCGGCAGTCGCGCAGGATGTGGCAGACGCCTACGTGGCCCGGCAGGTTGGCCGCGACCCGGATTTATGGGTGCTGGAGTTTGAAGCGCCGGACCTGCTGCCGCCGTTCGAGGCACGGATCGTTTAAGCAAAACCAACGGGTTGAGTGGCTAAGTTTCCGACACACCTGCTGCCTCACGCAGGTGTGTGGTATATCTGCTCGACCCCATGTGTCTTTACCGCAACAGCCCTTGGCAAAGTGCCACACCTATCTCGCACTGGCGGCTATCGGTGTTATGGTCTGTCTACCGAGAGGCGGGTGGACGAGTCCCGCAGGCCCCCGGATGCGTTGAACGCGCAGTTTTGTAATTGAGGAGAGAAAGAATGAAGCTCCGCAGCGCGCTACTGGCCGCGACCGTCCTGGCCGCCCCCATAGCTGCTAAGGCCGAAGCGATTAGTGGCCTCTACATCGGCGCCGGCGCCGGTGCCAATTTCCTGCAGGATGAAACCATCAAGTCCGTCGGCTTCCCGCAGCGGGGCATTCCCCAGACCAACCTGCGGACCGACGGTCTTGGCAAGACCAAGCTGCGCACGGACGTCGGCTTCGTTGGCCTTGCCAGCGTCGGCTACGGCCTTGGCAACGGCCTGCGGCTTGAGATCGAGGGTAACTACCGCTCGAACAAGTTCAGCAGGGTCGGCACTGGCAGCAACGCCAACGGCGCCGCAGGAGTGGGCTTCAGGAACGCCGGCGGCGACGAGCGGAAATATGGCGGGATGCTGAACGTCCTCTATGACTTCGACCCGAATGTGCTCGGCCTCGGCTTCTTCCCGGCCGCGATCTCGCCATACGTCGGCGTCGGCGCCGGTTATGTATGGACCCAGCACCAGAACGCGCGCTTCTCCGGCAACCCGGGCCCGGTCGCTGGCTTCCCGAACGGCTACAACGAACTGGCTCGCACCAACTCGGGTCGGGGCTCGTTCGCCTATCAGGCCATCGTCGGCGCGGCGTTCCCGATCGCGTCGGTACCGGGTCTCGCCGTTACGGCCGAATACCGCTTTCTCGGCCTAGGCCAAGACCGCAACTACAATTACCAGTATTTCGCTCCAGGCGTCGCGACCCGCGCCCGGATCAAGTTCAGCGACGATTACAACCACAGCATCCTGGTCGGCGTTCGCTACGCCTTTAACGCTGCCCCGCCGCCGCCGCCTGAGGTGCCAGTTGCTCCTCCCGTACGTCAGGAGGCCCGGACCTACCTGCTGTTCTTCGATTGGGACCGTGCGGACCTGACCGATCGTGCCCGCCAGATCATCGCGGAAGCCGCTCAGGCCACCACACGCGTGCAGGTCACGCGGATCGAAGTGTCTGGCTACACGGATAGTTCGGGCACGGCACGTTACAACCAGGGCCTGTCGGTCCGTCGCGCGCAGAACGTCGCGTCCGAACTCGTGCGTCTTGGCGTGCCGCGCCAGGCCATCACGGTCCAGGGCTTTGGTGAGACCCGTCCGCTCGTTCAAACCGCCAAGGGCGTGCGTGAGCCGCAGAACCGCCGTGTCGAGATCGTGCTGCGCTAATCGGCACGAACCATCGCTAGAGTTGGGGCCGGTCCACGCTTGGACCGGCCCTTTCTGTTTGCAGGCATTTGTTCACGCGTGATGCACGGTGTCGCGCTTCGGCCACAGTGACGTATAATGCCTGGACTTTCGCCTGCCCGGGACTTCGCCATGTTTGTTGCAGCGCCGCGCCGGTCTAGGCTGTTCAATGCGCTAGGCCGTCTGCCGGCGCCCAAGGAGAGACTGCATGAAGCGCCCTCTGCTGCTTGCCGCAACGCTGCTCGCTGGCCGGGCTTTCCTGCCCGGCACGGCGCAGGCGCAGCCAGTTACCGGCCTCTATGTCGGCGGTTCCGGCGGTGCCAACTTCCTGCAAGATGAGCGGATCAAGAGCACCCGTGCGTTTGGGGTGACCACGCCGTCCAACGTGCGTGCGCGATTTCAAACCGGTGTGGTGGGGATTGGCAGCCTGGGCTACGGATTCGGCAACGGCGTGCGCGTGGAGCTGGAAGGGAACTACCGGTATAACCGGCCCGACTCGTTTCGCACGGCTGCGTCCGGGATAAGGTCGGTAGGTGGGCGCGAGCAGAAATACGGTCCGATGGTCAATGCGCTGTTCGACCTCGACGTGGGCAGCCCCTATGTGTTTCCCTACATCGGCGCTGGCGCCGGGTATGCGTGGGTTGCGCATAGGGCGCTCATAGCGACGACGGAAGGCACGCTTAACAGCCAGGGCGGCACGGATAGCAGCTTTGCCTATCAGGCGATCGCCGGCCTCTCGTTCCCAATTCCACCGGTGGTCGGCCTCTCCCTGACCGCCGAATACCGCTACTACGCGCTGACGGGGGAGCGCGACTTTGGCCGGACCATCTCCGGGTCCGGCGCGTCAAGCACCAGCCGGGTTCAGACGGCGGACAACTATAACCACAGCCTGCTGCTCGGATTGCGCTACGCCTTCAATGTCGCCCCGCCACCTGCTCCTGACGCACCGGTGCCGGCGGTGGCTGCCCGGCAAGAGGTGCGGAGCTATCTGGTGTTTTTCGACTGGGACCGTGCTGACCTGACCGACCACGCCCGGCAGATCGTGGCCGAGGCCGCGAAGGCGACCACTCGCGTGCAGGTGACCCGGATCGAGGTGACCGGCCACACCGACCGGAGCGGGTCGGATCGCTACAACATGCGGCTGTCGATCCGCCGGGCCCAGGCGGTAGCGGCCGAGCTGGAGCACCAGGGTGTGCCACGGGACGCCATCACGACGCAGGGACTCGGCGAACGTAACCCTATGGTGCAGACCGCCGCCGGCGTGCGTGAGCCACAGAACCGGCGGGTTGAGATCGTCCTGCGCTGACTGGCCGGCTCAGGACCGCTTGCGCCGCCGGGACGACGCTGCCGGGGCTGCCGGGGCTTTCGCCGCGGTGCATTCGGCCACCGAGATCGGCTGCGCCACCGATTTGGCGGCTGCGTAGTCCGTCAGCTCCGCCCCGTTACGCAGCGCCATCACCTCGTCGAATGCGCTCAAGTTGCGCTGGCAAAACAGGCTGCCTTGGCGTTGGCCGGTCTGCGACTGGCTATTCGCCAACTGCGTCACGTAATCATCCTGCTGTTGCCGGGCACGGCGTCCCTGCGTACGGCTGAAATAGCCGCCTAGCGCCTTGTCCTGCGATGTCAGCTCGGGCCGATATTTCGTAACGAATGCGTTGTATTTATCATTTTCGCCGCAGGTCAGGGCCGTGACCATCAGTTTGGTCTTGAGAGCGGTCACATCGAATGCGGTGTAATCGTCGGGTCGGACGCACTGGGCTGCAGCCACATGGCTGGTCAACAACCCGGCGGCAAGCAGTCCAGAAACAAGGATGCGCATAAGGATACTCTCCAGGCCACTCAAAACGGGGTTCCGGCGTGCATGTTTGGTAAGATCACACGACGGTTGAGGTAAACCGCCTATTCCTCGGATATGCAACAACGAATCGCTATCCTGCCACCCCACCTGCCAATTGTTGCAAGAATGGCGCAGCGACCGGCAGGTGACGCTTTGGTTGCAGCGGGGCATGCTCTGTGCATAACCCGACTCATAGACGGTCATTCCCGCACGCTGAACGAAAGCCATCCCGCCGAATGCAGCCAGATCGCGCCAATCCATTCGCCTCGTATGATCCTGGTGCCTACTACTGCGAGCTCACGAACCGGCTCGGCGATGGCGGCTCGGCCGCGCTGGTGCGGGAGCGGATCACCGCAATCGGCCTTGATGCCCTTCGCGCCCGTGCCCGCGCGGCGGAGCGCGACCTGTTCAATCTGGGCATCACCTTCACGGTCTATTCCGACGCGACCGCGATCGATCGGATACTCCCCTTCGACTGCGTGCCCCGCATCATCGTGGCCCGGGAGTGGGCCCTGCTGGAGCGCGGCGTCGCCCAGCGGGTCCGCGCGCTGAACCTGTTCCTCGCCGACATCTACAATGCCCGGCATATCGTCCGGAACGGCGTGGTCCCGCATCAGCTGGTCTATGGCAACGCTAACTACCGCCCGGAGATGGAGGGCTTCCCCGTCCGCTTCGGCACCTATGTCCATATTTGCGGCATCGACCTAGTGCGCGACGAGCACGGCGCGTTCAGCGTGCTGGAGGACAACGCCCGCACGCCGTCCGGTGTCTCCTATGTCGTCGAGAACCGGCACCTGATGCTGCGCACCTTCCCGGACCTGGTTGCCGGCATGAAGCTGCGCCCCGTCGACGACTACGGCCGCCGGCTGCGCAACGCCATGGACGAGATCGCGCCCGAGGGCATCGACGACCCGCAGGTCGTGCTGCTGTCGCCCGGCATCTACAACTCCGCCTACTTCGAGCACGTCTTCCTGGCCCGCGAGATGGGCGTGCCGCTGGTCGAGGGCGCCGATTTGACGGTAGAGGACGACCGGGTCTGGATGCGCACGACGGGCGGGCTGCGCCGCGTCCACACCATCTACCGCCGCATCGCCGACGACTTCCTGGACCCGACCGTGTTCCGCCGTGACAGCATGCTGGGCGTGTCCGGCCTGATCGGCGCGTGGCGGCGCGGCAACGTGACGCTCGCCAACGCCGTCGGCAGCGGGGTCGCGGACGACAAGGCGATTTATGCCTACATGCCGCGCATCATCCGGTACTACCTGGACGAGGACGCCATCCTGCCGAACGTCGAGACCCACATCTGCGGGGAGCCCGAGGGCCTGGCCTACACCCTCGCCAACTTCGAGAAGCTGGTCGTGAAGCCCGTGGGAGAGAGCGGCGGCTATGGCATCACCGTCGGCCCTCGCTCGTCCCGGGCGGAGCTCGACGACGCCCGCGCGCTGCTGGTCGCCGATCCCGCCAACTGGATCAGCCAACCGATGATCTCGCTGAGCGTCGCGCCCACCTTGACCGACGCCGGCCTGCGCCCACGCCATCTGGACCTGCGCCCCTTCGCCATCACCGGCCGCGACACCTGGGTGCTGCCGGGCGGCCTGTCCCGCGTCGCGCTGAAGGAGGGCAGCCTGATCGTCAACTCGTCCCAGGGCGGCGGGTCGAAGGACACCTGGGTGCTGGCGGAATGATCGGCCTCGCGCACCACACCCCGCTGCTGACCCGCGACGCCGAGGGCCTGTTCTGGATGGCACGCTACCTCGAGCGAGTCGAGAACCTCGCCCGGCTGATCGACGTGACGCAGACATTCGAAAGCCCCGGCCGCGAGGCGGAGTCGTGGGCCGCGCTGGTGGCCATCAACTCGGACGAGGCCGGGCTCAAGGAGCGTGACCTTGCGGTCGACGCTGCAAACGTCAAGCGGTTCTACTTGCTGGACCCTACCAACCCGACCGGCATCCCCGCCAGCATCGAGGCCGCCCGCACCAACGCCCGCAAGCTGCGCCCACTGATCAGCACCGAGATGTGGATGCAGCTCAACGTGTTCCATCGCGACCTGCTCGCCATCGAGGCCTGGGAGCTGGACGGCGACGCGCTGTCCCGCCTGTGCCGCCGTATCAAGGAGGGCGTGCAGGCGCATACCGGCGTCACCGAGGGCACGTTCTTCCGGGATCAGGGGTGGCATTTCTACGAGCTCGGCCGGCTGATCGAGCGGGCGGACCAGACGACGCGGCTGCTCGACATCAAATACCACCTGCTGGCCAGCGGCTCGGCGGAGGAGCGCCGGGTCGTCGAGCTCACGCAGTGGAACGCGCTGCTGCGGGCGGCGGCCGGCTACCACGCGTTCCGCCGGGTGGCGCAGGCGGGCTTCGTGCCGGCGGACGTCGTCGCGTTCCTGCTGGGCGATACGTCATTTGCCCGCAGCGTCGCGCTGTGCGTGGGCCAGATGGAGTGGCACCTCAACACGCTCCGCGCCCGCTACGGCCTACGGGACACCGCGCCAGTGCTGGAGCGGATCGAGGACCTTCGCGGCGCCCTGGGCGAGCCGGTGCTCCGGCTGCTGCCGGACGGGCTGCACGATTTCCTGGACAGCATGCAGCGCGAGCTTGCGGGCTTAGGCGAGCTGATCGGTACGATGTTCTTCCGCGATTGGCGCCCGCTGAAGCAGCATCAATCGCAGTCTCAGGGTTAGCTTGATGCGGCAACTACCGGCGCCATGTGTCCAGGGGCAGGGTAGGGAGCGTGGCATGCGGGCATGGGTAGGAGCGGCGGTGCTGTTGCTGGGTGCGGCGTCCGCCGTTGCACAGCCGGCCGCGCCGTCGGGCATCCCGGCCGATCGGTTTCCAAAGCCATCGCGTCCGGTGGCCAGTATCATCTCCGACCGTTGGTCGAGCGAGGACACGCGCGAGCGGGCGGGGGAGGCGGCGTCCGTCATGCAGCTGCTCGGCATCCGGCCGGGCATGGCGGCGGCCGACATCGGCGCGGGATCCGGCTACTATACCGTGCGGTTGTCGCGACGCGTCGGTGCGACGGGCCGGGTCTTCGCCGAGGACGTCATGCCGGACTACGTGGCTGGCTTGCAGCGCCGGGTTACGACGGAGGGCCTGGGCAACGTGACGGTGGCCCTGGGTGAGGCGCACGACCCGCGCCTGCCGGCGGCGTCGGTGGATGTGGCGCTGCTGGTGCACATGTATCACGAGATCGACCAGCCCTTCGGATTGCTGGTCAACCTGCTCCCGGCGCTGCGGCCCGGCGGGCGCGTTGCGATCCTCGATGCCAACCGGCCGACCTTGCAGCACGGAACCCCACCCGCGCTGCTTGAGTGCGAACTGCGCGCGGTCGGCTACCGGCAGATTGGGTTCCATCCGCTGGAGAACGGCGCCACGTACCTCGCGGTCTTCACCCCACCGGCCCGGCAGCCCTCGCCGGACAGCATCGCGCCGTGCCGGAGTGAGGCGGCGCGGTAGACAGGTCGCCCCGCTTGCCCGCACCCTGCGGCAACTCAGGGCGGGACAGCGCATGACCGGGCTGGATTTCGATGCGGAGTGGCTGGAGGCCGACGGACGAGGCAGCTTCGCATCCGGCACCGTGGGCGGCCCGCGCACCCGGCGCTACCACGCGCTGTTGCTGACGGCGTTGCACCCGCCCGCCGGCCGCGTCGTGCTGGTGAACGGGATCGAAGCCTGGGTCGAGCAGGATAGCGGGCCGGTGCCGCTGACCAGCCAGCGCTATGCCCCTGACCTGGTGCACCACGACGCGCGCTCGTTGATCGCGGCCTTCGACGCCACGCCTTGGCCGAGCTGGACTCTCCGTTTGCCGGTCGGCACCGAGCTGCAACACGAATTGCTGGTCGCCCGCCATTCGGGCGGAACGCTGTTGCGCTGGTGGCGCGTGGCCGGCCTTGGCGCCTGCCGCCTGCACGTCCGTCCGCTGCTGTCCGGCCGCGACTACCACGCCCTGCACCACGAGAACCCAGCGTTCCAGTTTGCCGGCCGCGTCGAGAACCGGCCAGGGGACACCACGGTAAGCTGGCAGCCCTATGCAGACTTGCCAGCCGTCACGGCGCTGGCCAATGCCACCTATACGGAGGCGCCCGACTGGTACCGGAATTTTCTGTATACGGCCGAACGGGACCGTGGCCTGGACGACGTGGAGGACCTTGCCACCCCCGGCATCTTCACCTGGGACCTCGCGGCCGGCCCCGCGGTTCTCGTGTTCCAGGCCGGCGAAGGTCCGCGCGCGTCGGCGCTGGAGCAGGCGGCGAGGATCGACGCCAGTGAACGCGGCCTGCGCGGCACGTCGGCGCCGCCGGAAGGTTCCGTGCGCGCGTATGTCGTCGGGCGGGCAGGGGGGCGGACCATCGTCGCGGGCTATCCGTGGTTCACCGACTGGGGCCGGGACACCTTCATCGCGCTCCGCGGATTGCTGCTGGCGACCGGGCGGCCGGCAGAGGCGGAGCAGATCCTGCTTGCCTGGTCCGGTTTGGTCAGCGAGGGCATGCTGCCCAACCGCTTCCCCGATGACGGGGGAACGCCGGAGTACAACTCGGTCGACGCGTCACTGTGGTTCGTGATCGCGGTGCACGACTTCCTGCTGGCGGTACCCGAGGCGCCGTCCCGCACGACATTGCGGGACGCGGTGGGCCTTATCCTGGAGGGCTATGCCCGGGGCACCCGGTTCGGCATCGCGGCCGACGCGGACGGGCTGCTGCGCGCCGGCGTGCCCGGCCAGCAACTGACCTGGATGGACGCGAAGGTCGGGGATTGGGTCGTGACGCCGCGTATCGGCAAGGCGGTCGAGGTGCAGGCGCTGTGGATCAACGCGCTGCGGATCGGCGCGGCGTGGTGGCCGAAATGGGGCCGTCAGGCCGACCTGGCGCAGGTGTCGTTCCTGGAGCGGTTCCCCGACCCAGATACGGGCGGGCTGGCGGACGTGGTCGACGTGGACGGCGTGCCGGGCCAGGTGGACCGCCGGATTCGCCCGAACCAGATTTTTGCGGTCGGCGGCCTGCCCATCCCGCTGCTGGCAGGCACGGCGGCTCGCCGGGTCGTGGATCTGGTCGAGGCGCGGCTGCTGACCCCCGTGGGCCTGCGCACCCTGGCGCCGAGCGACCCGGCCTATGTCGGCCGCTACGCCGGCGACCGGGTGCAGCGGGACGGCGCCTATCATCAGGGCACCGTCTGGCCCTGGCTGATCGGCCCATTCGTCGAGGCATGGCTCCGGGTTCGGGACAACGCTGCCGCTGCCAAGGCCGAGGCCTCCGCCCGCTTCCTGGCGCCGCTGCGTGCGCATCTGGACGAGGCTGGGCTGGGCCATGTGTCGGAGGTCGCGGACGGCGATGCCCCGCACACGCCGGGTGGCTGCCCGTTCCAGGCCTGGTCGCTGGGCGAGTTGCTGCGTGCGGAAAAGCTAGTGGCGCCTTGACCCTGTTCGACACGGCCGAGGGCCGCCGCCTGACCGCCGTCGGACCCGGCTTGCGCTGGCGCCGCTGGGGTCCCTATCTCAGCGACCGCCAGTGGGGCACGGTCCGCGAGGACTACAGTCCCAATGGCACCGCCTGGGACTACCTTCCGCACGACCATGCCCGCAGCCGGGCCTATCGCTGGGGCGAGGACGGCCTGGCCGGCTTCTGCGACGACCAGCAGACCTGGTGCCAGGCGCTGGCCTTATGGAACGAACGCGACCCCATTTTGAAAGAGCGGCTGTTCGGCTTGACCAACGGCCAGGGCAACCACGGCGAGGACGTGAAGGAGCGCTACTTCTTCACCGACGGGACGCCAACCCACTCGTATATGCGCATGCTGTACTGCTATCCGCAGCAGGCGTTCCCGTATCAGCAGCTGCTCGATGGCAACCGGGAGCGCGGGCTGGATCAGCCGGAGTTCGAGATCGGCGACACCGGGGTGTTCGATGCCGGCTGGTTCGACATCACGATCGAATACGCCAAGGCCGGGCCGGACGACGTGCTGATGCAGGTGACTGCGCTGAACCGCGGCAGTGCCGCCGCTCCGCTGCGCATCCTGCCGCAATTTTGGGCACGCAACACTTGGTCCTGGGACAATGGACCGCGCTCCAGCCTGCGCTTGGCGGCCGACGGGTCGGTGCGGGCGGCACGCAAGGGCTGGCGGCCCCGGCGGTTCGAGGTCGAGGGCGGATACCCATGGCTGTTTTGCGAAAACGATACCAACACGCGCCGGCTGTTCGGCTCGGATCATGCCGGGCCGTTCAAGGACGGGATCAACGATTTCGTCGTGCATGGCGACCAGGGCGCGGTGTCCCGGGACGACAGCGGCACCAAATGCGCCGCCCATGCCCGGTTCTTCATACCGGCCGGCGAGCAGGTGCAGCTGCGGGCCCGGCTGCGGACGGAGGACGGCAGGCCGGCGCAGGAAGGCTTCTGCGCCGTGATGCAAACACGCCGTGCCGAGGCAGACGAGTTCCACGCCGTGCTCTCCCAGGATATCGCCGACCCAGCCCGAAAGCTCGTGCAGCGCCAGGCGTTCGCCGGCCTGCTATGGACCAAGCAGTCCTATCACATCGACGTCGCGCGCTGGCTCGACGGGGACCCGGCCCAGCCTCCTCCGCCGCCGGGTCGTGAGCACGGCCGCAACCGGGACTGGCGGCACCTGAACAACGCCGACGTGCTCTCGATGCCCGATAGCTGGGAGTATCCGTGGTACGCCGCCTGGGACCTGGCGTTCCATGCCGTGGCCTTCGCCAGTATGGACCCGCAATTCGCCAAGGACCAACTGCTGCTGCTGACCCGCGAGTGGTACATGCACCCGAACGGCCAGCTGCCCGCCTATGAATGGGCTTTTGGCGACGTGAACCCGCCGGTGCACGCCTGGGCGGCGTTGCGGGTTTACGAGCGTGACGCCCAGCTCACGGGAACGCCGGACCGGCCCTTCCTGGAACGGGTGTTCCATAAGCTGATGATCAACTTCACCTGGTGGGTGAACCGCAAGGACCCGGACGGGCGCAACGTGTTCCAGGGCGGGTTCCTGGGCCTGGACAATATCGGCCTGTTCGACCGGTCCAAGCCGCTGCCGACCGGCGGCACGCTGGATCAGGCGGACGGCACGGCCTGGATGGCCATGTATGCGCTGAACCTGATGCGCATCGCGCTCACGCTTGCCCGCGACAACCCGGTGTACGAGGACGTCGCCACCAAGTTCTTCGAGCACTTCCTGCTGATCGCCGAGACCATGTCGAACCTGGGCGACGGCGGGCTATGGGACGAGGCGGAGGGTTTCTATTTCGACGTGCTCCGCCTGCCGGACGGCTCGATGGAAAAGCTCCGGGTCCGCTCTCTGGTCGGCCTGATCCCACTGTTCGCGGTCGAGGTGCTGGAGCCCAGCATCGTCACCGCCATGCCGGGCTTTGCCGAACGGCTGCAATGGTTCCTGAATCATCGGCCGGAGCTTGCGGCCCTGGTATCCCGTTGGACCGAGCCCGGCCTTGGGGAGCGCCGGCTGCTATCCCTGCTGCGCGGCCACCGCATGAAGGCACTGCTGCGCCGCATGCTGGACGAGGCGGAGTTCCTGTCGCCCTATGGCATCCGCTCGCTATCGAAGGCGCATGCGGCCCACCCCTACGTGCTGGAGTGCGCGGGACAGCGCTTCACCATCGGGTACGTGCCGGGCGACAGCCGGACGCGCGCCTTCGGCGGCAACTCCAACTGGCGTGGCCCGGTGTGGATGCCGGTGAACATGCTGCTGATCGACAGCCTGCGGGAGTTCTACCGGTACTACGGCGCGGAGTTCCGGGTGGAGTGCCCGGTGGGTTCCGGCATCAAGCTCGATCTGGACCAGGTAGCGGACGAGCTGTCTGAACGGTTGGCCCGGCTGTTCCTGCCCGACGCGCAGGGCCATCGGCCAGTGATGGGCGGCGGGGAGCGGGATGACGCCGTCCTGTTCCACGAGTATTTCGACGGCGACACGGGCCGTGGCCTTGGCGCCGCGCACCAGACGGGCTGGACCGCGTTGATCGCGCTGCTATTGGCCGAGCGCAAGTGATCCTTGCCATCCCGCCGGTATGTCGTAGGTAAGCGCGATGGTTTCACTATCGCTCGCTGCCCTGGCCTTCATCGGCATCCACCTTGGCGTGTCCGGCACCCTGCTGCGGGACCGTATCGTGTCGCGCATCGGACTGCGCACCTACATGGTCCTGTTCTCCGTCGCGTCGGTCGGGGCGATCATCTGGCTCGTGTCGGCCTACCGGGCCGCGGACTACGTGCCGACCTGGGGGCAGTTGGAGTGGTGGAAGCCGGTCATGATCGTCCTGATGCTGCCGGCGTTCCTGCTGGTGGTCATCGGCCTGACCACGCCTAACCCGACCGCGGTGGCGCAAGAGGGCATGGTTGACCGCCCGCCGCAGGGCATCGTCCGCATCACCCGACACCCGTTCCTGGTGGGCGTCGCGATCTGGGCCGGGGTGCATCTGATCGGCAACGGCGATGTGGCGTCCCTGCTGTTCTTCGCTGCCCTGGCGGTCGTGGCCGTGGCCGGCACCGCCTCGATCGACGCTAAGCGCCGCCGGGTGCTTGGGGCTGCGGCGTGGGATGTCTTCGCGTCCCGCACCTCCATCGTGCCGTTCGCCGCCGTCCTGTCGGGGCGCAACAGCCTGGTGGCGCGGGAAATGGGCTGGTGGCGGCCCGCCGCGGGGATCGTGGCCTATGTGCTGATGCTGGGCGGCCATGCGCACATCATCGGCGTCTCGCCGTGGCCGGTTTAGCGGCGGGGGCGCATGAGCCAGGCGGTGGTGGTCGGCGCCGGCGGCGGCCTGGGACGCGCCCTGGCGGCGGCGTTGGAGCAAGGCGGCGGCTACGAACGCGTGATCGGCCTGGGACGCAGCAGCACCCCTCCGCTCGACCTGCTCTCGGAGCCGAGCATTGCTGCGGCAGCAGCGTGGGTGGCCGGGCAAGGCGAGGTTCGCCTGGTGCTGGACGCCACCGGTTTCCTGCACGACGACCATTTCCAGCCTGAGCGTCGCTGGCGGGACATCGATCCCGCCCACATGGCGCACGCCTTCGCCGTCAACGCGACCGGCCCGGCGCTCCTGATGAAGCACCTCTGCCCGCTGCTTCCGCGTGAGGGCCGCGTCGTGTTCGCCACCTTGTCCGCCCGTGTCGGCAGCATCGGCGATAACAGTCTGGGCGGCTGGTATAGCTACCGCGCGTCGAAGGCGGCGCTCAACCAACTCGTGCGCACCGCGGCCGTGGAGTTGCGCCGGCATAACCCGGCCAGCATCTGTGTGGCGCTCCACCCGGGAACCGTGGACACGGCGCTTTCGGCACCCTTCGGCAAATCCGGCCTCGATACCCGGGTACCCGACGCGGCCGCCCATGAGCTTCTTGGTGTGCTGGAGGGGCTTGCCGCGGAACACAGCGGCGGGTTCTACGACCAATTCGGCAGGGTGGTCCCGTGGTGATCGCTTGGCTGGGGGACCTGGATTCGAACCAAGGCTTTCCGAGTCAGAGTCGGAAGTTCTACCGCTAAACTATCCCCCAACGCCGATACGCGCTGCGGTGTGGCAGATAACACGCAGAATGGGGCCGGGCAACCATCTGCAGGCGATTGTGAAGGTTCCGCTTGCTCCGGCTATCGAACGACGCCGACACTGACGCCATATGGGACCAAGAAGGGACCTACTTATGGTCGATGCACAACAATCCGATATGGACCGAGAGCGCCGCGGGCCGGCATTTGCGGCGCTTGATCTCGGCACCAACAACTGCCGGCTGCTGATCGGGGCGCCAAGTGGCAGCGGATTCCGCGTGCTGGACAGCTTCAGCCGGATCGTGCGGCTGGGGGAGGGGCTGCAAAGTACCGGGCGGCTGAATACGCGGGCCATGGACCGGGCCATAGACGCGCTACAAGCCTGCTCGGCCCGCATGGCGCGGCGGCCGATCCAGGCGATGCGAGCGATTGCCACCGAGGCGTGCCGCCGGGCAGCCAACGTGGGCGAATTCCTGGCGCGCGTGCTGGCCGAAACCGGCATCCGGTTCGACGTGATCTCGGCGCGGGAGGAGATCGAGCTGGCGCTTGAGAGCTGCGCCCCGCTGCTGATGGGTGCCGGCCGTCGGGCGCTGCTGTTCGATATCGGCGGCGGCTCGACCGAAATCGCCTGGGTGCGGCTCGGTGCCAACGGCGCGAAGCCAGAGCTGATCGGCTACGACAGCCTGCCAGTCGGCGTCGTCAGCCTGTCCGAGCGCTATGGCCCGGCAGCGTTCACCGCGGACGGCTTCCAGGCCATGGTGGACGACGTGGCCGCCCGGCTTGCCCCGTTCGAGCGGGTGCACTGCATCGCCCATGAAAGCCGGATCGGCGGCGTGCGCATGCTGGGCACCAGCGGCACGGTGACAACGCTGGCCGGGGTGGCGATGGGCCTGCCGCGCTACCGGCGCCCGTTGGTGGACGGCACCGTGCTGAGCGCGAGCGCGGCGGACCATGCGCTGGGCGTGCTGCGCGGCCTCGGACGGGACGGCCTGGTCCTGCATCCCTGCGTGGGCGCCGAGCGTGCGGATTTCGTGCTGCCGGGCTGCGCGGTGTTCGAGGCCATCCGCCGGACCTGGCGGGCCGGAGAGGTTGTCGTTGCGGACCGGGGCCTGCGGGAGGGCATGCTGCTGCGATTGATGCGTCAGCGGCATGCCGGCCCGCATACGGCCGCCGTGCGGAAGGACTCGCGGCCTTCGGCGTTCTCCCGTACTGCACTGCCAGCATGAGCAACGACACCCCTAAGTCGACGACCGCCCTGCCGTCGCGCGGCCTCTCGGTCGCCCTGAAGACGGCGCGGGGCCGCACCACGGCGTCGCAGAAGTGGCTCCAGCGCCAGTTGAACGACCCCTACGTCCGGGCGGCGAAGGAGCAGGGCTGGCGGTCGCGCGCCGCCTTCAAGCTGATCGAGCTCGATGACCGCTTCCACCTGATCGGCAAGGGCGCCAAGGTCGTGGACCTCGGTGCTGCGCCGGGCGGCTGGGCGCAGGTAGCGGTCAAGCGGGGTGCGGCGATGGTGGTGGGCGTCGACCTGCTGCCGATGGAGGGTGTGTCCGGCGCCACGATCCTCCAGGGCGACTTCATGGACGACGCCATGCCCGGCCAGCTTGCGGCGCTGCTGCATGGCAAGGCCGACCTCGTGCTGTCCGACATGGCGCCCAACACCACCGGCCACAACGCCACCGACCATCTGCGCATCATGGCGCTCGCCGACCTGGCGCTGCATTTCGCGGTCGAGATGCTGGCCGATGGCGGCAGCTTCGTCGCCAAGGTGTTCCAGGGCGGGTCCGAGCGCACGATGCTCGATCAGATGAAGCGGCATTTCGCCGTGGTCCGCCACGCCAAGCCGCCGGCCAGCCGCAAGGGCTCCAGCGAGCTTTATGTGGTCGCCACCGGGTTCCGGTCGCGGGCGGCGGGTTAGCGGGCGGCCTCAGCCTCCGCTGGCGATCAGGTCGCGCATCGCTTGGCGCTTCTCGCGCAAGGTCTTGCCGTAGCCCGCAGGAAAGCGTTCGTAGATGAAGACCCGATATTCAAGCGCGACGCCGCCCTGGTCGCTCGACCAGAGCTGACGGAAACGGAACCCGCTCAGGCGATGCCGCCGCACTTCGTGCACGAAGCGTTCGGACACGAACAGTCGGCCGACCCGGTTGCTCGGGCGGAAGATTTCCACGCTTTCGAAGGCGGCGGCGTGAAACTCGAATTGCGTGATGAAGCTTTCGAACCCTTCTTCATGCTTGGCCCGGGCGGTGTCGAGCGCATCGATGTGGCAATAGCAGACGAACATACGGTAACCCATCTCATGTTGGCTGGGTCTTCCTCGTCGACAACCGGCACAATATCAGCGTCGAAGCCGCTGGCTTGCGTTCTAGTGGTGCCGGATTACCAGGGGCGGACTCCTCGGGCGGTGTCTCACCGCCCTCGAAACCGTGGACGGCGCGGTGGGGTCTCCCATGTCATCCGCAACACGATCGTGTCCACGCCATACGGCTACTCGTCCATCCGCGCCCTGCCGTTTCAACCCAGGCGCATTTTCGATTTCTTTCCTATACGACTTTAGTCCTAATGACTGCCCGATGAACGCCGTTCCTGCCTGCTCACGCCGCGCTTGCGCCGGTCCCCGCCGGGGCCTATGTCAAACCGCCAAGGATGGGGACCCGGCTGCGGGCCGCCCGCGGATGAAAGGTCCCCACCATGGCCCCCGACACCACCCCTAGCCATTCGATCGCCACCTCCTCCCGGATCGAGGAGGCGCTGGCCTTCGACGACGTGCTGATCGTGCCCGCCTACTCCCAAGTGCTCCCATCCAGCGTCAGCACCCGCGCCAAGCTGACCCGCACCATCAGCCTGCATATCCCGTTGATCTCGTCCGCGATGGACACCGTGACCGAGGGGGCGATGGCGATCGTCATGGCGCAGCTTGGCGGCATCGGCGTGATCCATAAGAACCTGGAGGTCGCGGAGCAGGCGGCGCAGGTCCGCCGGGTCAAGAAATTCGAATCCGGCATGGTGGTGAACCCGCTGACCATCCATCCCGACCAGACGCTCGCGGAGGCCCGCGCGCTGATGGCGCTGCACAACATCAGCGGCTTCCCGGTCGTGGAGCGGCAGACCGGGCGGCTGGTCGGCATCCTGACCAACCGCGACGTCCGCTTCGCCACCGACCCGGGCCTGCGCGTTTATGAGCTGATGACCCGGGAGAACCTTATCACTGTCCTGGCCGACGTGGACCGGGAGGAGGCGCGCCGGCTCCTGCACCGGCATCGTATCGAGAAGCTGCTGGTGGTCGACGACGCGTACCGCTGCATCGGCCTGATCACCGTGAAGGACATGGACAAGGCGCAGGCGCACCCGCTCGCCAACAAGGACGAGCTGGGCCGCCTCCGTGCTGCTGCCGCAACGGGGGTCGGGGAGGACGGCTACGCCCGCGCGCAGGCGCTGGTCGCGGCCGAGGTGGACGTGATCGTGGTCGACACGGCGCACGGGCACTCCGCCGGCGTGCTGGAGGCGGTCGAGCGGATCAAGCGGCTGTCCAACGCCGTGCAGATCATTGCCGGCAACGTGGCGACGCCCGAGGGCGCCCGGGCGCTGATCGAGGCGGGCGCGGACAGCGTGAAGGTCGGCATTGGCCCCGGCAGCATCTGCACCACCCGCGTCGTGGCGGGCGTCGGCGTGCCGCAGTTCACCGCCGTGCTCGAGACCGCCGCCGCCTGCCGCGAGCTGGGCGTGCCGGCGATCGCCGATGGCGGCATACGCACCTCCGGCGACATGGTGAAGGCGATCGGCGCCGGGGCGGATTGCGTGATGGTCGGCAGCCTGTTGGCCGGGACCGAGGAGGCGCCGGGCGAGGTGTTCCTGTATCAGGGCCGGTCGTACAAAAGCTATCGCGGCATGGGCAGCATCGGCGCCATGGCCCGCGGCTCGGCCGACCGGTATTTCCAGCAGGAGATCAAGGATACGCTGAAGCTGGTGCCCGAGGGGATCGAGGGCCGGGTGGGTTACAAGGGCCCGGTGTCCGCCGTGGTGCATCAGCTGGTCGGCGGCCTGCGGGCGGGGATGGGCTACACCGGCAGCGCCACGATCGACGACCTGCAGCGCAACACCCGGTTCCGCCGCATCACCGGCGCGGGACTGCGCGAGAGCCACGTGCACGACGTGGCGATCACCCGGGAGGCGCCGAACTACCGGCAGGAGCCATGACCGCCATCCGCGCGACCGTATTCGACGCTTATGGCACGCTGCTCGACGTGCACGGCGCCATGCAGCGCCACGCGGACCGCCTGCCGCCAGACTGGGAGCGGATCAGCGCGGAGTGGCGGGCGAAGCAGCTTGAATATAGCTGGGTCCGCACGCTGACGGGCCCCTCGCACCACCGCGACTTTTGGCAAGTGACGCAGGATGCCCTGCGTTTCGTCGCCGCCCGGCACCGTATTACCGACCCGGCCGTGCTCGAACAGTTGCTGGACGCCTACCGGCATTTGCCGGCCTATGGCGATGCGGCCCCGATGCTGCAGGCCTTGCGGGCGCGGGGCATGCAGACGGCCATCCTGTCGAATGGCGAGACCGGCATGCTGGACGCTGCGGTTGGAGCCGCCCACCTGGCACCGTTGCTGGATGCCGTGCTGAGCATCGACACCATCGGCGTGTTCAAGCCGGACCCGCAGGTTTATACGCTGATGACGCAACGCCTCAAGCTCGCGCCGGACCAGATCGCATTTGTGTCATCAAACGCCTGGGACGCGCAGGCGGCGGGGGCATTCGGCTGCCGGGTATTCTGGTGCAACCGCACCGGCCAGCCCGACGAATACGGACTGCACGACACAGCGACCGAGATACCCGGCCTCGCTGCCTTGCCTAACCTTCTCGCATGACCCTGCTGGCGTGACCCCGGCCGCACGTCTGGCAGCCTCGATCGAGTTGCTGACCGAGATCGACACATTCCCACGCCGCCCCGCCGATGCAGTGGCGAACGACTTCTTCCGGGCGCGGCGCTTTATCGGTTCCGGTGACCGCCGGGCGGTGTCGGACCGTGCCTGGCGCGTGTTGCGGGCCCGTCGGCGGCTCACCTGGTGGATCACCCAGACCGAGACCGCGCCCACACCGCGCATGCTGGTTGCGGCGTCCTTGCTGCTGGAGGGCTGGACCACCGCGGGCGTCGCGCAGTCCTACTCCGGGGGCCAGTACGGCCCGGCGCCGATGCTGCGGGGCGAAGCCACCGCCGCCCGCGCGCTGGAGGGCCACACGCTCCAGCATCCGGAGATGCCGGAGGCTGTCGCCTTGGAGGTGCCGGACTGGGTGCTGCCCCATCTGCAAGCCCGCTTCGGCGCGCGCCTTGCGGCCGAGATGGCCGCGGCCCTCGATCCGGCGCCGCTCGATCTCCGGGTGAACCTGCTGAAGGGGTCCCGGGACGAAGCCCGCGCCGCCTTGCTGGCCGAGGGTTTGGAGACCGAGCCCACGCCGCTCTCTCCCTGGGGCCTGCGGATCGACGGCAGGCGCGCGGTCACGACCGGCGCCGCGTTCCAGGGCGGTTTGGTGGAAATCCAGGACGAGGGAAGCCAGCTCGTCGCAGCGCTGGTCGGCGCCGCGCCCGAGATGCGTGTGGTGGACTGGTGCGCGGGAGCCGGGGGAAAGACGCTGGCGCTTGCCATGCTGATGGGCAACCGCGGCCACCTGATGGCCTGCGACGTGTCCGCCCCACGGCTGGATGGTGCGGTGCGTCGCCTGCGCCGGGCGGGCGTGCATAATGCGGAGCGGCATCTGGTCGGTCCCGGCGACAAATGGGCCAAGCGGCGGGCCGGCGCCTTCGATCGCGTCCTGGTCGATGCTCCCTGCACCGGCACCGGCACCTGGCGCCGCAACCCGGATGCGCGCCTGCGCCTGCGCCCGCTGGACCTCGATGAGCTGGTCCCGAAGCAGGCGGCGATCCTGGACGATGCGGCCCGGCTGGTGCGCCCTGGCGGACGGCTTATCTATGCCACGTGCTCGCTTCTGCTCGAGGAAAATGAGGCCCAGGTGGATAGCTTCCTCACCCGTACCCCCGGCTTTGCCGTCGTGCCCCTCAGCGCCGCCTGGACCCTGCCGGTCCCGGTTCCCGGCCCAGGACCGTACCTGTCCCTGACCCCGTTGCGGCATGGCACGGATGGCTTCTTCGCGGCCGTGCTGGAGCGCGTCGCATGATCGAGGTGCGCCGCGCCGAGACAGCGGACGCGCCGTCGATCGGGACGGTGCACGTGTCGGCCTGGCGCAACGCCTATGCCGGCATCCTGCCGGGCGACTATCTCAGCGGGCTGTCGATACCGCGCCAGGCTGCGCAATACGCCGCGACGATCCGGACCTGCGGCGGCGTTTATGTCGCGACCGACCCGGACGCTGGAACGGCGTCCGGAGTGATTGGCTTCGTGACCGTCGGCCGGCCGCGGTCCTCAGGGTTGGCGGAGGGCGAGGTCCAGACATTGTATGTGCTGGACGATTGGCGGGATCGCGGAGTCGGCCGCCGGCTGCTCGCGGCCGGCGCTGCGCACCTCGTGGCAGCGGGGTGCAACAGCGCGTTCCTGTGGGTGCTGCGCGACAATCCCAGCCGCTGGTTCTACGAACGCCTGGGCGGGCGGCAGACGGCGGCGTCGGCCACCCGGGTGGCCGGTGTCGCGATCCCGCAGGTCGCATTCGTATGGGACCCGATCGACACCCTGTTGGCCGGGGCGGCGCAGGCATGACGCTTGGCGCTTGCCGTCCGGCCCCCGCCATGCTGGAAACTGCGCCATGACCCAGCCCCCCTCCGCGATCCCGGCCCAGGACCGGGTGCTGATCTTGGACTTCGGCGGTCAGTTCACCCAGTTGATCGCCCGCCGCGTGCGCGAGTCGGGCGTGTACTGCGAGATCCTCCCGGCCACCGCAGCGCCCGAGCGCCTTGCCGCCTTTGGCGCCCGCGCCTTTATCCTGTCCGGTGGTCCGGCCAGCGTGACCGAGGCGACCGGGCCCAAGGTGCCGCAGATAGTGTTCGACGCCGGCCTTCCGGTGCTCGGTATCTGCTACGGGCAGCAGGCCATGTGCGCGCAGCTGGGCGGCGAGGTCAGCATCAGCGACCACCAGGAGTTCGGCTCCGCCTTTGCCGAGGTGACGGACGATTGCGAGCTGTTCCACGACGTATGGGCTCTCGGCGCCCGGGAGCAGGTCTGGATGAGTCATGGCGACCGGGTGACCCAATTGCCATCGGGTTTCCGTGCCGTCGCCCGTAGCGAGGGCGCCCCATTCGCCGCGATTGCCGACGATACGCGCCGCTACTACGGCGTGCAGTTCCATCCGGAGGTCGTGCACACCCCGCATGGCCGGCAGTTGCTGCACAACTTCACCCATCGCGTCGCCGGGCTGTCGGGCAATTGGAGCATGGCGGGTTTCCGGGATGCGCAGATTGCCCGCATCCGCGCCCAAGTCGGCGCGGGCCGGGTCATCTGCGGCCTGTCCGGCGGAGTCGATAGCTCGGTTGCCGCCGCGCTGATCCATGAAGCCGTGGGCGACCAGCTGACCTGCATCTTTGTGGATAGCGGCCTTTTGCGGCAGGGCGAAGCCGAGGAGGTCGTGAAAACCTTTCGCGACCGGTTCAACATCAAGCTGGTCCATCGCGACGCCGGCGACCTGTTCCTGTCGCAGTTGGACGGCGTGACCGACCCGGAGGCCAAGCGCAAGACGATCGGCCACGTGTTCATCGAGGTGTTCGAGGAGGAGGCTGCCCGAATCGGCGGTGCCGACTTCCTGGCGCAAGGCACGCTGTATCCCGACGTGATCGAGAGCATCAGCGCCCATGGTGGCCCCAGCGTCACCATCAAGTCGCACCACAACGTTGGCGGCCTGCCCGAGCGGATGCGCATGAAGCTGGTGGAGCCGTTGCGGGAGCTGTTCAAGGATGAGGTCCGGGTGCTGGGCCGCGAGCTCGGCGTGCCCGACCACATCGTGGGCCGCCACCCGTTCCCTGGCCCCGGCCTGGCGATCCGCATCCCCGGGGCGATCACCCGCGAACGGCTGGACATCCTGCGTCGGGCCGACGCGGTTTTCCTGGAGGAGATTCGCTCGGCCGGGCTGTACGACGCGATCTGGCAAGCCTTCGCGGTGCTGCTGCCGGTGCGCACGGTAGGCGTAATGGGTGATGGCCGGACCTATGACAACGCATGCGCTCTCCGCGCCGTGACCAGCGTGGACGGCATGACGGCGGAGGTCTACCCTTTCGACATGGCGTTCCTGACGCGCACCGCGACGCGCATTGTGAACGAGGTCCGGGGCATCAACCGCGTGACGTACGACATCACGAGCAAGCCGCCCGGCACAATCGAGTGGGAATAGCAGCAATGACCAGGAAGACCGGCCGCCAGTTCTTTGCCAATCCCGGGCCGACCAATATCCCCGAGTCGGTGCTGCGCGCGATGGACCGCGCCACCATCGACTTCATGGACCCCGAGTTCGTCGAGGTGTTCGACGCCGGCGTGGCTGGGCTGAAGCGGGTGCTGCGCACGTCGGGCGAAGTGTTCCTCTATACCGCGTCCGGCCATGGCGCCTGGGAGGCCACGCTCGTCAACCTGTTCTCGCCCGGCGACACCGTGCTGGTCCTCGAAACCGGCTGGTTCAGCGAGGGCTGGACCGAGATGGCGCATAAGTTCGGCCTGCAGGTGCAAACCGTCGCGGCCGATTGGCGCCGGGGCGTCGACCTCCAGGCGGTGGCCGCGGCGTTGCGGGCCGATGCCGGCCACGCAATCAAGGCCGTGCTGGCCGTGCACAACGAGACCGCGACCGGCATGTCCATGCCGTTGCCGGAGCTCCGCGGCGTCATCGATGAAGCCGCGCACCCGGCGCTGCTGCTGGTGGACACCATCTCCTCGCTTGGCTCGCTCGAGTTCCGCATGGATGAGTGGGGCATCGACGGCGTGGTCGGCGGCAGCCAGAAGGGGCTGATGCTGCCGACCGGCTTCAGCTTCACCGCCGTGTCGGCCAAGGCGATGCAGGCCCACGCCTCCGCCCGTCTGGCCCGGCACTACTTCGACTGGACGGTGATGCTCGGCCGCTCGTTCCGCAGCTTCGTCGGCACCGTCCCGGTCAGCCTGTTCTATGGCCTGCGCGAAAGCCTGCGCCTGATCGAGCTGGAGGGATTGGACCAGGTCGTCGCTCGGCATCACCGGCTGGCGGAGGCCGCGCGTCGCGCCGTCCGCGTCTGGTCCGGCAATAACGGCCCGCAACTTTATTGTCTCAATCCGGCCCGGCTGTCGGACAGCGTGACTGCGGTGATGATGCCGGAGGGCTTCAACGCCGACGCAGTGCGGCGCACGGCGCTGGACCGGTTCAACGTGTCAACGGGTGGCGGCTTGGGCCGGCTCGGCGGCCAGGTGTTCCGCATCGGGCACATGGGCGACCTGAACGAGCCGATGGTCCTGGGAACGCTGGGCGCTGTGGAGATGAGCCTGCGGATCAACGGCGTGCCGCACGGCAAAGGCGGGGTGGACGCGGCGATGGAGTGGCTCGCTGCTGCCTGAGTTCGGTATTGCGAATCGGCGCCCATCTTTAAGCTCTGAGCGAAGGCTCGATTCGGTGGGTTCCGAGGTGATCCCACCCCCCTGCAAACAGGCGTGACGTATCGGAAACCTGCCTGGCACTGTGGCTGCGACGTCACGATGGCGTGTGACTCCTGACTGACGGAATACCACTGCTTGTGTCCTGCATTGTGGCGTAGCGACCACATGTAGTAGCGTGCGCCGATGGACATGACCAGCGCAGGAGACTCAACGGTGCTTGATGCAGTGCAGATGCAGGGTCGCCACCAGGTGCGGATGGACCGGTCGCGAGATAGCCTTTTGACGGATTTCGGCCGCGCGACCCTCGATGACCGCTACCTCATGCCCGGTGAAAGCTACCAGGACCTGTTTGCCCGCGTGGCCAGCTACTACGGCGACGACACCGCCCATGCGCAACGGATCTACGACTACGCGAGCAAGATGTGGTTCATGCCAGCGACTCCGGTGCTGTCCAATGGCGGCACGACACGAGGCCTGCCGATCTCGTGCTTCCTGAACGAGGCGTCGGATAGCCTCGACGGCATCGTCGGCCTGTGGAACGAGAACGTATGGCTGGCGTCCAAGGGTGGCGGCATCGGCTCGTACTGGGGCAACCTGCGCTCGATCGGCGAGAAGGTCGGCCAGAACGGCAAGACCTCCGGGGTGATCCCGTTCATCCGCGTGATGGACAGCCTGACTTTGGCAATATCGCAGGGTTCGCTGCGCCGCGGGTCGGCGGCGGTCTATCTGCCGGTCTCACACCCCGAAGTGGAGGAGTTCACCGAGCTGCGCCGGCCGACTGGCGGCGACCCGAACCGCAAGGCGCTCAACCTGCACCACGGCATCCTGATATCGGATTCGTTCATGCGGGCTGTCGAGGCGGACGAGCAGTGGGCGCTGACGTCGCCGAAGGATGGCGCCATGGTGCGTTTGGTGAGCGCGCGCAACCTGTGGATACGCATCCTGACAGCGCGGATCGAGACGGGCGAGCCTTACCTGATTTTCTCCGACCACGTGAACAATGCGCGGCCGGAGCAGCAGAAGCTGGCCGGGCTGGAGATCAAGACCAGCAATCTGTGCAGTGAGATCACGCTTCCCACCGGCATCGACCAGCACGGCAAGCAGCGCACTGCGGTCTGCTGCCTCGCCTCGCTCAACCTCGAGAGCTGGCTGGAGTGGAAGGACCATCCGCTGTTCATCGAGGACATCATGCGGTTTCTCGACAACGTGCTGCAGGACTTCATCGACCGCGCGCCAGAGGGCATGGAGCGGGCGAAGTACTCGGCGATGCGCGAGCGCTCGGTGGGCTTGGGCGTGATGGGCTTCCACAGCTTCCTGCAGTCGCAGAACGTGCCGTTCGAGGGGGTGGTGGCCAAGGTGTGGAACAAGCGGATGTTCAAGCACATCCGCGCGCAGGCCGACACGGCGAGCCGCATGCTGGCGGAGGAGCGGGGCGCGTGCCCGGACGCCGCGGAGTACGGCATCATGGAGCGGTTCTCCAACAAGATGGCGATCGCGCCGACCGCCAGCATCAGCATCATCGCTGGCAACACCAGCCCCGGCATCGAGCCGATCGCCGCCAACGTGTTCCTGCAAAAGACGCTGTCTGGCAGTTTCACCGTACGCAACCGGCATTTGCAGCAGCTTTTGGCGGCCAAGGGCATGGACACCGACGCAATTTGGTCAAGCATCACCTTGACGAAGGGCAGCGTGCAGCACCTCGATTTCCTGACGGAGCAGGAAAAGGCGGTTTATCGCACCGCGTTCGAGCTGGACCAGCGCTGGGTGGTGGAGCATGCGGCCGACCGCACGCCGTATGTCTGCCAGAGCCAGTCGGTGAACCTGTTCCTGCCGGCCAACGTGCACAAGCGCGACCTGCACCAGATCCACTACCTCGCCTGGAAGCGCGGCGTGAAATCGCTGTACTATTGCCGCAGCCTGTCGATCCAGCGGGCCGACAACGTCAGCGAAAAGGTCGTGCGCCCGACCGAGATGGCGACCGCCGCCCCGAATGACAGCGGCCGGATGTCGCTGGCGGGCGCCGCTAAGCCGAACAACTACGAGGAATGCTTGGCCTGCCAGTAGTGGCAGCGGGCACCTTACGAACAGCGGCTGTCCAGCAGCCAGCATAGGAGACTATTTATGGACGGCATGATCCCCCGTGGCGACCAGCCTCACTTCGACCTGCTGACCGAAAACCCGGTCTACAAGCCGTTCCGCTATCCCTGGGCCTACGAGGCCTGGCTGACCCAGCAACGCGTGCATTGGCTGCCTGAAGAGGTGCCGCTCGCGGACGACGTGAAGGACTGGCACAAGGCCGTGACCCCGGCCGAGCAGAACCTGTTGACCCAGATCTTCCGGTTTTTCACCCAGGCCGACGTCGAGGTGAACAACTGCTACATGAAGCACTACAGCCAGGTGTTCAAACCGACCGAAGTGCTGATGATGCTGTCGGCGTTCAGCAACATTGAAACCATCCACGTCGCCGCATATAGCCACCTGCTCGACACCATAGGCATGCCGGAGGGCGAGTATACGGCGTTCCTCAAGTACAAGGAAATGAAGGACAAGTACGACTACATGCAGTCCTTCCGCGTGGACAGCAAGCACGAGATCGCCAAGACCCTTGCGGCCTTTGGCGCCTTCACCGAGGGCCTGCAGCTATTTGCCTCGTTCGCGATCCTGTTGAACTTCCCCCGGCATAACAAGATGAAGGGGATGGGCCAGATCGTCTCCTGGTCCGTCCGCGACGAGACGCTGCACTGCTTGTCCATCATCCGCCTGTTCCGGACCTTCGTGCAGGAGAACCCGGAGATCTGGACGGAGACCCTCAAACAAGAGATCTATGAGGTCTGCGCGACCATCGTGGACCATGAGGACGCGTTCATCGACCTCGCCTTCGAGCAGGGGCCGATCGAGGGGCTGAACGCCGCCCAGGTGAAGCGCTACATCCGCTACATCGCCGACCGCCGGCTCGTGCAGCTCGGCCTCAATACGTTGTTCCATGTCGAGGACAATCCCTTGCCCTGGCTCGACGACATGCTGAACGCGGTGGAGCATGCGAACTTCTTCGAGAACCGATCCACGGAGTATAGCCGTGCCTCGACTTTGGGAACGTGGGAAGAAGCGTTCGCCACCAACGTGTTTGAAACGGAGCAGCCACAAGGCGTGATCCAACTCGCACCTTAGCCTGCGTTCCGCACTGATAGCAGCCGCCCTTCGGGGCGGCCGGTATCGCGTTGTTTCTGGCCCACGCCTGGTGCACGGCTGTCCCACCAACCCCGTGCGCATAACGGTCAGCTTATAAGAGCTGCCGGTATGAGATGATTGCAGGCAGGAATTTATTTCATAAAAACACCGCCCGTCCGAGCGTTTTCATTTGGACGGGCGCGACAATATATCGTAATCGGAAGGTGCCGGTATAAATATGGTATTTCCGGTATGTCCGAGTTAACAGGCTGATCGACACACGCCCACATTACCGAGTAGATTAGGAACTTGGAAATGTGGGGCATGACGTGAAAGGCAGTTTTGAGCAGAATATGGACGATGTGATGGCGCCATCCGATGTAGTCGAGCGCACCACCGCGCCAACCGGCGTTCCGCGCCACACCAGAAGGCTTTCGGATAAAGTGCTGGTTGCCTTCCATCACGCTTGCGACACATCCGATTTGGAAATTGCCGAGCACCTGCTTCACATCCTGGAAACCATGCTGACCCGGCGCCCGACCCACGCGGATGGCAACCGGCGCCGCAGCATAGAGGGCCTTGTGGCCGCACATGAGCGCCTTTGGCATCTGCGGCATCCCACGGTCGATCAATAAACCGGACGCTATAGAGTTTCGGTCTGCACCGCGAACATCAGAATGTCAGTGCGGCGCTACCCCGGAGCAGCGAATCGGCCTCGGCGCTGAATCGACCGTCGGCATCGTGCAGGACCAGGCCTGGGGTCAGCCGGTCGGGGTCCCGACGGCCTGCACAGCCCTGAACCATCACCAGTTTAGCATCGCGGCCCGGCTTGGGCCACAGCGGCAGCAGCGTCAGCCGGCCGAACCCTGCCGTCTGAAGCCCCGTCATCGCTCGCCCGATCTGTCCGGCAGGCACTATCAGTGTCAGCGACCCGCCCGGCCGAAGCGCCGCATGCAGCAATGCGATCCAGCCCTCGATCCGCAACTCACCCTCATGCGTGGCGAGACGCCGCCTGACAGTAGGGGAGGGGGTGCCGGCCGAATCATGCCAAGGCGGATTACTGAAAGCGTGGTCGAAGGCGCCGTCGCCGCGCCAAGCGCCGACATCGGCGGTCACGACCGAGAGTCCGGCTATGTTGTTGGCCGCTATGTTCTGGCGGGCAAGGTCGGCCATGGCCGGGTCAATCTCGACTCCCAGGCCGAGCACGCCCGGCACCCGGACCGCGAGGCACAGCAGGCCCGCCCCCGCGCCGGTCCCGGCCTCCAGCACCCGGTGGCCGGCACGGGCCGGAACGCTGGCCGCCAGCAATACGGGCTCGATCCCCGTACGGTAGCCGTCGGCGGGCTGTGCGTAGCGGACGCGCCCATCCAGCAACCAGCCCTCAGTCGTCAGCATCAGGTCTCGCCGGCCTCGACGAGCACGCGCCGTGCCTGACATTCATCTTCCGGCAGCACCGCCAGTCGACGTGGTATCGCGCCGATGCTGCCCTCCATCGCGCTCACGTGGCCGTCGAGCAGGATACTCTCGATGCCGGCATCCCGCAGCAATGCGGCAAGAAAGCTCAGCCGCACCAGGTCGTTCGATATCGTGACGGTTCGCATGGACGCTTTCTGGTGTGCCGGGCAATGACGCCTGGACGGGCGCACCGGGATGCTGGACAACAACGGCCCGCAAGACAAGGTGCCGTCGCGCCCGCCTTGACCCATTTTCAGAGCCGCCGATATGGTACCCACAGGGTCCAAGGGATCAAATTAGGAGTTCAGCTTGGGCGTTGTAACCAACCCAGTACAAACGCCCGTAGGGAACGGCGTCGTGGCGCCAGTGGGAACTGACGCCTTGTCGGTCCTGATTGGCCTGGTCGGCCCCGACCTGGCCGCCTGCAACCGGGCAATCGTTGCACGAATGGACAGCCCGGTTGCGTTGATTCCGCAGCTCGCGGCGCACATCGTCGCGGCCGGCGGCAAGCGGCTGCGGCCGTTGCTCACCCTCGCGGCAGCGCAGATGTGCGGTTACGCCGGACCACGTCACGTCCATTTGGCTGCCTGCGTTGAATTCATCCACACTGCGACGCTGTTGCACGACGACGTGGTGGATGAGAGCCTGTTGCGCCGCGGCCTATCTAGCGCCAACGCCGTATTCGGCAATAAGGCCTCCGTCCTGGTTGGCGACTTCCTGTTCGCCCGCGCCTTTCAGCTTATGGTTGAGGACGGGTCGCTGAAGGTGCTGGACATCCTCTCTCACGCCGCTGCAACGATCGCCGAAGGCGAGGTACTGCAGCTTGTGACGCAGAACGACCTGTCCACGTCGGAGCAGCGCTATCTCGACGTGGTCCATGGCAAGACCGCCGCCCTATTTGCCGCCGCGTGTCAAGTCGGTGCCGTGGTTGCCGACCGCCCATCCCACGAGGAACAGGCGTTGTCGGAATATGGCACCAACCTGGGCATGGCGTTCCAGCTTGTCGATGACGCGCTGGACTATGCGGCCGATCAGGTGACGCTGGGCAAAACGGTCGGGGACGATTTCCGGGAGGGCAAGATCACGTTGCCAGTGCTGGCGGCGTATCAGGCCGGCGATGCCGAGGCGCGCGAGTTCTGGGTGCGCACCATCGAAGCTAGCAATCAGACCGACGCCGACCTGGATCGCGCCATGCGGCTGATGGAACGCAGCGGCGCGATCCGCACCACGCTGGCTCGCGCCGGGCGCTTCGCCGTGACCGCCAAGGCCGCGCTGGCGATATTTCCCGACAGCCCGGTTCGCCGGGCGCTGGCAGATGTCGCGGACTATACCGTGAGCCGGGTAAGCTGAGCTCCTGGCCGGGTTTCTAGCGGCTCGTCCCCGGCAGATCGATCCAGGACAAGTGCCCGCCCTTACCGGCGCCGGTGTCGAGAAAAACCGCGAGACCGCCCGACGACCCGGTTCGCCGATACGGACGTCCGTCCGTGCTGCGCTGGTCGTGGCCGCAATACACCGTCATGCCCGCGGGGATGCGGTCCACCCAGCGCAGCACGCGCTCGGGGTAGCCGTCCGGCTGCATGCGGCCCGTGGTCTCCCCGAACAGGGCGCGGGAAAGCAGGGGATCCACGCGGCCCAGCGGCGGGGGCGGCGGCTCGTTCAGCATGGCCGGATGGAAGCCGCCATGCACGAAGGCGATGTCGCCATGCGACAGCCAGGCCGGGGCGCTGTTGATCTCGCGCAGCGCACGCTCACGGAGCGTGTCGTCCAGCTGGGCCAGCGTCGCCTGCAGCGCCGCGTCCATCCGCACCGCCTGCCCGGACAATGCGCGTCCCAGCTTGCGGTCATGGTTGCCCAGGATGAACAGGCCGCGCCCTTGGTCCATCAGCGCGAACATGGTCCGCAGCACGCCGGCGCTGTCCGGTCCATGGTCGCTGAGGTCGCCGAGCTGCACCACGAACCGGTCGGTCGCCGTGGCCGCCGTGAAGGCGCGGATATCCCCGTGCACATCACCCACCACGCGCAACGGGACGCCCGCGGGGATCACGCGGCGATGCGCCGGATGGCGCGATAAGCATCGAGCGCGCGTTGCCGGGCCTGCGGCAGGTCGGCGACCGGGTGCGGATAGGTCCGGCCCAGCTCCACGCCGGCCTCTGCCAGCACGGCAGACGGCGCGGACCAAGGCGCGTGCAGGAACTTGTCTGGCACACGCGCAAGCTCCGGCACCCAAGCGCGGACGTAGGCGCCATCCGGATCGAATTTCTCGCCCTGGGTCACGGGATTGAACACGCGGAAGAACGGCTGGCTGTCGATGCCGCACCCGGCGATCCATTGCCAGCTCGCAGCGTTGCTGGCGAGGTCGGCGTCCACCAGCGTGTCCCAGAAATGCGCCTCGCCGGCCTGCCAGGGCAATAGGAGCTGTTTGACCAGGAAGGACGCGGCGATCATGCGAACGCGGTTGTGCATCCAGCCAAGGTGCCACAACTGCCGCATGCCGGCATCGACGGTCGGGATGCCGGTCCGGCCGCGCTGCCAGGCGCGCAGCCCGGCCGCATCATCACGGACCGCCAGGCGAGCGAAAACCGGGCGGAGCGGCTGCTCGGGCATACCCGGGTTGTGCCACAGCAGATACGCCGAAAACTCCCGCCACAGGATCTCACCCAGGAATATTTCTAGGCCCTTGCCGGTCACCTGCGCGGCCTGCAGCGCCGTGTGCCAGACCTGGCCTGGCGACAGCTCCCCCCAATGCAGATGCGGCGAGACCATGCTGGTGCCGGGCTGACCCGGCAGGTTGCGCCCGGTGTCGTAGCCGTGCACGGCCTTGTCCAGGAACGCGGCGAGCCGGTCGTGCGCGGCAGCCTCGCCCACCTGCCAGGTGTCGCGGAACCCGCCAGCCCAGTCCGGATGGGTCGGCAGCAGGCCCCAGTCCTCCAGGCGATCCGACCGGGGCGGAGCCGGGCAGGGGATGCGGTCAGGCGCAGGGGTGGGCGGATGCGGCGACCCCAGCGCGCGGCAGGTGCGGGCGAACGGCGTATACACGCCATAGACGCCGCCGGTTTTGGTGCGGATGCTGTCCAGGTCGAACAGGGTCGTCGTACGGTGCAGACGCAGATCCGCACCGGCCCGCTGCAGCGCCGCCGCCGTCACGGCGTCGGCTTGGCGCGCCCATGGCTCGTGCATGCGGCCCGCGTGAACCTCGACAGCGCCCGTCTCTTGCGCCAATGCGGGGATGACCTCGGCCGCCGGGCCACGGCGCAGCACGAGGGTGGCGCCGCGTGCCGTCAGGCTCCCGGCCAGCGACGCCAGACTGTAATGCAACCACCAGCGCGCCGCGCCGCCTGCCACCCAGGGGCCCGGGCTGTCGTCGTCCAGCACAAATACCGGCAGCACCTCGCGGCCGCCCGCCAGCGCGGCGTTTAGCGCCGACTGGTCCTGGAGCCGCAGGTCCTGGCGAAACCACACGATTACAGGCGGCCCGGCGTCCGGTCCCTTGCTCATCCCCAACTCCGCGGACACTTGGTCCAAACTGCTCCTATATCAAATGGGTTATCGGATAGGCTGGTCCATAGCGCCCATCTTCAAACGCCAGCGACCCGGGGCGGATGCGCGGCCACCGCCCGGGCGCTTGCGGTCGTCTGCGCCAGGGTGAAGCTGAACAGCCGGTCCTGTCCCAGCAGGAACGCCCGGCCGCCCCGCGGGAACAGCCCGGCGATCGCCGGATGCGTCAGGTCCAGCCCGCCAGTGTAGGCGCCCAATGCCGGCAGCATCAGCCGGCGCGCATCCGCGACGAAGCACGGCCGGGTCACGGTGCCGCCGCGAGTGGTGATGCTGGCCTTGGGATGGTGATGGCCGCATAACTCTCCGGTCGCGCCGTGCCGGCCCTGATGTCGGAATACCAGGGGTCCAATGGTCCAGGTTTCGGTGGCCTGGCCGCCCAATCCGTCCGGCGGCACCGGATCGTGGTTGCCCAGCACCCAGACGAACTCCGCCATGTCCGTGAAAGCCCGTAGCCGTGCCGCGTCGCTGGCCGCCAGCCGCAGCGATCCGCGCGCGTCATGGAAGCTGTCGCCCAATGCCACGACGGTGCGCGGCTGCCAGCGGCGCAGCAGCGCCGCCAGCCGGTCGAGCGTCACCCGCGTGTCCCATGGCGGCACCAACTGGCCCCGTGCGGCACAAGCAGAACCCTTTTCCAGATGCAGGTCCGCCACCGCCAGCAGCCCGGCCGCGGGCCACACCACGGCGCCCAGCGGGTCCAGCAACAGGCGCTCCCCCATGAAGTGGAGTGGTGCCGCCGTCATGCCGAGCGGGCCCGCTGGTTGCGCGGCTTGCGTTGCAGGATCGCCAGGTTGGCGCGGTGCACGGGATGCACGCGCAACGGCGCCATGCTCGGCTCGGCCTCGCCGGTCGCCTCGGCCACCAGGGCCTCGGTCTCCGCCAGCAATGCGTCCTCGCCGCTCCCGGTGCGCACCGTCTCCCGCCCGATGTCCAGCAGCACCGGCACCGCCAGCGGCGACACGCGCGATAGCCGCACATGCCGCACCCGGCCCGCCACCCGCCCGAGCATGCCCGATAGCCGGCCCAGGTCGGTCAGGCCACCCGCCGCGTCGGCGCGGGTGGCGCGCAGCAGCACGTGGTCCGGCTGGTGCCGCCGCAGCACGTCGTAGATCAGGTCGCTGTTCACCGTCACCTGCCGCCGGTTCTTCTCCTGGCCCGGATGATTGCGCTCGATCAGCCCGGCCACGACCGCCACGTTGCGAAACGTCCGGCGCAACATGCTGCTCTCCGCCATCCAGGCCTCCAGGTCGTCGCCCAGCATGTCCTGCTCGAACAGGCGGACGACATCAAGGGGCTCGTGCACCGACCATACGGCGATCACGTAGTCGGTCGCGACGAAGCCGAGCGGGCCGTAGCCGAAGCGCTCCATGCGCCGGGTCAGCAGCATGCCGAGGGTCTGGTGCGCGTTGCGGCCCTCGAAGCAGTAGGCGACCAGGAACCAGCGGCCGTTGCGCGGAAAGGTCTCAACCAGCAGGTCGTCGGTTCCCGGCAGTTGGGACCGCTGGGTCTGCAACGTCAGCCACTCGCGCACCTGGATCGGATAGTGTGACCAGGTGGCAGGGTCGTGCAGCATGGCACGGACCCGGGCAGCGAGGTTCGAGGTCAGCGGATATCTCGCGCCGGCATAGGCGGGCACCATGGGCTCGCCGGTGCCGCCCTCGGCGACCTCGACCGTGGTTTCCCGCAGCCGCACGTAGCGCAGCAGCCGCCCGGCAAACATGAAGGTGTCGCCGGGCACCATCATGCTGACGAAGCTCTCCTCGACCTCGCCGAGGGCGCCACCGCCACGCCCGGCCAGGCGGACCTTCAGCAACGGCGCCTCGACGATGGTGCCGAGGTTCATGCGCGCCATGCGGGCCATCCGCTCGCCCCGGATATGCACCATGCCGTCGGCGTCGCGAAACAGCTTGCGGTAGCGATCATAGGCGGCGAGCGCGTAGCCGCCATCTTCGACGAAGCGCAGCACGTCGTCGAAATCCGTCCGGGTCAGGCCGGCATAGGGCGCGGCGCAGCGGACTTCTTCAAACATCGCGTCTGGGTGGAACGGGCATCCGGCGGCCATCAGCAGCAAATGCTGCGCCAGCACGTCCAGCCCACCAGGGCGCGGCGGGTCGCCGTCCTGCTCGCGCGCCTCGACACCCCCGATCGCGGCCTCGCACTCCAGCAGCTCGAACCGGTTGGCGGGGACCAGGATGGCGTTCGACGCCTCGTCCAAGCGGTGGTTGGCCCGGCCCACGCGTTGCAGGAGGCGGCTCACTCCCTTTGGCGCGCCAACTTGGATCACCAAATCCACGCCGCCCCAGTCGATCCCGAGGTCGAGCGACGACGTCGCGACCACGGCGCGCAGCTGCCCGGCCGACATCGCCGCCTCCACCTTGCGCCGCTGGCCGATATCCAGGCTGCCGTGATGCAGCGCGATCGGCAGGGTCTCCGTGTTGATCTTCCACAACGCCTGGAACAGCAGCTCTCCCTGGGCGCGGGTGTTCACGAAGACGATCGTCATGCCGTGCGCGCCGATGCGCTCCAGGATCGCCGATGCGCTGTTGAGGCCCATGTGGCCGGACCAAGGCAGCCGGTCCTCGGGCAGCAGGATCGACAGGGCAGGCGGGGCGCCCTGCGCCACCTCGATCAAGTCCGGCGCCACGCCCGCGCCGACGTAGTCCAGCAGCGCCTGCTTATGCGCGACCGTCGCCGACAAGCCGACCCGCTTCAGGCCCGGCACCAGCACTCCAAGCCGCGCCAGGCACAAAGCGAGCTGGTCGCCGCGCTTTGTGCCGGCCAGCGCGTGGACCTCGTCGACCACCACCGTCGACAGTCCAGCGAACATCGCGGGCGCCTCCGCCTGTGACAGCAGCAGCGCCAGGCTCTCCGGAGTGGTCAGCAGGATGTTCGGCGGCTGCTCTTTCTGGCGTTTGCGCCGGTTGGCGGGGGTGTCGCCCGTCCGGGTCTCGATCGCGATCGCCAGCCCCATCTCCTCGACGGGCGCCAGCAGGTTACGGGCGATGTCGGTGGCCAGCGCCTTCAGCGGACTGACATAGAGCGTGTGCAGCCCGGCGCGCGGCGTGGCCGCCAGATCGATCAGGCTCGCCAGGAACCCGGCCAGAGTCTTGCCGCCGCCGGTCGGCGCGATCAGCAATGCACTGCGCCCGGCCCGCGCCCCTGCGATCATGGCAAGCTGATGCGGTCGCGGGACCCAGCCGCGCCGGGCGAACCAAGACGCGAAAGGCTCGGGCAATGGTTCCGGCAATGTTCCCATGCTCCAGAAATAGTCCGGGTGGCCCGGCTGTGAAAGTGGGGTTAGCATCGCGCCATGCCGCTGCCTCCCTGGCACCCCGACAGCCTGGCCGACCGGCTGCCCTTCCTGCGCCGCCGCACCCTGCTGACCCAGGCGACCCGCGCCTTCTTCACCGCCCGCGGCTATACCGAGGTCGAGACCCCCTATGCGGTCGCCACGCCAGGCGAGGAGGTCCACCTCCGCGCGCTGAGCACCACCATCGACCGTCCGGACGGCATGAGCCGTGTGGCGTGGCTGCACACTAGCCCCGAGTTCGCCATGAAGCGCCTGCTGGTCGCCGGCGCCGGCCCGGTGTTCCAACTGGCCCGGGTGTGGCGCAACGGAGAGGGCAGCAACCGCCACGCCGCCGAGTTCACGATGCTCGAATGGTATCGGCCCGGCCTCGGTTTCGATGGCCTGATCGACGAGACGGCTGCGCTGCTCCGCGCCGTGCTGCCGCCGGTAGTGACCAGCGGCGGGGTGCAGACCAGCCTGGCCGCGTTCGAGCGCCTCTCGGTCGCCGAAGCGTTTTTCCGCCATGCCAACGCGGACGTGCTCGGCACCGCCGGAGACGCTCGGGCCCTTGCACAGAGCGCCGGGGCGGAGCTGCGCAGCGGGGAAACGTGGGAGGACCTGTTCTTCCGCCTGCTTTTGGAGCGTGTCGAGCCGCATTTGGGCCAGGCGCACCCTACGTTCCTGACCCACTGGCCCGCCGCCCAGGCAGCACTCGCCCGGCGAGACCCGGCCGACCTACGCGTGGCATTGCGGTTCGAGCTTTTCGTTTGCGGGATTGAGCTCGCCAACGCTTTCGAGGAGCTGACCGACGCCTCCGAACAGCAGGCACGCTTCATCGACGACCGCGCCCGGCGCCATGCGCTGTATGGTCCGGATTGGCCGCTGGATGAGGATTTTCTCACGGCCCTACGCCACGGGATGCCGCCTGCCGCCGGCATCGCGCTCGGCTTCGATCGGCTGGCGATGCTGGCCGCTGGCGCAGACCGCATCGGCCAAGTGCTTTGGTTACCCGGCTGACATAAATTGGGGTACAAGACGAAATTTGGGGCTAGCAACAGCCGGGTGCTGACCGGGTGTCTATGGGATAACGCTTGCTGATCGGAACGACGTGGTCCCTATCGCGTTGGCTCGATATGAGAATTCGGATGATGCATGCTGCCCGCAATGCGGCGTTTCTGGCGGGGATTGCATTTGCACTGCCGGTCAGTTGCGGCCAACCCAGCGATGGCGTCTATACCGGCGGTATCGAGCCCAGCCCAGCCGGCCGGGTGAACCCTGCTGAACCCGGCTTTGTTAATGGCGGCAGCACTCCTCGATGATCGGAGACTGGACCATGCGTATCACCGTCCTGCTGCTTACCCTCGCCATTGCCGCCTGTGGCGCGGCCCCAACTGGACCGCCCGGTCAGGCCAGCACCACCGACGTCAATCCGATAACCGGGTCACGCGGCGGTTCAGGGTCGTCGAGTTCGAAATAACCTACCGGGCAGCAGCAATCGCCGCGTTCATTGCACGGACGCCGGCGGCCGGGCCATCCGGGTGCTGCCAGACCGCACCCACCACGGCGAGGAAGTTGGCGCCAGCCTGAACTAGCGGCGTGCAGTTTGAGGCCGTGATGCCGCCAATCGCGACGCATGGCAGCTCCATCAGCTCGGCCCACCAGGCGATCAGCGAAGGATCGGCGCGTGTCGGCGCATCCTTCGTAGTGGTAGGGAAGAATGCGCCGAACGCCACGTAATCCGCACCGGCCTCGCCGGCCTCCATCGCGAGGTCCCGGCTGTCATGGCATGTGACGCCGAGCGTGAGAGCCGGTCCGAGCAGTTTGCGTGCTTCGGGCGCAGCCATGTCGGTCCGCCCGACATGCGCGCCGTCACAGCCCGTGGAGCGCACCAAATCCGCCCGGTCGTTCAGCAGGAACGCCACCCCCCGGGACTGCGCGACCGGGCGCAACGCGTCGATCGTGCGGCGCCATGCGTCGTCATCGGCCTCCTTCAGCCGAAGCTGCATCGCCGCCACGTCGCCCGCATCCAGCGCCCGGGCAAGCGTATCCGCAAACGCAGCGTCAGCCGTGGTGGGCGTAACGAGATAAAGCCGGCACGGATCGACCGCCTCCGGCTCCGTCCCTGCGGCCAAAGTCAGGCCTTGCCGAGATAGATGTCGATGATCTTGCCAAGCAGGGTCAGTGCGTCGGCCTCGGGCCGTTGGAACGTGTTGCGGCCGATGATGCTCCCGTTGGCGCCGCCCTCCTTGATGCCGCGGATGTCCTCAAGGATGTCGTCCAGGTTGTCCCGTGTCTCGCCGCCGGAGAACACGACGATGCGGCGCCCGTTGAAGCAGCACTGCACCACGTGCGCGACCCGCTTCGCCATCGTCGAGATGTCGATGTTCTGCGTCGCGTAGGTCTTCTTCGCGGCCTCCAGGCTCACGACAGCGGTCGGCGGCTTCACCTTGATGATGTGCGCGCCCAGCAGCGCCGCCATGTGCGCGGCGTAGGCGCAGATGTCGACGGCGGTCTCGGCCGCCTTGTCCAGCGCCGGGCCGCGCGGATAGCTCCAGACCACGACGGCGAGGCCGGCGTCCTTGGCCTCCTCGGCCAGCTCCCGCAGCTCCTCCATCTGTTCGAACGCGTATTCGCTTCCGGGGTAGATGGTGAACCCGATCGCGGAGCAGCCAAGGCGCAGCGCGTCGCTGACCGAGCCGGTCACCGCCTGGTCCTTCTCGGTCGCCAGGCTATTGCTGCTGTTCAGTTTCAGGATGATCGGGATCGCGCCGGCGAAGGTGCCGGCCGCGGCTTCGATCATGCCGAGCGGCGCCGCATAGGCGTTCAGCCCGGCTTCCAGCGCCAGGCGGAAATGGTAGTGCGGGTCATAGGCTGCCGGGTTCGGCGCGAAGCTGCGGGCCGGACCGTGCTCGAAGCCTTGGTCCACTGGCAGGATCAGCATCTTGCCGGTGCCGGCCAGCTTGCCCTGCATCATGATGCGGGCCAAGTTGGTTTTCGACCCAGGATTGTCGCTCTCATAATTGTCGAGGATCGCCTTAACCGTCGGTGTCACTTGCATGGTGCCCCCATTTGCCGCTGCACATTGGCGCGCGGCTTAGCCGATGGGCGCACAGCTGTCACTCTATGTCGAGCCAAAGCAGCAATTCTAAGTGCCTCCCGCTTGCCATGAGTTCACATCGCGATCTGGGCTGCGATGTCGGGGGGAGGTTTTGAGTCGATGAGGGTCTGCATGAGGGTCTGCCAGTCGGGAAAGACGAGGTAG